>Ga0208789_1000110_pt1 | contig 118490 bp, 104 predicted proteins | sample Methanotroph_Enr_FD_187368 | JGI IMG/M metagenome (GOLD analysis project Ga0208789, IMG submission 187368) | Enriched soil microbial communities from Old Woman Creek wetland in Ohio, USA - Methanotroph_Enrichment_5 (SPAdes) (version 2) | ecosystem: Environmental > Terrestrial > Soil > Wetlands...
TGCGAAAAAAAATGAACTCCTTGACCCAAGTTGAACACTTAGAGTAAAAATTAACTTCCACCGATGCGCTAGGTTTTAAGTGTTCAAGTTCGGCCAGAATCACTGTTCAAATTAATCAGAATACGCAATCGAGACCGTATTCGACAAATTAAAGAATCTCTGCCAGATTGAGTGCCCCTGTCACCGCTCTCACTTTAATTTTGCGGTCAACCTGATGGTGGGCATCGCTGCCTATTACCTGTTCGACAACAAGCCCACGCCGTCTCTGACCAAGGTCAATCTTTTGCAGTCAGCTTAATGGCTTATCACGAACTCAGGTTAAGTTGGTTTATAATAGCAAACCGTATCTTATGCTTACAAAGAAGCAGGTCTGTAAATGTCAATAACATGTTGAGTAAAATTAATTGCCGATAATGGATGTTGTTCTTGATATTAGTCTTCTGCACGAAAGAATTGTTTTAACATTTATAAGCCTTTTTAAGCTGCATCTTATGATTACCATCTTTATCTTCATGAATTATGTCTGAAAATTATTCGTTTGATCGTGATTATTCGCTAGACTCCTTAAAAATCCCTCCTAACTCCATTCAGGCCGAGCAATCCGTTTTGGGCGGATTGATGTTGGATAACCAAACCTGGGATTCCGTATCCGATAAGGTGGTAGAAAGTGATTTTTACCGCAGGGATCATCGGCTAATTTTCAAAACTATTGAACAATTGGCTGAAAAACAGATTCCTTTCGATGTGATTACCATATCGGAAGCGCTGGAAGCGATAGGCGAACTGGAAAATTCCGGTGGTTTATCTTATCTGGGGATGTTGGCAAAAGACACGCCCAGTGCTGCGAATATTGTTACTTACGCCAACATTGTCAGAGACCGGTCAGTGCTGCGCCAGTTGATTCATGTCGGTACCGAGATTTCCGATTCCGCATTCAATACAGAAGGCCGCGAGACGGCAGACCTGCTTGAAAATGCTGAACGCGAGGTATTTAAAATCGCTGAACAAAGACAGCACGGGCAGGGCGGTTTTACAACAATTAAATCCTTGTTGGCGAAAGCCGTCGATAAGATTGAAACGCTGTTTGAACAGGAAGGTTCTATCACCGGAGCGGCCACAGGATTTACCGATTTTGATGAATTGACGTCCGGTCTTCAGCCTGCCGATTTGATCATCGTGGCCGGGCGGCCTTCGATGGGCAAAACCACTATCGCTATGAATATGGCGGAGAACATCGCGATTAAAGGTGATAAGCCTGTTGCGGTATTCAGTATGGAAATGCCAGGCGATTCGTTGGCGATGCGGATGATGTCGTCATTAGGCCGCATCGACCAGCATAGAATACGAACCGGTAAGCTGGAGGACGACGAGTGGCCGCGCTTGACTTCGGCAATCAATTTATTGGCGGAAACCAAATTATTCATTGACGATACCCCGGCCTTAACGCCGACCGAAGTGCGCTCAAGAGCCCGGCGTCTGGCGCGCGAACACGGCCAGCTCGGCTTGATTGTGTTGGACTACTTGCAGTTGATGCAGTCGCCTTCCAGCGGCGATAACCGGGTGCAGCAGATTTCCGATATTTCCAGGGGCTTAAAAGCGCTGGCTAAAGAATTGGACGTCCCTGTGGTCGCCTTATCCCAGCTTAATCGTAATCTTGAGCAACGTCCCAATAAACGCCCGATGATGTCCGACTTACGCGAGTCGGGCGCTATCGAACAAGACGCCGATTTAATCATATTTGTTTACCGGGACGAGGTGTACCACGAAGATAGTCCCGATAAAGGCATCGCCGAAGTCATTATCGGCAAGCAGCGTAATGGTCCATTGGGTACCGTCAGGCTCACTTTCCTGGGTCAATATACTCGTTTCGAAAACTTCGCAGGTCCTGCTTATAGCGGGGATTATGAATGATCCCAGCCGCCTATGCCGTGCTGAACCGGGATGCCGTTCAATATAACTTGGCCGTTGTACGCAACTACGCGCCGAACTCTAAAATCATGGCTGTGATCAAGGCCAATGGCTACGGTCATGGCTTGTTGCGCATTGCCGATGCTTTGCGGCAGGCCGATGCTTTTGCGGTGGCCAGGGTCGATGAAGGCGTGCGTTTACGCAAAGCCGGATTCGATAACAGGATTGCTGTGTTGGAAGGATTCACCTGCGCGGAAGAATTAAATCAATTGCTGCATTACCAACTGGACGCGGTCGTGCACTGCGCAAGTCAATTGGATATTCTTGAGTCCGGCACATCCCCGGAAACTTGCTCGGTCTGGTTAAAGCTCGATACCGGCATGAACCGCTTGGGTTTTAGCGTCAAGGAATTTGGCGCCGTTTATCAACGTTTAAGCCAGTGTGCTTCGGTAAAACAACCGGTCAACCTGATGACGCATTTCGCCAATGCCGACGATGTCGATGATGATAAAACGGCGGCGCAAATCAGCCTGTTCAATCAAGCGGTGGCCGGATTGCCCGGCGAACGCAGCTTGGCCAATTCGGCGGGTATCTTGGGCTGGAAGCAATCATTAAGCGACTGGGTGCGCCCCGGCGTGATGTTATACGGCATATCGCCGTTTCCCGGTTCAACCGGCCCGCAATTAGGGCTAAGGCCGGTGATGACGTTGCAGTCGCGGCTGATTGCGGTTAAGCGGATCGACGCGGGCGAGACTGTCGGCTATGGCGGCAGTTGGGCGGCGGCGGAATCGACAACGCTGGGCGTGGTTGCTATAGGCTATGGCGACGGTTATCCGCGTCATGCCAAACCCGGCACGCCGGTGTTGATCGATGGCCGGCGTGCTCCGTTGATCGGCAGGGTTTCGATGGATATGATCACGGTTGACCTCGGGACTCAAAGCCATGCGAAGCCCGGTGATCCGGTGACTTTATGGGGTGAGGATTTACCCGTTGAAGAAATTGCCCAATGTGCCGATACCATACCGTATACCTTGGTATGCAGTGTTACCCAGCGTGTTCAAGTTATCGAAAAATAAAGATATTTGGCTAAAGCGCATTTTTTAACTTTAAAGTTACTGAAAAAACATGGCAGATAATTACGGCGTAGACAGCCACAAACTGGTGTATCACCCGCAACGGGTGGCGCAGTGGCTGGATAGCAAGCAAGATTGGCAGCACGCAAAATCCGTGTACCCGATTTATATGGAAGTGTCGCCGGTCGGCGCCTGCAATCATCGTTGCACGTTTTGTGCGGTCGATTACATCGGCTACAAGGCGCAACGGCTGGATGTTAAAGTTCTGGGCGAGCGTCTTGACGAGATGGGGCGGTTGGGCGTGAAGAGCATTATGTACGCCGGTGAAGGCGAACCGATGCTGCATAAGGAGATTAACGAAATCGTCAGCCGAACCGCTGCTGCCGGCATAGACGTGGCTTTCACGACCAACGGCACGTTGATGAACCTGCGATTTATCGAGCAGTCGCTGCCGCTGGTATCGTGGATCAAAGTATCGATAAATGCCGGCAGCGCCGAAAATTACGCCGCGATTCATCAAACCAAAGCGGCGGATTTCGATTTGGTGCTGAACAACCTGCGAAGCGCCGTCGCCGATAAAAAAGCCCGGAATTTGTCCTGCACCTTGGGCGCGCAAATCCTGCTGCTGCCGGAAAATCGGCACGAAGTGATGACCTTGGCGGCCATCTGCCGCGACATCGGCCTGGATTACCTGGTAGTCAAACCTTATTCCCAGCACTTATTCAGCGAAACCCGCCTCTACGAAAACCTGCGTTACGACAATCTGCTCGGCATGGCCGAAGAACTGGCGAAATTCAACAGCGACAGTTTTAACGTGATTTTTCGCGAGCAAACAATGAAAAATTACACCGTATCCGAAACGGCCCGCTACAAAACCTGTCATGCAACCCCGTATTTCTGGGCTTATATCATGGCCGACGGCGAAGTTTACGGTTGCAGTGCTTACCTGACCGATCAACGTTTTGCTTACGGCAATATCCGTAACCAATCGTTCCAGGATATTTGGGAAGGCGAAAAAAGACGGCAGAATTGGCAATACATCGCTCAGGAATTGGACATCGGCCAATGCCGTAAAAATTGCCGGATGGAAGCGGTCAACCAATATCTCGACAGACTAACGGCACAACAGCCTCCTCATATCAACTTTATTTAAGTCAGGACCATGAAAGTATTAGTTACAGGCGGTGCAGGTTTTATCGGTAGTCATTTAAGCCGCGAATTGTGGCGGCAAGGTCACGAGGTGAACGTGATCGACAATCTTTCGGGTGGCCGGCGCGAGACCATCGCCGACCTGCTCGACCGGCCCAACTTCCAGTTTCATCTAGCCGACATCCGCGATGCCGAGGCGATCAAGCCCTTATTCGCCGATGTCGATTGGGTGTTTCATTTGGCCGGAGTGGCCGACATCGTGCCCTCTATCGAGCAGCCGCGCGCTTATTACGAAACCAATGTCAGTGGAACGTTTAACGTGCTGGAAGCCGCCAAGGCCGCGAATATCAAGCGTTTTGTCTATGCCGCATCGTCGTCATGCTACGGGCTGGCCGAGCAATTCCCGACGCCTGAAACCGCTCCGATCAAACCGCAATATCCTTATGCCTTGACCAAATATTTGGGCGAGGAGCTGGTTATGCATTGGGCGCAACTGTACGACCTGCCGGCGGTGTCTTTGCGTTTGTTCAACGTCTACGGCCCACATGCCCGCACCACCGGCGCTTACGGTGCGGTATTCGGCGTATTCCTGGCGCAAAAAATCAACAACAAGCCGTTCACCGTGGTCGGCGACGGCACGCAAACCCGCGATTTCACTTATGTGACCGATGTCGCTAACGCGTTTATCGTAGCGGCCCAATCCGATATTTGCGGCGAAATCATGAACGTCGGCAGCGGCGGCACTTACAGCGTCAACCATTTGGTCGGCCTGTTGGGCGGTGCTATCGAATATATCCCCAAGCGGCCCGGCGAACCGGACTGCACCTTTGCCGATACCGCCAAAATCAAGGAAAAACTGGGCTGGCAAGCGCAAGTCAGTTTCGAGCAAGGCGTCGCCAACATGATGGCTCAGATCGGCTACTGGAAAGATGCGCCGCTATGGAATCCGACGTCCATAGCCGATGCGACGGCCGACTGGTTTAAATATCTCGACAAATAAAGAGGGGCGGAAAATGGCTATAGGACAAGCGGCATCGCAATTCGCACAATTGCTGACCGGCAGCGTTTTTACCGATCGGCAGGGACAGATCCTGAATGGCGACGCAGTGATTAAACAGATGCTGGCCGAGTTCGCCAGGGTCCGCGAGCAGCAGGCCAAGATCATGGTGCTCGGCAACGGCGGCAGCGCGGCGATTGCCAGCCATGTGATTACCGACCTGCGCAATGTCGGCGGCTTATGCGCATTGACCTTGCATGAGGCGGCGCCGTTGACCTGTTTTACCAACGATTTCGGCTACGAGCAGGCGTTTGCCAAACAAATCGCAGCTTTCGCCAATCCGTGCGATTTATTGATCGCAATCAGCAGCTCGGGACAATCGCTGAATATTATCAACGCGGTGCAGGCCGCCAATGCGAAAGGCCTCGCAGTGATGACGCTGAGCGGCTTCAAGGACGACAACCCGCTGCGCAAGCTGGGACGCTGGAATTATTGGCTGGACAGCAGCCTTTACGGCATGGTCGAGCTAGGGCATTTGTTCGCGCTGCACCATATTACCGATCATCTCATCAAGAAATAATGTCTCATGTCCACGGAAAAAATAGTATCTATTGAGCAACTGGCGCAACGTTGCGCCGAGTTAAAAGCCCAGGGCAAAACCGTGGCCTTATGTCACGGCACGTTCGACCTGCTGCATATCGGCCATATCCGCCATTTGCAGAGCGCGTCCCGGCAGGCCGACCACTTGCTGGTCAGCGTGACCGCCGATGAGTTTGTTAATAAAGGGCCGGGGCGGCCGGTATTCAACGAATGCCTGCGCGCCGAAAATATCGCGGCGCTGGCTTGCGTCGACCGCGTCGCGATCAATCATGCGCTGACCGCGGTCGAGGTGTTGGACCAGGTCAAGCCCGACTTGTACGTCAAAGGCAGCGATTACAAAAGCACCAGCGACGATCTCACCGGCAATATCCAGCATGAAAAAGACGCGGTCGAGCGCCACGGCGGCCGGATTTTCTTTACCGATGAGCTGACTTCCAGCTCGACCCGCCTGTTAAACGAATATTTCGAAGTATTCTCGCCGGAAGTTTCAGCCTACCTGGATCAGTTCAAGGAAGCGGCAAGCGCGACGGATATGATCGACAAACTGAAAAAATTGAGCGGCCTGAACGTGTTGGTGCTCGGCGAAGCGATCATCGACGAATACCATTACACCTCGGCGCTGGGCCAGACCGGCAAGGGCAATGTGTTCGCGGTCAAATACAACGATTACGAGCGTTTCGCCGGCGGCGCGATTGCGGTCGCGAACCATGTCGCCGAATTCTCCGACAATGTCACGCTGTTGACCGGGCTGGGCGCGACTCAAAGCCATGAAGAGTTCATTCGCGCGAACCTGAATCCGGCGATCGATCCGGTCTTTTTCTTCAGCCAGGACCGGCCGACCATCGTCAAGCGCCGCTATGTCGATGCCGATATCGCCAAGCTGTTCGAGGTGTATTTTTATAACGATGCGCCGCTGCCCGAGGAAACCAACCGTAAAATCGTCAATTGGCTGAACAAGCATTTGGCCGATTTCGACGCGGTGATCGTGCCGGATTTCGGCAATGGTTTTATTTCCGGCGAAATGGTTGCCGCGATGTCGAAAAACGCGAAATACTTGGCCGTGAATGCCCAGGTCAATAGCGGAAACCGAGGTTACCATTTAATTACCCGCTATCCGCACGCGGACTTTTTGTCTTTGAATGAACCGGAATTGCGCTTGGCGAGCCACGACCGCAACGGCGCGATCGAAGAACTGGCCGGGCAGTTGGCCGACAAGCTGCAAGCCCGCCATATTGCGATTACCCGCGGCACCAAGGGCGCGTTAATGTTGGACCACGACAAGACAGCCTACAAAATTCCGGCGCTGTCGTCGCAGGTTGTCGACCGTATCGGCGCTGGCGATGCGTTTTTGTCTCTGGCCGGCTTATGCCTGGCCGGCAAATTGACGCCGGAGGAAGCCTTGTTCGCCGGCAGCGTCGCCGCCGCGCTGGACGTGCAGATTGTTTGTAACCGCGAGCCGGTCAGGTCGGTCGCGTTGTTTAAATACATCTCAACTTTGCTGAAATGACGGATATGGCTCAAACGAATGCCGATTTAAAGCAGCTTTATTTCCAAATGCTGCGCATCCGCCGGATCGAAGAAGCGATTGCCGAGCGTTACCAACAACAGCAAATGCGCTGTCCGACCCATCTTTGCATCGGCGAAGAAGCGATTGCGGTCGGCGTCAGCGCTCATCTGACCCGGCAAGACAAAGTGTTCAGCAATCATCGCGGGCATGGCCATTATTTAGCCAAGGGCGGCGATTTACGCCGCTTGCTTGCCGAACTGTACGGTTTTGCCGAAGGCTGTTGCGGCGGCCGCGGCGGTTCGATGCATTTGACCGATCTGGAGGCCGGGTTCATCGCGTCCACGCCGATAGTCGGCGGCACCGTGCCGCTGGCGGGCGGGTATGCGTGGGCCGAGCAAAGAAAAAAATCCGGCGTCGCAGAGGGAGGTGCCAACGTGGTGGTCGTGTTTTTCGGCGACGGCTGTTTCGAGGAAGGCGTGATGCATGAAACCATGAATTTTGCCGCGCTGAAAAAATTGCCGTTGCTGTTTGTTTGCGAGAACAATCAATATTCGGTGATGACGCCGTTGTCCGAGCGCCAGCCCGAGCGCGACATCTATAAAATCGCCGCCGCCCACGGCCTGCAAGCGGCCAGCGGCGACGGCAACCGGGCAGACCAAGTGTATGCGTTGGCACAAATCGCCGTCGCCAATGCCCGCTCCGGGCAAGGGCCTCAGTTCCTGGAACTGCATACGCACCGCTGGCCGGAACATTGCGGACCCAACGAAGACGATGAGCTGGGTTATCGTCGTCCGGGCGAACTGGCGGCCTGGAAACAGCGTTGCCCATTGCTGCAAACCCGGCAAGCGTTGCTGGACGGCGGTCTGATCGATGAGGTGGGACTGGCCGCAATGGAAAGTTCGCTGGCCGATGAAATCGAACAGGCATTCCAGTGGGCGCTGCAAAGCAGCCGTCCGGTTATCGCCAGCATGGAGCAGCATTTATATGCGTGACCTGATAATGATGAGTTACGGCGAGGCGATACGCGAAGCCCTGGACGACGGCTTGGCAAAGTATCCCGAAATGATCCTGATCGGCGAAGGCGTGCCGGACCCGAAAAACATTTTTGCGACCACCGAGGGCTTGCGCGAAAAATACGGCGCGGAACGCGTGCTGGATATGCCGCTGGCCGAAAACGGCATGACCGGCATCTGCATCGGCGCGGCGCTGGGCGGTATGCGGCCGGTGCTGGTGCATCAGCGTATCGATTTCGCGTTGCTGTCGGTCGACCAGTTGGTCAACAACGCCGCCAAGTGGCATTACATGTTCGACGGCCAACAGCAGGTGCCGTTGGTGATCCGGGTTATTATCGGTCGCGGCTGGGGACAAGGGCCGCAGCATTCACAGAGTCTGCAAGCCATGTTTGCGCAAGTGCCGGGCTTGAAAGTGGTGATGCCGACCACGGCCAACGACGCCTATCACTTTATGCTGGACGCGATTGCCGATAATAATCCGGTGCTGTTCATCGAACATCGTTGGTTGCACCATATTAAAGGCGAGGTCGATAAAAACCGTAGCCGGGATGCGCTGGCCGGCGCGGCGGTATTGCGTAAAGGCCGCGATATTACCTTGGCGGCGTTTTCGCAAATGACGATAGAAGCGCTGAAAGCCGCGACGGTGCTGGCTGAACACGGCGTCGATGCCGAGGTCGTGGACATGCGTTGTCTGTCGCCGTTGGATATAGATAGCGTGGCCCAGTCGGTCGCAAAAACCGGTTTGCTGTTGGCCGCCGATTGCGCGCCGGAAATGGCGTCGATCGCGCATAGCCTGCTGTCCAAACTTTTCCAGTCGCACGGCGGGCTTTTTCAACAGCCGCCGCGCCTGATTGCCTATCCGAATCATCCGGTACCGACCTCGCATTTTATGGCCAACCATTATTATCCGGGCGCCGAGGAAATTGCGTCTGCGGTACTGGAGATGTTGGACAAACGGTCGCTAACCCAAACTGTGAAAGAGGAATTGCAGTCCGATTTGGCAAAAGACTTGCCCGATCGCAGTTTCGCCGGACCTTTTTAATTGACAGAGAACATTATGGCTAAGAATGGTACAACCAACCGTTTCGGCAACTCCGCCGTTACTTCAATACCCGATAACGTTCCAATGTTTGGCCAGCCTGGGCATAAATTGCGAACCTCCAACCAGATCGTCGATCGCGGCGCGTTGTCGAATAGCGAATATCAGGTGATCGACACCAGCCAGCTGACCAAGCTGCCGGGCCAGAAGCTGCAAAGCGTTGCGCATGGTGATGAGCAGGGCATTATCCGCCTCGAAGAAGGCTGTGAGCATGAAAAGCCGGTGCCTAATCAATTTACCGGCCCCAGCTTCCGAACCCAGAAAGAACGCTTCCGTTTCGACGGGCATAAAATGATTTATCACTTGGACCGGATTCAGGCTTGGCAAAACGGCCAGCGTTTTGCACCGGTGCATATCGACATGGGCTTGACCAAATTCTGCAATACCGCCTGTTTGTATTGTTATGCTGTCGTGCAAAACATGACCAAAGGTACGATGATCGGCCGCGAGGCGTTGCTGCAATTTGTCGAGGATTGCGGCAAGCTCGGAGTCAAGTCGCTGGGTTTTATCGGTGACGGCGAACCGACGCTCAACCCCACGCTTTACGATGCGACCGTGCTGGCCGCCAGCCTCGGCATCGATACCTCGATGGCCACCAACGGCCTACTGCTGGATATGGACAGGGCGCACGATTTGCTGAAAAACATGAGTTATATCCGCTTTAACCTGTCTGCCGGCACACCGGAAGGTTTTCGGCGCGTGCATCAATCCAGTGAAAACAACTTCCGGCTGTTGATAGCCAAAATCCGCGAGCTGGTGAAAATCAAAAAGGAAAACAACTACAAATGCACGCTGGGCCTGCAAATGGTGCTGATCCCCGAATGTTTTGATGAGGTGTTGGCGGAAGCTGAACTGGGCGCTGAATTAGGCGTCGATTATTTCGTGATCAAGCATTGCTCGGATTCCGAATATAAGGAAATCGGCATCGATTACGACGCTTACCTGCAAATCGGCGACGTATTGAAGCAGGCCGAAAGTCTCAGCAACGACAATTACGTGGTGCAGGCGAAATGGAACAAAATCAATGCTGCCGGCGAAACCAATCTGTACAAAGACGGCTACCGCAAATACGACCAGTGTTTCGGCACGCCGTTCTTGCTGCAAATATCGGGTAACGGGAAAATCTATCCCTGCGGGCCGTTCTTTAATAAAGAGCGTTTTTATATCGGCGACTTGCATAAGGATTCTTTCTACGACCTGGTTGCCAACAGCGAACGCTATTGGCAGGTGCATAAGGATGTCGCCGAATCGGTCGATGTGCATAAAGACTGCGCGTTCGGTTGTCGGCAGGATTATGTCAACAAGTTTCTGTGGGATTTAAAAAATCCGCCGGAACATATTAATTTCATTTAATGCGGTTGTGACGTAGGACAAGCGATGGCTCAAGCAAGTGAAGAAAATCGGCAAGCCGACTTAGTTAAGGACATATTTTTCCTTAATATAGAAGACGCTTATTCGGAAGCTCTAAAACAAAATAAGATTGTCGATCAACAAGGCGAACGCTTACAGTATTGTTATTACGATGGCTTGCTGACCGATATTGTGCTGGAGAATTTTATCCAGGTACCGGCTGACGATTTTGTTATGTTTTTTTCGCATAACCGCTTGCCAATACCGCAAGTCATTGCTATTTCCCAGGATGGCGAAGTGCATTTTAATGAGATGCCCGCTGACATTATTGAAGAAATTAAACAATATCGCAGTAAATACAGAGTGATCGAATCCATTCATTGCGATACCTATTTTGTCGATCCTTTATTGGCGCTTAATGTCGCAAAACAAAAGAACCGGGTTTATTGCGAGCACCCGACCATAGATGGCCTGCAACTGTGTTATTACCGGGGCGAGTTGCCGGAGCATGGGATTAAAAATCTGGTTCATGTCGAATTACATGATTTTGTCGATTTTTTCATCCTATCCAAACTGCGTCTGCCTGAAAAAGTTGAAATACCCGGTGATTTGGAAGAAGAGTTGAAGCTCTCTGTACGGGAGGGCATGGCGAAAGCCCGGGATGAAATCACTAAAAAGCGGACGGGGCTTATTCAGCAATTAATTCAAAAGGCAAAAGCACAAAAACCGGTCATTGTTGACGGCGAGCCGATGCGGATAGTTATTCATAGTAGCCGTTTCACAACAGTTATGCAGTACTGTTCCCAAGGTGTGGCGAAAGCATTTGAAAAAAAAGGTTGTCAAGTTCTTTTCGTTATCGAAGCGAACGATATGGAAGTCAATAATCATATCGAGTTTCTGAATAAATTTATCGACTTCAATCCGCACGCTGTATTTTATATCAATGGATTATCTAACAATTTTTATCATAACGATGTTATCAATATTATTTGGTGGCAGGATCCGATGCCGGAAATAAAAAGTCGACAGTTATTAAACTGGCGGCAGAATGATTTCAACTTTTCTGTTTCGCCGGTTTTTGACCGGTATCTTAAGCAGTGCGGTGCAAAAAACGTGGAACGCCAACATTTTGTCATCGACGAAGAAATATTCGATTCGGACGATAACCGGCAACGCCAGCAGAAAATAATTTTTGTCGGCACTTCTTATTTGTTGAATGTTGATTTTGCTGATGATCGGCAACAGCAAGCCATTGCTGAATTGTTGGAAATATTAAATCGGGGCGGATGTTTTGATGAGCAGACGGTAACAAGTGTCGCCGAGCGTTCATCTTTGACTTATGAGTTTGTGTTTTGGAAATTGTTGTTTTATGTCATCAGGGACACTTCGGTAAGCTGGCTGTGCCGGAATTCCTCCTTACCGGTAGAGATTTACGGTCGATATTGGGATCAGGATCCGCAGGTTGCGCCTTTTTTTCGGGGCGAGCTAGCGCATGGCGTTGAGGTTGCCGATGTGTATCGTTCTGCGGCTTATGCGATTGTTTCCCATGCGTTTGACATCAACTCCCAACGTCTTGCCGAAGTTGCCGCCTGCGGCTGTATTCCGGTGGTTTACGATTGCCGGGATGTCGCCGAAAAACCGCATTGGGACGATTATTGCCTGTTTTTTAAAACCGAGGACGATTTAAAAAATATTATCGACAACCGCTTGCAGCCCGCTAAATCGCCGATATTGCTGGCGCAGCAGTTCACCTATGATGCCGCTGTCGATCACTTTATTGAAAAATCGGCGATAAAGGCGTTACTCGACAATTCAGAGTTCGGCGGCTGTCGAGTCTCTGCATGATCATGCCGATTTAACAAACAAATGAGTGGCGCATGGAAGCAGAAGGCTTTTCCGTGCATGATCGAGGGACTCGGTACGAACGGTTTTCTAAGGAATTTTCAAAAATCCGCAGGAACGATTAATTTTATTTGATGCGGTTGTAACGCGGGGCAAGCAATGGTTCAAACAGGCAGAGAAGAGCAGCAAGATAATTCAGTTAAGGACATCTTTTTTCTTAATATAGAAGACGCTTATTCGGAAGCGGTAAAACAAAATAAAATCGCCGATGGACAAGGCGGCGAACGCTTACAGTATTGCTATTACGATGGCTTGCTGACCGATATAGTGCTGGATAATTTTATCCAGGTACCGGCTGACGATTTTGTTAAGTTTTTTTCGCATAATCGGTTGCCGATACCGCAAGTCATTGCTATTTCCCAGGATGGCGAAGTGCATTTTAATGAGATGCCTGCCGATGTTATTGAAGAAATTAAACAATATCGCAGTAAAGATAAGATAGAGGAGTCTATTCATTTCGATAGTTATTTTATCGATCCTTTATTGGCACTTAATGTTGCAAAACAAAGAAACCGGGTGTATTGCAAGCATCCGATCATAGATGGTCTACAACTGTGTTATTACCGGGGCGAGTTGCCGGAACATGGGATTAAAAACTTGGTTCATGTCGAATTACATGATTTTGTCGATTTTTTCATCCTATCAAAACTACGGTTGCCTGAAATGGTTGAAATACCCGATGGTTTGGAAAACGAGTTGAAGCTCTCTGTACGGGAGGATATGGCGAAAGCCCGGGGTGAAATCATTAAAAAGCGGACGGCGCTTATTCAGCAATTAACTCAAAAGGCGAAAGCGCAAAAACCGGTCATTGTCGATGGCGAACCTATGCGGATAGCTATTCTTAGCACTCGTTTAACAACGGTTATGCAGTACTGTTCACGGGGTGTGGCGAAAGCATTTGAAAAAAGAGGTTGGCAAGTGCTGTTTCATATCGAAGCGAATGATATGGAAATCAATAATCATATTGACCGTCTTAATAAATTTATCGATTTCAATCCGCATGCCGTATTTTGTGTTAATGCTTTGTTTAACAATTTTCTTCATGAGGACGTTGTCAATATTATTTGGTGGCAGGATTTGATGCCGCAAATAGAAAGCCAACAATTGTTGAACTGGCGGCAGAATGATTTTAATTTTTCTATTTCGCCGGTTTTCGACCGGTATCTTAAGCGGTGCGGCGCCGACACTGTCGAACGTCAACATTTTGTTATCGATGAAGACATCTTTTATTCGGATGATAATCGGCAACGGCAGCAGAAAATTATTTTTGTTGGTACGTCTTATTGGTCGCAAGTTGATTTTGCAGATGAACGGCAACAACAAGTCATTGCACAATTGGTTGAACTATTAAATCAGGGTGGATGTTTTGACGTGCAGACGATAACAAGCATCGCTGAAAACTCGCCTCTTGAGTATGATTTTGTGTTTTGGGAGCTATTGCATTATGTGATCAGGGACACTTCGGTAAAGTGGCTGTGTCAGAATTCCACATTGCCGGTGGAGATTTACGGGCGTTACTGGGAACAGGATCCGCTGGTTGCGCCTTTTTTTCGGGGTGAGTTGCCACATGGCGTTGAGGTTGCCGAGGCTTATCGTTCCGCGACTTACGCGCTCGTTTCCCATCCGTTTGAAATTAACTCCCAGCGTCTGGCCGAGGTGGCCGCTTGCGGCTGTATCCCGGTGGTTTACGATTGCCGGGATGTCGCGGAGCCGCCGCATTGGGACGATTATTGCCTATTCTTCAAAACCGAGGAAGATTTAAAAAATATTATCGATAACCGCTTGCGACCCGCTAAATCACCGTTATTGCTGTCGCAGCATTTTACCTATGATGCCGCGGTCGAGCATTTTATTGAGAAATCGGGGCTAAAGACGCTGGACGGTTCTAGCGTCTTTGCCGTGGCAGCGCCGCGTGAAGAGCCGGTTTTGGCTGAGGTATTTGGCGATAACGTGGTTTTGCATAGCCGAACCGTAAACACAATAGAAGTGTGCCGGGATAGATTAATAAAAAACTTGGCGGTTTTAAAACATAGCCGCCATGAGTTATTTGACCAACTGATGGCGGGAATACAAGGCAATAAAGTCGATATTATTATCGATAAATTGATTGAGTCAGAATATTGGGACGTATCGTTAGCTATAAACGGCGAAAGTTATTACCGGCTGGACAATGTTGCGTTATTGGATAACTGCCAACTTATCCGGGATAACGCCGACGACTATAAGCGGGAAAATACCAGTTGCTATGCGTTGTTAAGTCTGGGTTCCGGTTATGAGTTATTGGGAGCTTTTAAACAGACCGAGCGGCCCATTCCGGAAATGGAAGAATTCGAGGTGCCTATTTATGTCGTGGAACAAGAGCCAAGTTTGTTGGTGTTGAATATGCTGTTGCATGATTGGGAACCGATTATCGCATCGAAACGCATCCAATTTTTTAACCACAATTCCATCGACTGGCTTTGCCGGGAGTTTTTGCAATTCCAGGCCGCGTTGCCGACTGTTTTGTTGGATATGAAAGTACAGGGCGGGTTAAGGGCCGAGCAGCTACTTGAGCTGATTAACCAAGCCCGGCAGCAGCGTGTTCAGCATCATGTCGCTAATTTGCATGAAATCCATGAGTATTACGGAGCGATAACCGATGATGAATGGAGGGATAGGTTCAAGCCGGAAAATATCGGCTCGCTACGGGCAATGGGATTTATATCCCGGTTTTCCAGCTTTCTGAAATACTGTATTCGAGATCTGTTGGACGGGGTTGACCGGCTGGGCGCAGTTACTGCAACGTGCATTGAGGAAGAGAATTATTACCTTGCCAATATTGAATATTTCATCGAGCAAATAAATAGTTTCAAACCGGATGTTATTTTAACGATAAATCATTTTCGCCATGAGTTTGACGGTGTGCCTGAGTCGATTCCTTTTGTGAATTGGATTCAGGATATGTTGCCTAATATAACGGGCAATAAACAAGCTTTAAAGACTAAGGATTTTACTTTTGTTTTTGTAAAAAGTTGGGTAGGTTTGAATGAGTCGCCGATATATAAAGACAGTCCTATCGAGTTTTTGCCGCTAGGCTACAATGATAAGATTTATTTTCCTATTAACGAGCAGAAAAATTACGATTGCGATGTGTTGCTGGTAACTCATTTGCAAGATCCCGAAAAAACCTTTGCTCCAATCAGAAACCCGGAAGAATTTCATTTGTTTTTAAATGAACATGAGATAAAGATTATTGATGCGGGAATTATATCCGGAATTGAACTAATCGAACTGTACCGGATTTTGGACGAACATATATCTTCCCTGAATATTAGTGAGTTTAATAAATTTTGTACAATGCGCGGTGCCGATTCCATAGATGATATTAATGTTTTAACCGTAGATGAGTTTAATACTGTTTTTTATAAAAAGAATATAACCTTAGATCCTCGGATTATGGAAGTTTTGTACCCGTTGACTGGAAATCGTCTGCATTGTGAGTATCTAAGCAAAATGAAGACTTGGCCGGCTTCCTTACTCATTGATTCGTGTGCTGACGTCAGCATTCACTTGTATGGGAGAAACTGGAATCGTTATCCGAAGTTTAAGAAATTTGCCAGGGGCTTAGCTGGCAACGGGGAATCTCTTAACAGGATAATGAATAATGCCAGGATATGTCTAAATGTCAGTCCGGGTACTACTTTACATATGAGAGCGATAGAGATCATGGCTTCCGGCTCATTTATGTTGTCGCGTAAAAATGAGTACGATAAATCACCGTTATCCGATTATTTTTCCGACGAACAGGTTGTGTTGTATGGTGATGAAGATGATTTTATAAATAAAGTCGGGTTTTATCTTGAAAATGAATATGAACGTAACAGGATCGCTCAAAATGCATTGAGCAGGGTGCAGGAAATATTCTCCTATAAAACCATTGTCGGAAGCATGCTTTCCTCAGTCAACATGCGGCTGTTTAAATAAACGATGATAATTAGGCATATATCAATTTTTCTACCCAACGAAAGCAATTTTTACCGCAGGTTGTTCGAGCATTTGGAAAAAGCTTTTGTTCAGGCCGGAGTTAGGGTTTCCGGATGTCTCAAATTATTGACTGAATCGGAAATGTATTCGTGGATTAGCCGGGATAAGCCTGATGCGGTTTTCGAGATGAATCGCGTTAAAGACGAGATTTCAATATTGCATGACCTCGGTATTTTACATGTCACATGGATAGTTGATTTTCAGGGTAGAACTGAAAATCATATAAAAGGCAGCGATATTACCTATTTTTTCGGGCCTGGGTGGGATGCGGATTATGATACTGGTGGCATGCAGGATTGGTTGCCTCCAGGTACATGCACTAAGACGTTTACTCCGCTTCAGTTAGATCATGGTATTAATGCGGAATTTAGTTTTATTGGACATATTCCAAAACCATGGACTGATGAAGAATTAAACAGAAAGATAGATCCGGAATCTCAAGTGACATTCGAAGCGTTACTGGACTGTTATGAAAGGTATATGGAAAATACCAAGTTTGAAAAGAAAACGCATAAAGACCTTGAAGCTATTATTAAAGATATTTGCAAAAAATTAATCATAAATAAAAACGTTATTAGTGCGAATATATATTATGATTTGATGGAAAGAACTAAGCGATTAAAAAATAGAGTAGAACTGTTAAATTTTGCATCAGAAAAATCCGATTCCATTGCTATTTATGGCTCGCCAAATTGGCAAGAATGGCCGGCATATAAGAAATATTATAAATATTATATAGATTGTCCTGGCGATATGAATATTATTCATCAATCGTCAATGATTAATTTGCATGACGGTATTAGTTTTCATTTTCGAGCCATTGACTGTATGGCTTCAGGTGGAACTATTTTCTGGTATGACAATGGTATAAAAACAGAGGTTAAGCGAGGTTTACATAATTATTTTGATAACCAAACACATTTTTATACTTTTCAGGAGGACAATTTCGATGAGATTTACGGCAATTTTAAACGGAACAGCGGCTCGCAAAAGAAAGCTAAAAACGAGATGATAAGCATCATAAATTCTCAGCATACCTGGAGTCATAGAGTTAATAAAATCATTAAGGATATTAACTCTCTTTAAATTGAACTACTGTTTATGAATATATTATTGATTTCTCCGAGTTATTATTCACAAGCTAATACCTCCTATTTCCCTTTAGGATTGGCTTATATTTCTGCTTATATAAAAACTCAAGGTCACTCAGTTATAGGCTTGAACTTAAATAATACTGATGTAAGCAATAGATTGATTTTGTTAAGTAATGCGCTAAATACAGAGAAAATCGATTTAATAGGTATTAGTGGGTTGACAATTTCATTTAATGAAATTGATAAGCTAATTAAAGAAATCCGAGATATTAGGTCGGATATCCCAATTACGTTAGGCGGAGGAATTACTGCTGTCGAAGGCGAGCTGATGATGAATACTCTTCGGCCAGATTATGCGGTTGTTGGTGAGGGTGAGTTTATTTTCTCCAGGTTGCTGAATGCTATAGAAAATAATATTGACACTCGCGCGATTGCCGGAATTTGGTGTTGGGATGGTGAGCGACCTATTTATACGGGTGATGGAGAGACGCCTAAGCGCTTGGACGAATTACCGTTACCGGATTTGAATTCCTTTGGCATAAAAGAGCACATACAGCTTCAGGAGGGATACGGACAATATTCGAATCATTTAACACGCTTAGACGTAGGCCGTTCACTTCCTATTTCAGCCAGCCGATCTTGTCCGTTTAAATGTACATTTTGTCATCATGCCGGTATGGGGGATTATAAAAAACATAATATAGCTAAGGTTGTGGATCAAATAGAAAGCTACATTAATACTTATGGTGTTACCAATTTTTCAATTTATGACGAGTTATTTTCTGCCAATAAAGCCAGGGTCGTGGAGTTTTGCAGGTTGTTAAAAGAGCGAAATCTTAATATCAAATGGTTTTGTCAGTTGCGGATGGATCAAATTGATTTACCTATGTTGCAAATGATGAGGGAGACGGGCTGCAATTACATTTCGTTTGGTATTGAAAGCGGCAGCGATATTGTTTTGGACAGTATGAAGAAAAAAATTACCAAAAAGATTATTGCCAATGCTGTTCAAATGGTCCGGGAAGCCAAGATCGGTATTCAGGGTAATTTTTTGTTTGGCGATCCCGCCGAAACCGAAGAGACCATCAAAGAAAGTATTCAGTTTCAGGAAGACAATCAATTGTATTTTTGCGATTGGTCGGCGGTTATACCTTATGCTGGCACACCAATATATAAGGGAGCCGTTCAAAATGGGTTAATCGAAGATAGAGAAATGTTTATGCGTAGTTTGTGTAATATTTCCGGCTATCTTTATAAAAGCCAAATTAATATGACCAAAATGAGCGACGAGCAATACAAAGCTTGGTATATGTCCTTGCGAGAATTAAACGATGAAAACCATCGAAAAAGATGTACAAAAGTTATTTCAGGAAAAATTTTATCCCGTTGGAAATCCGATATCACTATAAGCTGCCCGTGTTGCTCATCTCAACAAATATTATCATTCGATTTTCCATTTGAACAGGATGAGAACGGACCTATCCTTAATGGCCCGGTTGGTGTGCAAGGAATTAATATATTTTGCCCGGAATGTGGCAGAAAAATGCACTTAAAGGCAAAGGATATTCCGCATATAAGAATTATTTACGAGCAGTTTCAAAAAGAAATAAATGCTATAAAGAATAATAATGATAAAGTCATAGTAATTCCGTCTCTTGACCGATTTGCAACCACTTTTTTAGAGGATATTTATATCGATAAGGAAATGGTTAGTGATGTATACGATACTAGAGAGTTTAGAAGGGAAAAGGATTTCTTAGGGAAAAGCACAAAAATAATTGATGACGATAATATTGATTTGTTTAATGGAAATATATTAGTCATTCTGCCATGGATTGAATATAAAAAAGTGCTAGAAATGCTAAAGAACCAAGCTGTAACGCCGAGACAGATTGTGTGTTGGAATGAGTTTTTTTCTTAAGATACATTTTTAAAATTAGGTAGATATTAAAGATTTATCTATTTAGGAACTCTCTTAATTATTAGGCCTGTGATTGTCGTTTGGTTAACTAGCTTTGAAAATTAAACATATCTCCCTGTTTATGCCGACTGAAAGTACCTTCCATAAACGAATTTTCCTGTTTTTGTCTAGTGCTTTCCAAAAACAGGGAATAGTAGTGACCGGATTGTGCAAGTTGTTATCAGAAGCTGAAATGCATGCATGGGTTTTAGAAAAAAAACCTTGTGCTATTTTTGAAATGAATCGTGTTAAAGACGAGATTCCAATACTTCACGAACTAAATATTTTCCATATTTCATGGGTGGTGGATATGGAAGGGCGCCCTGAAAGCTATATTAAAGGCAGCGATATAACTTATACATTTGATCCTGATTGGGCGGAAAATATCGAAACCGGCGGTTTAACAACATGGATGCCTCCTGGTACATGTACAGAAACTTTTTTTCCTAATAAAAGGCATGAGCCTGAAGATGTTGAGTTCAGCTTTATCGGGCATATTCCGAAGCCGTGGTCAGAGTCGGAATTATCAAGGCTAATAGGCAGTGAAAACAATAATATCAATTTCGAAATATTACTAAAAGAATATAGCCGTTTTATCGAGGTTGATACTTATAAGGAAAAAACTCACGAGTTTTGTGAACAGATTATAGATAATATCGTATTAAGATTGCTTGGACAGTCATATAAGTTAACGAGAGACATGTATTATGACTTGCTTATACGTATTATTCGTATGAGTAATAGAACGGAGCTACTTGATTTTGCGACTGGAAAATCAGATTCAATTGCTATTTTTGGTAGCCGGAATTGGTTGGAATGGCCTAAATATCAACGATTTTATAAAGAATTTATTGATGATTGTACGGAGATAAATTTTATCAATCAGCGTTCGAAAATAAACTTGCATGATGGACTCAGCTTTCATTTTCGCGCTATTGATTGCATGGCTTCGGGAGGGCTTTTAGTTTGGTACAACGATAATTATGGAGATAAATATAATACCTACCAATACAAAAATCCGCATAACAAATACTATATTCCTCATGGGTTGCATACTGCTTTTCAAGCGCAGTTTCATTATTTTGAATTTAAATGGCTGGAATTCGACAATGTTTACGAGAATATCAAGAGAATGAATTACCAAGGCAGTATTGCCCAACGGGAAACTCTGGAAATTATAAAGTCACATCACACATGGGATTGCAGAGTAAAAAAAATCATTAAAGATATTACGGCGTTATAGTTTTTGAAGTAAGAGATTTGGCGTAATTTTAAGGTATTGATGAATCTTTAATATTTAATAACCAGTTATTTGGAGATAGTTTTGGGACAGCATGATCCGTTTCAAGTGCCCTATGTTGGCTTGAAGCAAGAATTTGAGCAACGTCAAGAGGAACTTCTGGACTCGTTTAGCAAAGTTGCTACGAATGCCAGTTATATTTTGCGGGAAGAGGTTGGATTGTTTGAAACGTCGATCGCTGAAATGTTGGGTGTGAGGCACGCGATCGGAGTCAATAGCGGTACCGATGCGTTGTTTCTGGCCTTGAAAGCCTTGAATATTGGTTCGGGTGATGAGGTGATAACCGTCGCGCATACGTTTGTCGCCACGATTGCAGCGATAGTGCATTGCGGAGCCAAGCCGGTCTTAGTCGATATAGCGGATGATTTCAACTTGGCGGCCGCAACGTTGGAACAGGCGATTACCGGCTCGACTAAGGCGATTATTCCGGTACATATGAATGGCCGTTGCTGCGATATGGATGCGATATTGGCGATTGCCGATAAACACGGCCTGCATGTGGTCGAGGATGCCGCGCAATCAATGGGGGCGCATATCGACGGCGCTTATGCGGGGGCTTTTGGCGTCATCAATGCATTTAGCCTGCATCCGATGAAAAATTTGCATTGTTATGGCGATGGCGGAGTTGTTACTACCAATAACGACCGTTTGGCCGAGCAGCTCAGGTTGTTAAGAAATCATGGGCAAAACCCGAATAAAGAACTGGTGGCTTTCGGCTTTAATTCTCGCCTGGATAATTTACAGGCCGCTTTTTTGAACGTTAATTTGAAGTATTTTGACGGCGATATAGCGCGACGACGGCAAATCGCCTCACGTTACCATGCCGGACTGAAAGATTGCGTCGGCCTTAAATTGCCTAATCCGCCGCAACAAACCGGCTATTTCGACGTGTTCAGCTCCTATCCGGTCCGTTGCGCGGAGCGGGATAGGCTATTGCGCCATCTGCAACAGAAGGGCATCGAATGCTTTATTCACTGGGAAACGCCGCTGCATCGCAATGAGTATTTGAAGCTCGGACATTTTAGCCTGCCCGTTACCGAGCAGGTCGCTCGAGAGGTGTTATCTCTGCCTATGCATCCGTTTCTTGAGGATGCGCAATGCGATTATGTGATTGATGCTGTTAAGGAGTTTTTTAATGGCGGTTAAATATTTTATTACCGGCGTGTCGGGATTCGTCGGCGGCGAGTTGGCAATCGCCCTGGCCAAGCAAGGGTATACGGTTATTGGTGTGGACAGGGCCTGGCCGCACGAAGAAACGGCGTGCGATTTTACCGCGCTAGGCATTGAGTTTGTTAATCTGGACTTGTCGGATAAAGAAAAATTAAGCCCGTTATTGCAAGATGTCGATATTATTATCCATGCCGCTGGCGTATCGCGGGTTAGCGAAGCCAAAGCCAACCCCTTGGAGTGTATAAATTCCACGGTTTTGGCGACTACCAATTTGATTGAAATTGTTGCCGGGCAAACTCAATCTGCCGAGGCGAGAAAGCCGTTGTTTATTTATCTAAGCACTCGGGAGGTTTCTTTTTATGACCGCTTGCATGATAGTCAGGTATCTATCGACCATATCTATGCGATCTCCAAAAAAGCAGCAGAACAGTTGATATTGTCTTTTTCAAACAGTTTTAACATACCATTGGCTATTTGCCGTTTATCCGATGTTTACGGCGGCAAACGCGATCATGTTAACAAGCTGTTGCCGACTTTTGTGATGCGGGCTAAACAAAACAAGCTGGTCCGGGTGCTGGATAACGAAACCCGCTTTCATTTTACCCATATTCAGGACGTTATTATTTCGATAATGGAAATTGCCGAGTTATTGAAAGTACCCGGCAATATGCAAAAATGTTTTGAAATATGGTCGGACGAATCCTATTCAGCGGAAGACCTGGCAACTATGGTGGTGTCGAGTTTTAAATCGAATTCGAGAATTGATTATTCATTGCGCCAGCCCGAAGCAACTAGGCAGCATATCAATTTCAGTTATCAGGAATGGCGGTTTACACCTAAATTTAATCTTAGGGATGAGTTGTGCAGATTATCTGAAAGTTAGAAACCGCTATTTATTTTGCGGAACCGACGACTATATAAAACGATCTTGCCCAGATAGCCGAAAGTCCGGCGGCTAGTAATAAGCTGTTCGTTACATAAATTCTAATATTCAATGATGTGAAATGGTCAAAATTGCCCTTTTTGTTCCCCATACCTTTTTTTATGCGAAACTTTTTTTCTCTATCAAAAAAGCCTTGGAGGCTCATGGCTTTCATGTGATAGGGCGAACTGAGCTGTTGAGTAGCGATGCCTTGCTGGCGTTTTGCAGGCAAGATCAACCGGATGTTATTTTGGAGATGAATCGAACCCGGAATGAAATTCCTGGGTTGCCAAAACATATTGTGCATATTGCCTGGATTGTCGATAACCTGGGAAAAAAAATTAGCGACTTTTCCGGTAGCGATTTACTTTATTTTTTTTGGCATAACTGGATTAAAGATTGCAACTCCCGTTCTTCCCGGATAGTAGATTGGCTTCCTCCCGGCTTTGATCCGGAACTTTACTTTCTCGAATCCGGAAATTTTATTTCGGATATATCCTTTGTCGGGCATATTTCTTTTCCCTGGCGTATTGAAGAGGAAGAAAGAATACTTTTTGAGTCGCCGGAATTAAGCGTTACTTTCAAAGATGCTTTGCAACACTTGGAGCACCAGGTTCAGATGACCGATTTGACCGGCTATCATGAAGACGATTACATTCAGATGGCTTTGTCATTTTTGCCTGACAGTGTCAGAGAGCAAATATCCCTAAATTCATGCGTACAATACGATTTAGGATGCCGGGCGATTTTGCGGATGGCGTTCCGGCAGAAAATGCTTGATATAGCAGTAGCGAGCGGTGCGTCAATACGTTTTTTCGGACCGGGCGGATGGAATGCATGGCCCAAATATCAGCCGTTCTATCAATCCGTATTGACTGAACCGGCGGATTTGAGAGCGGTTTACCAATCTTCCAAAATCAATCTTCACGAGGGCGTTGGTGTCCATTTCAGGACTTTGGACTGCATGGCTTCCGGGGGGTTACTGTTTTTTATGGCTTCCCCCGATGATGTTCTCCACGGAGGTATTCAGAGCTGCTTTACTCCCGGCAGGCATTACGTTGAATTTGACCGGAATAATTTTCCGGAAAAAAGCGCTTTTTATTTGGCGCATCCCGAGGAGCGAGCACAAATCTGCGAACAAGCCCATGCGGAGGTGTTTAGCAGACATACATGGCAACATCGTATCCAAAAGATTGCCGATGACCTTAATTCACTTTAACTTAACGAGGAAACCATAATCGATATGGAGGATCAAATTGACTATTACCTTAAGGTTCAGCCTTTTCAAAGAGATATTAGCGATCTGGATATTTTTTTAAATCGCCGAAGCGCGCTGTATAGGCATCTTGGCATTGTTCCGAAATTCATCGGTCAGCAGTCGGTTTTAGAGTTTGGGCCTGGGTTTGGCGAAAACGCAATTTTTCCGCTTTTACAAAAGCCTAGCCGGTATCTGTTGGTTGATTCTAACGAAACCTGTCTGGAAAGAACCAGGCGCACATTGACCCCTTATTGCGCACCGGAAACCCTGCTTGGGTACCAACAGAGTTCTATTGACGATTTTGACGGCGAAGAGCAGTTTGATCTGGTCATTTGCGAAAGCGTTATTCCCCGCGAGCCGCAACCGGAAAAAATGCTGGCTAAAGTGGCTAAGCATGTGGCGGTCGGGGGCGTGTTGGTGATTACCTGCCAAGATTCCGTTTCTACGTTTGCCGAGTTGCTTAGACGTTTGATAGCGCTTCTTGTCGTCGCGCCGGAAGACGCTTTGGAACAGCAAGTGGAGCAGCTTTTGCCGATCTTTGAGCCGCATTTAAAGACTATCGACGGCATGACTCGATCATGCGAAGACTGGATATTGGATAATCTGTTAAGGCCTTGGGAAGAGGTGTCTTTTTCGATTCCGGATGCCATTCAAGCGCTCAAGGATCAGTTCGATATTCATGGTTCCTCACCGCGTTTTGGCACCGACAGCCGTTGGTATCGAACGATTCAAACCGATGATCCGGGATTTAATGCAATCGCTGAGCAGGATTATCTGGCAAATGTCCATAATCTGATTAATCATCGCGATTGGACTTCGCCTATTCCGGCCCAAGACAATAAAAAGCTTCTTGATTTGTGTGGAAATATATTTCATGCAATTCATGCTTTCGAAAAAAACCGGGATCGCAGTGCGATGCCGGCCATTCTCGATGATCTTGAGCAAGTGATTCATTTAGCCGCTACCTTTTCTAAGGAAACTGAGCGGGCGCTTTGGGATTATCACCGTGTCTTGCACAAATATTTGCAGGAAAGCGTGTTGGACTCTTTTGCTGAATTTGGTCCGCTTTTCGGCCGGGGCCAGCAGCATGTGAGTTTTATTCGGCGTTGTTGATTCTGATAGTGTCAAAAAGCATGAAATTACTGTAATCAGGAATTGAAATACAGGTTTAAGATGGAATTAGAATTTACTTCTACAGGCTCTATTTTTCAATATAAAAATGCCCACTCTCATTTTCAGGCTTTGATGAAAAAAGGCCGCTACCATGAGATGGTACAGGCATTTGCAGATTCTTTTCGTATAAATAAGGTGCAAAGGGAAAATGTATTGAAGCGAACCCTTTTAACAGGGCAAACATACACAAGAGAAGAAGCCCTTTATTATTTTTCCATTTCTGCGCTTTGTGCTGAGGAGTTTGAAGAAGCTTCGCTATCGCTTAATCAAATGGCAATGCAGATCGGATGCGATGCCCGTTCTTTCGCCTATACCGACATGAATCTTCTCAGCGACCAAATGTTGATGGCCATGCAAAAATGTTATGAGCAAGATTCATCGCTCAAGTCGATTCTTGTGTTTTCAATGGGGTATTGTGCGAGTTCTTTTATTTCCGGTTTTACTTCGTCTTATTGCAGGATTCCCAGGGTTAGAGTTTCAATGACTGTTGAGCCAAACGTAGTTGTCGTGCCACGTTGGATCGATACATTAAGCCGCTTTTCCGGGATTACCCATGATCATTCCGATCCCAAGCCTGTGCTAATCGACAGTCTACGCCGTTATTGGAAAGGGCGTGTTTTCGTTCAGGTGCGGGACCCGCGTGAGGTTGCGTGGTCATATATAGGAACGCTTAATAAAGGAATAGAGAGTAGCAAATGGAACGTTGAGGAGACCTTTTTTCTTGATCTAGTCAGAATATACTCTGATTGGATCGATGCTTGGCTAAACGTTCCGGAAGATATTATGGAAAATATCCATTTCTTGCATTATGAAGATATAAAATCAACGCCGGTTAAGATATTTGAAAAGTTAATCAGAGAAGCTACGGGGAAATTCGACCAAGATCATTTCAGTGAATGGCTTACGGAAAATATGAGTAGTAAAAATTATAATTTCCGGAAAGGTGATTCCCAGGATTGGAAAAACAATTTACACCCGGCCTGTGTAGAGAAGTCCATTGAATATCTCAGCAGCGATGTGCGTAGTTTTTTATCGGTTTAGCCGCGCATATCCCTTGAAATACGGAACAATTTTTGGCTGGCGCGTACATGTGGAATTGGATGCGGCGCGATCAACAATCATTTAATAGAAAACAATGCTAATTAAAACCCTAATCATCGTTCCGGCCAGAAGCGGTTCAAAAGGAATTCCAGATAAAAACATCAGGTTACTCGGCGATAAGCCGCTGCTTGCGTGGACGGCCAGGGCCATAGAAAAAGCCGATCCCGGCAATTGCGTTGCGGTGTTATCGACCGATTCCGAACGTTACGCCGACGTCGGCCGTGAGGCCGGGCTGCGTGTGCCTTTTATCCGCCCGGCCGATTGCGCCAACGATACGGCATCGGCATTGGCCGTGATAGATCATGCGTTGCAATGGTTCGAGGCTGAATACAACTATGTGCCGGAGCAGGTGATGTGGCTACAGCCGACTTCGCCTTTCCGGTCCCCTGCTATAATTGAACAGGCTTTGGCGACGATGGCGCAGCGCCAAGCGGACGGCGTGGTTGGTTGCAAGGAAATACACCGCGATTTGACGACGCTGTTCAGGACTAGAGAGGGTTTTTTAATCGCGCTGAGCGAGGAGCGCGTGCAGACCCGGCGTCAGGATGTCGAACCGCTATTGACACCGAACGGAGCGATGTATCTTTGCAAGACTTCGGTTTTACTGGAAAAACAGTCGTTTTATTCCGAGCGCACGCTGCCGCTGGTTATGGACGCGATCATGAGCTTGGATATCGATACGCCAATCGATTGGGCGATGGCCGAAGCGTTGGTGAATGCGGGATTAGTTGAACAATAACAAGTGACATTATGGCAAATATATTAGTGACCGGGGGCGACGGTTTTATCGGTTCGCATCTTACCGAAATGCTGGTTAAGCAGGGCCATCAGGTTAAAGCCTTATCCCAATACAACTCGTTCAATTATTGGGGTTGGCTGGAAGATATTAATGGGTTGGATCAAGTCGAAGTTTTGAACGGCGACGTCAGGGATCCGCATTACTGCAAACATATTACTCAAGGTATCGATGTTATCTACCATCTGGCCGCGTTGATCGCGATTCCTTACTCTTACGTGGCCCCGGACAGTTACGTCGATACCAACATCAAAGGCACGTTGAACATCTGCCAGGCTGCGTTGGATAATAAAGTCCAGCGAGTAATCCATACCTCGACCAGCGAAGTCTACGGTACGGCGCAATACGTGCCTATCGACGAAAAACATCCGTTACAGCCGCAATCGCCGTATAGCGCCAGCAAAATTGCCGCCGATGCGATGGCGATGAGTTTTTACAATGCGTTCGGACTGCCGCTGACGATAGCCCGTCCGTTCAACACCTACGGCCCCAGGCAGTCGGCCAGGGCGGTCATTCCGACCATCATCACCCAAATTGCCGGCGGCAAAAAACAAATCCAATTAGGCGATGTATCGCCGACACGGGACTTTAATTATGTCGAAGATACTTGCCGCGGTTTTATCGCGTTGGCGGAATCCGGGAAAACCCTTGGCGAGACGGTGAACATCGGCTCCAATTCTGAAATATCGATAGGCGACACGTTGAACCTGATCAAAGACATCATGCACAGCGATGTCGAGTTTATTGTCGATCAGCAACGCTTGCGCCCGGAAAAATCCGAAGTGAACCGGCTCTGGTGCGATAACAGGAAAATCCGGGCATTGACCGGTTTTGAGTCGCAGGTTGATATAACCGAAGGCTTACAGCGCACCGTAGACTGGTTTTTAAAGCCGGAAAACATTAAGAAATATAAGTCCGGTATCTACAATGTATGATTGCCTGAATGCACGCGGCAGGACGCCAGGGAAGGAGGATATAGAGCAATGCAAGGAGCAATTGCCGAGGGCAATTGCCGAAGATTTCATCCATTACGTCAGGGAGTTGTACCGGACCGACCGGCCAATCCCGCTGCATGCGCCGCAGTTTCAGGGTAGGGAGAAAGAATATCTGCTGGATGCGCTCGACAGCACGTTTGTGTCCAGCGTCGGGCAATACGTCGACCGGTTTGAAGCGGATTGCGCGCACTATACCGGCGCCAAATACGCGGTGGCGACAGTAAACGGCACGTCGGCTTTGCATGTCGCTTTGCTGCTGGCCGGTGTAAAGCGGGACGAAGAAGTTATCACCCAGGCTTTAACCTTTGTCGCCACCTGCAATGCGATCCATTATTGCGGCGCCGATCCGGTTTTTGTCGACGTGGACAGAGCGACTTTGGGGCTTTCCGCCCAAGCTTTGGCGAATTATCTGGACCGGTTTGCCGAGGAGCGCAACGGCGAGACCTGGAATAAACAGACCGGCAAACGTATTGCCGCCTGCCTGCCGATGCATACGTTCGGTCACCCCGCCGACATGCCCGGAATTGCCGATGTATGCGAAAAATATCGTATCCCGGTCGTCGAGGACGCCGCAGAAGCGTTGGGCAGCACGTTGTATGACCGGCATTGCGGCACTTTCGGCCGGTTGGGCGTGTTGAGCTTTAACGGCAACAAGATTATGACTACCGGCGGCGGCGGTATGATTTTAACGGATGACGAAAAATTGGCGAAGCAAGCCAAGCACTTGACCACAACCGCCAAACAGCCGCATGCATGGCAGTTCATACACGACCAAGTCGGATTCAACTACCGGATGCCTAATCTTAACGCCGCATTAGGCGTCGCGCAGCTCGAATGCCTGCGCTCGTTCCTGGACAAAAAACGCGAGTTGGCTGAGCGCTATATCGATTGGTGCGGACGCAATCGATTGCAATGCATCGTCGAGCCGGACGCTGCGCGTTCCAATTACTGGCTGAATGCGGTCGTGCTCGAAGACGTGGCGGAGCGGGACGCTTTTCTCAAGGCGACCAACGAACAAGGCGTCATGACCCGGCCCGTCTGGGAGCCGATGCACCGCTTGCCGATGTACCGGTATTGCCAACGAGACAGCCTGGTCAACACGGAATGGGCGGCGGCCAGAGTGGTCAATATTCCTAGCAGCGTGACCGGCTGATGAATCAGGCCAAGCGTAAAATCTGCGTCGTCACCGGTTCCAGGGCCGAGTATGGCTTGTTGTATTGGCTGATCAAAGAAATCCAAGGCGATGCCGACCTGGAACTTCAGCTGATTGCCACCGGCATGCACCTGTCGCCGGAATTCGGCTTAACCTGGAAGCAGATTGAGCTGGATGGTTTTACTATCCAGCGCAAAGTGGAGATGCTGCTGTCATCGGATACGCCGGTCGGCATCGCTAAATCGATAGGCTTGGGCGTCATCGGTTTTGCCGATGCGTTGGAGGCGCTGCAACCCGATGTGCTGGTGGTGCTGGGCGATCGCTTCGAGATTTTTGCCGCGTGTCAGGCCGCGATGGCTCACCGTATCCCGATTGCCCATATTCATGGCGGCGAAATAACGGAAGGCGCAGTCGACGATGCGATTCGCCATGCGATCAGCAAGATGGCGCATCTGCATTTTACCGCGACCGAACGATACCGGCAGCGCGTGATTCAGTTGGGCGAGCAGCCTCGGCATGTTTTTAATGTCGGCGCGCCGGGCTTGGATAATGTCGCCAGGTTGCAATTGCTGGACAAGCCGCAACTTGAGCAAGCTATTGATTTTAAATTGGGCAAACGCAATCTGCTGGTGACGTTCCATCCTGTCACGTTGGAAAACGCGACGGCGGCAGCGCAATTTGGCCATCTGCTGCAAGCGTTGGATCGTTTTGTCGATTGCCGCCTCATTTTTACGCTGCCCAATGCCGATACCGACGGCCGCGCGATTATCGGCATGATCGAGCAATACCGGCAGCACCATCCCGAACGTGCCGCATCGTATGTCTCGCTAGGGACGTTGCGTTATCTGTCCGCATTGCAATATATGGACGCGGTTATCGGCAATTCATCCAGCGGCTTGATCGAAGCGCCGGCTTTTAAAATCGGCACGATCAATATCGGCGACAGGCAGAAAGGACGGCTGTGCGCCGACAGCGTGATTCATTGCGAACCCGAAACGGACGCTATTGCGCAGGCGCTGGACCGGCTTTTCTCCGAGGCGTTTCAAGAATCGTTGAAAACGGTCGAAAACCCTTATGGTCATGGCGGCGCTTCGGTAAAAATAAAAGCGTTATTGAAGGACCAGGCACTGGATGGCTTATTGAAAAAAAGCTTTTACGATTTGGGGGTTGGGGAATAAAACCATGAGTGTTTTTATTATTGCGGAAGCCGGCGTTAACCATAACGGCGATTTGGAAACGGCTCGACAGCTGGTCGATGCAGCGGTTGCGGCTGGCGCGGATGCAGTCAAATTCCAGACCTTTAAAGCTAAAAACCTGGTCACGCAACAGGCCGGCAAAGCCGCGTACCAGAAAATCACGACCGGTGCCGACGAAAATCAGTTGGCGATGTTGAAGCGATTGGAACTGAAATACGAGCTGCATTTTGAATTGCTGGATTACTGCCGGCAGCAGGGCATCGAGTTTTTATCGACCGCTTTTGATTTTGAAAGCCTTGATTTCCTGGTCCGTGAACTGGACGTTAAAACACTGAAAATACCGTCAGGCGAGATCACGAACGGGCCTTTTTTGCTGGCTCACGCGCAAACCGGCAAGCCGGTCATCCTGTCCACGGGCATGGCGACCTTGGGCGAGGTCGAAACGGCCTTGGGCGTGCTGGCGTTTGGCTATCTTGAACAGCGCCAGCCGCCGTCTGTCGAGGCTTTCCGGCATGTCTATGGTTCGGAACAAGGACAGGCGGTTTTGCGGGAAAAAGTGACGTTGTTGCATTGTACGTCCGAGTATCCGACTCCGGTGGAGAATATCAACCTGAGGGCGATGGATGTGTTGCAACAGGCTTTCGGCCTGGACGTGGGCTATTCCGACCACAGTGTAGGACTGCTTGTGCCTGTCGTGGCGGCAGCCCGGGGCGCGACGGTCATCGAAAAGCATTTCACGCTGGATCGGATGCAGCAAGGCCCCGATCATCAAGTGTCGCTGGAACCCAATGAGCTTAAAGAGATGGTTCGCAGCATCAGGGATGTAGAAAAAACATTGGGTCTGCGGCTCAAGTGTCCCCAGTCGTTGGAGCTGGAAAATCGGAAAGTCGTGCGTAAAAGCCTGGTTGCAAAACGCACTATCTCGGCGGGGGAATGCTTTACTGACGAAAATTTGACGACCAAGCGTCCCGGTACCGGCAAAAGCCCGATGGATTATTGGGCGGTGCTGGGGAAAACCAGTCGTCGAGATTACGACGCGGACGAGTTGATTGATGACTAAGCCTGTTATTGTACTGGGCGGCGGAGGTCACGCTAAGGTATTGATCGATATGCTGCGTAGGTTGGATTGCCGGGTATTGGGCATTATCGATCCGAACCAAGCCGTCGGCAATTTGGCGCATGGCTTCAAGGTGATGGGCGGCGATGATGCGGTGTTCGGCTATTCGCCGGAAGCAGTCGAATTGGCCAACGCCATCGGCTCACTGCCTAACGATAAAGGCTTGCGGGCTAAGCTATTCAAGGCTTTCAGCGCCAAAGGCTACTGTTTTAAAACGCTGGTTGATCCCACAGCAATTGTTGCTTCCGATATCGAATTAAGTGCTGGCGTGCAGGTCATGGCGGGTGTCATTATTCAGGCTGGCACAAGAATTGCCTTTAATTCAATTGTCAACAGCGGGGCAATTGTCGAACATGACTGCCGTATTGGAAGTCATGTTCATATCGCGTCCGGCGCTGTACTCAGTGGAGCTGTTGAGGTAGGCGATGCGGTCCATATAGGGACCGGAGCGACGATCATTCAAGGCATTAGTATCGGCGGCGGCAGCATTATTGGCGCCGGTAGCGTGATAACGCAGTCTATTGCCTGTGACCAGATTGTTTATCCGGCCCGGCCGCTAATAAGATCGATAAGCAGGGATAAGGTATGAAACATAACTGGCGAGATGCGCTGATCAATCCGAAAACCACGTTGCAGGAAGCTATTCATGTGATAGACAAAGCGGCGTTACAGATCGCGTTGGTCATTGATGAGCTTGAAGGACTCGCTGGCGTCGTCACCGATGGCGATATAAGGCGGGCTTTGATAAAAGGACTTTCTTTGGATAATTCGGTTGCAGAAGTCATGAATGCGAAGCCAAAAGTCGCGTCGGTTAATGATTCTAAAACCAAGTTAATCGCTATGATGGAGGCGAATAGCTTAATTCATCTGCCGGTATTGGATGCCAACGGCAAGGTGGTTAGGTTGGAGACCTTGCACGGATTGTACAAGCAGCCGCATTTCCGGAATCCAGTGTTCTTGATGGCAGGCGGTTTTGGTACGCGTTTGCGGCCTCTGACGGATCACTGTCCTAAACCCTTGCTGGAAATCGGCGGCAAGCCGATTCTTGAAACTACTCTTGAGAATTTTGTCAGCTCGGGATTCAAGGATTTTTATATTGCTGTTCATTATCTGGCGGATCAGATTAAAGATTATTTTGGCGATGGGCAGCGCTGGGGGGTGAAAATACGCTATATTGAAGAGCATGAGCCGTTAGGGACCGCAGGGGCATTGGGACTGCTGCCCGACGACTTGTCCGATTTGCCGATGATTGTGATGAACGGCGATATTTTGACGCAGATCGATTTTGGCCGTTTGCTGGCCTATCACAATGAACATCAAGGGATAGCGACGCTGTGCGTGCGTCAATATGAGTACCAGATTCCTTACGGTGTCGTAAGTATAGAAGGGCAGCATATTACCGGTATCGTTGAAAAACCTGTTCATAGTTGTTTTTCCAATGCCGGCGTCTATGTGCTCAATCAATCGTTGGTGCAAACCATTGCCAGACAGCAACAAATTGATATGCCGGAGCTTTTAAACCAGCAAATTATGGCGGGCGAACTGGTTTCTATGTTTCCTGTTCATGAGTATTGGTTGGATATTGGTAAGGAGTCTGATTTTTTACGTGCTCAAGGTGAGTTTTCTAAATATTTCTGAAAAAATATTAAAGTAATTTACAGGCACGTCGATAACATTTTCGAGTTGAAGATTTAACAAAATTTTTCGATACATAAATTAATTTTTTCTCTTGGGTGAGCCGAGGGATTTTTGGGAGATACGATCATGTCTATGCAAATTAATACAAACCTAGGTGCATTAAACGTTCAGGGAAGTTTGAGCAGAAACTCATTGCAGCTTAGTACGTCAATGGAGCGGCTATCTACGGGTTTGCGGATCAATTCCGCGAAAGACGACGCAGCCGGTTTGGCGATTAGTGACAGGATGAACTCGCAGATTCGCGGTATGACAGTGGCGATAAGAAATGCGAATGACGGCATATCTATGGCTCAAACGGCTGAATCTGCAATGGGAACCGTTACCGAGACCCTGCAACGGATGCGTGATTTAAGTGTTCAAGCGGGTAACATGGGGGCGGTGGGTGCCGGTGACCGGGCAAAATTGCAACTGGAATTCAAGCAATTGGGCTCTGAAATTAGTCGTATTATTGGTAACACTACCTTCAACGATAAGAAGATTTTAGCAGGATCAATGAAAGGAGCTAATTTTCAGATAGGTGCCGGTACAGCCACAAACAACCAAATTTCCATTACTGTTTCTAATTTAATGTCAATCAGCGGTATAAAACAAGTCGCGTCAACTGGTGCATCTATCGGTTTTAGCGCGACATCAGCAAAAATAAAGTCAGCAATAGATTTTATTGATTTGGCGATTAAAAAAGTTGATAACTTCCGGGCAACTTTAGGTGCTGTTCAGAACCGTTTTACGACTACTATTTCAAATTTGCAGTCGTCTGTTGAAAATCAATCTGCGGCTAAGTCCCGGATCATGGATGCTGATTTTGCCGCAGAAACGGCTCATCTGAGCCGCTCTCAGATTCTGCAACAGGCCGGCACAGCAATGTTGGCACAGGCGAACCAATCCGGGCAGGGCGTGCTGAGTTTACTCAGATAAGGTTTTAAGGAAACAGTCAGGGAGGGCTGAGGCTGTAGTAACACTACAGCCTTTTCCATTTGGAATACAGGGTTAACTGAAGGTTAGTGATATGAACAGTGAAATTACAAATGTATCGACGCTTGTTCCGGCTACAGTTGTGAAAAGTAATAGGCAAAATGAAGATTCGGCCTCTGTGAAAGCGGATGCAGGGATTATCAATCAAGTTGATCCTGAGTCTGAGCCGTCCACCGCAGCTAGTAGCGCAAAGGAAAAAGAGTCTGGTTCTAAAGTAACGTCTTTAGATACATTAAAATCAGCGGCAGTTACAGGTAATTCCATACTTCAGGCTGCCAACCGTAACTTAGAATTTAAGATTGATGACTCAACAAAAAGAGTTGTAGTTAAAATTGTTGACAGTCAAACTGGTGAGACAGTGCGTCAAATTCCGTCGGAAGATATGTTGGCATTCATAAAACAGATGCAGGAACTGGACGGTACAAAAGGTTCTGTTATCCAGAGTAGAGCTTAATTTTTACGGGACTTTAATTGCGAGGAGGTAAGTCATGTCTATTTCATCCTCAACCGGGATCGGTAGCGGCATAGATATCAATGGTATTGTCAAGCAGCTGATTACAGCTGAGGGACAGCCTCAGTTTAATGCTATTACACGTCAGGAGACAGCCGCTAATAGCCGGTTAAGTGGGCTTGGTTCATTAAAAAGCGCGTTATCAAGTTTCCAAACAGCGGTACAAAAACTTAAGGATTCGAATTTATTTAAAGCCACCCAAGCTGTTTCCGCGAATCCGGCTATCTTTACAAGTACGGCTGGCGTCGGCGCTGTGCCGGGAACTCATACTGTGGAAGTAACTCAATTGGCTGCGTCGCAGCAATCGATTACAAGCACCGAGTATGCCAATTCCGGTTCAGTTGCTTCAGTAAGTGGGGGCACACTTAATTTTACTTATCCTGCCGGTTCAGCAAAAACAGCGTTTTCTGTCACTATTGGAGCTAACGCTACATTGGCGAATGTTCGCGATGCGATCAATGGCGCTGCCGGAAATAATGGCGTGACAGCCAGTATTATCAATGTGAATCATACGAGTTTGGGGCCATTGGATCCATTGAATGGCACAACCGTTTCAAAATTAGTGTTGAACTCCAAAGATACGGGAACTGTCAATGGATTTTCCGTAGGCGTTACAACAGCTGATGCCGCAGGGACAGGCTTGAATGTCCTTAATACAGCAACCACCGCAAACTACAGTACAGTGGCCGCTGCTGATGCCATGATCAAGGTTGACGGTTTGGTTGCGACCCGTAGCACTAATACAATTAGCGATGTACTCCCTGGAGTGACCTTGAATTTGCAGTCAGCCGCAGTTGGAACTGTCGTAAATTTGGGTGTTACCTTAGATACAACAGCAATAAGCAAAACGATTTCTGACTTTGTAACAGCATACAACAGCCTTAATACAACTACTGACAGTTTAGGTAAGTATGGGGGGACTGCTTCGGGAGCGACAAATGGTGCGCTTTTAGGGGATGCCACATTACAAAACATCACTAGTCAATTAAGACAAAAAACAAGTAACGTAGTGACTTCCGCAACGAGTAATTATAATTCGTTGGCTATGCTTGGCGTCTCAATTGATAAAACCGGGGTTATGTCCTTGGACAGTACCAAGCTTACTACGGCTTTGACGGCCAATCTTTCTGCGGTAAGCGATGTGTTCGCATCGACTGATGGTGTTGCCACCCGGTTAAATACACAATTGACTCAGTATTTGCAGTCCGGTGGATCTTTGGATTCACAACAAACATCACTAAACAAACAATTAACGTCTTTTACTGCAAAGAGAGCTGCCGTCCAGAGTCGTTTGGATAGTTTACAGGCCAGTATGCTTAAGCAGTTTACAGCAATGGATACAGTCGTCGGTCAATTGAAGTCGACATCCACGTATCTTACTCGGGCACTCGGATAATAAATAAGGGAAGACTGATATGTACCCTAGCACTTACAAAAGAGGCGTAAATCAATACACTAATGTGCATAATGAAAGCGGATTAGCGGATGCTTCACCTCATCATTTAATACAGATGTTAATGGAGGGTTTTCTGGCCCGGGTCAATGCCGCGAAAGGAGCGATGGCGCGCTCTGACATGGAGTTAAAGGCTGTCTATATATCCAGGGCCATGGCAATAGTTGGCGGCTTAAGTGAATCGATTGATTTAGAAAAGGGCGGTGAAATTGCGGTAAATCTTAGCCAATTATACAACTACATGAGTAATCGTTTATTGCAAGCCAGTCGTGAGAATGACGAACAAATACTTGATGAAGTCGCCTCGTTGATGAAAGAGATCAAGGAAGGTTGGGATGCCATCAAAAACTAAAGGATTCCCTGCCAATCAGTATCCGCATTTACAGCTGGAAGAGTTAACCGCCCTATCTAATGAAGTCTGTGAGTGTGTTGCTGAGGAGCAATGGGAGCAATTAGCAGTTGTATTGGATTTGCGGCAGCAATGTTTGGAAATGTTGTTTTCAGGGACTGTTGCGGAACCTGAAGTCCTGAGATCTTTGGCGGGTTCAATTATTGAGCAGGATGCTGTTTTTATAGAAAAGATACAAGAGCGAAAGAAGGCATTAGAAGAACAGGCACAAGAGCAAAAAAGTGTACTAGAAGAACAGATATTGGCGTTCGATAAAGGTCGCCAAGCTATTCAGGCATATAGCTCTACCTGATAATCGAGTCTGGTTACGAGAAAACATAATTCTCAGTTTAAGCTTTCAAATCAGCCAACTGCTTTTTTAAGTCGATGGCGGCCTTTGCGTCCGGCGTTCTCGTTAGGATGTAATCAAGCATGACTTCTGCGGAAGCGTAAGACTTATTTTCCATATAAACTGTCGCTAACTTCATTTGTACCAAAGTGTCTTCGGGAAACTGAGCGATATAGCGTTCATATGCATCGATGGCTGCTGTTACGTCGCCTTGTAGTCGAACTATTTCGGCATAGAAAGGCAAGTAGAACGGGCTGATCTGGGATAAGCATTGCAGTGCCAGGTAAGCGTTTGTATTGTCGGCGTCGTTTGCGTTGATGCTGATGAACGCTATTCTCAGCAAGGCTTCTTCCAGTAACGGGGAGTTTTCAATATCTATAATATGATGGTAAGCGGTTACGGCTGTTTCTATGTCATCTTGCAATTCAGCCAAGTAGCCGTTAAGAAGATAAACATAAGGTTCTGCCGCAGTTTGATCTTCGTGTTTATGCAAGCCGGATTGCAGGTCTATTAACTCCTGCATTTTCCGATGCTTAAACAATAGGCTTGCCCGTTTTCTCAGCATCGGCAAACTGGCGTGATTTTTTGCTCGCGCCATGTGCATGGTATTTTTGTTAGATAAAACAGAGGTAAACAGGTTGTTTAATTCGTTGAATTCTGTTTGCGCGGATTCCGGAATATCGGCATGGGGATGGTTTTGCAGCCAGAGTCTGGCCCGGCCAAAGCTACGGTCATTACGCCATTGGCTGAATAACAGGTTAAAGTCAGGGTTGTCGTTGGCTTCTTCTTGGCGCGAACGGATGCGCTCCATCGCGCTATCGATTAATTTAAGTATTGCGATTGCTCCGTCCCGGTAGGCCTCGTAATAGGCGTTGCCCATTTCTTTGGCTTCTTCTGCGCTCCAGTCTTCATCGGTAAATGGTTTGGTGATTTTTATAAAACTGCGAATGCCGAATCTTTTAACCAGTTTGCTGTATTGGCGATGGTCCCGGTTGAGCTTTTTTTCGATTTTGTCGAGTTTTCTTTTGTCTTTGTAGTTTTCTATGATGCCTTCAGCGCTATACATGCTTTTATTGACTGTTAAAGCATTTTCAGCCAAGCGTAAAATAGCGTTTATTTGAAACTGGGTTCGTTTCAGTTCATTGAGAGTTGCCGTCGGGGCGTCATAGGAAAGATGATTCGTAGAGGCTATTTGTTCGGCAACAGTAGAGGCAATATTGACCTGATTATCGTCAAGCTCAATATCCGCCAGCGGGATGTAACTGATATTGTCGACTTTAGCGGCATTGGCGGAAGGGTTGATTATTTCACAGCCGGCTGCGGTAATAGTTTTGGCTTGTAGCCCCATAGTGTTGATTGCAGAGACTAAGTCACAACTGGTCGGCGCCATGAACCCGTCATTGGTTTCTGTCTGTAATGATGTCAAATTAAAGCGGGGGCCGGCAATATGTTCATCGCTGCCGGCGGCATGAGTATAGCCATCTCGTGTAAAACAAAGGTCTACGCCGGCCAGGACAATGCGTTTAAAGCCGAATTTGTGCGCTACGTCCAGAGCGGTATTAGTAACTGTTGGCCCTGCTCCGCCGATATTTGCATGGTTTATCGGAGATTTCCAGGGAAACCGGTTGCCCAGGTATAGGCCGATCCCCTGCCATTGATTAACCAGTGATGGAACCGTATGGTAAGAATAAACGAAGACCGGCCTGTTGCTGAACGTAAGCATCTCTTTGCTGATGTCGAAGCTTAATTCGGTTGGGTCAACGGAGAAAATAAAGTCAGGCTCAAGGCCGATATTTTTAAGTTGCCTGGAAATTCTCGAAACTGCAAAAATAACGAGCTGTTGGCGATGTTCTTGCACCCAAGGCAAAGCCTCATCCAGGGATGGGCCGCCTGCCAGCAATACTACTGTTTTTCCTTGAAAGGCATTGTTAAGTAATTTAGCCGGTAATAGATTGTCTGCCAGATTGATAATTTGGCGGGTGGTGAATGCTTCATTGCCGAGAGTTGTATTGAAGTTCCAATGCCCCTGGGCAAGCACCTCGGCAACATGCCAGCTGAGTTCCGCGTAAACATTGCAGTTATCGTCTTCCGCGCATAAGGAATTAAACGATTGAACCGAATTGATATAAAAATAATCTTGTATTTTAAATAGCTTAGCCGATTCTTCCCATTCATCGGATGCTACGCAGACTATAGTAGGATCCAGTTGTTCAAGCAGTTGATGCGCTATTAGCTGTTCAAGAACCGGCGCAGGTTCGATAAAAATATATCGAGTTCCATTAGGCAAGCCTTTTTCTTGCAGGTATAGCGGTAATAAGCCGGAATCGGTGCCGATAATGATATTTAGCGAGTTAGGCTGCAATAGCCGGTTGCTGAATTTCGCGTCGAATAAGGCCTGGGAGCTTATCTTATTAAAGTTGTCCCGGTTGAGGTTGTAGAAATATTTTTCTCCGAAAACATTGGTTTTAATCGGGCCGATATCGCTCACGGCTATGAGGTTATTGCTTTCATCCATTGTTTTATCGCTAATTCAGTATTTGATGTTTTGTGTAATGCGATGTGGGTAATACTAATTAAGTATTCTAAGAACACAAAGCCATGGTTTTCATAGTATACGTTTTTATAGATCAAATAAACCTGACTTGGATATTGAGGTAAGCGTTCGGGCGTGTTTTAACGTTTTCGTAGTGCGTCAAAAACACGGTAAGACGAATCCCGGCAATTTGGTTTAAAGTATGCCGGCAGGCCAATAGGCGGTTTTCAACTTCAGGATTCGGCGTCAAGTGCCGATATACTTTAAATGACAATGTAAGTCTATGGTTCACCGGCAATGGCTTGATGCGTAGTCGTCATTTGCAATAAATTTGGTAATTAAATTCAAGAGGGTAAACATGAGCGAATTAATGAAAGGAAATTTTGAAGTTAAGCGCAAGCTCGCGGTAACGGATACGGACGACGGTGCTGCCGATTTCAAAAATGAATTTAAGAAAAAAGCGCTTGAGTCGATCGGCGGCAGCATGGTTTTCGTTGAGCGTGAAATGCTGTTTTGGGACGATACTGAAAATACCGACGGTGAGTAATGATGAGTCTTAGCCCGGGATTTCAACAAATTATGGATGAGATCACGTCTATTGGACTTGATTGGCATTCAGAAGCCTTAATCGAAAATTCAAAGAATAATAAACCGTTCATCGCCAAGTCCATCAAGGACATTGCTTCGCCGCAACAGAAAAAAGCAGAGTCGGCGATCATTATCAGCGCGGGGCCGAGTTTATATAAAAATAATATATTGGCCCGCATTAAAGACTCCGGCTATCAGGGAACCATTGTCGCGATTGACGGATCTTATGTGCGTTGCCTGAAGGCCGGTTTGGTGCCCGATTACGTGTTGACGCTCGATCCTCATCCGACAAGAATCGTGCGCTGGTTTGGCGATCCTGATTTTGAAACTAATCTGGCAGGGGACGATTACTTTTCCAGGCAGGATTTGGATATTGCTTTCCGCAATAATTCAAACGCAGAGAACCGCCGCAATATTGAGTTGGTTAACCAGCATGGCAAAGGTCAGAAATTGGTTATCTGTTCGTCGGCCCCGATGAATGTGGTTGAGCGCACCCGAGCTGTCGGCTTCGATGCCTATTGGTGGGCTCCGCTGGTGGACAGGCCGGATAGTCCCGAAAGCCTGACCAGGGCCATGGTTAAAGAAACAAAATTGCCGGCGATGAATACCGGCGGAACTGTCGGTACGGCGGCGTGGGTGTTTGCCTTGACGGCATTGAAAATTCCCCGGATTGCCGTCGTGGGTATGGATCTTGGCTATTATAAATCCGACACCGGCTACCAATTAACCCAAACCTATGGTCCGCTTAGAGACAAAGTCGGCGAAGAAAATCTCAAAGACGTTTTTCCTGAGTTTACCTATCCTGGTACCGACGAGGTTTTTTATACCGATCCTACCTATTATTGGTATCGATGCAATATCCTGGACTTGATCGCGGCCTCTAAATCCACGTTATATAACTGTACCGGCGGAGGAACTTTGTTCGGCGATGGCGTGGAATGTGTTGGAATCGATGAATTCTGTGCGGGCTTTTAGAGATATAGTCGATGGCTAAGATACTTTTTGTAAATCCCGTGGTGCGTGAAGAAGATGTTCCACGGCATATTCCTTACGGCATCGCGCTGCTCGCGGCGATTGCCATCGAAAAAGGGCACCTGGTCCAGATCTACGACGCCAATGCCTGGCGCAAGGGCTTCGGCGTGTTGCCGGATGTTTATTTGGCCGATGACTGGGATGTGGTCGCGATAGGCGGCCTGACCACGACCTACAGCTTTATCAAAGAGGCTTGCCGGATCGCAAAAGAGGTCGTGCCGGATGCTTTTTTGGTCGCGGGCGGCGGCTTTTTGACCAGCATGCCCCAGGACATTATGGAATGGATACCGCAGATCGACCTGGGCATTGTCGGTGAAGGCTTTGTTACCTGGCCGGAAGTCCTGGCCAAGATTGACAACAAGGATATGGATTTTAGCGCCACTTTGGGGGTAATCCACCGCGATGGCGACGGCAAGGCCATCCTGAATAACGCACGGCCGATTATCCGCGACCTGGATGCGCTGCCCGCTCCGGCCTGGGACCTATTTCCGCTTGAAGAAGTGTATTTTAAAAATTCCGCTTCCCTTTTTAGCGAAGACGCTTACCGCATCAAACGCCGTATCGATATTAATGCGAGCTATGGTTGCAGCCTGATATGCCGTTATTGCTGGCACTTGGGTACCACGGGCGACATGCTGATCGAGAAGGACGGCAACGGCAACAACGGTGTCGTGTTTACCTACGGGCGCAATATCCGCTATCACTCGCCCGACTATATTATCGAGATGGTCAAGGAGCTGAAAAAGAACTTTCAAATCGATTTCGTTAATTTCCTTGATGAAAACTTGATGACCATGGATGCGGCCAGCAAGCGGACATGGTTGAAAGAAATTTGCGAAAAATGGATCGCCGCCGGTCTTCAGCCTGCCTCCCGGCGTCCGGGCGGGAAAGCCGCTGCTCCGGGTGAAGAGCCTGGGGTTTATTGGAGCGGGACCAGTCATGCATCATTGCATCGGCCTGAAATTTTAAAGCTGATGTACGAAGCCGGCTGTACGCACCTGGTTTACGGTCTGGAATCGTTCGACCCTGAAATTTTGAAGAATCTTGGCAAGGGCACGACAGCGCAGAAAAATATCGATTCCGTCGCCGAATGTATGCGCTCCGGGATTATGCCGATTCCGAATATTATTATCGGCTTCCCCGAGGAGAGTTTTCAGAGTGTTCGCAACACGATCAACGCGCTGGTCAAGCTTGGCATTCATGCGCGACCCCATTTCGCGACCGCCTATCCGGGATCGGAATGGTATTACACTTATAAAGAATCGATAAAGGAACAGTATGACGGCGATTTGGAACGCTACGTGGCCGATCTGGGCGACGCCACGAAGATAACCGCAGTTATTTCGCATAATTTTACCGGCTTGGAATTGTTAGGTTTGCAAGAAATAGTCGCGCAAAGAAATCTGCGCATACTGGATCAGGCCGAGAAGCACTGGGGGCGAAGCACGACGACTAACATGGCTCAGCCTGAAGAATCTTTCAATTTCCGGCGTAAAAAGATCAACGGTCCTATCGCCGATTCTTAATAAAATGCAGGCAGTTCGGTAGGGTGGATAAGCGTAGCGCATCCACCTGGAGTGACGCCGGATGCGCTAAGCTTATCCGGCCTGCAAATTCCTTTATCGAGTTGCTTCGACGGTTAGCGCCGCTGTTTTGTCTAAAACTTTCATTGCATCCCTGATTATTGCATTGCCCTGATCATCGCTAGCGGCCGCTTCGGCAACCAATCGTGAGCTGAGGCATAAGCGCAACGCACTGACTGCTATGCCGTTACGGGCGCCGCAGGCAACGGGTTGTCCAAGTTGACAACGTATTGAGCCAATCTCGGTGTTGGTAAGATTAACCGTCATAGGCAATTGTTGGTAGACATGCAGGGTTTGTTCACGGCTTAACGGTATGCGTTTGCCAGACTGAAGGCCGTAAAGAAAAAAAGGAAAGATGGTTTGCAGATGATCCCAGCTATTTGCGTCTATTAGCGGACGGCGGTCGAGCAAGGGTACCGGTAGCGGCTCGAAGTGAGGGTCGGACATCAAGCGCTGGTGAACCGCTTGGGCAAAGCTTTGCAAAAAGTCTATGGCCGCTGTTTCCGGCACAGAGCGAAATCTGCGTAGTTCTGCCAAGGCGATTTCGCTGCGCAACAGCAAGCCGAAATTGGCGGCATGATCAAGCTGTCCGCTGTCAATCCAATCGTCAGGCCAATCGGATTTGGATGTGCTCGATAGCAGGCCGAGCGGAAATGCGCGTTGTTGCCAGCGCTCGGCTACGGTTGACGGCAGCAGTAATGCGGCCGAGAAAGAAGGGCCGCAAAGAAATTTCGATCCGGTCAGCGCGACCATGAGGCCCTGTTCCAGGTAGGCGCGCAACGTCGAGGCCGCAATGCGGAACTGGCAGGCGTCAACCAGCACTTCGACGTTGTCTGGATAACGGCGGTGCAGTGCTATTGCACAGGCAGGGCTTGGCGCGATGAGTCCGGTTTTGGACTGGTCGACTAGGATCAACAGCACGCGCCGGTCCGCTGCAACGGCGTTGCTGACCGCATCTTCCACTTCGGCGTCGGTTTCAGCTGACGGCCTGGGCATTCCATCATCCAGTCGAACGGAAACTTGCATCACTTCGACAGCGTCCTTGCCGCTGACGGCATTTCCGTTTAAGGCTGAGGCCACGCCGCTGCCTGTCTCATTGGCTTCCACCATAATAAGCAGCGGCGGCGCCGAGGCTCCGCTTGCTGCGTATTGGGCGACGATGCCATGAGTGTCGGTACCCGACGGGGAGAAGACCAGTTTTAGTCCGGGCAGGCCGGATAATTCGCATAACTGTAGCCATTCCAGGCGTATCCGCTGTATTTCCCGTGCATAAACGGCGGCATGCGATTCAGTGCCGATAGCCGTCAGCAATTTTTCGCGAAGCCGGCTTGCGACAGCGAAACCTTCCGTAGATATGACGGATGCGGTAGATGAGCTGAACGACAGTAGTTGAGGGTCGGGGAACGGCTGGCAACCGTATTTATTCCGGCCGTTGGACAGGTCTAGTGCGAGGCGCGCATCGCCGCCGGCAACCAGGAGTTGTTCGGTTGACGGCAGACCATCGTTTGCTTGAGATCGATTGTTCACAATAGGGGGCACGCGATCCCGTTTTGTTTAAAGGTAACGCGGCAAATATCTAAAAGCATCTATTAGCCGCGTTGCATTGCGTTCAGCAGCATTTGGCGAAAAGCGCTAAATACTTTGTTCATCTGCGGTTGCTTGTAGGGAAAGAGGTCGACCGGATCGATGGCGTGGACAATCATGCAGCTGTCGATCTCGAAAATCAGCAGCTTGCCGTCAGCGGTTTCGCCGCAATCGATACCCAGATAATCCAGTCCGGTCCGATCTTTAATAGCGCGGAAAGCCTCTGCGTGTTTAACGGCAAACCGGCTGTCGAAATCGAGCATAAAGCGCTCTTCTTCGGCGCGTTTTTCGGCGCTTTCGTTCATGCCTGCATTCAAGTAATGGATCATCCAGTGCTCTGATACGCCAACATGGCAGACAAAGGGCTTGCCGTCGATCAGGACGATGCGGTATTTCCTGAACAAGCCGTCCTGTTTGCGATAGTCAACAAAACGGGAGATATAAAACTCATCGTTGGGCATGTTTTGCAGATAGCCAGCCAGCGCGTTCGAATCTTCTATTTTGTCCAAGTCTTTCCCTGCGTGCGAGTCGACCGGGCGGATAATGATTGGAAAACCGCCTTCGGCAAGAATATCGGTGACGGATAATTTCTGCTCGACGACTTGTTGCAGGGCTTGCCGGGCTATGCGTACCGTGGTCGGCATTTCTATTCCCGGAGCGGATTTCAGCAATGCGCAGGCTTCGGTGCGCGACATTAGCGCAATACGGTCCGGTCTGTTCAGCACTGGGCGCGGCCATGACGTTATCGCGGCATCGATTTGTTTTAACAGCGGCATATTCCGGTCGGATTGAGCGACGGCAACGAATAACACATCGTGATCCGGCGGGTTGGCCGGTAGCGGCAAATCATCGGTTACATAGACTATATCGAGGGCGATGTCGGAATTTTCCAGCAGGAATTCCAGCGGCGTGTTCGCCATCAAGTCGCCCGGCCCCATGATCGCCAGCAACCGGATATTAACTTGTTCGGCCGCTGTCGGCGGGGAATATATTTGCTGGCTCTGGATGGCCTGTGCTTGCATGCTTAAGGCTAAGTCCCGATTGCCACGGAGTTGTAGAATTGTGGACAAATCCATCAGCGCATGGCCGCCGGTATCGGTTTCGGCGCGTGCGATTAACTCTGTGCCTAGCGGAGTAAGGTCGCAATCGGAGTAGGCCATCCGCATCAGTTTCGCCAAGCCGATCAGCGGGGCGGTAGATTTATTGGTATGCATTGTTTTTCCTAAGGTTGGGTATTTTTGGCGGCAATTTCGCCCAGCGTAAGTGCGGCGTCGATCAAAGCGTTTATGTCTTTTACCGTGGTTCGGTGGTTAACGATGGCTGCCCGAATGGCCAGTTGCCCGTTGACGGTTGTTGTCGAGGGGGCGGCGATGCCGGATTCTTGCAGTGCAACCACGAGGTCGGCATTGACCCGGTTGGCGTCGGCGCTGCGGTAGCGGAAGCAGACGATATTCAATGCCACGGGCGCAAGCAGTTCCAGTTTGGGTTCGGTTTCGATGCGCCGCTTCATGTGCTCGGCCAGGGCGCAGGTATTGGCAATCACTTGTCCCAGTTTTTCCGCGCCGTAAACTTTTATTGTGAACCAGGTTTTGAGCGCCCTGAAACCGCGCGACAGGTCCGGGCCGAAGTCGCACGGCCAAGGCGAACCGGCGGCCATGCCGCGGGCTTCCCGTTTCAGGTAAGCGGTGGGCGAAGCAAATGCGTTTTGGTGCAGTTCGCCGTCTCGCACCAGGATAAACCCGGCATCGTAGGGGACTTGTCCCCATTTGTGGAAATCAAAGGCAATGGAATCGGCCCATTCGATGCCTTGCAGGCGCGGTGCGATCTCAGGTGCCAGCATCGCCAATGCGCCGTAAGCGCCGTCGACATGGAACCAGATCTGTTCGCGCCGGCAAAGCTCGGCAATTGCCTGGAGATTGTCGATGGCGCCGACACCGACGGTGCCCACGGTTCCGGCAATGAAAAACGGGATTATGCCGGCTTTCCGGTCCTCGGCAAGCGCAAGCTCAAGCGCCGCTATGTCCATTTGGTGCTGATGATCGACAGGAATCATCCGTAATGCATCGCTACCGAGGCCGGCAATATCCATGGCTTGGGCAATGCTGACATGGGTTTCGGCGGAGGTGTAGGCAACCAGTTGCCTGGTGTCGGCAGTAAGTCCTTTATGGCGTACCTCGTCGCCTAACAGGGCGGTGCGGGCAACCAGTACGCCAATCAGGTTAGCCATCGAAGTTCCGGTGACAAACAGACCGCCGGCTGTTTCCGGGAAATTAAATAATTCCCGTACCCACTGTACTACTTGGCGTTCGATTTCAATCGGCGCTTGGTCGCGTCCGCCAAGATTGGCGTTCAGCCCGGCTGCCAGCATTTCCGCCAACATGCCGACCGGGGTGCCGCCGCCATGAACCCAGCCCATAAAACCGGGATGGACGTTGCCTAGGGCATAGGGGAGTACATCTTTCATGAATAGTTCATGGGCTTTTTCGAGATCATGCTGACCGTCATCCAGTGCTTGCCGAAATGAGTTTCGTACTTCTTCCGGCATGGGTTGCCAGACCGGTTGGTCACGCAGATGTTCGAGGTAGTCGATCATGTCATCCAGCATCCGGTGGCCTTGTAAGCGAAAGGCATTCCAATCGGATGGATCCAGTGTGTCTTCAGAAGTTTTCAGCATAGATATATTGATCAGGACTCGGCAAAGTATTGCGGGTAATAAACATGCGAATGTTTGAAGCTGTATGCGAATGCTGTAATAATGGCTTCAAGGGCGTCCGGTACTGATTTTGACATGAAATAAATAGGGTTGGTAACTTTCTGAAAAATTGACTAAGTAATCAGTTTATATGAGTAATATTAAAATATTATACAAACAGGACGATAATATTCTAGGAAGTTTAAATATTGGAGGTGTTTATGATAGGTTCAGTTGGTGGGTCAAACGCGCCGGGATTGGCAACGGCTCTTATGCAAGCGGCAACGACAAAGCAAGATGTGCAGGTTGCTATAGTTAAAAAAAGTCAGGATATTGAAAGAGCTCAGGGGGAGGCGGCCTTAAAATTAATAGATTCGGCTTCCAATTCGGCTGGTGCGGGGAAGATTGATGTCTATGCGTAGCATTGTCGACCTCGGTCAGTAAACTCAATCGATAATTAAAGAGCAGTGCGGAGCTGCTCTTTAAATTTATCAAGCCCTCTTTAAAATAAGTTCAAGCACCAACTTGCTGCCAAAGTAAGCCAGCAGTAGCAAAATAAAACCCGTTAAGGTCCAGCGGACTGCGGTTTTTCCTCTCCATCCATAAAATAATCTACCTATCAACAAGCTGGAAAAAATGATCCAGGCAATAATGGACAAAACGGTTTTGTGCGCTAAATGTTGGGCAAATAAGTCTTCAATAAAAATAAAGCCGCTGACTAGTGAAATGGTCAGAAAAAAAAGTCCTGTGCCGAGCATCTGAAACAACAATGATTCCATCGCTTGTAAGGACGGCAAGGACTGAATGAAGCGTTTGGGCGGATGGCTTTTAAGCTGCTGATCCTGAATGGCAAGCAATACGGCTTGCAGGGCGGCGATATTCAACAGGCTGAACGCGATAATCGAGGTTAAGATGTGCACGCTCATTTGCCAATTGTGGGTGTGCAGCAGATGCGGTTTCTCGGGCAGGTTCAGTTCCAGCATCAGCATAATGGCGGCGATGGGAAATATAACGATACCCAATTTCTCGACGGGTTTGCTGAGCGTTGCTATGAGCAGCAGTAAGGCGACAATGACTGAAACCAGGGAGGCCGTGCTGATAAAGCTAAAGTTAAAGCTGCTGTTTTGCAAAAAGGCGATAGCAATGTATGAGATGTGGGCGCTTACTGCGGCCCATGCCAGATAAATTGGCGCGTAGCGTCTCTTGTTTTGATGAGTGTCTCGGGCAATAAGTAAAGTGCTTGCCAGATAAGCGCAAATTGAAAGGGTGGCGAGAGTGGTGTTCATTAAGGTCATGTTATTGGTTTATGATCGATGAGGTAACACTGCCGGCTGGCGTATGGATATGAATTTAGCTGCCGATAGTGCAATTTCCTCAAGTGCCTAAATTCCCCGAGTTTAATGCACAGGCCTTGACGGCTATGTTAATATATCCGGCTAAATAGTCCTAACGCATTTGTGTTGGTGAATGGTTTTCTTAAAGACTTAATTAAAGATACTGATATGTTTGATAATTTAACCGATCGATTAGGTAGCACGCTTAAAAAAATTAAGGGCCAGGGGCGCTTGACTGAAAGCAATATCAAGGAAACCCTGCGCGAAGTGCGCATGGCTTTACTTGAAGCTGATGTTGCTTTGCCGGTGGTTACGGACTTTATTGAACGTATTAAAAAAGGTGCGTTAGGGCAGGAAGTCCAGTCCAGTCTTTCGCCCGGTCAGTCGCTAATCAAGCTGGTTCAAGCCGAGCTGGTTACGGTGATGGGCGAGGCCAACGAAAAGCTGAATCTTAATGCCGTTCCGCCCGCTATTATCTTAATGGCAGGCTTGCAGGGGGCCGGTAAAACTACAACAGTAGCTAAATTAGGCCGCTGGTTAAAAGAAAATCAAAAGAAAAAAGTCGGCGTGGTCAGTGCTGACGTGTATCGTCCTGCGGCTATTAAACAGTTGCAGATGTTGGCAAACGATCTTTCTTTGGATTTTTTTGAAAGTGATGCATCGCAAGACCCGGTAGACATCGCGAAAAATGCGATTGAAGCTGCCAAGAAAAAATTTCTTGATGTCATTATTGTCGATACCGCAGGCCGACTGCATGTCGATGATGAAATGATGGGCGAGATTAAGGCCTTGCATGCGGCCATCAATCCTGTCGAAACTTTGTTTGTGGTTGACAGTATGACCGGCCAGGATGCCGCTATTACTGCTAAAGCTTTTAACGATGCATTGCCGCTGACCGGGGTTATCCTGACCAAGGCGGATGGCGATGCGCGTGGCGGTGCCGCATTGTCTATACGTCACATTACCGGTAAGCCTATCAAGTTTATCGGGATGGGCGAGAAAACCGATGCTTTAGAGCCTTTCCATCCGGATCGTATTGCCTCTCGTATTTTGGGGATGGGCGATGTGTTGGGTTTGATTGAAGAGATCGAACAGAAGGTTGATAAGGCGAAGGCCGAGAAACTTGTTAAAAAGTTGCAAAAAGGTAAGTCTTTTGACTTGGAAGATTTCCGCGAGCAGTTGCAGCAAATGCAGGATATGGGCGGTGTCGGTTCCATGCTGGACAAATTGCCGGGCATGAGCAGTATTCCCCAGGAAATGAAAGACAAGGTTAATGACAAGGAATTATCGCGCCAAATTGCGGTGATCAATTCCATGACCATGAAAGAAAGGCGCTATCCCGATTTGATTAAAGGCAATCGAAAAAAGCGTATTGCCGACGGTTGTGGGCAGCAGTTATCGGATGTTAATCGCATCCTGAAGCAGTTTATGATGATGCAGAAAATGATGAAACGCTTCAAATCAGGCAATATGGCGAACATGATGCGAGGCATAAAAAATAATGTACGCGGTATGAGGCGGTAGTCTCTTGCTGTGTTGACGACTACTTACCCGGTTTTTAAAGTAAATGAATTTAATAGCTTGTGCGTTGTTCTTTACTTATATGGAAAATCGCGTAAAATGATTCGATTAAATTTTGACTAAATGTTTTTTGAGGAACTTAGATGGTAACCATTCGTCTTTCTAGAGGTGGCGCGAAAAATCGTCCTTTCTATCATGTTGTTGTAACTGATAGCAGAAGCGGTCGTGACGGTCGTTATATTGAACGTGTTGGTTTTTTTAACCCGTTGGCACGTGGCAACGAAGAAAAATTGCGTTTAGACAGTGAGCGCGTTGAATATTGGAAAGCTAACGGCGCACAGCCTTCCGATCGCGTTGCAAAGTTGATTAAAGACGCCCAAAAAGCGGCTGCATAAACCGAGTTGTCAGAGCAACAGTATATAAGTGTCGGAAAGATTTCCGGCGTTTTTGGTGTAAAAGGATGGGTTAAGGTATTTTCCTTCACTGATCCGAGGGAAAATATTTTAACTTATTCTCCTTGGCTGCTGAAAAAAGGTGGCGAGACAAAAACGGTTAATGTTGTTGACGGACAGCTACAAGGCAAGACGATAGTCGCTCAGCTGGCTAGTATAGATGATAGGGATCAAGCGGCAAGTTTGATGGGTTGGGATGTTTTCATAACCCGAAACCAGTTACCAAAAGCGGCTAAAGGCGAATATTATTGGTCCGAGCTAATTGGTTTACATGTTGAGACTGTCGATGGCGTTCAGCTAGGCGTAGTTGATAGCTTGCTGGAAACAGGCGCTAATGATGTGATCATTGTTCAGGGAGAACGGGAACGGGTCATTCCGTTTTTACAGGGACAGACGATAATTAACGTTGATCTTGATGAAGGCAAAATTGTTGTCGATTGGGATCCAGAGTTTTAATTATCATCATGCGTTTTGATGTCATAACACTGTTTCCTGAAATGGTAACAGCGGCTGCGAATTGCGGTGTAACGGGCAGGGCAATCGAACGCAATATAGTCGGTTTATCGGTATGGAACCCTCGGGACTATACCCTGGACAGACATAGAACTGTTGATGATCGTCCTTATGGCGGCGGTCCTGGCATGGTCATGAAGTATCAGCCGTTGCATGATGCAGTTAATGCTGCGAAGCAGGCGGGCGCTGAAACCACCAAAGTGGTTTATTTAAGTCCGCAAGGCAAGCCGATTACTCAGGCTTTGTTGGCGGAAGCCAGTAAAGTATCGCAAATAATTTTAGTTGCGGGACGTTACGAAGGCATTGATGAGCGCTTTGTCGAGTTGGATTGCGATGAGGAATGGTCTATCGGTGACTACGTTATCAGTGGCGGCGAACTCGCTGCATTGGTAGTGATCGATGCAGTGACCCGATTATTGCCGGGCGTACTCGGCGATGAGGATTCGGCTCAGCAGGATTCTCACAGCAATGGTTTACTGGATTGTCCGCACTTTACCCGGCCGGAACAGATTGAAGAGTATTCGGTGCCGGAAGTTTTACTAGGCGGCAATCATGCGGATATAGAGCGCTGGCGAATGAAGCAAGCGTTGGGTCGGACTTGGCAGAGACGGCCGGATTTATTGAAAAAAAAGAATTTGAGCGCAGAGCAGGAAAACTTGCTTAAAGAATTTATTGTGGAGTTGGTTTAAATTAAGGTGTGGTATGAGCAATATTATTGATGAATTGGAAGCGGAACAACTGAAACAGATTCCTGACTTTGGTCCAGGTGACACGGTTGTTGTACAGGTTAAAGTAAAAGAAGGCGATCGTGAAAGAATTCAGGCTTTCGAAGGCATCGTGATTGCGAAACGTAATCGCGGATTAAATTCAGCTTTCACAGTAAGAAAAATTTCTCACGGTACCGGTGTTGAGCGTGTTTTTCAAACTCACAGCCCACTGATTAGCGAGATCAATGTTAAGCGCCGCGGCGACGTACGTCGTGCCAAGTTGTATTACTTGCGTGACCTGACTGGTAAAGCGGCTCGTATTAAAGAAAAACTTTAATCGGTTTTTTATACGAGACAAAAAAAGGCAGCTTCGGGCTGCCTTTTTTTATGCTGGATTATTGGCGTAGTTGCATAATAAAACCTGAAAGATTAGATTTATCATTGTAGTGGTAACCGGTTGGTCGCCTTTTTCCGGGATAATTCAAATTGCATAGGACTCGTTTAATGCCGTTTATAATTCAATGGGTGGAAAACTGTTCGGGAGTGGAGGAGGTTGTAAAGCTTCAGACTCCGGCAGGACAGCTCGTTATCCATAGCCAACAGGGCGTGATCACCAAAACAGACTGGGACTTGGACGCTTGCCTTAACCGGCCTTGCGAACATGAATTAAACCAGTATTGGCAGAATCCCGATAAACCTATTAGCATTAAATTGCTAAAACAAGGCAGCGCCTACAGAAACCGAGTCTGGGCCGCTCTTTGCCAAATACCTTTCGGCGAAACTATCACCTATTCTGCGTTAGCCAAAAAAATAGCTTCATCGGCGCGGGCAGTCGGCAACGCGTGCAGAGATAATCCGTACGCTTTATTTATTCCCTGTCACCGAGTGGTTTCCGTTTCCGGCATGGGTGGCTATTGCGGGCAGACCGACGGCGATTTAATGGCAATAAAACACAAATTACTGGAATTTGAAGCAAGTCATAAAAAATGAATGCAAGCGTTTTAATCGACCAATTTCTCGATGCAGTCTGGGTGGAACAAGGTTTAAGCGAAAATACCCTTTCGGCTTATGGCAGCGATTTGAGGATTTTTGCTAAATGGCTAGCAGACAAGCCCATATTGGAAGTGGATGGAGCGACCATATCAGGCTTTCTTTCCAGTCGTTATAAAGAACGCATAAGCAACAGGTCTTCTGCACGTATCCTGTCCAGTTTGCGCCGTTTTTACGGCTATTACATCAGGGAAAACAGCATACAAATCGATCCAACTGCATTGATAGAATCGCCTCACATCGGTAAACCATTGCCCGGATCGCTATCCGAGCAGGATGTCGAGCTGTTGCTTAATGCACCTGAAGTCACCAATGCGTTGGGCTTTCGGGACAGAACCATGCTCGAAATGCTGTATGCGACAGGACTTAGAGTTTCGGAGCTGGTTAATTTAAAATTCGAACAGATCAGTTTCCGGCAAGGAGTAGTCAGGATTATCGGCAAGGGCAACAAAGAGCGGTTGGTGCCGGTCGGCGAGGAAGCCATGAGCTGGCTGGAAAGCTATATGAGCCAAGCCAGAAAGACCATTCTCCATGAACGGCAATGCGATTATCTGTTTGTCACCAACCGGGCGGAGAATATGACACGACAGGCTTTTTGGCATATTATCAAACGCCACGCAAAAAAAGCAGGTATCAACAAAGAGTTATCGCCGCATACCTTAAGACATGCTTTCGCAACGCATTTATTAAACCACGGCGCCGACCTGCGCGTCGTACAGTTATTGCTCGGGCATTCGGATTTATCGACCACGCAAATCTATACCCATATTGCCCGTGAGAGACTCAAAGAATTACATTCAAAATATCATCCAAGAGGATAGCTAAGATGGCTCAAAATATTCACCCGACCGCTTACATAGCCCCCGATGTGTCATTGGGAGACAATGTTACGGTTGGGCCTTTTGCCGTTATTGAGACAGGCGCGCAACTGGGCGCCAACTGCCAAGTAGGCGCTCATGCCGTAGTGCATAGCCATGTAAAAATGGGCGACGGCAATATTCTGCATCCGCACGCAGTATTAGGCGGATTGCCGCAAGATACCGGCTTTAAAGCCGAAACCGTTTCCTGGCTTGTCTGCGGCGACAATAACGTTTTTAGAGAAGGCTTTACCGCGCATCGCGCCTCTAAAGAGCATGCCGAAACCCGCATCGGCTCGGGCTGCTTCTTTATGAACAACAGCCATGTCGCGCATGATTGCACAGTCGGCAATAACACTATCTTTGCCAATAATGTCGCGATCGGCGGACATGTCCAGGTTGGCAATAACGTTTTCATCGGCGGCGCTGTCGTTGCGCACCAATTTTGCCGGATCGGTTCGTATGCGATAGTGCAGGGCACGACCGGCCTTAATATGGATGTTATTCCCTTTATGTTGATTGGCGGACGTCCCGCCCGGCATTACAAGCTGAACACCGTAGGCTTAAGACGCGCCGGCATTATCGGAGACCGCTATAAGGTGTTGTCGGCGGCATTTCGCTTGTTAAAAAACAAACAAAGCCTGGACGACTTGGAAGAGACGGAAGAGTTAAAGCAATTGAAAGACTGGTTGGCTGTTAAATCCAAGCGCGGTTTGCATGGCTTTGTCGATGTGTCGGGCTAGATTGGCATTAACAATAGAACACGGATGACACAGATAGGACGGATTTACACGGATTTTTAGTCCGAACCCAGTTTGTTTGCGTTTTTTCAATCAGTGTTTATCCGTTTAATCTGTGTCATCCGTGTTCCATTTTTCATTGAAAAATCAACCTTCTCCGACTTAGGCGCTTACTATCTGGTATCATAAGCAATTAAATGACGGCAGTCCGCCGCCATTTGCGCCAACCTAAAGAGTCCTCGTGAACACTGCCGAATTTTCCTCCCTCGCTTTAAAACCCGCCCTGCTTGAAAACATTGAATCCCTGGGTTACACCCGCTTAACTCCGATTCAGGCAGAGAGTCTGCCGCATATTCTTGAGGGCAGGGATGTGATTGCCCAGGCTAAAACCGGCAGCGGCAAAACCGCCGCTTTTGGTATCGGTTTGCTATCCAAGCTGGATTTGAACAGCTTCAGGGTCCAAGCCATGGTGGTTTGCCCGACCCGCGAACTGGCCGATCAGGTTTGCAAAGAGATTCGCCGATTAGCTAGGTTTACCCAAAACATCAAAGTGCTGACCTTGGGCGGCGGCGTACCTTTCGGGCCGCAGCTGGGTTCGCTGGAACATGGCGTTCACATCGTCGTCGGTACGCCGGGGCGCTTGCAGGAACATCTGCGCAAACGCAGCCTGCGCTTGAGCAACCTGAAAGTGCTGGTGTTGGACGAGGCCGACCGGATGCTGGACATGGGCTTCGAAGAGATCATTACCGACGTGATTTCATACGCGCCGACGCATCGGCAAACACTGCTGTTTTCAGCGACCTATGCCGACCCTATCCGGGAAATGAGCCAAAAATTCCAGTTTAAACCGGTTTCCGTCAGCATCGAAACCAGCCATCACGACAGCGATATTGAACAGCGTTTTTATCAGGTGGAAAAATCGAAAAAGCTCAGTGCTCTGGGTTATCTTTTATCCTATTACCGTCCCGAATCGACCGTAGTGTTTTGCAACACCAAACGGGATTGCCAGGATGTAGCGAGCGCGCTGGACAACAGCGGCTTTTCGGTTCAGGCGCTGCATGGCGACCTGGAGCAAAAGCATCGCGATCAAGTGCTGGTGCGTTTTGCCAACAAGAGTTGTTCGGTTTTGGCGGCAACCGATGTGGCTGCGCGGGGACTCGATATTAAGGATATGCAGGCGGTGATTAACTATGAATTGCCGTGGGATGCCGAAATTTACGTACACCGCATCGGGCGAACCGGTCGCGCCGGAAAAAAAGGCTTGGCGCTAAGTTTGTGTACGGAAAAGGAATTGAACCGGGTTAAAGCGATTGAAGAATATCAAGCTGTTTCCGCCAAATGGGATGAAGTAGCGCCTTTTCAGATGAGTCATGAGCAACGCTTCGAGCCGCCGATGGTGACCTTGTGGATAGACGGAGGGCGCAAAAATAAAGTGCGTCCCGGCGATATACTGGGCGCTTTAACCGGCGACGCCGGAATTGCCGGCAGTGAAGTGGGTAAAATCGATATTTTTGATGCCCATGCTTATGTGGCTATCAAGCGTGACAGCGTTGATAAAGCCTTGGCGTGCTTGAGAAACGGCAAAATCAAGGGGCGTAACTTCAATGTCCGTAAATCACAATGGGGGTGATGCGTTGGCTTAGCGCAACCTAATACACGTCAACCTAAGAGCCCTCATTGTTACGAGCAAGTATCTGTGGGATGGCGTCATCCCACAAATCCTTACCTAACGTCAGACGAGAAACAGGCCGATAGGCAGACCTTCCAGGTTTTAAAAACCTGGAAGGTCTAACTGGCTATTAAAAACTTCGTGTTCTTCGTGCCTTCGTGGTGAGTTCTTTTGTTTTAAAACGAATACTTCACAACCTAAGAGCGTGGGCAACCATAAACCCCGACCTGAAAATTTAAGCGCTTTTTGCTTTAGGCTTATTTCTTGCGCCTTGGTTAGCGCCGGGTTTGCGAGCTTGATTCGAGTTCCTGCTCGGACGCGGCCCGCGCGGCGGTTCCGGCGGCATCGGCGGAGCCACTGCGGAGGCTTCAAAACCGGCAATTTGTTCGCGTTTAATCTCTTTTTTAATCAGCCTTTCTACCAAACGCAAGGCATTGTATTCGTCATGCGATACTAACGAGATAGCTTGGCCTTCCTCGCCGGCCCGTCCGGTGCGGCCGATTCTGTGTACGTAATCTTCCGCCGCTCTGGGCAGCTCGAAATTGACGACATGCGGCAACAGGCTAATATCGATGCCGCGCGCCGCTACATCGGTCGCTACCAATACCCTGATTTCACCGGCTTTAAAACCCGCCAATGCGCTGGTTCTGGCGCCCTGGCTTTTGTTGCCGTGGATAGCCGCTGCCTTAACATCAACTTTGTTGAGTTTTTCGGTGAGCCGATTAGCGCCATGCTTGGTGGTCGTGAACACCAAAACCTGCTGCCAATTGTTTTCTTTAATCAAATGACAAAGCAGTTCGGTTTTATTGGCTTTATTAACCAGATAAGCGACTTGTTCGACCAGTTCCGCTGCGGTATTACGCGGGGCGACTTCGATTTTTACCGGATTAACCAGCAGCCCGGTGGTCAGTTTGCGTATATCTTCGGAGAAGGTCGCCGAAAACAGCAGGTTTTGGCGTTTTCTCGGCAGCAAAGCGATAATTTTACGGATGTCCCGGATAAATCCCATATCCAACATGCGGTCGGCTTCATCAAGTATCAGCGTTTCTACATTGTCGAGTTTTACCGCATTTTGGTTAACCAAATCCAGCAATCGTCCGGGCGTGGCGACCAATATATCGACGCCGCCTCTTAACCTCATCATCTGCGGATTGATTTTTACCCCGCCGAAAACGACTTCGGATTTTAAACGGGGATGCAAGTGAGCCCCGTACTTGTTTACCGATTCGCCAATTTGCGCCGCAAGTTCTCTGGTGGGCGTCAGGATTAATACCCTTACCGGGCGGTTACTGCTGTAAGTTTTTTGCGATAAGCGGTGCAGGATGGGTAAGGTAAATCCTGCTGTTTTACCTGTTCCGGTCTGTGCCGCCGCCAGGACATCATGACCGCCTAAAACGGCAGGAATCGCTTGCGACTGAATGGGGGAGGGCGTGGTATAGCCGGCGTCGGCAATGGCGCGCAGCAATGGATCAGATAAACCGAGGGTGGTAAATGGCATATTAATTAGAGTCTCAATAAAAGGTTGCTGCCGACAAACGTCTTACAGCTTGGTGAAAAGGGTATAGGGGGTTAAATAAAAACGCGCCAAAGAAAAACGGTCGAGCTGATTGGGTAATAGGGACGTTTTGGTAGAGATGGCGTTAAGCGAAGTTTGTTAGCGCCGGTAAGCGTGTGCAAAATTTTTGTAAGTCGTTGATATAGGTGGTGCCCCGAGGCGGATTTGAACCACCGGCCTGTCCCTTAGGAGGGGACCGCTCTATCCTGCTGAGCTATCGGGGCAAAAACAGAGCTAATTCTACCATAGCTAGGTATTTAATTCATTGGTTCTGTTAGCGTGGAGTTAAAGCGCCGTGTTAAATTCAATTCGCCCGATACTTTTGAGTCCGGTATTTATCCTATTTTTCATCGAGTTGAGCCACATCATATAGCCGGTAGTTTGTTGAATAATATATCAATGCGCACTTTCTCTATTTCCTGGAACCAATGGACAAACCCCGAATCAACGCCGCTTTATAATCTAATTAATGGGATCAAAATGAGTTTATTCAGAATGATGAACTGCCGTGATAAGTCAGCCGGAAGAGGATTTACACTCGCTCGCAAGATGCCGGACAGAATTGTCCGGCATGATTAAGTTGGGATGAGGGGAGTCAAAAAACTTTAGATTCCCCTCGAACGGTTCCATGTGTTTTGCCGTACAGTTAGCTATAGCCCGACAGTTTTATATCACCGTTTGGGTAATGCCGGCATCGATCAAGCGCGCCTCCGGGTTATCGGGTTCCAGCGCCAGCACCCGGCTCAGGCTCTCGCGGCAATCGTCTAGCCTATTAACCTCGGACTGGATCTTTGCCAGCGCCAGCAAGAGCGGCACACTATCGGGCTTGACGGTTAACGCTTTTTGCAGAACGTCTATCGCTTCCTGCCAATAATTGTGGGCATAGACTCGGGCCGACAAAGTGAGCAGGAAATCCGGGTTATCGGACAGCGATGCGCGGGCAAAGGCTTTTTCAGCGGCGGCGGTATTGCCGGTGAGCAGCAAAGCCTCGCCCAAATACATCATCGAACCGTAACGCACCGGACGAACATCCAACAGAGCGGCCAAAGGCGGCACGGCGCCTTGAGCATCCCCTGCATTCAAACGCCACACGCCGAGCCAGTGCAAAGATTCGCCGGGCACCGGTTCAAAAGTGCCGGCTTGTTGCAGCGCATAGTCCGAAGATGACACATCCTGCCCGGATTGACCGGATTCCGGCTGCGAGTCCGGAGCTGCCTGCATCTCTTGCAGGCGTGCCAAATACAGCCACGTCAGCCAATCGCCTGAACATTCATTAACCACAGCAGAAAACCGTTCAGCCAGTGCCGCCGCCTCCGGCAGCGTCGTCCGTCCAAGTAACGCATCGCCGGCAGAGGTATCGTGCCATGGCCCAATATCCAAGGCCTGTAACTGCGCTTCCAGGCCGGCATCAAGACGTAGCGCCTGCCTCGCCGCATAGCCCGCCTGCCAAGGTAAACCGCGGCTCGCATAACTGCGCGCCAAGTCAAGCCACACCGTGGGCTGTGCAACCGATTGGCGTAGCGATTGCCACAGCAGGTCAGGGGCGTTTTGGTTTAAGTTTCCTGTCATTTTATGTTCCGGTTGTTTATCCACCGATGATTAAGCAAAAATGAAAACGCTGTAAAAGCATATCGACAACTGTTCCATGCGTTCTACCGTACAGTTACCTATAGCCCGACAGCCTCATATCACCGTTTGGGTAATGCTATGGTCAATCAACAATTGCGCATAATTGCCTTGATTATAGATATCGTAAGTATGGCCGTTATTGATCACCGTACCGACCGAAGCCCCCCAACCGCTGGAAGTGACCGCATCCCCCGCATTGCCGTCGATGACCACTTGATGGCGTTGCTCGGGATTAATACCGTTAGCCCCGCCTGCGGCAAGGTTATAGGTGCCATCAGTCCAGCCATTGGCATTGTTAAAGTTATTAAGCCCCGACATGTCCAATACATCATTCAAGCCCAGGGTCAGCGAGTTGTCGCCGCTGCCGGTCAGGTCGATGCGTTCGATCGATTCGATACGCGAACTGCTGCCCGGCGTACTGCCGCCTTGGTTGGCGATTGCGGTCAGGTTCAGCGCGATATTGGCGCCGTCGAGGGCCAGTGTGTCGAGACCGGCGCCTCCGTCGATCCGGGCCAGTTGGGTGGTGTTGCCGCCGGCGCCGAAGCCCGCGCTCAGTGCGGCGACAGTGTCGGCGTTGACGATTATGAGATCATCGCCGGCGCCGCCATAAAGCACATCGGCGCCGCCGGCTCCGGTCAGGGTGTCGTTACCGGCGCCGCCGACCAACGTTTCGGTCGCGGCGGTGCCGGTCAAGGTATCGTCGCCGCCGGTGCCGAGCTGATCCACGGCCGTTTCCGCAAAGATCCCATCGGTCGCACCGAAGATCACATAGCTGCGTCCGGCGTTGATGCCAGCGCTCGGATCGCTGTAGCGGGCGCCGACGATCAGGTCGGCCAGGCCGTCGCCGTTGATGTCGCCGCCGGCAGCGACACTGTAGCCGCTACAGTCGCTTGCACTTTGGCCGTTGATGACGAAGCCCCCGATGCCGGCCGCGACCGCGGACAGGTCGATCGCGGCGCTATCGCTCTTGCCGAACACGACATAGCTGCGGCCGGCATTGACGCCGGTGGCGGGATCGCTAAGATAGGCGCCGACGATGAGGTCGGCCAGGCCGTCGCCGTTGATGTCGCCCGCGCCGGCGACACTCCAGCCGCTGTAGTCGGAAGCGCCCTGGCCGTTGAGCACGAAGCCGCCGATGCCGGCCGCGACCGCCGCCAGGTCGATCGCGGCGCTATCGGTCTTGCCGAACACCACATAGCTGCGCCCGGCATCGACGCCGGCGGCGGGGTCGCTATTGGGCGCCCCGATAATCACGTCGGCCAGGCCGTCGCCGTTGACGTCGCCGGCGCCGGCGACACTCCAGCCGCTGGAGTCGGAACCGCCCTGGCCGTTGAGCACGAAGCCGCCGGTGCCGGCCGCGACCGCGGATAGGTTGATCGCCGCGGTGCCGGTCTTGCCGAACACCACATAGCTGCGCCCGGCGTTGACGCCGGTGCTCGGATCGCCGTAGCGGGCACCGATGACCAGGTCGGCCAAGCCGTCGCCGTTGACGTCCCCGGCACCGGCTGCACTCCAGCCGCTGTGGTCGTCGGACTGGCCGACGACTGCAAAGCCGCCGATGCCGGCCGCGACCGCGGACAGGTTGATCGCGGCGCTATCGGTCTTGCCGAACACCACATAGCTGCGGCCGGTTTTACTGCCGCTAAAAGGTGCGCCGACAAGCAAGTCGGCCAGGCCGTCGCCGTTGACGTCCCCGGCGCTCGCCACGCTGATGCCGCTCTGGTCGATGGCACTTTGACCGTTGAGCACGAAGCCGCCGATGCCGGCCGCGACCGCGGACAAGTCGATCGCGGCGCTATCGGTCTTGCCGAACACCACATAGCTGCGCCCGGCATCGACGCCGGCGGCGGGGTCGCTATAGGCGGCCCCGATGATCACGTCGGCCAGGCCGTCGCCGTTGACGTCGCCGGCCGCTGCCACGCTGATGCCGCTCTGGTCGGTGCCGCGTTGGCCGTTGAGTGCGAAGCCGCCAATGCCGGCCGCGACTGCGGACAAGTCGATTGCGGCGCTATCGGTCTTGCCGAACACGACATAGCTGCGTCCGGCACTGCCGCCGGCGGCGGGGTCGCTATAAGGGGCGCCGACGACGAGGTCGGCTAGGCCGTCGCCGTTGACGTCGCCGGCGCTGGCGACACTCCAGCCGCTCTGGTCGTCGACACTTTGGCCGTTGAGCACGAAGCCGCCGGTGCCGGATGCGATATCAGACAAGTTGATGACCGCATTTACCCGATAGCCGGCGTTGTCGGCCACGGCCGCATGGCTGAGCACGGCATTATTGCCGGCGACGTCGGTCAAGCTGCCGCCGTTCAGCGTCAGGCTGTCGGCGGAAATACTGATGCCGTTGGCGTCGTGCTGCGCCGCCAGGATGGTGTAAGTGAACACTAGCGTGTTGGTCTCGCTGCCGGCGACATAGTTGGCCTGCACGGTGTCGTTGCCGATGTTGAGCGCGACCTGGGGAGTGCCTGTGACGAAGACGGTCTCGCTCATGATGAGGGTGAGGGTGACCACATCGCCGGCATTGAGGATGTTGTTCTGGACGCCGGCGGCTGAAGTGATGCCAATGCTGTCGATGGTGGGGCCGGTGGTGTCGGCCAGTACGTCGTGGGCGACGCTATCCGCCACCAACACTTGCGCTAAACCGGCCGTGTTGTTGTAGAAAGTATAGTTGCTGTTGTACACGGTGTAGCTGTTGCCGTTATGGCTCACGGTCCCCATCGTTCTCCAGGTGCCGCCATTCAAGATGGCCGTATCCCCCGCATTGCCGTCGATGATGAGTTGGTGGCGGCTTTCACGGGCGGCAAAGTCGTAGCTGCCGTTGTTCCAGCCTAACGCAGCTTGAGTGCTGCTGTTAATCAGGTTCATGCCGGCCATATCCAGAACATCATTCAAGCCCAGCGTTAGCGTATTGTCGCCGCTGCCGGTCAGGTCGATGCGTTCGAACGATTCGATACGCGAGCTGCTGCCCGGCGTACTGCCGCCTTGGTTGGCGATCGCGGTCAGGTTCAGCGCGATATTGGCGCCGTCGAGGGCCAGTGTGTCGAGACCGGCGCCTCCGTCGATCCGGGCCAGTTGGGTGGTGTTGCCGCCGGCGCCGAAGCCCGCGCTCAGTGCGGCGACAGTGTCGGCGTTGACGATTATGAGATCATCGCCGGCGCCGCCATAAAGCACATCGGCGCCGCCGGCTCCGGTCAGGGTGTCGTTACCGGCGCCGCCGACCAACGTTTCGGTCGCGGCGGTGCCGGTCAAGGTATCGTCGCCGCCGGTGCCGAGCTGATCCACGGCCGTTTCCGCAAAGATCCCATCGGTCGCACCGAAGATCACATAGCTGCGTCCGGCGTTGATGCCAGCGCTCGGATCGCTGTAGCGGGCGCCGACGATCAGGTCGGCCAGGCCGTCGCCGTTGATGTCGCCGCCGGCAGCGACACTGTAGCCGCTACAGTCGCTTGCACTTTGGCCGTTGATGACGAAGCCCCCGATGCCGGCCGCGACCGCGGACAGGTCGATCGCGGCGCTATCGCTCTTGCCGAACACGACATAGCTGCGGCCGGCATTGACGCCGGTGGCGGGATCGCTAAGATAGGCGCCGACGATGAGGTCGGCCAGGCCGTCGCCGTTGATGTCGCCCGCGCCGGCGACACTCCAGCCGCTGTAGTCGGAAGCGCCCTGGCCGTTGAGCACGAAGCCGCCGATGCCGGCCGCGACCGCCGCCAGGTCGATCGCGGCGCTATCGGTCTTGCCGAACACCACATAGCTGCGCCCGGCATCGACGCCGGCGGCGGGGTCGCTATTGGGCGCCCCGATAATCACGTCGGCCAGGCCGTCGCCGTTGACGTCGCCGGCGCCGGCGACACTCCAGCCGCTGGAGTCGGAACCGCCCTGGCCGTTGAGCACGAAGCCGCCGGTGCCGGCCGCGACCGCGGATAGGTTGATCGCCGCGGTGCCGGTCTTGCCGAACACCACATAGCTGCGCCCGGCGTTGACGCCGGTGCTCGGATCGCCGTAGCGGGCACCGATGACCAGGTCGGCCAAGCCGTCGCCGTTGACGTCCCCGGCACCGGCTGCACTCCAGCCGCTGTGGTCGTCGGACTGGCCGACGACTGCAAAGCCGCCGATGCCGGCCGCGACCGCGGACAGGTTGATCGCGGCGCTATCGGTCTTGCCGAACACCACATAGCTGCGGCCGGTTTTACTGCCGCTAAAAGGTGCGCCGACAAGCAAGTCGGCCAGGCCGTCGCCGTTGACGTCCCCGGCGCTCGCCACGCTGATGCCGCTCTGGTCGATGGCACTTTGACCGTTGAGCACGAAGCCGCCGATGCCGGCCGCGACCGCGGACAAGTCGATCGCGGCGCTATCGGTCTTGCCGAACACCACATAGCTGCGCCCGGCATCGACGCCGGCGGCGGGGTCGCTATAGGCGGCCCCGATGATCACGTCGGCCAGGCCGTCGCCGTTGACGTCGCCGGCCGCTGCCACGCTGATGCCGCTCTGGTCGGTGCCGCGTTGGCCGTTGAGCACGAAGCCGCCAATGCCGGCCGCGACCGTGGACAAGTCGATCGCGGCGCTATCGGTCTTGCCGAACACGACATAGCTGCGTCCGGCACTGCCGCCGGCGGCGGGGTCGCTATAAGGGGCGCCGACGACGAGGTCGGCCAGGCCGTCGCCGTTGACGTCGCCGGCGCTGGCGACAGTCCAGCCGCTCTGGTCGTCGACACTTTGGCCGTTGAGCACGAAGCCGCCGGTGCCGGATGCGATAGCAGACAGGTTGATAGCCGATGTATTGGAAAGTACAGTGAAGTTCAATGCGATGGAGTTTGTAAGGCCTGCGTAAGGGTTGCCTCCCAAATCCAACAACACGCCCGAGGCTAATTGCACACTATAGGTACTGCCGGCAATAAGATTAGTCGTCGGATTAATGGTAACGGTATTGCCACTGATCGTTACTTGGGATGTATCGCTTATAGCAATGATTCGGGTGTCGCTGATGCCATTACTGATAACGATGCTGCCGTTGCCAGCCATTACGGTCTCGCTGAATGTCAGCACAATATTGGTACTTGAATTAATTGCAGTCGCATTGTCAGCGGGATTGCTGGAAATGAGCGTTGGGGCGGCCGTATCGACCCGGAAGCTGCTGTTGTCGGCCACGGACGCATAGCTGAGCACGGCGGTGTTGCCGGCCGCGTCGGTCAGGCTGCCGCCGTTCAAGGTTAAGCTGTCGGCGACGACGCTGAGGCCATTGCTGTCGACTTGGCTGGTTTGGATCGTATAGCTGAACACCAAATCGGCGCTGCCGGAGCCGGATACATAGACCGCTTGCACGACGCTGCCGCCGATGTCGAGATCGATCGTCGGGCTGCCGGTCACGGTGACGCTGTCGCTCATCGTGACGCTGACGGACAGGGTATCGCCGGCATTGAGGATGTTATTTTGGCTGCCGAGCGCGGAACCGATCGCGACGCCGGCGACGGTCGGCGGCAGGGTATTGACCATAAAACTGCTGTTGTCGGCGACCGCGACATGGCCGAGCACGGCCAAATTGCCGGCCGCATCGGTCAAGCTACCGCCGTTCAGGCTCAGGCTGTCGGCGACGATGCCGATGCCGTTGGCGTCGACCAGGCCGGCTTGCACGGTATAGCTGAATACCAGGTTGGCGCTGCCGGAACCGGCCACATAGGTGGCCTGGACCAGGGTGCCGCCGATGTCGAGATCGATCGTCGGGCTGCCGGTCACGGTGACGCTGTCGCTCATCGTGACGCTGACGGACAGGGTATCGCCGGCATTGAGGATGTTATTTTGGCTGCCGAGCGCGGAACCGATCGCGACGCCGGCGACGGTCGGCGGCAGGGTATTGACCATAAAACTGCTGTTGTCGGCGACCGCGACATGGCCGAGCACGGCCAAATTGCCGGCTGCATCGGTCAAGCTACCGCCGTTCAGGTTCAGGCTGTCGGCGACGATGCCGATGCCGTTGGCGTCGACCAGGCCGGCTTGCACCGTGTAGCTGAATACCAGGTTGGCGCTGCCGGAGCCGGATACATAGACCGCTTGCACGACGCTGCCGCCGATGTCGAGATCGATCGTCGGGCTGCCGGTCACGGTGACGCTGTCGCTCATCGTGACGCTGACGGACAGGGTATCGCCGGCATTGAGGATGTTATTTTGGCTGCCGAGCGCGGAACCGATCGCGACGCCGGCGACGGTCGGCGGCAGGGTATTGACCATAAAACTGCTGTTGTCGGCGACCGCGACATGGCCGAGCACGGCCAAATTGCCGGCCGCATCGGTCAAGCTACCGCCGTTCAGGTTCAGGCTGTCGGCGACGATGCCGATGCCGTTGACGTCGACCAAGCCGGCCTGCACGGTATAGCTAAACACCAAGCCGGTGCTTCCGGAGCCGGACGCGTAAGTCGCCTGGACCAAGGTGCCGCCGATGTCGAGCGTGATGGTCGGGCTGCCGGTGACGAAGGTGGCCTCGCTGAGCGTCACGGTAACGCAAAGCTCATCGCCGGCGTTGAGGATGTGGTTCTGGATGCCGGTAGCCGAGCTGATCGCGACGTTGCTGACGGTCGGAGCGAGGGTGTCGACCTGGAAACCGATGGCGTCGGTTATTGCCGCATGGTTGAGTACGGCCGGGTTGTCGTCGGTTCCGGTCAACTTACCGCCGTTGAGGCTCAAGCTGTTAGCGACCACACTGATGCCGTTGGCGTCGTTTTGTCCGGCTTGGACGGTGTAGCTGAATACCAGGTCGGCACTACCGGAGCCGGACATGTAAGTAGCTTGGACTAATGTGCCGCCGATGTCGATGGTGATGGTCGGACTGCCGGTAACGGTGACTTCGTCACTCATTTTTACGGTGATGTTGACTTTATCGCCGGTATTGAGAATGTTGTTCCGGATACCAATCGCTCCGGTGATCGCGATGCCGGTAACGGTTGGCGCCGATTCGTCAGACCGATGATGGTCATTATGCCGATCATGGCTCTTGGGTTTGTCGGTTTCGGCGCTGTTATGTTCATGGCCTTGATGGTCAGGCACATCGTTTTTGCCGGCAGGCGGCCGATGGTCAGGCGCGTCGTTTTTGCCGGCAGGAGGGCGATGGTCAGCCGTATCGTCTTTGCCGGCAGGAGATTGATGGCCTGCCGTATTGGTTGTGTCGATAGGGGACTTATCGGCGCCGGTTTTATTATTTGCAGAAGTTTTGCGTTCGCCGGTTGCCGTTGCGTTTGGCGCCTGGGTTCTGTCATTATCGTTATGAATATCCGTCTGAGGGAACGAGGCTTTGCTGTTGTGCGGAGCAAGGGTGTTGCCGGTTTTTGCCTTTGTTTTTTCGGTCATGATGCTTCCCTCGAGTGAGTATTTAATGTATTGGGGTTTCGGTTTTTAACGTTCGTTCATCGCCCCGCCAAAAGCCTTGAACACCGGCTTGGCGAGGTACTGCAATACGGAGCGGCTGTCGGTGCGGATGTCCACGGTGGCAGTCATACCGGGTTTAAGCGACACATTGGCCAATTTAGGGTTGGCTTTGGTCTTGTCGGCATCGACTTGGACTTGGCCGCGATAATAGGTGGCGGCTTGGCTGTTGCCGTCTTGTTCGGTCAGGGTGTCGGCGCTGACGTAGCTGAGTACGCCTTGCAGGGTGCCGTAGGTCGAGTAATCGAAGGCATCGAGTTTGATGGTCGCCGGCAGGTTGGGGCTCAGTTGGCCGATGTCGACAGGGTTGACTTTGATTTCGATGACCATGCCGCCTTCCGTGGGCGATATCTGCATCAGTTCATCCCCGGCGCGTAGCACGCCGCCGATGGTGTTGATCTTCAGGTATTTGATAACCCCGGTTACGGGGGATGTCAGTTCGGTATGGCCGAGCACGCTTTGCCGCTCTTCAAGTTTGTAGCGGCTTGAGGCCAGTTCTTCCTCCAACTTGGCGATTTCCAGACGGGCGTCTTGCTGGTATTTGTTATGCACCGCGTTAATCTTGCCTTGCAGTTCGACCACTTGTCTTTTTGAGCGCATGACTTCGAGACGGCTGGTGTCGCCGTTTTCGAGCAGGGTTTCGTTCATTCGCAGTTCTTCTTGCGCCATATCGAGGCTGTCTTTCAGTGTCGCCAATTCTTCCTGCAAGCTGAGCTGGCGTTGTTTATATAAGGCTTGCTGAACCGCGACGAATTCAGGAAAACCTTTGAGTTTTTGTTTAAATTTTGGCGCATGGCCGGCCGCTTCCGCTTGAGCGCGCTCCAAGGCGGCAGCAATCGCGGCGACTTTGGAACGGCTTTCTTCGTAGCCGGCGTTGGAACGGTCGCTTTCAAGGATGGCGAGGCGTTCTCCGGCGACAACAGGTTGGCCTTCATGAACCAGAATCTGGGACAGGACGCCGCCATCGGCTGCTTGTATGACTTGGGTGCGGGCGCTGGGGATGACTTGGCCTTGCGCGCGCACGGTCTGGTCGATCTCGAACAATGCGGCCCAGAGCAGGAATATGACCAGTCCGATGAGCAGCAACAGGGTCATCGAGATGGGGCTTGGCTGGATGTGCTGGGGCTGGCTTTCGCTGTTCATGCGCTTTGACTCTGTGACGATGCCGGCGAAGGGGTTTGCAGTTGCTGCAAGATTTGCGCTTTGGGGCCGTCCATGACGATCTGGTGGTTGGCAACGACGATGAGGCGATTGACCAGTTCCAGCATTTCGGCTTTGTGGGTTACCAGGATCAGGCTGTCTTCGGGTTTGAGCGCTTGCCTGAACAGTTGGGTGACTTGCAGTTCCAGGCTGCGATCCATGGACGCGGTCGGTTCATCGAGCAGCCAGATGCTTGGCTTGCGCAGGAAGACGCGGGTGAGGTTGACCAATTGCCGTTGTCCGCCCGATAGGCCGCTGCCGCCCTCGAAAATTTCTTGCTGCAAACCTTTCGGATGTTGGCTGATGACGGCCTGCAACAGGCCGGTCTGTTGGGCGGCCTCCAGGATGACCTGATCGCCCGGATCGAGCTGGCCGAGAATGAGGTTGTCGCGCAGGCTGCCGGCGAACAAGCGGCCGTCTTGTTGTACATAACCCAGGTACTCGGCCAGAACCGGTTTGGCGATATGGCCCAGATCGACGTCATCCAGCAGGACGCGTCCTTCCTGGGGTTTATACATCCCTGACAGGAGGCGCAGTAAGGTGGTTTTGCCGGCCCCGACTGGGCCCAATACGCCGATTTTTTCGCCGGGGTGGATGGCAAGGCCCGGTACCGTCAATGCCATGTTGCCGCCATAGTTGGCGGTGACCGATTCAAGCCTATAGTATCCGCGGATATTGTCGATCACGATCGGCTGCTCATGGCCGTGATGGTCGTCCTGCAAGGCCCAGAGGCGATCCAGTCCTTGCAGGGCGGCTTTACTGTGCGCCCATTGCATCAATTGGCTCGGAATCATCGCAACCGGCGCCAACACGCGGCCTGACAGGATGGAGCAGGCGATCAGCCCGCCCATGCTGAGATCGCCCTTGCTGACCTGCAAGGCGCCGAAAGCGACCAACAGGACATAGGAAAATTGTTGAAAGACGGAAGTCAAATGCTGCGAATGTTCGCTGATATTGCGCATTTGCAGTTCATGTTCGCGGGCCTCGTTGGTGGTTTTCATCCAGCGCGAGAGCATGCGCCAGCCGCCTTGGCCGGATTTGATGGTTTCGGCGCCTTCGACGGTTTCGACCAGCAGGCCGGTCTTGAAGTTGCTTGCCGCCGTGGCTTTGCTGGCAGAGGCCTCGACCCGCTTTTGGTAATAGCCGCCGATGGCGCAAGAGAAGATGAAGAAGATGAGCGGAATTATCGCCAACCAGCCGCTCATCAGCGCGATGAGAATCATGAAGATCAGGGCAAAGGGCGCGTCAATCAGCAGGTTGGTGGTCATGGAGGTAAAGAAGCCGCGCACGGTTTCGTAGCCGCGCATTTGTCCGGCCAGTCCGCCCACGCTTTGCGGCAGTTGATCCAGCCGGATAGCCAGGAAGCGCATGTAGACGGTGCGCGCCAAGCGTTGGTCTACCTGGTCGATCAGGCGATCGTAGATATTGGTGCGGACGCGTTTGGCGACCAGCTCGAACAGTATCGCCACAAGTACGCCCAGCGTCAGGACCAGCAGGGTTTGCGTGGCGCCGGTCGGCACTACGCGGTCGTATATCTGCATGCTGTAAAAGGAAGTGGTCATCGCCACGATGTTGATGACTATGCCGCCGATGATGGCTTCCCAGATCAGTTGCCGGTGGGCAAAGATTTCTTGGCGGATCAGCTGGTAAACAGGGCTGGCGCTAGCGCTGTAAGGCTTGCTCAATTTGAGCGCGGCAAAAATATGGCCGGGCAGGGCGTCGTCGGCTTGTTCATGCCAACGGTTGGATTGCGCATCCCACCACTCGCTAATCCATTGGCTTTGCGCGTTATGGCCGCGCAGAATGCCCCACTCGCCTTTGCGTTCCCCGTTATGTACGTAGATCAGTGCCGGCACAACAGCAGCGTCCGGTGTGTCGAGCCAGCGCGGGTTACGCACTTGCAGGTGTGCGGCGACGATTTTAAGGCGGTTCTGCGGGTTACTCGCCTGGATGGATAGGGCCGCTTCGGCGGCTTCCTGCAAAGCAAGACGGTCCACGGTTTCGTGTTGCAATTGTGCGAGCCGCGCCAGGCAAGGCAATAAGTTCGTGGCGGCGTTAACTTCAATGGTCACGATACTTCCTTGACTACGGCCTCAAGGCCTTGGGTATAAATAGAAAGCCGCCAGCTGCTAAGTAGCTGAGTGGCTACGGTATCGGCCATCTGCACTTCGATCTGAACCAGTTCTCTGACTGAATTCATGGTGTCTTGCCAGGTTCTGCGGCCTGCAAGAAACTGGCGATCATATGATCGGGAAACTTCTTCTGCGGCTTTCAATGCAGTTTTTAGCGCGGTTAAACGTCTCTCCGACGACGTAGCTAAGGCGTAATCGGCCATGACTTGCTCGTTAACGGTTCGGCTTTGCGCGACGACTTCCTCCAAGGCGGCCTGGTGTTGGGCCTTGGCGCTTTCGATAGCGGACAGACTGGAAAGGCCGGCGCCAAAATGGCTGCTGACGCCAAGAAAAACACGGTTTTCCGTCGGGGCGTTGCTATAAGTTTGGTTGCCGTATTGCCGTTCCGCACGTACATAGACCTCCGGTGAAAGATCGGCTCGACGCTCGGAAATCGCGGCCTCTTGGGCGAGGGCCTGAGCCTGCGCTTTTTGGATCGTCGGATTAACCGATAGGGCTTGATCAAGCAAGGCTTGCAGGTCTGCATTGACCGGACGAGGCGCGGCAATGGCCGCATTTAACGCCGGAGTCTCAACCCGGCGACCAAGCAACTGTCCCAAACGGGCCAACGCGGTGTCTTTTTGGGCATGAACCAGCGCAATATCCGCAACAATCGACTCTAAACGGCTAACGACCAGGGTCAAATCGTTTTCGGCCGAGATACCTTGTTCGACGCGCCTTTTGACCAGTTCACGCAAGTGGACATGGGTCGCCATGCTTTTGTCGTAGGCTTGGGATCTAAGATGGGCGGTCAGCCAATCGCCGTAAGCTTGCACAACTCTCAAGGCCAGTTGCTGACGCACTTCTTCCAGTGAGGCTTGGCTGGTCATGACGCCGGCTTCGGCTTTTTTCAGCCCCGCGCTTAAGCGTCCGCCGGTCCAAAGCGGCTGCTGCAAGCGTAAGGTAGCGGCCGTGCTGTCGCCCCGGTAAGAAGGATCCGAAGCGCTGGTTTGTACCTTTTCAATGGCGATAGAAGGGGTCGGGTAAAACTGCCAGGCGGCACTGTCCAGTCCAGCCTCCGCCGCCTGTCTTTGTGCCTCTTGTACTTGAACGGTAGGATGTTCCAGCAATGCAGTTGAAATCAGTTGTTCCAAGGTCTCTGCCCGGCAAAAGGAGGGCAGGAGAATCACCAGACAGCTAAGGTATTGAATGGCATGAATCAATATAAGCCGCCCACAGGGAAGCGGGCTGGAGGAGGAACTCTGGCGACAGGTAGGTGCGCACTCTACAGTCGTCCTGCCGGTGGGGAGACGGCTTTTAAATAAATTAAACATTATTGGTGGAATCCCTAAGGAATTATTTATTGCAGCTATCGCTTAATTAAAGTTATGCATAAAAGCTGTTATGATCGCGCATGTTAGTCAATTGAATTTTAAGCTTCCTTACGATAACTCAATCTGTTGCTCAAGCTGCAATCTTTGAGCCTTTAGTCATCAAACGTCTTTTTTAGAAAAGTCGGTTTGATTGAATTGAGCAAATGGATTAATTCTGCTCCGGAAATCCACTAACGTGTGTACGGTAGAGTGTAAGCTAAAGCTGGTCTTTATGTAAGCCTAAAATTAAGTAATATTACTTAGAAATATTCGCCGCATCCCTATGGCTTAGCCTTGTAGGGCAGAAAAATGCTCCTCGTCAGTTGCCTTGCGCTGCTCTACTACAGAGCCTTCTATGGCCTTATGCATAAGCTGCATCCCTGCCCAAAATGACGTGTCTCGCACCGACAGGTGTATAACGACGAGAGCCTGTCCTGAGAGTCGTCGAAGGGGATGAGGGTGAATGTCTGGTATCACTCCGTCAGCGACAAACATGTGGCTGCTGTTTTTCTTTAATAAATACGGAGTAACATCCGTCGCTTAATTAAGCGGGCGGTTTGTTGTCTTGAGTAATCGGTAACTTTAATCGGAAAGCGCACAGCGAGTTTATTCAGCGTGGGGTATTGGATCTGCCTGCTTTTGTAGTCGAGTAAGCAACTCTAATAGCATATCAACAACGGGCGTGATCTTTATGGCTGATTTTGGGAATTGTGGCTCAAGAGAATCCGTGGCTACTCTCGCCTGATTCTCAAGGTTGCCTGCGATTAATGGGAAAGTACCGTTGTCGGTAAATAATGATTTGTTTCAGAGAGTAATTTAAGCGTACCGGCTGTGCGAGCCAGTGACTATACCGAAATAAGGGGGCGGCTATATCGGTCGCTTTGGGTTGAGCCATCGGAACCGTATGTATTTGCAAACTCCGGCTTGCCTTTTAGGATGTCCAGCGAGCGTTTGGTATGGCGCGATAACAGATCAATCCCCGCGCCGTTTTGCTCATTCAGGCTACGGCAGTCTGCACAGACGAGCATGAGCTGCGTCCAATTACCGGTTAATCCGGCAGCCGGCAGGCCTGCTGTTTCGGCCCGTCTAAAATATTCACGGATGCTTTCTTGATTGTTAGGTAGATTTTCAGTTGCCAAGACTTGACCAAGCTGAGAATTAAACTGCTCCAGCTGCGTTGCCAACTGCTTTTTATTAGCGGCGATACTGCTGATCAGTTCAGCCTGCTGGTTTTTTAAGGCGTCAGCTTCCAGATTGAGTTCATGGTGAAGCTGCTGCGCCAATTGCAATGCATTAACGACTAATTGTTCTGTAATAGGGTAGGTTTTTTCTATCATGGTTATGTACTATTTCCCTGAGGCATCAGCTTCTCAAATTTGATTAACTTACTTGCAACTTTTTCAGCATTTACCGTATAGCTTCCGTCGGCAAGCGCTTTTTTAACAGAGTTAACCCGGTCAATATCTACAGGCGATGCAGAAGATGGGCCGACGGCCTTTTTTATTTCCTGCGTTGCCGCGGTAAGCGCAACGCTGTCGTCTTTTTCTGTATTGGTAACAGCAACCTTTTTCTCATCATCAACCCCGCTTCTCGGCGGCGTTTTGATGGGCGTCAGACTGTTTGTTCTGCCGGTTATTTCGATAGTCATTTCAAGCTCCTTAATAACTTTTCATTTATGAAATTTATCGGCAGTACGGTAAGAAACTTTAATTGTTTATTTGTCCTTGGCCTGTTGGCGAGATTAATAATTAACAGAAACCAGCCCCGGCTCAACAACTGTTGCATTAATGATGCGGCCCGAATTCTGGTTTTTAACGCTGATCAGCTGCCCTTTAACGCCATCCGCCATGGCCGTTCCGCTCATTTTGATAGAAAAATTCGGCCTTGTTGAACTGATCACAACCTTATCTCCTCTCTTGATAAGCTTGGGTTCGACAATGTGTTTTAAACTAAGAATAGTACCGGCATCAAGCTGCCGTATGATCTGCTTATTTTCAACCTGTTCTATTTGAGTGACAAAATCTTCCCGGAGATTGGACACCTCTCTTTTTTCGATAGCAAGATGTTGCCGGGTAATAATTTCACCTCGTTGTACCGGCTGAGATAAAACCACGATCATTTGATAAGTTTTAATGACGGCGGAAGTGAAAATCGACCATTTTTTCCCCGTATTACAACGCACGCCTATCGTCGACCTGCCCGCCTTAATTAAATCGTTTGCGGTGAACGCCTCCAGCGGTCCGGCACATTGAGGTAAATTTAATCTGCCGTCTAACGGGATTAGATTGACTTCGTATTCACCCGGCAGATTTATATTGTTAGCAATATAAGCCTTAACCGTTTCGGCAATAGATTCGAGTGATTGCGAGCTTTGTTCGGCATGGGCCGTCGCGAAAAAAACAAAGGTTAATGCCAAAATGAGCCGGATATTTTTCATCATTGTTGATGTCTGTTTTATGACTTGTATGAGTTATCAAGCATGATCGATGCCAGGCCGTTTTTTAGATGGCAGTCAATTTATTGACATGCTTCTTTATTAGCCGGTTAGGCTGGTTGGATTATTAGCGGCTATTTTTTGCCGAATTATTGAGTCCATTTTAAGCATAGTTAGCTGTAGATGAGCACTAAAATAATTTTGTAATTTATAACTAATTGATTTTAATTGTTTTTTTATTTATTGGCATATGCCGTGCTTTTGTCTTTGTACAAGAAATCAGGAGGCAACTATCATGGCTATTAATTTTGACACGGCACTCGGCATTAGTCCTAAGGCGCTGGCTCTTCGAGAAAAACGCGGTGAGATACTGGCGGCTAACTTAGTAAATTCAGATACGCCTAACTTTAAAGCGCGCGACCTGGATTTTAAGTCGGTTCTAAAACAAAGTATGACTCCAAATGTAACGATGGAGCGCACCCAGGCAAGGCATATTACGCCGGAACAATTATTCGGCGCTAATGTGATGTATCGGAATCCCAGCCAAGTGTCATTAGACGGCAACACTGTTGAAGCTCAGGTTGAACAAGCTAAATATGCTGAAAATGCGGTGCAGTATCAGGCTAGTTTGCAATTCCTTGGCGGCAGCTTTTCCGATTTGATGACCGCAGTAAGAGGGCAATAATCATGGCTTCAAGTATATTCGATGTGGTCGGCAGTGGCATGAACGCCCAGACCTTAAGGCTTAACCTGGTCGCAAGTAATATATCGAACGCGAACAGTGTCGGCAGCAGCGCGGCTGATGTTTACAAATCCAGGCAACCGGTGTTCGCCGCTGAATTGAATAATGCGATCACCAAGCAGAATGCGACCAGCAAAGTGAACGTGTTGGGTGTAGTCGAGAGCGACGCGGCTCCTGTTATGGAGTACGCTCCGAATCATCCGATGGCTAATAAAGACGGCTACATTTTTAAATCGAACGTCAATACGGTTGAAGAAATGGCCAATATGATGTCCGCATCGCGCTCTTACCAAAACAATGTAGAAGTATTGAATACGGCAAAGCAGATGATGCTTCAGACTTTAAAAATGGGACGTTAAGGAGATAAAAAAATGGCAATTCAAGGTGTTACGACTGATTACAGTCATTTAACCACTACAACCAAAAACGATTCGGCAGCGGCAACTAAAAAAACTTCGTTAGGACAAGAACAGTTTTTAAAGTTAATGACCACGCAGATGACCCATCAGGACCCTACAAAACCGATGGAAAACGGTCAGTTTTTAACGCAAATAGCGCAGTTTGGCACGGTATCCGGAATCCAGGATTTGCAAAAGTCATTCGGCGATTTTGCCAATTCGATCAACGACAGCCAAGCGTTGCAAGCCACGAGCTTGGTCGGGCGGCAGGTCTCCGCTCCGGGAACGAAAGGGGTGCTGGGGGTTGGCGGCAATATAGCCGGCGATATAAATTTAACCGGTAATGTGTCCAGCGTTAAGGTTGCGGTAAGCGATGCAACCACGGGTGAAGTCGTGCAAACGATAGACTTAGGGCCTCATAGCGAAGGAAGAGTGCCTTTTTCCTGGGATGGTAAGAATGCAAATGGCGCTATGGCTAATCCCGGTGTGTATAAAATTGAAGCAAGCGCTTATGTCGACGGAAAAAATACAGTGTTGGAGACGGATATTAATTCGAAAGTTGACAGTGTCACCATGGCTAACGGCAGTACAGGTTTAAAAGTCAACCTGACCGGATTGGACAGTGTCGATTTTAACAAGATTAAACAAATTCTTTAGGGGTGGGGGTGTATCATGGGTTTTGCAACAGCATTAAGCGGCTTACAAGCGGCGTCAACAAATTTACAGGTAACCGGCAATAACATTGCCAATGCGCAAACCACCGGATTTAAAGAATCGCGGGCGGAATTTGCCGATGTGTATGCCTCCAGTTTCGGTGGAGTCAGCAAGACTCAACCGGGGTCCGGCGTGAAGGTCACCGAAGTGGCACAGCAATTTAAGGACGGCAATATCGATCCGACTTCAAACAGCCTTGATCTTGCGCTGAGCGGCAACGGTTTTTTCGTCTTGGCCGATAAAGTGAATCTCCCCGATCCGGCTAACCCAACTGCGCCGGTAGATCCGTCCGTGCCCACCTCCTATACCCGTAACGGTGCTTTTAAGTTGGACAGTTCGGGTAATGTCGTTAATAGCCAGGGCAAGTATTTATTGGCTTTTGCCGCTAACGGCACGACCGTCGCGGAGGGTTTTAGCGTCGGCGTGTTTAGGCCGTTGACGATAGATACCTCTCAGGGTTTGCCCAAAGCCACCACAAATGTCAGTTTGGAATTGACAGTCAACGGGGCTGCCAATGTGCCGACAACTAAAGTATTCAATCCCACGGACGCTACCTCCTATAACCATACGACATCGGTGACTACGTATGACAGCCAGGGTAATGCGCATATCGCGGCAACCTATTACGTAAAAACGCCGGTGGCTAATACATGGAATACCTATGTATTTCTCGATGGCTACGGCATCACCACAGGAGGGCAGGCGATTCCTCCGGCGACGGCGCCGGCATCGACAGTGTCAAGCACGCTGCATACTCCAGGATTACCGATCCCAATGTCTTTCACCTCGTCAGGCGCGCTTGCCGAAGTGGGCACCCGTGCCGCCGCGGTTATTTCGGCGGGGATTGTAAGTGCGGGGGCTACAGCGGTTACCGATACGACTGCTGCGTCTACTGCCGCTGCGGCTGCGGCGGCTGGGGGTGTAACTTGGCCGCCGGCAGCCGGCCCGACTGGCCCCGCCCTTGCCTCAACGGCTCTTACCGCGGCACAGACGGCCTCCGCATCCGCGACTGCTTTTGCAGCGGCGGCGGCGATCCCTAACAGTACTATCGCCTCTCTTTCTCCCACGGCAGCAGCGCTTGCTACTACGGCTAAAACAACGGCTGCGACAGCGGCGTCCGCCGCAGCCGCTTATGCCGCATCTGCCGCTCTTGTTAACGATGCAGCTAGCGCCACTATTGCGTCCGGTCTTGCTACTACCGCAGCTACCGCCGCCGCTACGGCGAAAGCTGCGGCGGATGCTTATAACGCGGCTGTTGCCGCTGCCGCCAGCTCTACGACACAGACCAAGGTGGACTTTGGTTCTATTAATTTATCGCAAATTAACCCTAATATAAGCGTCAATCCGATGGCGTTCGACATCAATTTTGGCAAGACGACCCAGACCAACGCATCTTTCAGTGTTAACAACTCGACTCAAGACGGCTTGCCTGCCGGTAATTTAACCGGTATTGACGTCGACGGCACAGGGGTGGTGTTTGCAAGGTACAGCAATGGCGGTTCCAAGACCTTGGGACAGGTGGCCTTGGCGCGGTTTCAAAGCAACCAATCGTTGGCTAAATTAGGGGATACTGCCTGGGCTAAGACATCAACCTCCGGTGCGCCGATATATGGTGCGGCCGGCGATAATAATTTCGGCAAGATTCAATCGTCAGCCCTGGAAAGCTCCACCGTCGATTTATCCGCGCAGTTGGTGAAGTTGATTATTGCGCAGCAGTCTTATCAGGCTAATTCCCAAACCATCACTACCGAAAAAACCCTGGTGGAAACTATCTTGCGTGCGTAGGCTAGTGTTTTAAGATTGTTGGAACGATGTTTGCTTGTATTTGGCTAAGGTTCCGGTTTTAAAGTAAAAGGAGAGCTGTTATGGACCGTAGTTTATATATTGCCATGAGTGGCGCCAAGCAAACGTTGCAAGCCCAAAACTCAAACGCCAATAATTTGGCGAACATGCAGACGACCGGTTTCAAATCCGATTTGGACTGGTTCCGCAGCAGAGCGGTGTCAGGTGCGGGTTATCCTACCCGGGTTTACGCAATGGTGGAAAAACCGGGCACCGATTTTACCCCCGGTGCGATGCAGACCACGGGACGAGACCTGGACATGGCAATCAACGGCGAAGGCTGGATTGCGGTTCAGGGCGGCGATTACGACAGCAAGGAAGCTTATACCCGCGCCGGCGATATGAATATTACCCCGGAAGGCGAATTACGCACGGGGGCAGGCTTGAAAGTGTTGGGACAGGATGGTCCCATCGTCATTCCTCCGGCGGAAAAGGTGACCATAGGCAGCGACGGTACTGTCAGTATTATTCCTATGGGTTCGGGTAATGCGACAACGACGGTGCAGGTGGGCCGGATCAAACTGGTAAATACCAGCCTGTCGAACGTGGAAAAGCTGGGCGATGGTTTGATGCACACTAAAAACGGCCAACCGTTGCCGGCCGATGCCAATGTCAGTTTGAATAGCGGCGTTTTGGAAGGCAGCAATGTCAATGGCTTTGAGGCGATGGTCGACATGATTGAACTATCGAAAAACTTCGAGTTGCAAACCAAGGTGATGAAGAGTGTCGATGAAAACTCTGCGATGAGCGCCAAGTTGATGCAGATGTGATAGGTCGCGCGAAGCAGGGTTTATTTCCGGAAAAGCCGAGCTTTAGCTCGGCTTTTTTTTGCGCTGAGTTAAGGCGCACTGTTTTCAAAAGATGGCACGGACCATGCATTGAATTTAACCGAGACAATAATTTGGCAGTAAGGAGATTATCATGACAGAACGCTCATTATGGGTAGCTAAAACCGGTCTGGATGCCCAACAGACAAGAATGGCGGTTATATCCAACAACTTGGCGAACGTAAATACCATCGGTTTTAAGAAAGACCGGGCGATGTTTGACGATCTTATGTATCAAAATATCCGTCAAGTCGGCGGCGATACCACGCAAAATATCATAGCGCCAACCGGAACATCGCTGGGAACGGGTGTTAAAACGGTGTCAACGGAAAAAGTGCATACCCAGGGCAACGTTCAGCAAACAGATAATGCATTGGATGTGGCAATTAATGGCCGGGGCTTCCTGCAAATTCTAATGCCGAACGGCGATACCCAATATACCCGCGACGGTTCGTTAAAATTAGATTCAACCGGCCAGATAGTCACCTCGGGCGGCTTGCCGCTGAATCCTGCGATTACCGTGCCGGCCGATGCCCAGAGTGTCACTATCGGTACTGACGGTACCGTATCCGCCGTGCAACCGGGCACCGCCGCGCCGGTCGTGTTGGGACAAATACAGACCGCAAACTTTATTAACCCTACCGGATTGCAAGCGGTTGGCGACAACCTTTACCGGGAATCGGCTTCCAGCGGCGCGCCTATTGTAGGGACGCCGGGACAAGGCGAATACGGGACTTTGAACCAAGGCTCATTGGAAACCTCCAATGTCAACGTCGTTGAGGAGTTGGTCAATATGATTGAAGCTCAACGCGCATACGAAATGAATTCCAAGGCGATTTCAACCGCCGACCAGATGTTGTCCTTTGTGACACAACAATTATAAATTAGGAGAGATGGCATGATGACTCAAAGACTTGGTTTTACGGGGCGCGGTTCCCTCGATAACCGCTTGGCTGTCTGCGCTCTTGCAGCCGTGCTGTCGCTATTAGAAGCTTGCACCCCCATACCGCAACGCGATCCTGCATTTTCCCCGGTGGCGCCGGCCGATTTAAGGCCGCCGGTACAGAGCAGCGGATCGATCTATCAGGCCGGTTACGATGCGCGTTTGTTTGAAGACCAAACGGCAAAAAGGATTGGAGATATTCTGACCATTACACTCCAGGAAGCTACTCGAGCGAAAAAAGCCGATGATCTTAATACCAAAAAAACCAACACGATGTCAGCGTCGGCACCATCGATATTCGGTATTGCCGCATCCGCGTTCACCGGGCAGAGTCCTACCACCACGCTGGAATCGGCAAAAGAATTTAAAGGCACCGGCGCAGCCGACCAAAGCAATAGTTTAACCGGCAATATTTCCGTTACGGTTGTCGATGTGTTGCCAAACGGCAATTTAAGTGTACGCGGCGAAAAAAGAGTCACCTTAAATCAGGGGGATGAATTTATCAGGTTATCCGGCATCGTCAGGCCGGTCGACATCACTTCAGGCAATATTATTTCTTCGGATAAAGTGGCCGACGTAACGATTATGTACGTTGGCGATGGCGCAATGGCCGATGCCAGTAAAATGGGATGGCTGGCAAGAATTTTCCAAAGCGCATGGTTTCCATTCTAGGATAAGGATTAAGGACATGAACACACTCTATACGCGCATTATTTTCCTGGTTCTACTCGGCATTGCTTACAGCGGGTCAGCCTGTGCCGAACGGATCAAGGATATTGCCTCCATCGAAGGCGTGCGCAGCAACCAACTGGTCGGTTACGGTTTGGTCGTCGGTTTGGATAAATCCGGCGATAAAACTGCATTTACCGGACAAAGTTTACGCAGTATGTTGACCCGTCTCGGCATTACTTTACCTCCCGGCATTGACCCCAAATCAAAAAACATTGCCGCGGTTTCCGTTCAAGCTGAGTTGCCGCCGTTTGCCAAACCCGGCCAAGCCATTGATGTCACCGTGTCTTCTCTTGGCGATGCCAAAAGCTTACGGGGCGGCACATTGTTAATGAGTCCGCTGAAAGGCGCGGATGGGCAGGTTTACGCGATTGCCCAAGGCAGTCTGGTGGTAAGCGGCCTGAGCGCTTCAGGCCAGGACGGTTCAAGCGTGACCGTTAATAATCCTAACGTGGGCCGTATTCCCAATGGCGCCACTGTTGAACGCATTGTTAACACCTCTTTCGCTGGAGACGATGCGTTGATTTTTAACCTGCATACGTCGGATTTTACTACGGCGAACCGTATGGCCGAGTCTATTAACAAGGTCTTGGGTCCTAATACGGCCAAAGCGCTCGATGCGACTTCCGTCAGGGTCAATGCACCGCTGGATCCGAACCAGAAAGTGACTTTCGCTTCTGTCGTCGAAAATATGATGGTCATACCCGACGATGCGCCAGCCCGGGTGATTGTTAACTCGCGCACCGGAACGGTCGTTATTAACGGCAAAGTCAGGGTGCAGCCAGCGGCGGTGTCTCATGGCAGTTTGACGGTGACTATTACAGAATCGCCCCAAGTCAGCCAACCCGGCGCATTTTCCAATGGGCAAACCGCGGTCACGCCAAAATCCAACGTCAAAGTGGAAGAAGAAAAAAATCACATGTTTGTCTTTAATCCCGGTGTTTCCTTGGATGAAATCGTTAAGGCAGTCAACGATGTAGGCGCTGCCCCCAGTGACTTGGTCGCTATTCTTGAAGCATTGAAATCAGCCGGTTCCTTACACGCTGAGTTAATGGTTATTTAAAGCTGCCCAGTTAAAGCTAGGCGGAGGTTGTTATGTTAGGCACACAAAATACTGATGTTTATACCGACTTTAGCGGTTTGGCTAAATTAAAAGTTCAAGCCAAACAAGACTCGCCGGAAGCGTTGAAAGAGGTTGCCAAGCAATTCGAATCAATCTTTTTAAACAATGTGCTTAAAAGTATGCGTGAAGCCAAGCTGGCCGACGGCATTATGGATAGCGATCAAAGTAAATTTTATAACGAAATGTACGATCAGCAGTTAGCCTTGCAGTTGTCGAAATCGCCCGGCGTTGGCTTAGCTGATTTAATCGTCAAACAATTAGGTCACAATAAGCCAAAAGACGGCAAGCAGGATGCGGAAGATTTATTGAATAAATCGAGCGGTTTATCGCGGGGCGGTTCGCACCAGGTTCAAACCGCCAATCAGGTTGGCGCTAAGGCCGGAAGTTCTGCGGTCGGATTTAACGACGGTAGTGTCAAAATTATGCCATATACCCAGGATAGAAGTCCGCTGGATGAGATGACCGAGTTTGGCGGCAATAATTTGCCGGACCAAGATAACGGGTTAAAGGGTGGCTCCGGGCAGCCGATACAGTCGGCAGAAGAGTTTGTCAGGCGCTTGCATCCTTATGCCGAACAAGCGGCCAGGGAACTGGGCGTGGAACCCAAGGTGCTTTTAGCGCAAGCGGCCCTGGAAAGCGGTTGGGGACGTTCGGTGATAAAAAACGGCAATGGCGATAACACCTTTAACTTGTTCAACATTAAAGCCGATAAATCTTGGCAGGGAAAACAGGTTCAAGTGGCTACATTGGAATTTGACCAAGGTATCCCTAGAAAAGTCAGCTCAGGATTCAGGTCCTACGATTCTTTCAAGGAAAGCTTTAAAGATTATGTCGACTTTATAAAAAGTAACCCCCGTTACGGCGAAGCGTTAAAGAAAGCCGGCAATGCGGAACAATATATGCATGAATTACAACGAGCCGGTTATGCAACCGACCCAAGATACGCCAACAAAGTGATGAGCATTTATCAAGGCAATACGATGGCCGGATTTGAGCCCGATGTCATCATGGCGATGAATCAGTGAGCCTATTAACTCCGGCGGCTAACTCTCAGAACAGGACGCGATCATGAGCGGATTATCAACGTCATTATCAGGATTACTGGCGGCCCAGCGTGCGTTGGAAACCACGCAAAATAATATTTCCAACATCAACACAGACGGTTATAGCCGTCAACGGGTAGAGCTCGGCACTAGGACGGCGCAATTTACCGGTGAGGGATATATCGGCCAGGGCGTCAATGTCACTAATATTTCGCGCAGCTATGACCAGTTTGTTAACAAGCAATTAAGCGCCAGCACTTCGGCGTTTAACGAAACGGACCGTTACCAGCAGCTTACTGCCAGCGTTGATAATCTACTGGGCGACTCCACTACCGGCATGGCGCCCGCGCTGAATAATTTTTTTAAAGCCTTTAGCGGCGTATCCTCCGATCCATCCGCAATCCCCGCCCGGCAAGTATTGTTGGCTAACGCGGACATGGTCGCCCAGACTTTCAATACCCTGGGTAATAGGCTGGAAAATATGCGGAGCCAAAACAATACCGACATCGGCGGCAAGATTGACACTATTAATTCCATCGCCGTATCAATCGCCGATCTTAATTCGCAAATTTCGGCAAACCTGGGTAAAACACAAGGCTTGAAGCAGCCCAACGATCTGTTGGACCAGCAGGATGCGTTGCTGTCAAAGTTATCTGAAATAATTAATGTCTCTATCGTGCCTCAGAAAGACGGCTCATCCAGCGTGTTTATCGGCAATGGCCAACCGCTGGTTTTGAACAACAGGGCGACAACATTTGTCACGCTGCAAAATCAACTTGATCCCGGCAAACTGTTAGTTGGGGTTCAAACTGCGACCGAGACCATCGATATAACCAATCAAATTAGCGGCGGTTCATTGGGCGGCGCATTAAGATTTCGCGATGAGGTGCTGGATCCGGCGCAACAAAAACTGGGACAGCTTGCCGTAGGCCTGTCGATGGAACTCAATGCCGTTCATCAAAAAGGTTTTGACCTGAACGGCGTGGCGGGAACGGCATTATTCAGTTTTGCCGGTTCCGGAATTCCTGTTACGCCGAATTCGAAGAATATCGGCAATGCGGCCGTTACGGCCAGTTTCCAGGATGTCAATGTCAATCCGTCGGCAACGGCAAACCTGGATTATAGCGACTATAAATTGACCTATGTGAATGCCGGCGGCGGCGTCGATTATACCTTGACCCGGCTCCGGGATAATCAAGTGGTTAATTTGACGGCGACCACCGTCGCCGGTGTTTCCACGTTATCGTATGCAGCGACTCAACCGGCCAATACAACTATCAAAGCGCTGCCGGGAATTAATATCAAAGTCGATACCAGTGGGGGGCAAACTCCTCTGGCCGTCGGAGATGTCTCTTTAATCAGGCCGACTTACAGTGCGGCGCTGACAATTGGCGTCAATATTACCGATCCGAAAAAAGTGGCCGCAGCCACCAATATTGAAGTCGATCCCGTAACCAATTTGCCGGTGCAAAAACTTGATGCTCTGAATAACCCGGTCGTGGATGCGCAAGGGAATCCTGTTTACGTCACTATCAACGGCCCCATGCCCGGCGACAATAGGAACGCATTACTGCTCGCAAGTCTTAAGGATAAATTGAGCATGTCAGGAGGAAGCTCCTCATTTAATGATGTCTATGGTCAGATTGTTGCCGGTGTCGGAACTTTGGCGCAGTCGGCTAAACTGAATTCCGCAGCGCAGCAGACTATGTTGAATCAGGCTAAAGGCGCCAGAGAGAGTTTGGCAGGTGTAAATTTAGATGAAGAAGCCGCTAACTTAATAAAGTTTCAACAAGCCTATCAGGCAGCCGCACAGTCAGTTTCAGTGGCCCGGTCTTTATTCGATAGTTTGTTAGGCGCCGTTAAATAGGAGCGAGAGTGATGAGAATTTCAACAGCTTGGGCACAACAGCTTAATCTTAACGTGATGTCCAACCAGCAAACCAAATTGGCTAATCTGCAACAGCAATTAGGTACCGGGCTTAAAGTGTTAGTGCCTTCGGACGATCCCGGGGCGGCGGCAAGAATACTGGATATGGATAAAACAATCGCTAAAACCAACCAGTACCAGAGCAATATTGACACAACGCGAGGACGGCTGAATGTTGAGGAATCCGCGCTGGCAACGTCTGGAGGCATATTGGATCGCGCCAAGGAACTGACTGTTCAATCTATGAATGCCGCTTTAAATAACAATGACAGGGTGGCAATCAAGGATGAAGTGGATCAGTTGATTCAACAATTGGCCGGCGTGGCGAACACTCAAAATGCTAATGGCGAATATATTTTTTCAGGCGATCTGTCGACTGTGCCGGCTTTCACGAAAAACGCGACAACCGGAAAATATGTTTATCAAGGCGGGCCGGAGCAGAGAACTTTACAAATCGGACCGACAAGACAAGTCGCGGATGGCGATTTAGGTATCAATGTATTTGACAATATCAAGTCGGTTAGCGCGGCTGCGGACCAGAATGGCAACCGCAGTGCATTCAGTATTTTACAGTCGTTGTCCGATGCGTTGGGTTCCTCGTTGAATGCTGCGCCGGCACAAATTACCGGAGCCCGGTTTTTGCGTTACGGCTTGGATTATACCGCGTCTACAACGACATTTAACCTGGTCGCCAACGGTGGAGTCACGGCGCCTATAAACTTGAGCGGGAAAAAATTTACCGATGTGAACGGCGTGGTCACCGAGATCAATGCGCAACTTACCGCAGGCGGTTTTAGCGGCGCGATCCAAGCGCGTAGCAACGGCAACAGGATCGAGTTTGCTTCAGTCGCCACAGGCACAACGTCCAGCATACAGATCAATAATACTTCCGGAACCTTTTTAAACGATGCCGGATTTACCAACGCTCAAAGCATGACAGGGGCTAATGCACAGACTCTTCAAAGCCAACTCACCGATGTTTTAACCGATATTGATTCGGCCAGGAATAGTGTTTTGTCGGCCAGGACCAGTGTCGGCGGCAGGTTGAACGCACTGACCGACCAACAAAACCAAAATGACAAATTTATATTAGATACCAAGACGACGCTTTCCCAGACCCAGGATCTTGATTATGCCGATGCAATCGGCAAATTTCAGGTGCAATCCACGGCATTGCAGGCTGCTCAACAGGCTTACGGTAAGGTAAAGCAGTTATCGCTATTCAATTACCTATAACGTTGGGATTATTCGAGCGGTTAGCGTTATAGGAGCAGTGCGGGAGCAATTCGATAGGATTGGGGGAAGTAACAAATTAACTTATTCCTCATCCCCGCTTCTCCTTCAACGGAGAAGGAACAGGCGCTTGTGTCGCACCTAGATTGGAAGCGGGGCAGGCCGGTAAAAATGCGGAACCGGTTTAAGGGCGCATCTTTTCAAAGCTGGGTTATGGATAGATGACTTTGGGGACAAAGTTAGCGGCTGGGTATTTAGGATCGAACTCGACCGTCTTTTCTTCGGTTTTTTGCGCCGGACATTTATTAGGTGAAGGCTTGACTGAATCCTTGTCGATATAGATGACTTTAGGTTGGAAATTTGCCGCGGGGTATTGGGCGTCGCCCTCGGCAGATGCAGTCAATGAAGTTAATGCAATAACAGCGGTCGCAAATCCTAAGATAATGATTTTTTTCATATGATATTAACCTTGGCTAGCTTGGGTTGGTAATTTGAAAAAGGGTGCTACATGTCTATAAACAAGACTTGGCGGCCAAAGAGTATCGGGCATTTTGACTGAATCCGCAACTGTTTTTCTAGCCTGAAAGCGCTCACAAAAGCTGTCTGATTTCGGGGTGATCGGCAAGCAATTGCTGCCTGAATGCTTCGATAGCAAGCTCACTATTACGCTCACTCCGGACGATCGGCACAGTGATTTCGCTAACGACTTGCATCGGCGATGCCGACAAAAATACCAGCCGATCGGCCAGCGCAATAGCCTCGCGCAGATCATGGGTGACAAATAAAACCGTGTGCGGGCGTTGTTGCCACAGCTTAAGCATCAGTTCCCTGACTTGCCTTGCGGTCGGTGCATCCAGCGATACAAAAGGTTCGTCCATCAGCAATAGTTCAGGATCGACGGCAAACGCCCTGATAATGGCGACCCGGCGGCTCATGCCTAACGACAAGCGTTCAGGATAATCGTGTTGGGCTTGCGTTAATTGCATGACCTCAAGCAAGGCGTCGATAACTTCGGGCGGCTGATCGTCAGCCAAGGCCAGTTCGATATTTTCCCTGACCGTCCGCCAAGGCAGCAACCGTGGATTCTGGAAGACATAGCCGATCTTAGGATGCGTGTGTTGCTGTCCAACTAAAATTTCGCCGTCGTAATCGTTATCCAGACCGGCAACAATATTTAATAGCGTGGTTTTACCGCAGCCGGACGGGCCGACCAGACAAATAAATTCATTGGAATTTAGCGATAGCTTAAGCTTGGCGATACTTGGCTTTGCCGCAGTCGGATAGGTTTTATTGTTGATCTTGATTTGAACGTCGGTCATCGGCGCCACCGTAGCGCTTTTTTATCCAGCGGTTTTAGGATCAGTAGTTCTATCGACTGGATGACGGCAACAAAAGCAATCGTGTAAGCCAGGATATTAGCCACATCGAACAACTGAAAGAATAAGTGCAGCTGGTAGCCCATGCCGTTGCTGCGGCCTAATAGTTCGACCACCAGAATAATTTTCCAGATTAAAGCCAAGCCCGAACGGGTTGCGCCCATCACAAACGGATGCAATTGCGGCCAGATCACATGCACCAGGGTTTTACGCTTGCCGAAACGGTAACAACGCGCCATCTCCAGTAAATCCCGATCCAGCGCGCGCGTGCCTTCTCGGATCGTGACAATGACATTAGGCAGCTTGTTGATGACCACAGCGAGTATCGCTGCCGATTCCACCAGCCCGAACCAGACATAGCATAAGATAATAGTGACCAGCGCCGGGACATTTAAAAAAATCACCAGCCAATTGTCGAAGAAGGCATCGAGCTTTTTATTGCGCCCCAGCACTATGCCGATCGCGCAACCCAACAGCATCGCAATGGTAAAACTGACTACCAGCCGGAGTAAGGTAACGCCGAGATGAAAAGGCAGTTGCCCGGATACGCAGCCTTGCCAAAAGACCTGGGCTACCGCTTCGGGAGCCGGCAACGTATTGCTGTTTAAATAGACGGCCAAGCCTTGCCAAATGGCTAAAAAAACTAGCAAGGAAAAGGTTGATAAAAAATTCTTAAGGTTAATCAAAATGAATTGTGACTATTTGGCATTAGAAAAATGGATAGTAGATGACGCGGATGATTACGATTGACCAGGATTTATCTGTGTTCGTCATAATCATCTGCGTGCCATTATATTTGAAAGCCGATCTATTCAATCGACCAGAATGTACCGGGTTGCAGGTTCTCCGATTGTCCGGTTAACCGGTTGTTGCTTAGCTTACGCAGCATCGTATAAATGCGGCTTGCCGCCAGCTGTTCCGCTTCGCCCCAATGCTCAATACCGCCTTCGCAATAACGTTGGCGCAATGTGGCGAGCGTGGCTAAATCATTCTCCTGGATTAACGGGACGATTTTTTGCCAAACGGCATCCGCTGTACACAGCTGATTCTTAGCTTGCTTGGCGGCATTAAAGAAACTATTGACCGCCTGTTTGTGCTCGTTTGCCCAGCTTTGTTTGAAGACATAGCCCAAGCTTGGGACATCTTCCTGAATACCCAGGCCCTTTAAAATACCTTTGCCGTCGATAATCCGGCGATAGCCTTGAGCTTCAAGCCTGGCGGCAAAATGCCAATAATTAAGCGCGGCATCGACGCGGTTTTGCTTGATTTGCTCGTTAATCAACGGCGGCGCGCCGAAGACTTTTTCGACCGAAGCGTTCAAGTCCAGCTGTTCTTGTCCGGCCAAGGCTTGCAGCAACAGCCAGTTTTTGTCCAGTTCGCCGCCGGCAATGCCCAGCCGTTTGCCTTTGAGGTCTTTGACCGAATGGATCGGGCTGTCTTTTGCTACAACCAGGGCGCCCGAAGTGTTCGAATAAGGATAAAACGTAAAATCGGAACCGGCGGCGCGTTGACTGGAAACCCAAATCCAGTCGGATACGATCATATCGACAGCACCGGACTGTAATGCAATCTTGCCGGCTTCCGCGTTGGCTAGATGCTGTATTTCGAGTTGGAAATCGGTTTGCGGATTATCCTGTAAAGCCGGCAATTCCCAATCGACTGTGCCGGCCGCTTGAACGCCTATGCGGATCACGGTTTTTTCCGCGGCATAAGCGCCGCATGAGACAAACAGGCACAGGCAGATAAAAAAGGCATTAAATTTCATGAAAGCTATCTCGATGGCTGGAGTGAAAGCCGCCTATTCTATCTGGACGCAAGGTTTGGCGCGAGGATGTTTATAAGTCTATCGAGGCAAATTAAAAACTCAGGGAACCGCCCATTCAGTGATTTTGCCGTTTGTACCGTGTACTGTCGCCAGATACAGATGAAAAGTCGATGGATGGTCGCTTAGATCCAGGCTTGGCGCAAAGATTATTCCTTGGGGCGTGCCTTGGTCCTGAATAGCGATACTGGAAACCAGCTTGCCGTCCTGGGTTAATGCGAACAACTTCTGTTGCGCCATGCTCAATATATAAAGACGGCCATCCTCAGGATTGAAAGCCAAACCGCGTAGATTCCCTGCCAGACTTTCCGGAACAATCTGCTTAACCTCTGCGTCAGCAAACTCCCGTCCCGGTTTCGGTTGGATACTGATGATGCGAGGCGAAGCGCTGACATCCAATACGAAAAGCCGTCCTGTTTCAGGATCTACTGTCATGCCCTGCGGATCGGTAATGCCGAATTTTTGAATGTTAAGCCGGTTTATCCGGGATTGATGTGACGGCGACTTGATAGAGATCAGCTCGCCAAAGTCGGCGTCTAACAGAAATAGCCGAGATAGGCCGGAGTCTTTCTCATTTTTAGATATGGCGCCGAAAGCGATGTTGATCGGGTCGGAGATTTGCAATGGTTTTCGGGACTGGGTCTCTTTATTGCCTTTTGCCGGAGAGATTAGAATGATGCTGACTTGCCTGTTCGGTTGGTTAAGCAGCAACAGCGTGTTGGCGCCGGGCGGAAAGCCTATGCCTGGGAAAGCCGAATCCGAAGCGTTAAAAGAATCGGCATTTAATAAATTATCGGTGTCGATAACCCGGATTTTTTTGACAGTGTTGGCTGGCGCGGCCGAAACCGCCAGCGTATTTAGGAAGCAGTAAATCAGAAGCAGGCCCAAACAGAGGGCTAGACGCTTTGGTAATGGTTTTTCCGTGAGCTTGTTCATTAACAATTCCTGTGTTTAAGTAAACAAAGTTGATTTTGTTTGAACTATTGGCTCTGATGTTATCCATTTTTTAATAAAGTTCTAATTGGTATGGATACCTAATTAACTGTGTTATGCGCAGAATGTACTTCTCCCGTCGTGTGAAGAAGAATACGGCTAAGCCGCTTGCCGCGTAGCCATTTAACTTGTAATGGCCTATCCTTATCGGGAACTTCTCTCAATCTATTAAAAGGGTTATGAACTCGTGAGCACGATCGTCACTAAAAGCTACCGCTGTTTTTTTATTCGATGTGTTTTACTCGGTGCAATCGTTTTGTTTTCCGGTTGCGCCAGCGTTCCGGAAGAAACTACCAAGCCTGTTGCGGATTATTCGCCGATGGTCAGTTATGCGCTGAGCTTGCAGGGCGCTCCGTATCGTTACGGCAAAAGTTCGCCCGAGGAAGGTTTCGATTGCAGCGGTTTTGTAAAGCATGTCTATGAACATCAAGGCATATCGTTACCGCGTACAGTGCAGGGAATGGCCCAGTCGTTGAACCAAGTCCCGAAAAACGAGCTTCATTCCGGCGATCTGGTCTTCTTTAATATCAACGGCAAGCCGTTTTCCCATGTCGGTATTTATGTCAGCGATAATGAATTTATTCACGCTCCCAGCCAGCGCACCGGCAAGGTACTGCTGTCCAGTCTTAAAAATCGTTACTGGGAGGAGCGGTTTATTTGCGCACGCCGTCCGTAACGGCATTATAAGTTCGGGGAAGGGATTGATTCACCACGAAGAAAAACCAAGCTAAAAACTTCGTGCTCTTCGTGTCTTCGTGGTGAATGCTTTAAATTGATACTGCTTGAGAATGATATTTTTAGGCAGCAAGCTTAGTCACAGCCGCTTTGACCAAGCCGCTTAATTCAGAACCGTCTTCCTGGCAATAAGCAATAATCGCTTTACGCATTCTTGGGTCCCATGATCTTAAAATGTGATTCTTTATGCCTTCCGCGGCAATTTCCTTGTCGGGTTCCGAGTTAAAGAAATTGCCTATGTCATTAGCCATTTTAATAAGTCTTTCTATTTTCATTGTTAATTACAGAGAGTTGCTATGGGTTAAGCGTTGCGGATGGGTATAAATCACATGTTGATCATCACGGGCAAAACCGATTAAGGTGAGGCCTGCCTCATCAGCCAGACGTATGGCTAATCCGGTAGGTGCGGAAATGGCCGCAAGCAGCGAAATGCCAACCCATGCGGTTTTTTGTACCATCTCATAACTGGCGCGGCTGGTAACGATGATAAAGCCTGCGGATAAATCTTTGCCGGTGCGCAATAAAAAACCGATCAATTTATCCAGCGCGTTATGCCTGCCTATGTCTTCCCTGATATCCAAAATTCCTTGTCCGGGAACGGCCCAAGCGGCGGCATGAACGGCTCCGGTTAATTGGTTCAGTTTTTGGTGCTGTTTGATGTCCGTTAAAGCGGAACGCAATTCCGTGGCAGACAAAGTTAAGTCTCCGTTGCTAACCGGGTTCGGTTGACGGATGGCTTGCTTTAACGTGCTGGCTCCGCATAGACCGCAACCGGTGCGGCCGGTTAAATTACGGCCTTTGTCGGACATGCACTGAAAGCGTTGGTCGGGAATTTTTACCTGGACTTCAATGCCGTTTGAACGGTTATAAACCCGCGCCGATAACAGCTCTTGCGGGCTTTTGATAATGCCTTCGGTGATGCTGAAACCCAGCGCGAATTCTTCAAGATTGGTTGGGGTCGCCAGCATGACAACATGCGGCACTCCGTTGTAGATCAGGGAAATCGGCACTTCTTCGGCAATGTAGTCTTGCCTTTGGTCATGCCGACCGTCGCGCCAGCGATCAACGGTGATTTGTTGATAGCTGGGCCAGCCTAATTCCAATGGTAACGGCTCGGCGATGGCTTCTTGCATTGCTATTTCCAGTATCCATGCAGCCGGAAACCGACGGCATTGCCGTCAGTCATTGCCGGTTCCTTGGTCCAGCAGTTCGAGTTGCTCTTCCGAAAACGCGTTGTATTGTTGTTGCCATTCCGAAGTCTGACTGACTTTGGTGATTTGTACGGCCGTCACTTTGTATTCTGGGCAATTGGTCGCCCAGTCGGAGTTGTCGGTTGTGATCACGTTGGCGCCGGATTCAGGGAAATGGAACGTGGTATAGACAACGCCAGGCTGCACGCGATCCGTTACCAACGCACGCAGTACCGTCTCGCCGGCGCGGCTCTTGATGCCAACCCAGTCGCCGGTGTTTACGCCGCGGTCTTCGGCATCGTGCGGATGAATTTCCAAACGATCTTCCGAATGCCAAGCGACATTTGCGGTACGGCGCGTTTGTGCGCCGACATTGTATTGCGACAAAATACGGCCGGTGGTCAGGATCAGCGGGAATTTGGCGTTTACCCGCTCAGTCGTTGGCACAAATTCGGTCAGCATGAACAGGCCTTTGCCGTTATCGCGCAAGAAATGCTCGGTATGCATAATCGGCGTACCTTCAGGCGCTTCGTCGTTGCACGGCCATTGCACGCTGCCGAGGCGTTCGATCTTTTCATAACTGACGCCGGTAAAGCTCGGCGTCAATCGCGCGATTTCATCCATGATTTCCGACGGATGGCTGTAATTCATCGGATAACCCATCGCGTTGGCCAGCATTTGGGTAACTTCCCAATCCTGGTAACCGGCCAACGGCGACATGACTTTGCGTACCGGCGAAATGCGGCGCTCGGCATTGGTAAAGGTGCCGTTCTTTTCCAGGAATGATGAGCCCGGCAGGAAAACATGAGCGAATTTGGCGGTTTCATTCAGGAATATATCCTGAACGATCACGCATTCCATAGCCCGCAACGCGGCATGAACATGTTTAATGTCCGGGTCGGATTGGGCAATGTCCTCGCCTTCGCAGTACAGACCCATAAAGCTGTGGTCCAGCGCCGCCTCGAACATGTTCGGAATACGCAAGCCCGGTTCGCTACTCAGTTCGGCTTGCCATGCGTTTTCAAACAGCTTGTGCGTTGCAGGATCGGATACATGGCGATAACCGGGGAACTCATGCGGGAACGAACCCATGTCGCAAGAGCCCTGTACGTTATTTTGTCCGCGCAACGGATTTACGCCGGCGCCGTCATGGCCCAGGTTGCCGGTAGCCATTGCCAAGTTGGCAATGCCGATAACCGTAGTCGAGCCTTGGCTGTGTTCGGTTACGCCTAGGCCGTAATAAATCGCGCCATTATTTGCAGTCGCGTAAAGCCGTGCGGCGGCCCTGAGTTCGGCTGCCGGAATGCCGGTTATGGCTTCGCTGGCTTCAGGCGAGTGACGTTCATCGGCAATAAAGGTTTTCCATTTGTTGTATGCGGCGACATCGCAACGCTCATTGACAAAGGCCTCATCAAGCAGATTTTCGGTCACGACAACATGAGCCAACGCATTGATCATCGCGACATTAGTGCCGGGACGTAGTTTCAGGTGGTGGCTGGCTTTAACGTGGGGTGTTTTGACCAAGTCGATTTCACGCGGATCGATTACGATCAGTTTTGCACCCTGACGCAGGCGTTTTTTCATTTGCGAGCCGAAGACCGGATGGCCGTCAGTAGGGTTGACGCCAATCACCATGATGACGTCGGCTTTCATGACCGAGTCGAAATCCTGGGTGCCGGACGCTTCGCCGAACGTTTGTTTCAAGCCGTAACCGGTCGGCGAGTGGCAAACCCGTGCGCAGGTATCGACATTATTATTGCCGAAGCCGGCCCGAATCAGTTTTTGCACCAAGTAGGTTTCTTCATTGGTGCAGCGTGACGAGGTAATGCCGCCGATCGAGTCTTTGCCGTATTTTGCCTGGATGCGTTTTAATTCCGACGCGGCATAGCTAATTGCTTCTTCCCAGCTGACTTCTTTCCAGGCATCTTTAATGCTGGCGCGGATCATCGGCTTGGTGATGCGGTCTTTGTGGGTCGCATAACCGAACGCAAAACGGCCTTTGACGCAGGAATGGCCGTGGTTGGCTTTGCCGTCTTTCGCGGGAACCATGCGGATGACTTGTTCGCCTTTCATTTCCGCGCGGAATGAGCAACCGACGCCGCAATAAGCGCAGGTGGTTACAATCGCATGTTCGGGCTGGCCGTTGTCGATTACCGCTTTTTCCATCAAGGTTGCGGTTGGGCAGGCTTGTACGCAAGCACCGCAGGACACGCATTCGGATTCCAGGAATGGCTGGTTTTGGCTAGGCGATACTTTGGAATCGAAGCCGCGGCCGTCAATCGTTAATGCGAACGTGCCTTGGGTTTCTTCACAAGCCCTGACGCAACGTGAGCAAACGATACATTTGCTGGGGTCGAAGCTGAAATAAGGGTTGCTTTGGTCTTTGACTGCATTCAGGTGGGTTTCAACCGGGTTGTAGCGGACTTCGCGCAAACCGACGGTTCCGGCCATATCTTGCAGTTCGCAATCGCCATTGGCCGAGCAGGTCAAACAGTCAAGCGGGTGATCGGAAATATACAGTTCCATGACGCCGCGACGCACATCTGCCAGCTTTTTATTCTGGGTGACGATTTTTAAACCTTCGGCAACGGGCGTTGTGCATGATGCGGGTAAGCCTCTGGCGCCTTCTATTTGCACCAGGCAAAGGCGGCAAGAACCGAAAGGTTCGATGCTATCGGTCGCGCATAATTTGGGGATTTCGATGCCAATGCTCGCCGCCGCTCGCATGACCGAAGTTCCCGCCGGAGCCGTGACCTGAAAACCATCAATTTCCAGCGTAACCATGTTTTCACTGGCGCTGGCCGGTGTACCAAAATCTTTCTCTTTATTAATTGACATTTTAAACTCCTCTAATCAGTTCAGGCGGCTGTCGCTTTGCCTACAGGGATGTAGGTAAGGGGCGTTAGCAGGACGCGGTAGCCTCGGCATTTATCCCGAAATCTTCGGGGAAATGATTTAAAGCGCTCAGTACAGGGTAGGGCGTCATACCGCCTAATGCACAGAGGGAGCCGTTGAGTAAGGTGTCGCAAAGATCACGTAACAAAGGAATATTTTTGTCGAGGTTGCGACCGTTAATAATGTCGTCCATGACTTCTACGCCACGGGTGGAGCCGATGCGGCAAGGTGTGCATTTGCCGCAGGATTCTTCTTTGCAAAATTCCATGCTATAGCGGGCCATTTCCGCCATATTAACGGTGTCGTCGAAAACGACAATGCCTCCATGTCCTACTACCGCCCATATGGCGGCGAAAGCTTCATAATCCAAGGGGGTGTCGAATTGCGATTCGGGCAGATAAGCGCCGAGCGGGCCGCCGACCTGGACTGCTCGAATCGGTCTGCCGGAAGCGGAACCGCCGCCGAAATCGTAAAGCAATTCGCGTAAGGTTAAACCGAAGCCCAGTTCGACCAAGCCGGGGCGTTTGATATTGCCGGCCAGTTGTACCGGCAAGGTGCCGCGCGAACGGCCCATGCCGAAATCGCGGTAATAATCGCCACCTTTATCCAAAATAACCGGTATTGAAGCCAGGGAGATAACGTTGTTGACGACAGTGGGTTGGCCGAATAAGCCTTTAATGGCGGGTAAGGGCGGTTTAAAACGCACCAAGCCGCGTTTTCCTTCCAGGCTTTCCATTAACGATGTTTCTTCGCCGCAGACGTAAGCACCGGCACCTTGTCTAACTTCCAAGTGGAAAGTCTTGCCGCTGCCTTGAATGTTTTCGCCCAGGTAACCGGCTTCATAAGCTGTTGCAATCGCAGCATTAAGAACGTCGAAAGCGTGAGGATATTCTATACGCAGATAGATATAGCCTTGTGTCGCATCGACGCCTAAACCGGCAATCGTCATGCCTTCGATTAAGACAAACGGGTCGCCTTCCATGACCATGCGGTCGGAGAATGTGCCGGAATCGCCTTCATCGGCATTGCAGATAATGTATTTTTGTAGCGATGCGGTGTTAAGTACGGTCTTCCATTTAATACCGGTTGGAAATGCAGCGCCGCCGCGGCCGCGTAAGCCTGAATCGGTTACCGCTTGGACGATTTGTTCCTGAGTCATCGCCAGCGCATTTTTCAGGCCGCGATAACCGTCATTATCGATATAATCGGTCAGGCTGACCGGATCGGTTTTGCCGATGCGGGCGAAGGTCAGGCGTTGCTGTTTCTTGAAATAGTCAAGCTCTTCAGTCAGACCTAAACCTAGTGCGTGTGAGCCGCCTTGGATAAAGTCGGCATCGAATAAAGCGGCCACATCACTTGGCTGAACAGGGCCGTAGGCGACGCGTCCTTTATCGGTCGCCACTTCAACCAGTGGTTCCAGCCAGTACATGCCTCTTGAACCGTTGCGGACCAGGCTAATATCAATACCGCGTTTTGCGGCTTCTTGAGCGATAGCTGTAGCGACGCGATCAGCGCCCAGTGAAACAGCGCTGGAATCGCATGGGACATAAATAGTGATACTCATGCTGATGCCTCTGTATTATCGATGACAGCATCAAAGCTGTCGGCTGACACGCGTCCGTAAATTTCCTTGCCGATTTGCATGGCCGGTGAACAGGCGCAATTACCTAAACAGTACACTGGTTCAAGGGAAAATTTACCGTCTGCGGTGGTTTCGTGAAAATCAATGCCCAGTTTGCTTTTGACGTGTTCTTCGAGTTGTTTTGCGCCCATCGCTTGGCACGACTCCGCGCGGCAAAGATGAATAGTCTGTTTGCCCGGCGGCGTGTCCCTGAAATAGTGGTAAAAGCTGATGACGCCGTGCACTTCGGCGCGGGAAAGGTTGAGTGCTGTGGCAATGTAAGGGACGCTGTCGGCAGGAATATAACCCAGAGCGTTTTGTATACCATGCAGAATAGGTAAAAGTGCGCCGGGCTTGTCTTTGAGTGCTGCGATGATTTCTTGCACGGTTAATTGCATGTTGTCTGATTCTGTCATGATCATCTCAATATGGGGAATCCATCCTGATTAAAACAACGGCAGTTCCTGACTGTTGCGTATTTAAGTGTGTCGGCTAGCATAGCACAAGATATTTTGCGTTAAAATGGCATCAAATGGACAAAGAATATAAGTGTTTTAGAGAATGCCAGTTATGTGCCTAATTTATAATGAACATTTTTAGCCGCGACGAGTTAAAACAATTTGCCTATTTTTAAGCAACAGACTGTTTATAAATAGATGCATATTGATGGTTTTTTCATAAAAACGGTTAATTTTATGAAACAATAAAGCGGTAACATCAGCCTTTATCAATACACATTATTAATTAGTCTTAACTACGAAGAAGAGAGGATTTTATGCCGTATTTGAAACTGACGACCAATATTTCAATTAATAAGGAACGCTCAGCAAAATTATTAAGCCAATTTTCACAGCTGCTTGCCAAGGAAACCGGTAAGCCTGAACGTTACGTCATGGTTGAATTGGCTGGCGATAAAGACATGCTGTTTGGCGGCAGCAATGATCCATTGGCTTTTGTCGAATGTAAAAGCATCGGTCTTAGCGCTCAGCAGGCCAAGTCGCTCTCGGCATCTATTAGTCAATTGTTGGCAAGCGGCTTACAGCTTCCGGCGGAACGTGTTTATATTGAGTTTAGCAATTGCTCTGCGAATTTATGGGGTTGGAATGGTTCTACTTTTGGCTAAGCCGGCTGAAGTCAGCTCGCAATATGTTGTTTAGGTTAAAGAATGAGGGCGGCCAAAACCGCCCTTATTATTGCCGTTCTATTTTACAAAACAGCTTTTTTCAGCGGACTGTTCCGCGTCTTTAAGGCGTTTTCTCAAATCCTTGGATTGCGCGGGATCGCGCATCGCCGCCGCAGCGTCGCCAGTTTGGCCTTTGGTTAAATAAGTAAAGGTTTTTGCCGCCTCGTATTCGGCAAAATTCAGTTTTTCAGCAATTTTGTCGATTTTACAGCCGCAGGCATATTGAGTGATATAGCTCAAGCCGCCGTGTTGGGCAACACAGTTTAAAACGTACTCAACACGGTCACGGGTAGGGTAGTCGCTGACAAACGGTGCGGGTTCCTCGGATTCAACCGGTTTTTCCGGCTCCGTGGCGCAGCCTGAAATAACGGTAATTAAAGCAAGGCCGAAAATGGCAGGTATGTATTTAATTTTCATTGATGATTTTTTATTCCCATAAGTCAGAAAGGTGAAAAAGTATGCTCAGCTTGCAATAAACAACAGGCTTGCGAGAATAGCCTATCGGTTGAACAATTTTGACCATTAGCCAAGAAAAATCAAAGCTTACCATTATGAACAGTCAAACAAAAGTAGCCGGAGTGATTCTTGCCGGCGGCCGTGCCCGGCGCATGGATAACCGGGATAAAGGCCTGGTGAATTTTAAAGGCCGCCCGATGATCGGCTATGCGCTAGCCGCGCTAACTCCTGTCGTCGAGTGTGTGTTTATCAATGCCAACCGGAACATTGAGCAATACCGGCGATTCGGCCTGCCGGTTATCAGCGACCAAACCGATAGTTTTGACGGTCCGTTGGCAGGGGTATTGACGGCGATGATGCATGCCGATGCCGATGTCTTGGTAGTCATGCCTTGCGATTCGCCGTTGATTAAAACCGAACATCTGCAAAAGTTATTATTAACCCAAGCGGAAAATAATGCCGATGTTGCGGTTGCTTTTGATGGCGTAAGGATGCATCCGGTTTTTTTGGCGATAAAAACCGCGTTGCAAAATAGTCTGCAAGACTACCTGGTCAGTGGGCAGCGTAAAGTGGCGATTTGGCTGGCGCAACAGAACGTGGTGTTGGCGGATTTTAGTGGCGAGCCGGAAATATTCAGTAATATTAATACCGGAACCGAGCTGTCGGCGCTGGAGGCGATTAATAATTTCAGTTAGAACGGGATGTTGGGCGGCAGGAATTACGGTTTTTTACCGGCCGCAGGTAACTTCGTGTTCTTCGTGGCGAAGCTTTTTTCCATTGACTTTTTTAACACGGCTTGTGTAGATGCTTATGCTCTTACTTTCAGAGGGTTGCTGCCGAAGCGTATATTTTCCGGTATAATTTTCAATATTTTTAACTCAAGGTAATAGGCGCTATGTCGAAAATCAATAAGGTTGTATTAGCTTATTCCGGAGGTTTGGATACTTCCGTTATTCTTAAGTGGTTACAGGATGTTTACGATTGTGAAGTCGTGACTTTTACGGCTGATCTGGGGCAGGGCGAAGAAGTGGAGCCGGCGCGAGCCAAAGCGCAAGCGATGGGTATTAAAGATATTTACATTGAAGACTTACGCGAAGATTTTGCCCGCGATTATGTTTTCCCGATGTTTCGCGCCAATACGATTTACGAAGGCGAATATTTGCTGGGTACATCGATTGCCCGTCCTTTAATCGCCAAGCGTCTGATTGACATTGCCAATGAAACCGGCGCGAATGCCATTTCTCACGGCGCAACAGGCAAAGGTAACGATCAAGTGCGTTTTGAGCTGGGCGCTTACGCATTGCGTCCTGACATCCAGATTATCGCGCCTTGGCGGGAGTGGGATTTAACTTCCCGGCAAACGCTGCTGGCTTATGCGGAAAAACATCAGATTCCTGTGGAAATGAAAAAAGGTAAAGCATCGCCTTATTCAATGGATGCCAATTTACTGCATATTTCTTATGAAGGCCGGATTTTGGAAGATCCTTGGGCGGAGCCGGAAGAAGATATGTGGCGCTGGACGGTTTCTCCTGAATCCGCGCCCGATCAACCGACTTATATTGAACTGACTTACCGTCAAGGCGATATTGTTGAGATTGATGGTGTGCCTTGTACGCCTGCGACAGTGATGGCGCAATTGAACAAGATTGCCGGCGCTAACGGCATCGGCCGGCTGGATATTGTAGAAAACCGTTATGTCGGCATGAAATCGCGCGGCTGTTACGAAACACCGGCCGGCACCGTGATGCTGAAGGCGCATCGCGCGATTGAATCGTTAACATTGGATCGGGAAGTGGCGCATTTAAAGGATGAGTTGATGCCGCGTTATGCTTCTTTAATCTATAACGGTTACTGGTGGAGTCCTGAGCGGAAAATGATGCAAACCATGATTGACGCATCTCAGGCGAATGTTAACGGCAAAGTCAGGCTTAAGCTTTATAAAGGTAATGTGATTGTGGTCGGACGCGCTTCCGCTACCGATAGCCTGTTTGATGAAAGTATCGCGACTTTTGAAGATGACGGCGGTGCATATAATCAAAAGGATGCCGAGGGCTTTATCAAGCTAAACGCGCTGAGGATGAGAATAGCCGCCAAGCGCAACGTTTAAAGTAATGCTGGAGGCGGCATAGAGTTGAAAAATTTTATGCCGCTTTATCTTAGGCGCATATGCCGGGTGTATTTAAATAAAATGCAGAATTTGAGCATTAAACTTGTATAATCGCGAGTTAGGTAGCACTACTACCGACATGGTTTGTTACGAAAAAATAATAATTATTCGGTCAGGATGGTTGGTTGCCATGGGTTCCCTGATTCGAGGAGAAGTAATTAATGAGCGATAAAAATAAGATAAATTCAGTAGTGGAAACCTTGCCTAGTAACGCCTCTACAGTTCTGCAAAGAATACCTTCGCATCATGAATTAATGAAAGTTAACAGGTTATTGCTGGCAATAGTCTGCTTCTTAATGGTTGTCATTTTGATAGCCGGTTTTTTATTGTTCCCAACCGATAGCTTTATAAGCAGTTATAAAAAAGCCACTGCGACCGAGGCTTATGCGGCTGAGATGAATCCTGTGCTATCTTCGGAAGTTAACGCTTTGAAAGGACAGCTTGTCGGCTTGGTCAGCGGTTCAATTGAAAGTAAATTAAACGCATTGGAGGAGAGCATTCGGGTAGGTTCCGTTGCCAGTTCTATCGGCGCGATAGAAGATTTGAAAAACGATCTTAAAGTTCTTCGTTCCTATTCCGAGCCCGCCAAAAAAGGAAAACCGGATATTTCCAATGAGCAGCTAATGCAGGAAATGTCCCAATTAAAACGCCTGATCTATTTGACCATCGCTTCTTGCGGGTTGATGCTGACGGCAGTTGCAGGTATCTGGATTAAAAACCGCAACCGATTGCCGTATAAAGAAATTAAAACGAGTTATTTGGCTAAGGATTAGTTTTTAGACACAAAAAAAGCCGCCCCAGTTTATGTATTGGGGCGGCTTTTTTATGTCTGCGGAGCCGAGTTTTAGTTGCCGCCCAGATATTTGTACAGAGCATCAACTGCTTGGTCTTCGCCGTATCCAGCTTTAACAACGGCAGGGTTTTTCATGATTTCAGCGATAGCTTTAGGCATGCCGCCTTTGCCTTCTTTCAGAACGGTTTCGAATTTCGCTCTGTCCAATTGACCTGCTTTGATTAAAGCAGATAATTGTGGGTTTGAAGCGATGTCATGGCAAGTGCCGCAGCCGCGACCGAAAGCGCGTTCATAAATTTTCTTGCCCACATCGCTAGCTTCGTCAGCGAATACTTGACCACTTAAAGCGAGTAAAGCGATACCAGCTAATGTACCTAATGTTTTTTTCATGTTGATCTCTCCGTTGGTAGTAAAAAAAGAACTGTTGTTTATTTTTGAAGAAAATAACAGTTCGATTAAAAGTCAAACCGGTAAAGCATAGGGAGTTTGACGATAAAATTCAATTGTTTTTATTTATATACCTATTTTTCCTGGATAATATTTTCAGCAATGGCTATGAATGCTGATTGAATCATTCGGTCAGTAGCATGACGTAACAATAGTTAATCAAGTTGACGGGTATGAAACCAACTCAGCTTGTCATGCAGCGTTACTACGGAGCCGATAATGATAAGCGTGGGTGGCTTGATGTCTTGGTTGGCGACCTTGTCCGGCAATGTTGCCAACGTGCCGGTAATTACTCGTTGGTTGGAGGTGGTGCCCTGCTGGACAATGGCGATAGGTAAATCTTTGGAGCTGCCGTGTGCAATCAGAGACTGGCAAATTTTTTCCAGGCCGGCCAGTCCCATATAGATGACGATGGTTTGATTGGGCGCTGCAAGTTGCGTCCAGTTCAAATTGACGGAATTATCCTTTAAATGCCCGGTGACAAAAGTGCAGGATTGCGCATGATCCCGATGAGTTAACGGGATGCCTGCATAAGTTGCACAGCCGGAAGCTGCGGTAATGCCGGGAACCACTTGGAAGTTAATGCCTTGCTGCATTAAGGTTTCGATTTCCTCGCCGCCGCGGCCGAATATGAACGGATCGCCGCCTTTTAAGCGCACCACCCGTTTTCCCGCTTTAGCTAAATCGGCCAACAGAATATTGATCGATTCCTGCGGCAGCGCATGATATTGCCGTTGTTTGCCGACATAAATCTTTTCTGCATCCCGGCGCACTAAATCCAGAATCTCAGGTGAGACCAGCCGGTCATAAACGACCACATCGGCTTGTTGCATCAGGCGCAGTGCGCGGAAAGTTAACAAGTCAGGTGCGCCGGGACCGGCTCCAACCAGATAGACTTCGCCAAGATTAGCGTCTTGTTTCTGCGCTTGCAGGGTTTGTTCCAGTCGCTGCTCGGCTTCCTGTTCCTTGCCGGAGAACATCAGTTCGGCGACAGAGCCCTGCAATATGTTTTCCCAGAAAATTCTGCGCTGTGCGGGGTTGTTAATATGCTGCTTGACCTTATCCCTGAATTTATCGGCCAGGCTGGCAAGGCGGCCATAGGCGGGGGGGATCACGCTTTCTATTTTCGCCCTGAGCAGCCGTGCCAGAACCGGTGCGGCGCCGCCGGAGGATACCGCGGCAATGACTGGCGAGCGGTCGATAATGGCCGGAAAAATAAAGCTGCAAAGTTCGGGACTATCGACCACATTAACAGGGATATTTTGTTCCGTTGCCGTTTTGGCAACTAATCGGTTGACTTCCATGTTATTAGTCGCCGATACCACCAACCTGAAGCCGCTAAGATCGGCAGCAGAGAAAGACTGTCGCAGCAGTGTCAAATTATGAGCTGTCTGTAGACCTAATACCGTAGGGCTTATATCGGTGGATATTACCGTGATTTTTGCACCGGCCCGTGCTAGTAATTCAATTTTTCGGGCGGCGATTTCGCCTGCTCCGACCACCAGGCAAGGCTGGTCTTTAAGCTTTAAAAATACAGGGAAATAATCCATTCAGTTACGATGATGCGGGGATTTAAAAGAGAATGGTATTATAAGCGCACCAAACTTAGTTAAGAAAACTTAAAATAGACCCATGATCGAATTTAACCTGGAACTAGACGCCAGCGGATTGAATTGTCCGCTACCTTTGTTGCGCTTGAAAAAAGCATTGATGGGCATGTCCAGCGGCGATGTGGTCAAAGTGATCGCAACCGATCCTGCCGCACACTTGGATTTTGGCGTTTATGCCGACCAGACCGGACATCAAATCATTCAATTGATAAAAGAATCCGAGAAGCAGATTTTTTATTTCAAAAAAAAATAGCTGTTTCCACTCAAACAGGCTTATTGCGGACTACTGCTCTCCATGCCTGAAGCTTTTGTTCATAGGAAAGCGACGCATGCGCCGGACTAGTGGACGGAAGCCGCATGTAGCTAATAGGCATAGTAGAGCTAACGGTAGGCAAGACATGCTGCCGATACGCCGATTCCGCTTTTGCTCCGTTGAAGAAGACCGCATGGATTTTGTCATGCGTTCGAAAGAAGCTCTGAAAGTCATTGGCTGTGATGGAACCGGCGTCAATCTTTGCATCCAAGCTGCCGATCCGGGTACAGGACTGCAACACATCCCATAGCGCAATGCGGTTTGCTTTTAGTTGGTGTAGCCGAGTTTCATATGAAAAATCATGATCGAAGCCGAGCAATTCGGCCATGATTTTCCAGAATGCGTTACGGCGATTGGCATAGTATTGGCCTGCTGCTAAAGATTCCCGCCCCGGCATGCTGCCCAGAATCAATATCTCTGCATTGCAATCCGCGATTGGTTCAAAACAGTATAAAAATGTTTTTGTCATTTCGGTTGATAGGGTTTAAAGCATAAAGCCGCGAAAACATGACGTTCACGAAAAAGCCAAGACAAAAACCTCGTACCTTGAGCTTTATTTAAATAGCAAACAGAATAGCTGAAATTATTGTAACTATTCAGCGTATGCTAAAAATAATTAATGGAACTCGGATGCCACGGATTTTTTAAAATATTCTGTGCTTTTAAAATCCGTGATTATCCGTTTAATCCGTGGCATCCGTGTTCCATTTCTTTTTTCACTGAATAGTTACAAATTATTTAATTAATCAGGCACTTTTAAAGCTAGATTTATAATGCCGGTAAAAGTGAGCCTCGCTCATCTAAAACGACTTTTCCTGACACAATCTTGAGTTCAAACAAAAATGGTTAAACGAAGTATTTTTAGAAAACTGCTCATTACGATGGTCGGCTTGATCATTGCTTTGTTGACGCTGTTAACCTTTGTTCAGATTGAGTTCCAAAAAGATGTGTTTGAAAAAGAATTGGAAAAACGCATAACACTGATGAAAGGGCGATTAATCGATAGAGGGCAGATTCTATCCGATAATTTATCCGGTCAAGTTGAGAACGGCATTGCTTCCGTCAACCTGTCCCTAGTTGCCGACCAGTTAAGAGAGGCGGTGCAGGAAAATAAAGAGCTTCGTTATATTATCTTAATGCAGGCTTCGGGAAAGGCCTACATCCATACCTTAAAACCGCAGTTAGAGATGACTGTTCTAGCCGAAAAAGAGGACCTGTTTGCAGCCGCGCAACAAACCGCAACGGTTAATGAGTATGACAGCGGCGGTAAAGCCTTTATGGAATTTATCATGCCGATACAGGTGAGCGCCAAGCCTTGGGGCGTTCTCAGGTTGGGGTTTTCTTTGGATCTTCTTAATCAAGAGATTGTTAACTCTCAAAAAGAGAGCAGTCGTCAAATCCGCGACATGATAACGCGGCTATTAATAACCGCAGGCATTTTTATGCTGGTTGGCGCCTGCATCGTATTGTTTGTATCTGAACGCTTGTCCAGGCCGTTGATGCACTTGACCCGATTGGCAAACGCATTGGCTCAAGGTGATTTTTCAGTTAGTGACAGTGTTAAAAAAATTCATACGAGTGGTGAAATTGGCGCGCTGACGACAGCGTTTACGCAAATGGCCGAAAATCTGAAGATTTCTTACGATAAGCTTGAAGACTACAGTAGGACCCTGGAGCAAAAAGTAGTACATCGTACCGCCGAGCTGGCCGAGGCGCGAGATCAGGCGATTGCCGCCGATAAAAGCAAATCGGAGTTTCTTTCGATGATGAGCCATGAAATTCGAACGCCGATGAATGCCATTATCGGCATGACCCGCTTAGCGTTACAAACGGAACTGAGCGCAAAACAGCAGGATTATCTGGCTAAAGTCCAGGTTTCTTCCCGCGCATTGCTTGGCATTATTAACGATATTTTAGATTTCTCCAAAATCGAAGCCGGCAAGCTGAATCTGGAATCTATCGTTTTTAATCTGGATGATGTGTTGAATGACCTGTCCAGTTTGATGTCCGACAAAGCCGAAGAAAAAGGTCTCTATATCCATTTTATTAGCGCCGACGATGTGCCCGTGGATTTGATAGGAGACCCGCTAAGATTGGGACAGGTATTGCTGAACTTGGTTAGCAACGCAATAAAATTCACCAGCCATGGCGATGTTGTTATTAGCGTTGCATTAGCGGAAGACGCTGAACAGGCAAAAAAAGCCGATCAAGTGATGCTTGAGTTTTCTGTTAAAGATACCGGCATCGGCCTGACAGCCGAACAAATAGACGGGCTATTTCAATCCTTTAGCCAAGCCGATAAATCGACTACACGTAAATATGGCGGCACCGGCTTGGGCTTGGCAATCTGCAAGCGGATGGTGGAAATGATGAATGGCGACATCAGGGTACACAGTAAAATAGGGAAGGGCAGCACCTTTACTTTTACCGCCATCTTTGGGCTGCTTCAGGGGGCAGGTCAAAAGCGCGCCTTATCGCGCGATGCTTTTCGCAATGTAAAGGCATTAGTGGTAGATAGTAATGCAACGTCGCGGGATACTTTAAGCTTGTATTTGGAAACCCAGTTTTTTCAGGTGAGCCAAGCCGATACCGGTGAGCAGGCTATTCAACTGTTGGAAAACGCGTCAACTGAAGCGCCTTATCAACTGGTGCTGATGGACTGGAATTTGGCCAAAATGGATGGCATTTCGGTGGCGCGATATATCAAAGATGGCCTTAAGATGCCCAGCATCCCTCACATCATCATGATGACCGTTCACAGCAGGGAAGATATTGTTCAGCGCACACAAGACCTCAACCTGGATGGTTTCCTGATTAAACCGGTACAGCCATCGGCACTGTTTAATGCGGTTACTGAGGCATTTAATGGGGATCCCTCGGTTGCATATCCAGCCGCGCAAACCAGCCGAATCAAAGTTGAAGACGAAAAGCTCGATCAAATTAAAGGCGCAAAGTTACTGTTAGTAGAGGACAATCAGATCAATCAGCAGATTGCGAAAGAAACGCTGGAGCATGAAGGTTTTGAGGTCATTATTGCTACGAACGGTCGGGATGCGGTACGAAAAATACGTAAAAACCATTTCGATGCGGTATTAATGGACTTGCAAATGCCTATTATGGATGGCTACAAGGCAACCGGGATTATACGTTCAGACGCACGATTCGATAATTTGCCGATTATTGCAATGACGGCTCATGCCGTGAGCGATGTTAAGGAAAACTGCCTGCAAATAGGCATGAACGGTTATGTGACCAAGCCTATAGATGTCGATGAGCTGCTGGCAAGCCTGATTAAGGTTATCAATCCTAAATTATTGCGCAAAACGCCGGGTCTCTATTTAGTCAAGCCAGCCGAAGCAAAAAAAGCATTATTGCCGGAATTGTTACCCGGCATTGATATACAGCAGGGTTTAAAAAATGTTGTGAACAATGAACAACTGTTTTACGACCTGCTATTGAAATTTAATGAAGGCTTCAGTGATGCCGAGGCTCGATTGGCTGTTTTTTTACAAGCCGGCGAGATCGATTCGGCTTTGAAACTGCTCCACGCAATGAAAGGCGTGGCGGCCAATCTTGCCATGACGGAATTGAAAACGTGCATCGCCACATTGGAACAGAGGCTTAAAACGCAACAGGAATGTCAGCCTGGATTATTACTTGATTTCGCGGCTGCGCAAAACAGGGTGTTTGAAGCAATAGAGCAGCTATGCGGATTGAGCAGGTAACGCTCAATAAGCTAACCAATTCAGCCGAGACGTGACGGCTAAAGACTGATAATCAAATATCCTAATGAAAATATTATCAAAATCGGTTTAAAAGCATTCACCACGAAGACACGAAGACACGAAGAAATAAAGCTTCGTGTCTTCGGCAATGAAGATGTAGAGCGGAATAAGGCCATTCAAGCGCGTAACGCTGATTCTCGCTGTCGCTACGTACAGTTACCGTCATAACATTATTTTGCGCTCGTTCCCAAGCTCCAGCTCTCTCCGTTATACACAAATATCTGTCCCTGCCGGAACCCAGGCGTCTCGCCGATACTTTATGTATAACGATGAGGGCCTGTCCTTGGCGTCCGCGAATGGATGCCGGGTATGACGCCGTTAGCGAGAAACCCATAGCTGATATTTTTCGTGCCTTTCGTGCTTTTCGTGGACAGTGCGTAACATCAGTAACGTAGATAAAAGTTTGTAATTAATATTTACACTGGTAAATTGAATAAACTAGCAATGCAGTTGAGTAATACGCTCAGCAAGGAACGGTTTTTTAAAAATGCACATTAAGTTTCCGTTTGACTTATCCAAGCCGGTTATGGGTGAAGCCAGCATTGAGATCAATAAACCGATCCACGATGTTTTTTCTTACATTGGCGAGCATTTTTTCGATAACTATCCTAAATGGTCTGTAGACGTTGTTGAATTTGAGCCCCTGGATGGTAAAGAAGTTTTTATCGGGGCCAAGGCAAAGCAAACGCGTAAAGACAACGGTGCGCAGGTCGAATCGGTTTTTGAAATTACCGACTATCAGCCCGTTATAAAACTTATCTTTAAAGGCCTGACTGAGCCTTATAAGCACAGTTATTTATTAGAAAGCGCCGATCAAAATCAACTTACCCGCTTAACTTTTCGCTTTGAATTATTGGAGCTTGAAGTCTTCATGCGCCCCTTTGAAAAACTGATACGTTCCGCTATTGAAGACGGCGCGGAAAGCACAGTTGAAAACATTAAGAATTTAATCGTTCTTGGAAGCGATTAAATTTCAGTAGGTTCATAATTATTATAGATATTGGAGTTCAATTATGGCTTTTATTGTTGAAAAAGACGGCGGCCTTATTCCACAAGTGCTTTCCGCTATTTTAGACGAATGCGTTAATGGCGTAACCTTAGCCGACCCGGATTTAGAGGATGCCCCGATTGTTTATGCCAATAAAGCCTTTGAGCGGTTAACCGGATATAGCCAGGAGGAAATCATCGGCCATAATTGCCGCTTTCTTCAAGGCGATGACAGGGATCAGGACGCTCGCCATCGAATTGCGGAAGCGATGAAAAATAATCAAGCAATCGAAGTAACCTTACGCAATTATAAAAAAGACGGCACGTTATTTCATAACCGCTTGAAAATAACTCCGCTGTTTGATAAAAAACAACGAGTTATATATTATCTCGGCGTGCAGTACGACATAACCGAGCAAGTTAACGCTAATAATGAAATTAAGGAATTAAATGATTTGTTAAACGCCATGCCGAGTAAATAACCCGTTTTTTAGAAAAAAGGTAAGTTTATGAATGAGACAGAAAGCATCAGTAATAGCAGCAGCGGCCTGTTTTTTAACGAGGCATTATTCGGTCTTGCTATAGCGGCTTTTCTTGGGCTGCTGGTCATGGAAAAAATCAAACCTTACCGTGTCTTTCCTCAAAAAATCAGCAAAGAATCGTTCGTTACCAATACCACCGCATTTTTAGTCAACAACCTGATTTTGACGGTATTAAGGGCATCGTCACTGTTTCTTATCGCACAGCAATTCGCGTCCTATGGCTTATTAAGCGGTTTAGAAAATGGCCCGGTTAAGTGGGTGCTGGCCTTTATTTTCTTTGATCTGGCAATCTATATTTGGCACGTGGCGAGCCATAAATTCGAATTTCTATGGCGGTTTCATAAAATACATCACAGCGATAAAAGCTTTAATGTTTCCACAGGCTTTCGCTTCCACGTTTTCGATTTGTTGCTGGAAATCGTTTATAAATCGATATTTGTTGTCGTGATCGGCGTGAATGCCTACCTGGTGCTTTCGATCGAAATTATCGAATTATTTTTTATCTTTTTCCATCATGCCAACCTTCGCATTCCCAATGAAGAGACAATCTCGCAAGTCATTATTACCCCGGCGCTGCATCGGACGCATCATTCTACTTTGCGTAAAGAACACGACAGTAACTATGGCATTGTTTTATCGATCTGGGACCGAATTTTCCGAACTCGAAAAGAGCTGGTGCCTGAGCACATCGGCTTGGATTTAATCGAAGCTGAGAATTTTATACAGCTGTTTTCGCTGGCGTTTATTACTGAGCTTAAAATTCGGAAACTGTTGAGTTGGATTCCTAAAGGCAAAAAACGTAAATAGGCTGCATTGCTTGTAACTATTCAGCACATAGAGAAACGGAACACAGATGACACGGATAAGGCGGATTTACACGGATATTTAGCCAAAACCAAGTTCTAAAATCAGCGATTATCCGTTTAATCCGTGTCATCCGTGTTCTATTGGGAATACGCTGAATAGTTACCATTGCTTAATTATTGAGTGATTTCGACGATGATCATTAAAACAACGAAAAATATTCCTGCTAGTGAAATAACCGATCCTTTAATTTTTAAGAATCGGCGAAAAATCATTAAAGCCGTGGCTGCGGCGATAGCGGCGGGTGCGGGTATTGCGCCGGCATTGGCCAATAGCGCTAACCCGGCTTGGGCGGATCTGCCAAAAAGCAACTTATCCGCCGATCTGTTAACGCCTACGCCTGCCGAAATCATTAAAAATTACACCAACTATTACGAGTTTGCCTTTAACAAACAAGACGCAACAAAACTGGCGCAAAATCTGAATACCGACGCGTGGTCTGTTGAGATAAGCGGTGAAGTGGAAAATCCGGGCAGTTATTATCTGGAAGATATTTTAAGCCGGCAGACGCTTCAGGAGTATATCTACCGCTTCCGTTGCGTCGAAGCCTGGTCAATGGTTGTGCCCTGGGTCGGTTTTCCGCTCGGTGACCTGTTAAAAACGGTTAAACCTTTATCAACCGCCCGTTTTGTAAAATTTACCGCAATTCATCAACCGGAAATAATGCCCAGGCAACATAGTAATGCGATGCTGGAATGGCCCTATGTCGAAGGCCTGCGCATTGATGAAGCCATGCATCCGTTAACAATCCTGGCGGTAGGCATGTACGGCGATATTCTGCCCAAGCAAAACGGCGCGCCGTTACGCTTGGTGGTTCCGTGGAAATACGGCTTTAAGAGCATTAAAGCGATTGTAAAAATCGAGTTGTTAAAAAAGCCTCCGCTAACATCGTGGAGTCAATTTGCGCCTAAAGAATACGGCTTCTATTCCAATGTAAACCCGTCTGTCGCGCATCCGCGCTGGAGCCAAAGCAGCGAACGCCAATTAGGCAGCGGCTTTTTTACCCCGCGCCGGCAAACTGAACTATTTAACGGTTACGGTGAGCAAGTCGCCTCACTTTATAGCGATATGGACCTACGGCATTTTTTCTGATGATTTTGCAAATCAATAACTTGAGGTCAAAACTTATCATCGGTTGTTTAATACCGTTGCTTTGGTTGCTTGCCGACATTGCCTTTGACAACTTAGGCGCGAATCCTATTCAAGCCTTGCATATTCGTTTAGGCGATTGGGCCTTACGTTTCTTGTGTATAACCCTGCTTATCACGCCTCTCCAAACGATGACTCAATGGCGCGGCATGGCGGATTATCGGCAATTGTTCGGACTGTATGCTTTCTTTTACGCTAGCTTGCATGTACTGGTTTATTTGCTGATAGATCATGCCTTGGTCTGGCATATGATCGGCACCGATATTATTGAAAGCCCTTATATTTGGTTCGGCGTATTGGCTTATATCATTGTTTTTTTATTAGCGCTGACGTCGCCTAAATGGGCTAAGAAACGCATGGGTAAAACCTGGAAAAAACTTCACCGGTTTATTTACCTTGCCGCGGTTGCAGCCATTATCCATTATTTTTGGCAGCTCAAAGGCAACCTGGCCGAACCTTTGTTTTATTCGATAATAGTATTTTTATTATTGAGCTTTCGTGTTTTGGCCTGGGTTAAGAAGCGGCAATTAATGAAAATGATGATTCCCTCAGGCCGTCGGCCTTTGGCTCTGGCGGAAGAAAAAAGCATGATGCCGGAAACGGTCCGCAAGCGCCGCTGAACTTTATTAAACCGGCTTCTATTCTTTATTTTGGATTAGCCAATAAGCAATACCCAACGCTATTACCGCCAATGCCGATGCGCTTATATATTCCGCCGGCAGGTCTTTGTATTCAAAGACAATAATTTTTTCGCGAAATCGCCATTAACGCAGTAGCTACAACTAGGTTTACGGGAATCGCATTGCTTCTGATATAGGCCGTAATGTTCAGGAAAATCTCAACCGCGATTAGCACGGCTGGGGAGTTTTTCAAAAATCACATAAATGACTTTCAATATATCGAAAGATAGCTTCTACTAATACTTCAAAGCTGAATATTTTTGCCGGTTAGCATGGGCAACGCATAAGGTAACTACTCAGCGTATGCTCAATAGAACACGGATGCCAAAAGTAGGCGCCTCTAGGCGACACAGATAGGACGGATTTACACGGATTTTTAGCCCAAGCCAAATTTAAATCCGTGTTGATCCGTTTAATCCGTGTCATCCGTGTTCCGTTTTTCTATGCGCTGAATAGTTATCGCATAAGCAGCTTTGACGACTTGCCTTGTTCTTGCTTTGCTAATCGCTTTATTTAATCGGTGAGCAATGCTAAAGTAAATGTTTATTAAATCACTTGGTATTTATTTTTTGTTGCGGCTGTTTATGCAAACATCGCACAACAACTTTATTTAGGAGAATCTCATGGCTTTCGAACTTCCTGCTTTACCTTACGCTAAAGATGCATTGGCACCTCATATTTCCGAAGAAACTTTGGAATATCATTACGGCAAACATCATCAAACTTATGTAACAAACCTGAATAACCTGGTTCCTGGAACTGAATTTGAAGGTTTGTCATTGGAAGACATCATCAAAAAATCTTCCGGCGGCGTTTTCAATAACGCGGCGCAGGTCTGGAACCATACTTTCTACTGGAATGGCTTGGCGCCAAACGCGGGCGGCGAGCCTATCGGCGCTTTAGCGGATGCTATCAACGCAACGTTCGGTTCATTTGCAAAATTTAAAGAAGAATTCACCAAATGCGCGGTTACCACGTTCGGCTCAGGCTGGGCTTGGCTGGTAAAAAATGCCGACGGCAGCTTGGCGCTGGTCAGCACCAGTAATGCCGGTTGCCCGTTAACAAGCGGTCAAACGCCTTTATTGACTTGCGATGTTTGGGAACACGCTTACTACATCGATTACCGCAATGCGCGTCCTGCTTATTTGGAAGCATTCTGGGCATTAGTTAACTGGGATTTTGCGGCAAAGAACTTTTCAGCTTAATTTTTGCCGGTTGGGTTAGCGGCTTTGCCTAATCCAAGCGAAGAGCTTGATGTTTTCGGCGTGAGGTTTTTTTACCTATTGCGCAACAGCAGTTTTTAAGTAGTATAAGAAACCTTCTGCATTTACCGATGCCGGAGGTTTTTTTATGGGAGAAATAAAATGGCTACAGTTTTAATTACCGGTGCTAATCGCGGCCTGGGCTTGGAGTTTTGCCGCCAATATGCCGAACAAGGCTGGCATGTTATCGCCTGCGCGCGCAACCCGGATGATGCGTTTGATTTGAATAATCTTGCCGGTCATCACGCTAATATTCAGCTGGAAGCGCTGGATGTTTCAAAGTTTAAGCAAATCGATGCGCTATCTGAAAAATTAGCGGATCGGGCGATTGATGTTTTGATCAATAACGCCGGTATTTATTTGGATAACAAAGATAACGGTTTCGGCCAATTCGATTATCAGGCATGGACCGAATCGCTGTTAACAAATACCGAAGCCCCGGCCAAAATGACCGAAGCGTTTTTACCGCAGATTAAAAAAAGCGACAAAAAACTGGTGGTTGCGATCAGCAGTCTGATGGGCAGCATGGCTGATAATAGCAGTGGCGGCAGTGTTTTTTACCGCTCAAGCAAGGCGGCGCTGAATGCGGCGATGAAGTGCATTGCGATAGAGCTTAAAGACCAGTCTGTCGGCGTGCTTATATTCCATCCCGGCTGGGTCAAGACCGATATGGGCGGGCCTGATGCATTAATTAATGCCGGGCAAAGCGTGTCCGGAATGCGCAATTTGATAGAGAACTTTTCCTTGGCTCAATCCGGCAGTTTCGTCAAATACGACGGAACATCAATGCCATGGTAAACGCTATGATCAAAAAAACATTAATTTTATCGATGATGTTACAAGGCGCGGCTTATGCAGAGGTTTCCATACCCGAGCAGATTAAAGCGCCCGCGGGCTATAGCCCTGTTTTAACCGCACATGCGAAAGGCGACCAAATTTACCAATGTTCAGTCGAGAAAGGCGAATATGCATGGCAAACGCTGGCGCCCGACGCCAAGCTGTTCGACGGGCAGGGTAACATTGTCGGCAATCACACGGCCGGTCCGCTCTGGGAATATAAAGAGGGTAGCCGCGTAGTCGGAAAAGTAGTCAAGAAAATCGATATGGCGCCGGGTTCGGCCATTGCTTGGCTGCTGGTTGAAGTGGTCTCGCATCAGGGCGACGGTTTGTTTTCGAACGTCGGCTTTATTAACCGGATCAACACCCACGGCGGCTTAGCGCCTACGTCAGGATGCGACGCTAATCACTTGGGCAGTGAAAAACGAGTCCCTTATACGGCGGATTATGTTTTTTATGGGAAATAACGAAAATTCTCGTTAAATGGCTAAAAATTTTTCACCACGAAGACACGAAGAAAAAATATAGAACTTCGTGTCTTCGTGGTGAATAAAAGTCTTTTATTCTGATGTCGCTAAATAATCTAGCATTGCACCAGCTTCAATTCCCTAAGCTTCATCAACGCGTAAACCGATTTCAGATGAGGCGCGGCAACGCCGTGCCGCTGAGCGGCGCGCAACGCATTGCCCAGAATAGCTTCGGTTTCCATCGGATGGCCGTTTTCATAATCCAGCAACATGCTGGTTTTGTAAGGCGGCATTGCATAAGTATTTTCGATATTGGCATCGACAATATCGGCCGGCAGCGGATGCCCGGAGGCGGCTGCAATATCGCAAACTTCATGCATGATGCTGCGCACCAACGCTTCCTGGGTTTGCAGAATATCGAGCGTCTGCAAGCCGCCCGATAATACCGATAGCGGATTAAACGGCGCGTTCCAGACGCATTTTTGCCAGCGGCCGGTCACAATATCTTCACTCGCTCCGCAATCAATGCCGGATTGGTTAAACAGCTCGCACAGCTGCGCGGTTTTTCGGCTGATGCCGCCCGGCAAATTGCCTAACGCCAGACGACCGTACGCCAGATGCAATATTTCGCCGGGGGCTACCCGGTTGCAGCAAATAAACGCCAAACCGCTGATGATTTCATTATTAGGGAAGGCATTCAGCATTTCCTGTTCGATTCCCACGCCATTCTGGATAAACACGATCGCCGTATTCCGGCCGACAGCCGAGCGTATCAGCGCGACCCGATCCAGCGCGGGGATGACTTTGGTGCAGAGTAAAATATAGTCCGGCGTTCCTCTAAAATCGGCAACATTCTGTAACACATTAGCCGGGGTAAAGTTCCAGCGGCCGAGAGCCTGGCTGTTGATAATGAAATCGTGCTGCTTGACCTGATCGTAATCGGAGCGGCAGATAACCGATACTTCGGCGCCTGCCTGCGCCAGCAATGAACCGTAAAACGCGCCGATGGCCCCGGCGCCGATAACAAGCACTTTAATCATAGCTTTGCTCGTCCAGAATCTGTTTTAAAAAAGGAATGGTTAATTTACGTTTGGCCGCCAACGACGCTTTATCCAGTTTTTCCAGTAAAGCCCACAAAGAGGCCGGATCCCTGTCGTAATGGGTCAATAGGAAACGTCCGGCTTGCGGGGCGATTTCAAAGCCCATTTGATCGGCTTTAAAGATTAATGCGGCGATTCGGTCGTTGTCGTCCAAGGGCTGTATTTTTAAGGTCAGCCCCCAATTAAGGCGGGTTTTAAGGTCGGGCAGTCGGATGGCAATATCATTCGGCGCGGAAGATGCCGATACGATCAGCTTGTGGCCGCTATCGCGCTGCCGGTTAAAAAAGTTGAAAAAAGCCAGCTCCCAGGCGGCATTGCCGGCTATGCGCTCAATATTGTCGAAACAAACGATCTCATATTCATCAAGCCCGTTCAGCATTGAGGGATCGGGCAGCCCGGCATTCGATAAATCAAAATAGAACGAACTGAGGTTTTGATTCAATGCCTGATGGCAGCAGGCCTGCAATAGATGAGTTTTGCCTTGGCCCGGTTTGCCCCAGAGGAAAATTTGCTGTTCCCCCAAGCCGGCGATGCACTGTTGCAAGTGAGTAACGATTTCCCGGTTGATTCCGGGGAAAAAATCGTTAAAGGTCTGATTGGCCCTGAACTCAAAATGTAATGGAAGTTGCTGGGCCATGGTCAGCTCTGTCTTGCCGCCATGCGTACATATAACGTCGCACCGAAAAAGAGCATCAGGCTCAGCATGATTTCAAGCGCTGCATACAGCCGTTCGCCGGCGTTGGCGTAAGCTTCGGCAGTGCCGTGAAGAAAGTAGATCAGGCTGACATAGGCCGCCCATGCGCAACTTTTTGGTTTGCGGTCGAGCAAGCCGCGCATCGGCAATAGCAGCGGCGTAACGGTGACCAGTAAAACCAGCGCCACCGGAAAGCGGGGGGATGGCGCGAACACGGTATGCCAAAGCATTAACAAGGCAAACAAGCCGAAAAAGCCGGTTAGGGCAGTGATGTAGCAATAAATCGGTTTTATGTTCATATGAAATGGTGGCTACTCAGCAGATGTTTTTAAGCGCTAGCGCGCTAGTTCCCAAGCTCCGGCTTGGGAATTCAGTGTAGGAAGCTCCTGCTTCCCGTGTCGCGAAGCTGCGACTGCATGGATGCAGGAGGTAGAGCAACGCAGGGAGCGGTTGCCGAGAGCTTCGGCAACTGGGTTCCCAAGCCGGAGCTTGGGAACCAGCGCGATTCGTTTTATGTTCATGCTGTCTGTTTCAATTGAAGCGCTGTTTTAGCCAAACGCGTACCTAGCGCTTTGCATAGGGATTTTTCATGATCGCTTATTCCCGCGTGGCTTGCCGACAAATGACTGGGGCCGTAAGGCGTGCCGCCCGACGTAGTTTCGCGCAACGCATGCTCGGTGCTGGGCAGGCCCAGTATCAGCATGCCGTGGTGCAGCAGCGGCAACATCATCGATAACAAAGTGCTTTCCTGGCCGCCATGCATGCTGCCGGTTGAGGTAAATACGCCCGCAGGCTTGCCGGATAGAGCGCCTGAAAACCAGATCTCGGTCGTGCTGTCGATAAAATATTTCAGTGGCGCAGCCATATTGCCGAAATGGGTTGGGCTGCCCAGCGCCAAACCGTCGCAAGATTTTAAATCGTCAAGCGTAGCGTAAAGCGCGCCGTGGGCAGGGATGCGCTCCGCGGTTTTTTCGCAAACGGTTGAAACCTCGGGAACGGTTCTGAGCATTGCTTCCGCGCCATTAACCGATTCAACGCCGCGAGCGATATGATTAGCCATCTCGGCGGTCGCGCCATTACGGGAGTAATAAAGAATAAGGATTTTTGCCATAAGCTTAAATTAGGTACGGATGCGGCTTTTTTCCTCTCTCCTAAAAGCGCATGCTTTGACCCTATGCATATATTACAAAATAGCCAGCACATCTTCCGGCGGACGGCCGATCGCCGCTTTGCCATTGGCGAGAACAATAGGCCGCTCTATTAAAATAGGATTATTCACCATCGCTTGAATCAGTGCCTGCCGATCAAGAGCTGCATCGTCCAGGCCGTTAGCCTTATATTCGGCTTCTTTTTTACGCATTAACTCGCGCGGTTCCATGCCCAGCTTTTGCAAAATATCATCCAGCTCCTGAGCGCTGGGGGGCGTTTTAAGATACTCGATAACCTCCGGCTCGATGCCCTGATCTTTCAATAACTGCAAGGTTTGACGCGATTTGCCGCAACGCGGATTGTGATAGATTTTTACAGTCATGGGTCGCCCGCTCCATAAAACAAAAAAGCTATAATAGCATTTTTAACAAAATTCACGCTTCGGAAAAGGCTATAACAATGATGGACAGAGCAATGGATCGAATTCAGCAATATTGGCTATTAGCGCGATTCGATAAACCTATCGGCATCTTGATTTTATTGTGGCCTGCATTATGGGCATTGTGGGTTGCCAGCGACGGCAAGCCCGATTTGTTGGTGTTGACTGTGATCTGCCTGGGCGTGGTGTTGATGCGCGCCGCCGGTTGCGTAATTAACGATTATGCCGACCGCGACTTCGACCCGCATGTCGAACGCACCAAACAGCGGCCTATCGCGGCCGGCAAAGTTAAGCCGAAGGAAGCGCTGATTGTTTTTGTGGTGTTGTGCTTGATTTCTTTCGGCCTGGTGTTATTACTGAATATCTACACCATCCTACTGTCGTTTATCGCCGCATTCTTGACCGCCAGTTATCCGTTTATGAAGCGTTATACCCAACTGCCCCAAGCTTATCTGGGTATCGCTTTCGGTTGGGCCGTGCCGATGTCTTTTTCCGCGCAGATTAATACCATTCCGCCGGTGGGCTGGGTGATGTATTTGGCCGTCGTGTTATGGGCCTTGGTTTACGACACGATGTACGCAATGGTCGACAAGGATGACGATTTAAAAATCGGCGTCAAATCGACGGCGATACTGTTCGGCGCTTACGACCGCCACATCATGGGCGGATTACAAATCATCATACTCGGTCTGCTGGTTACGGTCGGGCAAATGGCGCAGGCAAGCTGGCCTTATTATGGCGGTATTTTAGTTGCGGCAGGCTTGTCGATTTACCAGCAAAAACTGATTTTCCACCGGGAAAAAGCGCTTTGTTTCAAGGCGTTTTTGAACAGCAACTGGTTCGGTTTGGCTATTTTTATAGGTTTGCTGATGGATTATTGGCTGCGATAAATTAGTTGTTCGCTTAGAGCGGCAGCTACGCCGATTTAGTGTTGACATGCCCTGTTTAAGATTGCAGTATTAAAATTTACTCCCCATTGACGCCAGCCGCATACGTTGGTGGTTAACGGCAATCCGCTCCCTTTATACACCGATGACGATGGCCGCTTCGTGCGTCCTTATGCTTTCGGTTCCGGTTCCAACAGCGTCGCGTTGATGAGTTCGACCGGGGAACGATTGCAGTCAATACAGTCAGATGTAGGCCGGAATAAGCCGGTTCGAGCGATAGCAAGAACTGGCGTTTCCGGCGCTCCGATTGCCGGAAACGCCCACCCTGGCTGACGCCGGGCGGTCTTATTCCGGCCTACGTCTGATCATTAATTTAGCGATTAAAGCGGAAGCAATGGAACACGGATGACACGGATTTACACGGGTTTTTAGCCCAAGCCAAGTTCGATGACGCTTTTAAATCCGTGTTTATCCGTTTAATCCGTGTCATCCGTCGACTTGTATGATTAAAAAAGCAACAAATCCAGTTTTTACTAGAATAGGCCTTCTAGTGAAAAAAGGCTGAGGTAGACCGATACGACTGGGGTGTATTCAATAACACCGCCGTGCAGCCAAGGTCGCTTCAGCCTCCTTTTAAAACTCGAACAGTTGTCAGGAACACGGTGTGATTCCGCATTTTACAAGAATGAGTGCCCAAGGTAATTATGATGTCAGCCCCTATAGAGATACAGCC
>Ga0208789_1000111_pt1 | contig 118391 bp, 98 predicted proteins | sample Methanotroph_Enr_FD_187368 | JGI IMG/M metagenome (GOLD analysis project Ga0208789, IMG submission 187368) | Enriched soil microbial communities from Old Woman Creek wetland in Ohio, USA - Methanotroph_Enrichment_5 (SPAdes) (version 2) | ecosystem: Environmental > Terrestrial > Soil > Wetlands...
CTCAGGGGTTATATGCGCTACGCGATGGATGGATCAAGCTTCACCATTCCAAGTGAAACGCCCTGTGCGGACCCGCATGCAGGGTGTTGTGGGGGCTGAGGGTTAGAGACCCTCGGCTACCCGATTAGGCCGACAAGCAGAACTACCGCCGCCCAAGCCGAGACCAACCCAAAAGCTTAAAAATTATGCCGATAACCGATAAAGACACCGACTTTGCTGCTTGCATCATGCGCGGCAAACCAACCCGGATAAAAGCATAACAGCCACGGGCCGCACATGACTCAAACGCATGAAACTACGCAGCCCGAACCGCTCTGCAAACACCAGCGACCTTCAAATAAGCAACCATTACAAAACGTCAAACCAAAAACGCCTAACGTTAAGTAGACACCTTTTTAGGTGTATATAAAATCTAAATTGCCGGAGTATGACGGTGTATAATGCCACCTCGATAATCCGTTAGACCTGATTCTATAGCAATTACGTTATTAATAGCAACCTTTCCATGACAAATCAAAACACACCTCCCAAACTGCTTGATCAGGTGCGGGATCGCATTTGCGTCAAGCACTACAGCATCCGTACAGAAACGCAATATGTGCAATGGATCAAACGATTTATTTTGTTTCATAACAAACGTCATCCCCAAGAGATGGGTACTGCGGAGATAGAAGCGTTTTTAACGCATTTGGCGGTGGATGGACAGCTATCCGCTTCGACACAGAATCAAGCGTTATCGGCGCTACTGTTTTTGTACAAGGAAGTGCCGGCAATAGATTTGCCGTGGCTGAATAATGTGGTGCGGACTAAGCAACCACAGCGCTTACCGGTAGTGCTGACGCGCAATGAAAGGCGTACATGGGCTGATGGCGAATATGTTGTACGGAACCGGGTGCGCTTGATGGAATGCGTCCGCTTGCGGGTTAAGGATCTGGATTTTGAGCGTAACGAGATTGTGATCCGTGATGGCAAGGGCCTGGAGCTCCGCCATCATATTGACGAGAAATTATTGCAAAGGGCGATGAAAAAAGCGGTTCAAGCCGCAAGAATTACTAAACCGCCCACGCCGCATACCATGCGGCTCACTCCTCAACCCACTCATAAATCTCTGTCAAAGCCGTATCGCACTGACAGCAACTGGTACCGCAAGAGGCCGTCAACGGCAGTTTACGCACTTTGCCTTTACTGATCCATTTGCCCAGCATTCCCCGCAGGGCATCGGCATCCATACCGAAATGAGTCACTAAATCGGCCAACGCAACCCGGCGCTGCTGCCTTAAATAGTCCCTCAAATCAGACAGGATCACTTAAAGACTCCCGGCTTTGCTTTACGCTCAAGGCATCGGCGTTTTTACCGAGCAGCCACAATCCGAGCAATACGGCTGAAAATGCAATAGTCACTCCGCTGATCCAGATCAATGAATAATCCGGATGCCGGCTATAAGTCATGGTTTGATAAAAAACAGTTGCGGTCATGTAGGCTATACCGGTCGTCCATAACGCCACAAACAAAGTCCAGTTCAAATTGGTTTCCCGGTAGATTGCCGCTGTTGCCGCGACGCAAGGCGCGTACAGCAAGATAAATAACAGATAGGCGAAAGCCCCGGCTTTGCCGTCAAAACTTTGCTGCATCGCGGCAAAGGTGCCGGCATTGACTTCCTGTTCGCTGGCTGCCGCCGCCACATCGTCGACGGTGCCGATATTCAGGCCCAATGGGTCTAACAGGTTATCCGCTACGTCGTGCAGGTTTTTAGGCACGGTTAAACAGGCATCGATTAAAGCCTGTTCAAGATTGAACGGCGCTTTATCGGCGGCGGCATCAGGCGTGGCAAGCTGGCTGTACAAGGCATCCAGCGTGCCGACCACCGCTTCTTTGGCTAAAACACCGGTAAAAATCCCTACCGTTGCCGGCCAGTTGTCTTTTTCTATGCCCATCGGCTTAAACGCCGGCGTCAAGCTACGGCCGATCTCGCTTAATACCGATTTATTGCTGTTTTCCTGGCCGAATGAGCCGTCCGTACCCAGTGCATTAAGAAAATTCAACACTAACACCATCGGTACGATGACTTTGCCTGCGTTGAACAAAAAGGCTTTTAACCGGTCCCAGGTTCGTATAAAAACGCCGCGCACGGTCGGCATGTGATAAGCGGGCAATTCCATAATAAAGGGTGTCGATTCGCCTTTAAACAAGGTGTGACGCATGATTAAGCCGGTCAATACTGCAACTGCAATACCCAATAAATACAGGCCGAATACCAGATTCTGGCCGCCGACCGGGAAAAATGCGGCGGCAAACAAGGCGTAAACCGGTAATCTGGCGCCGCAGGACATGAACGGATTCATCAGGTTGGTCAATATCCGGTCGCGCTGGCTTTCCAGGGTCCGCGTCGCCATGATGGCCGGGACATTACAGCCGAAACCGACAATCATCGGCACGAAAGATTTGCCGGGTAAGCCGATCATGCGCATGAACCGGTCCATCACGAAAGCGGCCCTGGCCATGTAACCGGAATCCTCCAGCGCCGACAGGAACATAAACAAAAAGCCGACAATGGGAATAAAAGTGGTGACCACCTGAATGCCGCCGCCTACGCCCTTGGTAATTAAGACAATCAGCCACTGCGGCCAATTCAGGTTGGTGAGCGCCAGACCCAGGCCGTCGACCAATAAAGCGCCTACGGCTTGATCGAAAAAATCGACGAAAGCGCTGCCGATATTGATGGTGAACATGAACATCGCATACATGACTAACAGGAAAACCGGGATACCCAGGAAACGATTCAAGACGATGCTGTCGATTTTGTCTGTGGTATGGCGGCTCACTTCGTTTAGCTTGCAGACTGCGCCGGCGGCTAATTCATTGACGAAGCCGTAGCGGGCGTCGGCGGCAAGAATGTCTATTTCATCATCGGTTTCTGCTTCTACCCGGCGCTGTAATTGTACAACGGTCGGTAGCAAAGTTGTTCCGGCAATCTGTTTGGCCAGGGTATCGTCTTCCAATAAACGAACGGCCAACCAGCGCAAGTCACAACGATGTTGTTGTGCGGTCTCGGTCAGAGACGGCGAAATATCGGTTATGGCTTGTTCCAGTGCGGGAACATAGTTGATTTTTACCGAAGGTATCGGCTTGGCGATAGCGGCGCTATTGATGGCCGACTTTAATGTACCGAGCCCGCCTTTGACTGAGGCGGTAATAGGAATAACCGGACAACCTAGAAAGTCTTCAAGAAAATCAATATCGATTTTAATGCCGCGTTGTTTAACAGCGTCCATCATATTAAGCGCCAAGATCATCGGCACCTGCATCTCGATCAGTTGCGAGGTCAGATACAGGTTTCGTTCCAAATTGGAGGCATCGACGATGTTGATAATTAAATCGGCCTGCTGGGAAGCGACGTAATCGCGGGCCACTTTCTCATCCAAGGACACTTGGTCATCGGCGGCTTCTAACGAATAGGTACCTGGTAAATCGACTAATTCGATTAGTTTATGATCGAAGCTGTATTCGCCGGTTTTTTTCTCGACCGTAACACCGGGCCAATTGCCGACATGCTGCTTGGCGCCGGTGAGCGCATTGAATAATGTCGTTTTACCGCAATTCGGATTACCGACAACGCCAACCGTAAAATCAGTTTTCATCAGAGTTTCTCTATCAACAATATGGCCGCTTCATCCTTGCGCAGGGTTAATGAAAATCCGCGTAATTTAATTTCGACAGGGTCGCCCATTGGGGCAAAGCGGGTAATGCTAAATTCGGTCCCAGGCGTCAAGCCCATAGCCAGCAAGCGTTTGCGATAAGCCTTGCCGGATTGTTCGAAGCCGACGACTTTTCCCGAATCGCCCACAGCCAGATTTTTTAAACTTACTGTCATAAATTAAACATTGAAATAAAAGTGCATTAAAACCATCCGCTTCACGAGTTATCAACAATCATTCTCATTAAGAGCGACTATATCATAATAACCGGTGCATTTTACGTATTTTTAAGCGGTTGTTTTGGTAGATGGATAAACAACAAGTATCAAACAATTTCGCTTTGTTTTTTAACGTTACGGGGAAATCAAAGTTATTCAGCGTATTTTTCCCAAGCCGGAGCTCTCGTCGTTATACATAAGTCTATAAAAGCACGTCATTCCGGCAGGGATTGCCGGAATCCAGAGCACAGGGATGTGAATGCTCGTCATTAGGCAATTTCCGCGTTGTAAGAGCTTGAATATTGCCATCCATGGCTTCTGGATCCCGGCAATCCCTGCCGGGATGACGGTGTCCCCAGACACTTGTGTATAGCGACGAGAGCCGGAGCTTGGGAGCGAGCGAATAAGTAAACAATATGATGCGCAAAAAGGAGATCCAATAACTTTAGCGAGGGATGTAAGTGCTCGAAAATGAGGGAAATATATGGCAAAAATCAGCTTAGGTTTCAAACACAAACCGGGTGAAAAACACTTCCATTACTTCATGCAACTGAAGCGCATGCCGGCAGGAAAAACAAAGCGATTCCCGACCATAAAACAGCAAAAACAGATAATAGCGCCAGCAAACGTATAATTCCCGAGAAAAACTCTTTCGTAGTTTCTTCTCTCGTCTGACTTTTATCCAGACGTTGCAAAATATCATCGGGCTTGACGATTAACACCAGCAACGCCAGCAATGCCAAAACGGTTATTACAATAATAGAAGCCGCCACCCAAAATTCGGCGCGGTTTCCAAGCGTGACACAGGCAATATGTTGAACCCCGTAGACAACGGCAAAATGCACGACCCAAATCAAAGGACCGGCCAGTGCAAGCAGCGCTATACCGATAAATTTTTCAGAAAATACTTGCTTTGAAGTCGCCATAATTAAATCATTCTCGGAAAGCCGTGAATTATCAAAAGACCGGTCAGCGCTTGGGCTACGGTGTAATAAGCCAGTAAATTGGTGTTTTCCAGACTGGCAAATCGCACCCGGTCGAGCTTGCCGGTAAAATGCCGCGCGATTACAAACAGCGACATTATCAGCACCGCAAAAACCAGTTGGCCGTCTAAAACACCGGCCATATAGACTAATGCGCCATAGCTTGATTCAGCAGGACGGAGTCCCGTCTGCCATTGGCACCGGATTTCCATGTACACTGCCAATACGCTCAATAATGCGCCGAGCAGCACCAGCAACGGCGTCAATAAATTCTTTTCGCCCGGTTCAGGGAGTGTTCCCTTAGCCACAGCAAAAAATGCAGCGCCGGCAATAAACAATAATGCGCTGACGGCCGGCCACTGTAAGCGAGGCAGGCTTGCCGCGGAGGGCCAAACTCCGGGCGATACTGTCCAGATATATAGATAAGAAAACAAATAGGCAAAATAAAGCGAGCCGGCAACAAGCATCAGGATAACCATTGCCCACCAGCCATGCCCGACCGGGCCGGTCACATAAACCGGAAGCTTAAACCCGGCGCCAATATCTATAGGTCCCTTGGCAGGACCTTTATCCAATTCCCACGCCCAGACCAGAAAGCAGACAATAGCCAGCACGCCGTAAACCAGCGCCGGCACAACCACCTTGATCGTCAGCAAAAGAAAGCAGGCGGCGGTAAACACGGCGGCGAAAAAATGCATCCAACCCGGTCCCAGCATTTGAATCACATATTGCGGTTTGGCTTCGATGGCGGAGGTGACAATGGTTTCTCGGCCACCGGTAGGGGCATTGGGCAAATAATGTTCGCCCGCTTCGACCTGCTCAGATAGATTGGGCTGATCCCAAAGCGGCTCGCGGCTGGTCACATGCGGAATGGAACGGGTGGAATACACATCCGTAGGCAGCCATTCTAGGGTTCCGGCTTGCCAGGGATTGCTCATACCGTGCCGCCCAACCCGGAAATTGCGCATCGCGTCGATGATAAAAACCAGCACCCCGGCGCCGATAATATAAGCGCCCACTGTCGATGCAAAATTATACGGACCCAAGCCTGACGCCTCCGAATATGTCCATACCCGGCGCGGCATGCCAATCAGTCCGGTAATATGCATGTGAAAAAAAGTCACATTAAAACCGATAAACATCAGCCAGAAAGACCACTTTCCGAGCCGCTCGGACAACATTCGCGTACTGACCATCGGCGCCCAATAATAAAAAGTCGCAAACAGCGGAAACACCATGCCGCCGACCAAGACGTAATGCAGATGGGCGACAATAAAGTGGGTATCGTGAGCCTGCCAGTCGAACGGCACCATCGCGACCATTACGCCGGTCAGTCCGCCGACGGTAAAAATAAACAGCATACCCAGCACGAACAGCGAAGGCGTATTCAACTGAAACCGGCCTTTGGCCGAGGCAATGGTAGCGATCCAGGCAAAAACCTGGATACCCGACGGCACCGCCACGGCCATGCTGGTCGCGGAAAAAAAGGCCAGACTGAGGGCGGGAATGCCGGTCGCGAACATATGATGCACCCACAAGCCGAAACTGAAAAAGCCGGTCGCAATCAAAGCAACGACGATCAGCTTGTAACCGACCAGCGGCGTCCGGGCCATGGTTGGCACGATCATCGACACCAGCCCGGCCGCAGGCAGGAAGATAATATAAACTTCCGGATGACCGAAAAACCAGAACAGATGTTGCCATAACAACGGATCGCCACCGCCGGCGGCAGTAAAAAACGGCCAGCCGAAAGAGCGCTCGATCTCCAAATACATCGTTGCCAGAATCACCGCCGGGAACGCCACCACAATCATGCCCGCGAACACCAGCATGGACCAAGCGAAAATGGGCAGCTTATCGAGCGACATGCCGGGCGGCCGGGTCCGCAAAATGCCGACAATAATCTCAATCGCCCCGGCGATGGCCGAGATTTCAATAAAACCGATGCCCAACAGCCAAAAATCGGCGTTATCGCCCGGAGAATATTCCGTCAACGTCAACGGCGGATACATAAACCAGCCGCCTTTCGGAGCCAAATCAAGAAAAATAGTGCAGAAAAATACGCCGCCGCCAATGATGTAGGCCCAAACCGCAAACGCACTGAGCCGAGGAAACGGCAAGTCCCTGGCTGCCAGCATTTGCGGCAGCAGCAACACCCCCAGCGCCTCCATGGCCGGCACCGCGAACAAAAACATCATCGTGGTTCCATGCATGGTAAAAAGCTGGTTGTATAAATCCTGGCTGACCAGATGATTCTCCGGTACGGCCAGTTGCGTGCGCATCACTAAAGCGACTAAACCGGCAAGAACAAAAAAAGCAAAAGCGGCGCCGATATAAAGCAAGCCTATCGTCGTGTTATTGACCGCCGTGAACCACCGCCATCCGGCCGGTTGCGCCCAAATGCGCAGCAGTTGCTCCTCTTCGCCTTCGGGCCGCGGTAAGGTATTGGGTAGTGCTGATTTTGGTTCGGATGTGTTTGCCACTAACGCCCCCTTATGGAATTAATAGCCGCATTACAAGACGCGCTAGTTCCCAAGCTCCAGCTCTCGTCGTTATACATTAAGTGTCCGTGAGACGTCGTCATCTTACCAAGCGCACGTAGGGCGTGCCGTGCGCGCCTTGGGGAGCGGCAGAATTTAACTTTTGCCCAGTGGCCGTTGAACAGCTCAGCTCAAGCCGTTCAACTGATTTCATGCGCGTTATCAGGCGCGCACGGCACGCCCTACGTCGGCTGTCCGGTACCACGCAGGCATGACGACGGCTCTTGAACAGCATTGTGTATAACGATGAGAGCTCCAGCTTGGGAACCAGCGTGTTTTTTAACTTAATGGCGGTAGCACGGTACGTGGTAACTAGACAAAACCCACTCAACCCCATCCAATCGGTATCGTCCATATTCCATTCTTCCAGTTTATGCATCGCAATTACTCCAGGCTGTTCAGGTAAACCGACAAGGATTGAAGCTCGTTTTCAGAAAAAATATCGAAAGGCGGCATCAAATTTTCCGGTTTAATTGTTTGGTGTCGGCTAATCCATTTGCCAAAGCCTTCTGTCGTGTTAGGCAAAATACCGGCGCCAAGCGACAGCCTGCTGCCGACATGGGTCAAATCCGGGCCTATCTTTCCATCCGCCCGAGTGCCGCGAACCGTATGGCAGCCAGCGCATCCGGCGGATAAAAACAACTGTTCGCCTTCGAGTACATGCGCCGGTTTGGCGTTCATCCGCTCCTTGGCGAGCCAGGCGTCATAATCGGCAGGTGCCATCGCCACGGTATAAAACGACATCAAAGCATGAGCGCCGCCGCAATACTCAGCACATTGTCCAGTCACGATGCCGGGCTTATCGGCAACCAAATGCAGGATATTGGTACGCCCCGGAATCATGTCGATCTTGCCCGCATAGGCAGGTATCCAAAAACTGTGAATGACATCCGCCGTCGATAACTCGATTTCAATCGGGCGGCCGGTAGGAATGCGCAGCTCATTAGCGCTTTCCGTGGTATGCCCATCGTCATGACGATAGATAACCCGCCACCACCATTGCTCGCCGACCACGGAAATACGCACCGGGTTTTCAGCCTGGGCCAATGTTCCTCCGGCGTTCAAAATCAAAAAACCGTAAATCAGCAAAGCGGTTAAAACCACTATCGGAAAAACAATCCCCCCCCAAACAATGTTTTTTTCAGTAGTAAGCTTTTGCCGCCAACCGGCAGGACCGGCTATTGAAATAGCCATCAACGCGCAGATAAACACCGTGATCAAAGCGGCGCCGGTGAACATGATCCAGATCAGCAGCGTAATTCGCGATGAAACCGGACCCAGTCCGGAAAACGCGGATTGCCGGCTGTCGCAGCCCGCTAAAGCCAGCAAAATCATAAGGCAAAGCATTTTCTTGATGGTATGAGTCATCATCGCAAGCCCTCCCCTGCTTTGTGGCCGGCATATTCGGTCGACGATTGGCCCGCAAAGAATGCCGCTACGGCTTTTGCCTGTGATTCGGTCAAACGTTTTGCAATGGTGGTCATAATCGCGCCGTGCGGTGTTTTGGCCCGGACGCCACGCTGCAAAACCTGCAATTGCTGTCTGAGATACTGTTCGGATTGACCGTCCAGACGAGGATAATCCGGACGTTTATTAGCGCCGTGGCACGACAGGCAGGCCGGAATCTTGCGCGACAGGTCGCCGTGTTCCGCCAGCTGCCGCCCCAAGCCGGCTCCTTCCGAAGATAAACTTCGAGCGGGTTTACCAGCCAAAACCTTTAACGACGCGTAATAGTCCGCCAGATTATTAATATCCTCATCATCGAGTTCGACCGCAATAGGTTCCATAAAGCCGCTTTGCCGCAGATCCCTGCGATATTCGTGCAATGCCCTTTGCAGATAAGCTTTATCCTGGCCGCCAAGGCTCGGCACATAAGGACTTGTCGGCGGCGCATGGCTGGTATCATGGCAACGGTCGCATGCGCTGAGGCTGATCTTGGGCCGGCCTTGACTGGCAATCTCATTAGCTGAATAGTTTTGAGCTTTACTAATAGCGCCGGCATTGCCGTTCGCATACGTCTGGTAGTCTTCTGCCTTCATTGACGGCATCATTTCCAAAAACGCAACCACCGCCCAAACTTCGTCATCGCGATCATGACCGCTCCAAGACGGCATTCCGGTGAATTGAATACCATGCCGCACCATCCAAAACAGTTGCTCGCGCGTCCACATTGGCGCATGAGTCTGCAAGTCCGGAGGCGGAGGCAGCATCTGGTCATAAACCGGATTCAACACTTGTCCCGGCATCCTGTGACAAGTGGCGCATCCGCCTTGAAAATGTGCGGCCCCAAGCGGCACCAGCCCGGCAAGATCCAGTTCCGGCACGTCAACCGACTGACTGTTGACGATAACCGAACGATCCTTGCCCAGCCTTAAAAACCACTCCATCCAAGCCGGATGCCCCGCACTGGCCGCTATGTTGAAAATACCGGAATAGGCGATAACAAGAACAAGCACAATACCTCCGGCAAAAAGCCCAAGCGCCCACGGCAGAAGTTTACGCAAACGCCTTTTTACCGGCTTTGCCATCAGCTGTTTTCCGCTGCAATCGTTGCGGGCGCAACCTTGGTTTGCGAATCGGACAAGGTCCGGAACCAACGGGAAATCAGCACAATCGCGGCGAGAACATAAGTAATCGGGCAAACAGTAACCATCAGCAGTCCGGCCAATTGCTGGTCGGCCAGATCAATAGTCATGGGCATATTGACAGCCGTCATGCCGTAAAGCACATGCGGCGCAAATATCAGCAAGACGGCAATCAAACAAAACAGCTTGCCGGTCAACAGCAGGGCGATAACCGCCCGCCATAAATATTCGCCGGTTTGATTAAATACGATGAACCAAAACCATAAAGCGGAGAAAAGCAGGCTTGCATGAATCAACAAAGCGCCCACCTGCCCTGCCATTGCCAGACCGATACCCCGAGGCGAATGCCATGCAAATAACAAAGCCGCTTGCAGGACGATAGCCGAGAACAATACCGACACGCTAGCGGGCTTGACCGATGAATAGCGCAGCTTTACCAGAAAACCGGCTAAAACCGGTGCTGCTACGGTCATCAGCGCGATATGTACAATCATATGGCGTGAAAAAACGCCTGCAATTTCGACATAGCAAAACGCCAACAATGCCAGTACAGTCAAAGCCGCCAATTCGATAAAGGCAAACGGTTTTAATAGATTTGCTTGCATTCGCAGTTTCTCCCGGCCGCATCGCTTGACGGCCCGTAAGTCATTGAATATGTTCAGGACATAATTAAGTGCATGTTCGAAACCATGTAACGCATATATACAAAGCCACGGCCATTAAGTTAGGGATTTTAGTAAGCGCTGGTTCTCAAGCTGGAGATCTCGTCGTTATACACAAATCCAGTTGCTCCCCAGATCGTCGTCATACCGGCAGGGATGCCGGTATCCAGTGCCAAGGACGGTAACTTGGCGGGTCTACAGGTACAGTTTCACCTCCCTGTGCCTAGGTTCCGGCATCCCTGCCAGAACGACGGCTTCTCTTCGACACTTGTGTATAACGACGAGAGTTCCAGCTTGGGAACCAGCGTAAAGCGGTTAAAGGATATGTTCAATCGTTCGCTACCGTCTGTACGGTAGCGAACAGAACTTAAACCCATCATAAGGTAGCTCTAAGTAGCTGAATATTTAAAGCCTGTACTCCAAAATAGAGCTGTCCGGCAGCCCGATGCTTAGTTCTTTAAGAAAGTCATCCATTGTTACCTCCTTTTATTACACAAGAAGGATTCAGTTTATTTCAACAGCTTAACAAGAAGCTATTTACTACTAATCAAGCGATTATGAATAAGGCTATCAACAAACGGTTCGAAAAAATCCGAACTGAATAAGGGGGATTAAATGCAGGTATTTTTTAAAGGCGGGATTTATACGGAGATTTTACGCTATTGATGAAACGCATCGAATATTGATGCGCTTCATCGCTATCGCTGGATATATCTTAAATTTTATATTTCAAACTCAGAGCGATCGTGCCCGGCGTTTAATAATTCCTGCATCCATTTCGGCGCGACTCCGCGGCCTGTCCAGGTTTTATTATGATCGTCGGGGTGACGGTATTTAATGGCAACTTTTGCGCCTTTTCGAACAGACTTTTTCTCGGGCTCATGAATTTCTACAATAACGTCAATAGAGGCTGCCAATTCTTTAATCTGCGCTATAACTTCTTTACGTTTATTAGCTTGCTTATTTCTTAATGCCTTTTCTGCATTCTCAATAACAGCTTGTAATTCATGTTCGGAAAGATTTTGATATTCGGTCATTTTTAATCCTTAAAATAAAAAAACATATATTAATAATAGCATTAATTCAATTATAAATATATTCAATTATTTGACAACAGGTATAGGGATTAAAAATTTATTCAACCTTAAAATTCTTTTCATTTAGTAATCGGCCTTCTTCATCAACCAGCCTTACAGACCAGCTGCCTTGCTCGGAACCGGATAATAACTTGCGGCTCGACGTGCGCCATGTATCGCCTGATATAACCAAGGCCCGCTTGGAAACAACTGAACCGTTCCTTATCCACTCGTGATAAACCTTATTACCATTCATTGCTTTTAGTTCGGTAAAATAATAAACCCATACCGGTTTTTTATGCTTGGTATTCACAGTCCGTACCGTGTCTCCTTCCGGCTCTTTATTATTAACCCGATAACTTAACGATGTTCGCACCACATTATGACTATCCTTGGAATAGCCTTGACCTTTAATGACTTTTTCAGTTGATTGCTTTTTTATATTTTCTTTTGCCTTAATATCCTCAGTTGTTTTCGGTTTCTTATTGGACTCTTTTTTCGGCTTAACCGGCGGGCTAGTTTTCTCTAAAGTCTGCTTGGGTATATCCAAACTTTTTGTCTCAGTTTTCTTGACTTCAACCGGCGGGGTTTCCTGAGTATTAACTGTAACCTCAGCATTATTTACATCGGTCTCTTGCGTATCATTACCGATAAGGTAAAACAACGATACCAAAATCAGAATCAACGCAGTCGCAGCAAACAAAATCCTTTTAATATTCCATTCAGTTATCATCTTGGGTGGAACACGCTCTACCGCTTTTCCGGCTACCGGATATTTAACTTTAATTACAATATTTTTTTTGTCTGTCATACAATCATATCGACCATAGTTTAGGTGAAAATAATTACTTGTTTTTCTGGGTTCGGCACCGCATATTTAGTCAGCGGATGCATTAAATCTTGGTAATATACTACTCAAAAGCTCAGACAAGACAAAATCCTTGCAGAATAAATTGGACATTCATAATGAGTAAGCTGCTTAAACTTTTTCAAGATTCTTCCTCACTCTATGGCAGTAATGCCGGGTTTGTTGAGGATTTATATGAACGCTTCCTGGAAGACCCGGATTCTGTCGAACCCAGCTGGCAAAAAAAATTCAGCGAAATTCACCGCGGCGCTGATTTTGAGACGCCTCACAGCCCGGTTATAGAACGCTTTGCGCAACTTGCGCTTAAATCCCAAGGCAGGCTGGCGAAATTACAAGGTTTCACCGAAGAAAGCGTCAAAAAACAATCGGCCGTTGCCCGGCTTATCAATCATTACCGGGTTCGCGGCCATCAGATTGCCAACAATAACCCGTTGGGAAGAACCTCGCCGCCGCCGCCCGATATGGATCCGGCTTATTACGGCCTTTCCGAACCGGATATGGACACCTTATTCGACACCGGCGCGCTTTACGGTGTTGACCGGCTGCCGTTACGCGACATCATCGCCAATCTGCAAGAAATTTACTGCGGCAGCATCGGCGCCGAATACATGCACATCGTCGATACTCAAATTAGGCGCTGGATAATCAACCGCCTCGAAAGCTCTAAAAGCAATTTTGAACTGGAACCCGAAAAAAAACTCTGGACGCTTAAATTATTAACTGCCGCCGAAGGCATAGAAAGCTATCTGCATAATCGATTTGTGGGGCAAAAGCGTTTTTCCCTGGAGGGCGGCGAAGCGCTGATTCCGATTCTCGATGAATTAACGCAAGGGCTTGGCGAAAAAGGCGTTAATGAGATTGTGATCGGCATGGCTCACCGGGGCCGCTTAAATGTGCTGGTTAATATTCTGGGCAAAAGCCCTGCCAGCCTGTTTAACGAGTTTGCCGGTACCTCTCCGCTTTCGCCGGGCGTCAGTACCGGCGATGTGAAATATCATATGGGCTTTTCGTCCGACATCAGCACGCCCGGCGGTCCGGTCCATATAACCTTGGCATTCAATCCGTCGCATCTGGAGATTATCAATCCGGTGGTCGAAGGTTCGGTCAAGGCCCGTCAGGACAGGACGGAAAAAAACGGCATCAACACGGTAATCCCGATATTAATCCACGGCGATGCGGCTTTTTCCGGGCAAGGCATTGTTATGGAAACCTTGAATATGTCGCAAACCCGCGCTTTTTCCACCGGCGGCACCGTGCATATCGTCATCAACAATCAAATCGGTTTTACTACCAGCAACCCGAAAGACGCACGCTCCACCCTCTATTGCACCGACGTAGCCAGCATGATCCAGGCGCCGGTTTTTCACGTTAACGGCGACGATCCCGATGCCGTTATCTTCGTCACCAAGCTGGCGATGGATTACCGGATGACTTTTAATAAGGATGTGGTCATCGACCTTATTTGTTATCGGCGGCTTGGTCATAATGAAGCTGACGAACCTTCGGCTACCCAGCCTTTGATGTATAAAAAAATCCGCAAGCTTAAAACCGCGCGCAAGCTTTATGCTGAAAAACTCGTTAAAGCCGGGCTTATCACCGATGAACAAGTGGCAGAGCTAGAACAAAATTACCAAAAACGGCTCGAAGCCGGTGAAGTTGTTTCCCGGCCTATCCTGTCCGACGGCCCCTATCGCTATACCAATCAATGGAATAAATACCTGAACTCCAATTGGAAGGCCGCCTGCAATACGACGGTTTCGATGGATCGCCTGCGTTTTTGCAACGACAGGATGCAACGCTTGCCGACCGGTTTTGAATTGCACCCCCGGGTCGCCAAAGTCATGGATAACCGTCGCAAAATGGCGGCCGGAGCCATGCCGTTGGATTGGGGCTTTGCCGAGAACATGGCCTATGCGACGCTGCTGATGGAAAAATACAATGTCCGTTTGACCGGACAGGATGTCGGCCGAGGCACCTTTGTGCATCGCCACGCCGTTTTGCATAATCAACTGCATAATAAAACCTTTACCCCGCTCAAACACCTGGACAAGGATCAAGGCGATGCGCAAATTTTCGATTCCCTGCTGTCCGAAGCGGGCGTATTAGGATTCGAATACGGCTACAGCACGACGATGCCCAATTCCCTGGTTATCTGGGAAGCGCAATTCGGCGATTTTGCCAATGGCGCGCAAGTGGTTATCGATCAATTTATCAGTTCCGGCGAAACAAAATGGGGACGTATGTGCCATCTGGTGATGCTGCTGCCGCACGGCTTTGAAGGCCAAGGGCCGGAGCATTCCTCCGCCCGTCTGGAACGCTATCTGCAACTGTGCGCCGAGCATAATATCCAAGTTTGCACACCGACTACGCCTGCGCAAATATTCCATTTGCTGCGCCGGCAGATGTTGCGCCCCTATCGCAAACCGTTGATCATCATGAGCCCCAAGAGCTTGCTGCGGCATAAACTTGCGGTTTCCACATTGGAAGATTTAACCAACGGTCAATTCCTGCCTGTCATCGGTGAGCAGGACGACATCAATCCGAAAAAAGTGACTCGTTTGATTATGTGTGCCGGCAAAGTCTATTTCGACTTGTTGGAAGCACGGCGTCATGATGACCTTAAGCATGTCGCCATTGCCCGCATCGAGCAGCTCTACCCGTTCCCGGATGAGTTGTTTAAAGCGGAAATCGGCAAATACCCCCAACTTAAAGAGTTCGTCTGGTGTCAGGAAGAACCCCAAAATCAAGGCGCCTGGTATCAATCCAGACATCACTTTGCCGACAATATCGGTTCCAAGATCAGCATGACCTACGCCGGTCGCGAAGCATCGGCAGCACCGGCTGTCGGCAATTTCCGCGTCCATATCGAACAACAAAAAGCAGTTGTTCAATCGGCTCTTTACGGCAAACTTTCAGGAAAATAATATGAGCATTGAAGTCCTAGTTCCCAACTTACCCGAATCCGTTTCCGATGCAACGTTGATCAATTGGCATAAGCAGCCCGGCGATACCGTTATCAAGAACGAAAACCTGGTCGATCTTGAAACGGACAAAGTGGTGCTCGAAGTCCCGGCGCCGGAATCCGGTATTCTTGAAAAAATACTCAAGCAGGACGGTTCCATTGTCGTCGGCGGCGATGTCTTGGCGGTATTGAAACCTCAAGCCGTGGAAGAAGGTCAAAAAGCAGCGGCGGCCGGCCCTGAGCCCGAACACGAAGAAGAATCGGACATACCGCTAAGCCCGTCGGTACGCCGCTTGATTGCCGAAAATGCACTGGATCCTTCCGTGATCAAAGGCTCAGGAAAAGACGGCCGCCTGACTAAAACCGATGTGTTGGATTATCTGCATAAAAAAACCTTGCAGGAAGCTCAGCTTATAGTCCCGACAGCAGCCAAAGAAGAACCGGAAGCCCCTAAAGAAGCCGAAAGACCAGCGCCAGCTCCTATTGCAAAAGCAGAAGTCCCGAGTCCTGGAATTTCAAACCTACGTCCGGAACAGCGCGTCCCGATGACCCGGCTAAGAGCCAAAGTGGCTGAACGCCTGTTACAAGCACAGCAAAATGCGGCGATGTTGACCACATTTAATGAAGTCAACATGCAAAACGTGATTGATCTTCGCAACCAATATAAAGAACGCTTTGAAAAAAAGCACCACGTCAAACTGGGCTTCATGTCGTTCTTCGTTAAAGCGTCTATTGAGGCGTTAAAACGCTTCCCGGCCATTAACGCTTCCATCGACGATAACGATATTATCTACCACGGCTACTATGACATCGGCATAGCCGTCAGCACCGAGCGCGGTTTGATTGTGCCGGTGTTGCGCGATGCGGATCAACTCGACTTTGCCGGCATTGAACAAAGCATCGTCGATTTCGGCGCAAAAACCCGATCCGGCACCCTGACCTACGATGACTTGAAAGGCGGCACTTTCACCATTACCAACGGCGGTATTTTCGGCTCCATGCTGTCCACGCCGATACTCAATCCGCCGCAATGCGCTATCTTGGGCATGCATGCAATCAAAGAGCGCCCGGTCGTTGAAAACGGACAGATCGTTATCAGGCCGATCATGTACCTGGCGTTATCCTACGACCACCGGCTGGTCGATGGACGCGAAGCCGTGCAATTCTTGGTCACCATCAAGGAATGCCTGGAATCGCCCGCCCACCTGCTGCTTAACATATAAGACCATGGTAAAGAAACACGCAAAGTCGTTCGATGTGATCGTTATCGGCGCAGGACCTGCCGGTTATTCCAGCGCGATCCGCTGCGCCCAGCTCGGCTTGAAAACCGCCTGTATCGATAACTGGCACGATAAAAAAGGCCGAAGCAGCCTGGGCGGCACCTACCTGAACGCCGGTTGCGTTGCCTCTCTCGCTCTGCTGGAATCGGCGAAAATTTATCAATCGATCAATGACAACTTAAAAGAACACGGCATTCAGGCAGAAGCGGTTTCCATCGATATTGCACAGATGATGCAGCGCAAAAACACCATTATTGAAAGACTCAGCCGGCAAATTGCCGATTCGTTCGCTCATTATAAAATCGATTGCATTCAAGCGGAGGCCAAGCTGCTCAATGAGCATTTGGTGGAAATCACGCCGCCCGATCATGCGGCCGCATCAGTACTCGAAGCCAAACATATCATCTTGGCCACCGGCTCATCCCCAATCGACTTACCCTGTGCGCCGATCGACAATGAATTTATTATCGATACCGGTATGGCGTTAAATCTGAATGCAATACCCAAGCGATTAGCCATTATCGGTGCAGGCATTATAGGTCTTGAGCTGGCCTGCATTTGGAACAAACTTGGCGCGGAAACTATCCTGCTGGAAGCGCAGGAAACTTTTTTAGACTTGGCCGATCAGCAAATTTCGCGAGAAGCCTATCGTATCTATACCGAGCAAGGCCTGGAATTGCGCTTGGGCGCACGGGTTATTTCAGCTAAAAAAAGCAATAAAAAAGTCACCGTGGAATATCAGGATAGCGAAGGCACTCATGCCCTGCGCGTCGACAAACTGATCGTCGCATCCGGCCGGAAACCCAATACCGAAAACCTGGCCGCGGCCGAAGCCGATTTATTGTTGGACGAAAACGGCTATGTCCACGTCGATGAAAACTGCCGCACCACCCTGCCCGGCGTTTACGCGATAGGCGACCTGACCTTGCTCGGCCCGATGATTGCCCATAAAGGCATAGAAGAAGGCTTGTTTGTCGCCGAACAAATCGCCGGCATCCACAATCCTGTCAACTACGGCCTTCTACCCAGCGTTGCTTTTACCGATCCTGAAATTGCCTGGGTAGGTCAAACCGAACAAGCATTAAAGGCAATGGGCGAAGCCATCAAAATCGGCACCTTTCCATTAAACGCGACCGCCCGCGCTCATGCCATGGGACAAACTGAAGGCATGGTTAAAATTATCACTCATGCCGGCACCGATACCATCCTTGGTGTTCATATCATCGGCACGCAAGCCTCAGAAATGATTGCAGAAGCCGTACTGGCGATGGAGTTTTCCGCCAGCAGCGAAGACTTGGCCCGAACCATACATGCCCACCCTACCCTGGCCAAAGCCTTGCATGGCGCGGCGCTTATGCTTAAAAACAAGAGATAATATGCGCTGGTTCCCAAGCAGGGAACCAGCGCATATTACGGCAGTGAGGCAGCATGAGTAGCGCGAGCAAACCCCATCAAATGCTAATTCCTGATGCTCACGCTCCTCGTCGGCTGATATTAAAAGCTTGAAGCAAATCAACCAGAAACGAATTATAAAAAACAATAATAAACAACGAGTTATATTCAAATCAAGGTATAAACATGAAATACCTATTAATGACACTGTATTTGGTGTCGCCATGAGTGCTAAACTGCAACTCGCAGACACCATTGCTACTTTGCAACAACGTAAAACAACCTTATGCTGCGAAGAAGTAAAAAGCCTGTTAATAAATTTGGGTTTTGAAGTGCGCGACGGCAAACAAGGCGGACATAAGATTTTTGTTCATCAGGGCTTGCCGTCCTTTCAAAGCGGTTCTTTCAATTGCGGTCACGGCAAAAATCCTGAGATTAAACCGGCCTACATCAGCAACATTATTCGAGTTCTCAATCAACACCACGATGAACTTATGCGTTATCTGGAGGAGACATCATGATCGAAGCATCAAATTACAATATTACCGTTCGCAAAGGCTGGTTCGATGGCGAACTTTGCTATGAAGCGCGGGTAGCGGAGCTGCCGGATGTAGCCGAATACGCGGACAGTTTCGAACAAGCTTATGCACTGGCTATCGACACCCTGGAAACCACTGCGGAGATTTTTGCCAAGCAAGGCAAACCGATGCCGGAACCTATCATTCCGGCTGATGACTTTAGCGGACGAGTGACCCTGCGTCTGTCCAAAAGCTTGCATCGAGCGCTCACCAAGGCCGCCAAAAATGAAGGTGTTAGCTTGAATCAGCATTTAACCAATGTATTGAATTATTACGCTGGCTATGCCCAAGCTTTTGAGACGGAAAATAAAACGCTTGGATTGGTTAGCGAAAGAAACCATCACTGCTAATGCCGCCTACACCGACTGACCATGACCAAGATCGAATTCCCAACCCGTCTAAAAAACCTGATTGAAAGCAGTCCCCTGCAAGCTCCAATTCGCGCTTATGCCGACCATGTTGGTGTAATTCTGGCCGACAACAAACTGCCGTTCTTCCCCGACTACACCGACCACGGTACTGACCATATCAATCAAGTACTGGAAACAGAAGTCGATTTGGTTCCGGAAGCCGTCTGGGATAACAGCACAAAAAGCTCCAAGCCTCGGCTGCTCCGCGATGCGGATGCAGTTATCATCATCGGCGCTACCCTATTGCACGACATTGCCATGCACCTGCATCCCGACGGTTTTTTGGAACTGGTCGGCGACAACTCGCGCTTCCAGCCGTTACCGTGGTTTAAGGACACCCAAGAAGGCTATTCAGCCGACCGGCCTTGGCGCGAGTTGTGGCTGGATTTCCAACGGGAAGCGCGGCGCTTTAGCGACCGGGACTTGGGTAACATCATCGGGTTGGAATCGGTACGGCAAGGCTGGAAGTTTGAAAAATTATCCGAAGACACCGGACAATGGGAACGCAACCATTGTTTAATTATCGGCGAATTCATCCGTCGCCACCATGCGCGGCTGGCCCATGAAATTGCCCTCTATGGCTTTCCCGGACTGGAAGCCGGTTCAGGTAACGGACAATTCCCCGCTATTGGTGAGCAGGGACATCATTTGCAACATCTAGCCGACCTGATGCCCGTTCCCATGGTCTGTCGTTGCGTATTTGCCAAGCCTACCTGAAAGCCAGCCCGTCTCATACCGGCAGTCTCAGGCCAATGGGCAGCGCGGTACTTTATCCGATGGCTTTGCTGCGAATTGCGGATTATCTCCAGATAGACGGACAACGTGCTCCAGCGGTGCTGCTCAACCTTAAGAACCCACAAAGCCCGGTATCGGTGCAGGAATGGAAAAAACACCGCGCCATACAAAGCATAGGCCCGCATAACGATCCCCGAGGCAAGGCAATCACGGTCAGCCCCGACATCAGCCAAGCGATTTACTTGCAACTGCGCGATTTGCTGGCAGGTCTTCAAGCGGAAATGGATCATGCCACCGCCGTGCTCGACGAAACCTATGGAGCGTATACGATTCACGGACTTGATCAACTCAACTTGGCAACTCGCCGGGTTTATTCCAATCTCCACAGCCCCGTATTTCAGAACAACCTGCCTTATGTCCCGGAACGCACCGCTTTTAACGCCGACCCTAACCTCCTGACGCTACTGGTCGAGCCTTTATACGGCAAGGAGCAGGGCGTGGGTGTACGTGAACTAATGCAAAATGCCGTCGATGCCGTCTGCGAACTACATGCTTGGTGCGAAAATCACGGCGTATCGGTTGAATCTCTGGATTTGCCGGAACAAGACAGCGATGTGCAAATCGACTTTATCCAGCGGGAAGACAAAACTTGGTTTCTGCGGGTTACGGATAAAGGCATCGGCATGACGGCTGAGACGATCCAGAACTATTTTCTTCGCGCGGGGGCATCGTTCCGGCAAAGTGCTGACTGGGCCAAAGAGTTTCTTGATGATGGCGGAAAACCACGTGTACTCAGGGCGGGCAGGTTTGGTATCGGGGTATTTGCCGTATTCCTGTTGGGGCCGAATTTCCGTTTATGGACGCGCTATGTGGGAGCTGAAAAGATCCATGGTTATTACGTTGAAGCATCTAAGGGTAGCGAACTTATTGAAATTCGCCGAGAGAGTGATTTGTCTGTCGGTACAACCATTGAGGTTGAATGTAGCAGGGAATCTGCCGAAAGACTGGAGCTTGATGAAAACGAATATATTAATTATAAAGGGCCTGGAAGTAAATCGGACTGGTTTTGCTGGAACTGGCCAGTAATTAATAGGCGCGTTATTCGAAGAACTTCCCCTGAAATATCACTACCTCAAGAATTTGTCGCAGATTTACGAAAAACAATACATCCCCCTGAATGGTCTGTCATTCATCCTTCGGGTTTCGATGCCGTTTATTGGACTTTCTGGGGTTATCCAAGCATAAGTTGCAATGGAATGATAATCGACAGTTTGGAATCATCAGAACCAGATTACAATTTTAACTGGACGGAAGAAACACAACTGCGCGCGCCCATTATCGCGGTACTCGACAGCAGTGCCAACTTACCTCTAACAACCCAACGCTACGCTTTATCGGATCGGAACCTACCATTTATTAACGAACTCAGCCGTGACATCACCTTATCTTTTATCGCCCACGCCTTGGTATGCGGCCCCTCCTCACGCGCTGAGGTCGAAGGGATTGTACCGATAGAAAAATTCAAATCACATCCGTTGGTCATGCACGATTCCCCGAGGGATTTTGATGGTCCCTATAGTCCTCGTAGCCTTCTGCGTTGGTGCTCATCTTTTTACGCTGTAATTCCTGCCGATCCTTGGCTTTATTCGCTACTACGTACGAACACCTGCCTTGTTTTTGGAACAGGCAATATTAAATCCGAAGATAACTTGAGGTGTTTTCAGAAACTTCTCCCCTCCATTCAATTACATAAATATCAAACTATTTTACCTTGGAATGCATTCATCATGGATGGTATTGGTGGTATTCAAATAGACGACATCATAGACCCACAAAAGGACATACTATCATTTGCTGAATATTTCACTGGCTCTGTCAAATCCTACTCTCAAATCTTCAGACACGAAGATGTTGTAGATATGCAATTACTGGTAGCTTTTACTCACTACACTTGTTTTCGAGAACCATGCATAGAAGATTTCCAGGTTCTTGGCGGTCGAAAATTCAACTTGAACCAGATCACTCCCCAAAACACATTTGGAAAATATTTTTTAATTCAGACCGAAACAGCCGGAGATTCCCTTTCATTAGATCACCTGATTGAATCAATCGAACTTTTCTATTGGAAGAATCAAATCTGCACTCTTAATCCTTTCTACGTTGCTGAGATAAAAACCCAACCCAGCAACCCCCACCCAGAAACCCTACTGGCAAAAATTTGGAACGAATGCCTCGGCCCCCAACCAATTCCATTTGACCCGGAAGCCCGAAGTAAATTGATTGAGCATGGCCGACAACACCCGGAACTAAAACGTCACATCGAAGCCTGGGAAGAAATGAAACACACCGGCTCGAAATGGGTAGTCGGCGATGCAGAGGATTAGGGTTTTGCCCGCTGCATTGACTAAGCTTTAAGCTAAAATAAAAACAGCTGCCCCCTTAAAAACAAGAGAAAACCCATGCAAACCATCGAATTTGAAACCATTGCCCATGGTCACACCATTCGTATTCCCGACACAGTGCCGGATGGGGTTCTAGGGTGTTATTGGATGAAGAGTCCGCCACAACAACAGTGAAAGGCGACTTAAAAGCCTTGCTGGCCAGCATGACTGAGGACTTGACTGACAGCGACCCGTTCACGCAAATTTAGGCGGGAGTTGCCGGAATGGGTACTTGAGCGATACCAACATTTTATCGGAATTGCAAAAAGGCAACCGTTGCCATGCCGATGTACAACGCTGGTACGCAACTATCGACAGCAACGCAGTGCTGATGATCGATGAAATTCGCTTAAGCATCGAGCGTCTGCGCCGTCGTGATGCCTTCAAGCCGTGGCTATTGGCCGCGGAAACGCTGATGATAGGGCGCATTTTATCCATTACTCAAGCCATCCCCGAACGATGGCGACACCTGAACCTAAAAGCCGCAGTTGAGCATTAAACGAAGAGGAACTTTTTGCCGCTTCGATTATTGGATACCGCCCTAACCTTGTTTCGTCAATATATCCAATGCTGTGTTGATTGCTGCCCTCTGTTTTTAAAGCAATTTTAATTCAGCCTCTTTCCTTATCCCCATTTCTAAAGCATCCAGCCTTATTTCATGTCAAAATATGCGTTTACCTTAATGCATTAAACCGAGAATTTTAAGTCTTTATGAGAATTGCCATCTTATCCCGTAACCCCAAACTATATTCGACCTCTCGGCTGGTTAAAGCCGCGGAAGCACGAGGCCATAAGGTACGGGTTCTGGATGTATTGCGTTGCTATATGAATATTACTTCGCATAACCCGTCCATCCATTACCGGGGGGAAGACTTAACCGGATTCGATGCCGTCATTCCCAGGATCGGCGCTTCTGTCACTTTTTATGGCACGGCGGTATTACGGCAATTTGAAATGATGAACGTTTTTCCGCTGAACGAGTCGGTCGCTATATCGCGGTCGCGCGATAAATTAAGGTCGACGCAGTTACTTGCCCGCAAAGGCATCGGTTTGCCGGTCACCGGCTTTGCCAATAATCCTGACGATATTGAAGATTTAATCGCTCAAGTCGGCGGCGCTCCGCTGGTGATTAAATTACTCGAAGGTACGCAAGGCATCGGCGTGGTCCTGGCCGAAACCCATAACGCCGCGGAAAGCGTTATTCAGGCATTTATGGGACTTAAAGCCAACATTATGGTGCAGGAATATATCAAGGAAGCTTGCGGCAGCGATATTCGCTGTTTTGTCGTCGGCGATAAAGTCGTCGCGGCGATGAAGCGGCAAGCAGTGCCCGGCGAGTTCCGCTCGAATTTGCATCGTGGCGGTTCGGCGGCGTTGGTAAGATTGACGCCCGAAGAACGTTCCACCGCCGTCCGGGCTGCAAAAATCATGGGTTTGAATGTATGCGGCGTCGATATGCTGCGATCCAATCACGGCCCGGTCATTATGGAAGTCAATTCGTCTCCCGGCTTGCAAGGCATTGAAGCCGCCAGCGGCAAGGATATTGCGGATTTAATCATTCAGTTTATTGAAAAACGCTTTGATACGCTGGAAACCTCTAAAGACAAATCAGCTGTCGGTAGCAGCACCAGAACCCGCACTCGCGGCAAAGGTTAACTGCGCGCGGATTTTCAACTTAAATATAGAAGGCAAGAAGATGTCGGATTTTAAAAAGTACCACTGCCTGGAATGCGAACACATCTATGATGAAGCTAAAGGCGACCCCGATAGCGGCATTGCGCCGGGAACCCGCTGGGAAGATATTCCCGATAGCTGGGATTGCCCGATATGCGGTGCGCCGAAAAGTTTTTTCAAGTTATTGGAATAATCTCACTGTTCAGCGTCTTTGGCTTCGGGGTCATCAAAAATGAAACTTAACTGTGTTTTAACATTTCAACGACTCATTCCGGCGCTGCTGATTTTTTGTTCCTTTAACGTGTTCGCTGACGATACCTGGAGCTATCGCCAGGAAAGCGACCGCTTAAGCAATCGAACTTATAGCTTTGCTCTCTCCCCTCTGCCGCCCCGCGGCCTTTACGACAATATCAGGCTGGAAATCGTCTGCAAGGACAATACCTTGCAAGTGGTTATCGATGCCGACAGTTTGATCGCCTCGCAAGGCAGCGCCTTTGATTTTGAATATCAAATCGACAAAAATCCTGCCGTTACGCTTCAGATGAAAACCTTTAAGGATTCAAAACGGAAAGGCTATACCGAAGAATATGCCAAGCGCATTATTGATGACTTGTTGACCGGGCAATCCATTTTTATCCGCGTCAATACCATGATACGCAAGGTTTTGTCCGCCGCAATGCCGTTAAAAGATGCCGCCGAACCTATTAAACACGTTGTTCAAGATTGCGGCCTTAGCTTATCGGGGAATACAGCCGCTAAACCCGCCTATAGCTTGAGCGAATTTGAACAGCAATTCGGCAAACTGCCTCTGGACCGGCAACAGCAAGTGCTGGATCAACTGAAACAAATCATGAACTCAATCGAAAAATGAGCTGATTGTTCAGAAGGTAAAATGTAACGCGGATGACACGGATGATTATGATTAGGAAGATGCATAAATTAATTTAAGCAATCACCATGAAGCGCATGAAGGACATGAAGACTTAAATCCTTCATGCGCTTCATGGTTTAAAAACAAAATTTGCTCAAGTTATTTCATGCACGATCCTTAATGGGATTTAATCTGTGTTCATCATAATCATCCGCGTCATCTGCGTTCCATTGTATTTGATGGCACTGAACAATCCCGAAATGGGTATAATTACCGGCATTATCGAACGCTAACCGGCTGGAAACACCGCAATGAAATCACAACCTATTTTTGACTATCCATTTTTTGCCCTGGGGTTTAGAGCCTTTTTTGCGTTGGCAGGTTTCGCGGCGCTGGTCCTGATTGTGTTTTGGAACGCCATGTTCAAAGGCACTTTTATGCTGGAGCATTACTTTTCCGATAGCTATTGGCATGCGCACGAAATGCTGTTGGGTTATGCGGTAGCCGTCATTGCAGGATTTTTATTGACCGCGGTTAAAAACTGGACCGGCAAGCAGACTATAACCGGCGATCAATTGGCAAGTTTATGCCTGTTATGGCTTTACGGCCGCATCCTGCCGTTTTATGCGGGTTTGTTGCCCGATGCACTAATTGCGTTGGTGGATTTTTCGTTTTTACCCGTTCTGGCTTATCAAGTCAGCAAGCCGATCATTCAGGTAAAGCAGTACAGAAATCTGGTTTTTATTGCGTTGTTACTGCTATTATCTCTAGGCAACGGCTTGATTCATATTGAAATGCTGGGCTTGCAACAAAACACCGCCGCAACGGGAATCCAGCTGATCGTTGCGACTATCATCATCCTGATTTTGATCATTGCCGGACGCGTGTTTCCTTTTTTTACCGAACGCGGCATACCGGGAACGCTGATCATCAGGAATCCGATACTGGATCATTTGTCGATAGCATCGGCCGTTATCGTCTTTGCCCTGCAATTATTCGGCATCTCGGGAACCTTGTTAGCCTTGGCGGCGGTGATTGCCGTTGCCGTTAACGTTGTCAGACTATCCGGCTGGTACGTGCAACGCGTCATCTATGTGCCGTTATTGTGGGTGCTTTACACCGGTTACGCCTGGGTCATTCTGGGTTTTATATTAACGGTATTGTCGGCCTATGCCGTGGTGCAGCCGTCGTTAGCGTTGCATGCGTTTACGCTGGGCGGTATCGGCGTGTTAACGCTGGGGATGATGGCTAGGGTATCGTTAGGCCACACCGGCCGTGCGCTGAAGGCTTCCAATGCGATAGCCATCGCCTTTGTGCTGATTAATGTCGCCGCCTTGTTCCGGGTTTTATTGCCGATAGCGCTGCCGGGCTGGTACGAAAACTTAATCTACGTCTCGACGTTGTTCTGGCTGGCGGCGTTTTCCTTATTCGTCTTTGTTTACGCGCCTATCTTAGCCAGCGCCAGAATTGACGGCCAGGAGGGTTAATGCTGTTGTCCAAGCTAGACGGCGTTGTTGAACTGGTAACCGGTTCCCTGGTTTTATTTTCCAGCATCGGTATTTTTGTGCTGACCTTAAATGCCCGCTATACCCATGCAATCGGCCGGGTCAGGGATATCTACGATGAGCTGAAAGTCAGCCCGGAACCGGAAAAGTTGGAAAAAGAACTCAATGCGATGGTGTACCGGTGTCACGTGCTCAAATGGAGTTTCGGCCTGCTGTTGTGCAGCGCGATCAGCAGCGGCGTGTTTATGCTGGGCTCAATCTCTTCTCGTTTCACCGATCAAATCGATACTGAAGTTTTGATTTTATTTGTCGTGTTTAGTGTGTTGTTTATTTTCAGCTCAATGGTTTGCTTGTTTATCGATGTGTTGGCTTCGTTAAAAGCGACGATGATTCATATTGAGAGAGCGAAATGATCAATCGGATGAAGCCGGATCATTTGCTATTGAAACTAGCCGTAAGCGCTCATCGCTCATTTTAGAGCTCAAAAAAACGTGCAACTGACAGTATTAAACATCTTATAGCGACTAAATTTATGACAACTACGGCTCTATGATGTGGGGGAAAAAGAGAATGGTTTTAAGGCTATTTGTAAATATGCTTTCGATGAGCAATGTCGTTAAGAACGATTATAAAACGATCGCCTTCAAATACTGCCAATAAGCGGTAATCGCCGACTCTGTAAGACCAGAATTCGGACAATGGACCTTGTAGTCGTTTTCCCAGTTGTCGAGGATCATCCAATTTAGCCAAGCGATAAGTAAGTAAGGAAGGTGCTAATTCTTTGCTGTACCGGTTTATCCAACTTGTTATAGCCAAAGGCCATAAGTTTCGTTTGAGCGGACAAGCCGCTCAACTCAGCTTTAAATTGTCTTGCAGCTTGAACAGTAAATTCAATCTTCCAAGTCATTGTCTTTTATTAATTGATCTAAAGACACGGTCTGACCTGTATGCTTGTATTCAGCATAAGATTCTTCAGCCCGGAGAACGGCTTCCCTTTCGGACTGGTAATCAATAATAAAGTCTTTAATCAGCTGAGAGACACTTTTACCTTGTTCTATTGCGATATGCTCAAGCTGATGCTCTAGCTGTTGGTCTAATGTAATCATAGAATCACCTTGCTATTTTTCAGAGTAACTTATTTTACATGGTCAGGCTTGATCTTTTCTCGTAGCAGTTCTAATAACTGCCCGGCAAAACCCGTTTCAGGAACGGCTTTAACCGGGACATACCAATGCCGCTCACCAGCAAAGCCCATACACTTTACCGCATCCTTCTCGGTCATTAATACCGGTTCGGAGCCTGGGAACGAAATGTCACCGGACTGAAATTTATAATGATCCGGAAAGCTGTGCGTTTTACAGTTCAACCCGGCTGACTCCAGCAGTTTAAAGAAACGGTCGGGATTGCCTATGCCCGCCAAGGCATGACAGCCGGTTGCGCTAAATTCATGCAATGGCTTTTCTTCGCCAGTGACCAAGTTGACCGCTGTATTCCCGGCGATTTGCATCGAAAACTCGTTATCCTCCGACTTTTCTCCGTTCACAACGATAAAATCGACGCTCTGCAACCGTTCTATCGGTTCGCGGAGCGGCCCCGCCGGCAGGCAATAGCCGTTGCCGAAGCGTCTTTCCCCGTCAATCACGGCGATTTCAATATCCCGGTTCAGCGCATAATGTTGCAAGCCGTCGTCGGATAAAATGACATTACAGTCTGACTTTTCAAGCAGCAGCTTGGCGGCATCCGCCCGTAGCGGACCTACGGCCATTGGACAGCCGGTTTGTTTGGCAATCAACATGGCTTCATCGCCGACATTTTCGGCTGTGCTGTTAGCATCAAGCCATTGCGGCCATAATTCGGCTTGTCCGCCGTAGCCTCGGCTGATAATGCCGGGCTTGAATCCCTCATTTTTAAGAAATTCTGCCAGCCAGATAATCAACGGCGTTTTGCCGGTGCCGCCGACGGTAATATTGCCTATCACGATGACCGGAACCGGCAGGGTGTGTTTTTTCAACACGCCGATCCGGTACAGGAATTTCCTGAATTTAACGAAATCGCTGAACACAAAACCCAACGGCATCAGCCACACGCCGATAAACGGGTCTTTGTACCAAATGTCCACCAGCCATCGGGATAAGGTTTTTTTCATGCTTAGTCGGCCGGGTGCAATGTTGCAAATGTGATATGGCTGAATCCCACCTGACCGGCAATATCCAACGCCATCATCACCGCTTTGTTTGGCGTTTTGTCATCGGCATTGATAATAAAAGGGATATCCTTTGAATTTACCGCAAGTTTGCTCAGTTCCTGTTTTAGTCCTGCCCTGTTTTGCTCGATTAATTGATGAGGCTGGCCGTCATCGCCGACCAGGGAGTAAATGCCGTCTGCATTAATCAGCAAAGAGACGGTTTTAGGATGATCCTCAGCCGGTGATCCTTCCGCTTCGGGAAGCTTGATATTAACTTCCGTCTGATGATTAAAGGTGGTAGAGACCATGAAGAACAGCAGCAGTACAAACAGTACATCGATCATTGAGATCAAGGTAATATCGACATTTTCCCTTTTTTTGCGTTGGAACTTCATCAGGATGCTTTCCGGTCTTCGTGCAAAATATCAATCAGTTTTAACGCTTCCTCTTCCATGCTGACCACGTATTCGTCAACCAATCGTTCAAAATAGCGATGGAAAATCAGGCTGGGAATAGCCACGGTCAAACCCGCCGCGGTCGTGATCAACGCGACAGAAATACCGCCGGCCAAAACGGAAGGATTACCGGCGCCATGCTGCAACAGCGAGGCAAAAATATCGATCATGCCGAACACGGTACCCAATAAACCCAGCAATGGGCTGACTGCGGCAATGGTACCCAAGGTATTGAGAAAACGTTCCAAGTCATGCACGACCCTGCGCCCGGTTTCTTCAATGCATTCTTTCATGAATTTTCTGCCGTGATGGCTGTTGGCAAGGCCGGCGGCCAAAACACAGCCGAGGGGCGAGCTGTTTTTCAAGTGCCTCAAGGTCGCATCGTCCAGCTTTTTTTCGCGGGATAAACGCCAAACTTGTGCAACAAGCTCGGGCGGTATAATTTTCTTTCTACGTAAAGACCAGAAACGTTCCGCAATAATGGCCATGGCAGTAATGGAACACAGTACGATCGGCAGCATCATCCAGCCGCCGCTTTTTATGATTTCAAACACATTATTTCCTAAAAAATTGCAGGTCGGGTCGAGGTAACCCGAAACGATAGTCGATCATCGCACGTCAAAATCCGGCATTTTTATTTCTTCCTATGCTGGGAGAAATAACCGAATATGATGTGGAAAGCGACATTTTAACTCATTGAGAACTTTCCCGCCCAACCCAGATATAAGCAATGACAAAAGCAACGCTACAACAAACCGCCGCCATTGAATAGACAAACTCAGCCCCGAACGACTCCCAATAATAGCCGCTGTAGTAGCTGCCCAACATGCCGCCCAAACCAAAGGTCAAGCTGGTATATAGCGCTTGACCTTTACCCTGATGCCGGTCGCCGAAATAAAGATGAACCAAATGAATAGCGGCGACATGCGTACCGGCAAAGGTTGCGGCATGTAACAATTGGGCAAAAAGCAGTAGCCAAAAATAATCGACGCACCAAGCAATCATCAACCAGCGCACAACCGAAAGTACAATACTGAACAATAAAACCGTGCGCAGGGAAAAACGCTTCAATATACGGCGCATGTAAATGAATAAAACAATCTCGGCAAATACGGCCAGCGCCCACAAAAAACCGGTCAGGCTTGCGCTGTATTGATAATGCTTAAGATAGATCGAGTAAAAAACGTAGTAAGGCGCGTGCGCCAGCTGTAGCAGCATATACACAACCAGGAACGCCCATATCTCCGGCTTTTTCATGATTTGCATGATGCCGACGGCGGCCTGATGATGAGGCGCCTGAATTGTCGGAGTCATCAGGCTGACTACCCAAATGAGAGTCATCAAAGAAGTAGTCGCTATCGGAATAATATCCAGGGACAGATAATCCAATAACCGGCCTACGCCCAGCACCGCAACGATAAAGCCGATCGAGCCCCATAGCCTTATCCGGCTGTAACGGTGCGCCTCGTTTTTTAAATGGTATAAGGTTATCGCCTCGAACTGCGGCAACGCGGCGTTCCAGAAAAAGCTAAAGGCTATCGTTATCCAGGCAAACCAGAAATAACCATGAACGAATAAGAATCCGGCAAAGAATGCAGCGGTAAAAAAAGCGGCTATGCGGATGATACGCAGGTTTTTCCCGGTATGATCGGCAATCCAGCCCCATAGAATCGGCGCAATAATCCGGGTGCCGCTTAGCATTGCGGAAAGTTCGCCGATTTGAACGGGATTAAAACCGCTTTCTTTTAGATAGAGTCCCCAGTAAGGGAGAAAAACGCCTACTGTGGCAAAATAAAAAAAGTAAAAGCCTGACAGTCGCCAGTATGGGATTGACATTGGATTATTCATGTAGGGGTATCCCTTGTGGATACCCTATTGGAAATATCATCGTAAAAAAACGGGCAACCACAAGGGATTGCCCCTACTTGATTACCGCAAAACCGGCAATCCCGATTGAACGTTGATATTTTGCGCCCGATGCCGCAACAAATGATCCATGATCACGATTGCCATCATCGCCTCGGCAATCGGCGTTGCACGAATCCCTACACAAGGATCATGGCGGCCTTCGGTAACGACTTCAATCGCTTCGCCTTGCAAGTTGATGCTTCTGCCCGGCAAGCGCAGGCTGGAGGTGGGTTTCAAAGCGATACCGGCAGTAATCTGCTGACCGCTGGAAATTCCGCCCAAAATACCGCCGGCATGGTTGCTTAAAAAACCGTCCGGGGTAATTTCATCGCGAAACTGCGTGCCTTTGCTATTGATGCAGTCGAAGCCGTCGCCGATTTCCACGCCTTTTACCGCATTGATGCTCATCAAGGCATGAGCCAAATCGGCATCGAGCCGGTCGAAGATAGGCTCGCCCAAGCCCGGCGGAACATTAGTCGCGACCACTTCAACTCGCGCACCGATGGATTCGCCTTCTTTGCGCAATGCATCCATATAGGCTTCCATTTCCTCGATTTTATCGGCGTCGGGGCAGAAAAAAGGATTGCTGTCGATAATCGCCCAATCGACTTTTTCGATTTTTATCGGTCCCAACTGCGATAAATAACCTCGTATTTCTATACCGGCCTGTTCCTTCAAATATTTTTTCGCGATGCCGCCCGCCGCAACACGCATCGCCGTCTCGCGAGCCGATGAACGCCCGCCGCCCCGATAATCCCTGGTGCCGTATTTGTGCTGATAGGTGTAGTCGGCATGGCCGGGCCTGAAGGTATCGGCGATTTTGGAATAATCCTTGGAACGTTGATCGGTATTTTCAATTAACAGCCCAATCGGCGTACCGGTAGTTTTGCCTTCAAATACGCCGGACAGGATTTTCACTTCATCGGCTTCGCGCCGCTGGGTGGTGTGCCGTGAGGTGCCGGGTTTCCTGCGATCCAGGTCCGCCTGCAAGTCGGCTTCGGTCAAGTCCATGCCCGGAGGGCAGCCATCGACGATGCAACCCAGCGCAGGGCCGTGGCTTTCGCCAAACGAGGTAACGGTAAATAATTTTCCTATTGAGTTTCCAGACATAGTTATAAAGCCGCTAAAAATAATTCGTTGTATTGGCTAACCTGTTCCGCCGTCAGCAAAAATACGCCATCGCCGCCGCGCTCAAAGTCCAGCCAGTAAAAAGGTACGTCGGGGAAAGCGCTTTGCAGGGTTTCCGCACTGCTGCCCACTTCCACAATCAAAATCCCCTGCTCTGCCAGATAGCGATCGGCATCGACCAGGATACGCAAGACAAGGTCCAGTCCCGTGCGTCCGCCTTTAAAACCCATATCCGGCTCGGCACGAAATTCCGCGGACAATTGCTCCCATTCATCCTGAGACACATACGGCGGATTGCTGACGATGACATCGTAAAGCGTTTCAGGCAGCTCATTAAACAGATCCGATTGGTAAAGAGTTACCCCATCTTCCAGCTGATGTTTGGCGACATTCAGTTCGGCGACGGCCAGCGCATCGGCCGATAATTCCACCGCATCGACATCGGCGTCGGGAAACGCATAAGCGCAGGCTATGGCAATGCAGGCGCTGCCGGTGCATAAATCCAGGATGCGTTCGACCTGCTCTTCATCCACCCAAGGCGAAAAACGCTGTTCGATTAATTCGGCGATAGGCGATCTCGGCACCAACACCCGCTCATCGACATAAAACGACAGGCCGGCAAAAATGGCTTCATGGGTCAGATAGGAGACCGGTATGCGTTCGTTGATGCGCCTGTCGACCATATCGATCACAGCCTGGCGTTCGGTTAGCGTCAAAACGCTTTGCAGATAAGCATCGGCCAAATTATAAGGCTGGCGCACGGTATGTAAAACCAGCGCCGCCGCTTCATCCAACGCCGTTGCAGTGCCGTGGCCGAAACAGACTTCGGCTTCGGTAAAGCGGCTGGCAGCCCAGCGGATGTAATCGCGAATGCTTGATAAGGTGGTTAAAACTTCGGATGGTGTTGTTTTCATTGCTAAGATAGATGCAATAGGGTTCGACGAAGGGGGAGATTTTAAACTAAACTCTATGAGCTTGTTTGAATATTAAATAAACATAACATGAACAAAACCAATAACAACCTTAGTAACACAGCCGCAAATTTAGCTAAAAACAAACTCTTAACGGATTGTTATCGCCATATGCAATCCGATGACCTGGTATTGCCGACTATCCCCGATGTGTCGTTCAAAATTCGCCGTGCCATTAGCGATGACGATGCCAGCGTTTCGTCAATAGCGCGCATAGTCCAGATTGATCCTTCTATTACCGCCAGACTGATACAAATCTCCAACAGCGCTTTGTTTTCGGGCCGGAAAAAAATCGAAAGCTGTCCCGAAGCGCTAACCCGGCTGGGATTAAAAGCGACCCAGGATATTATTACCGCGTTTGCACTGAAATCGGTGTTTAACGCCAAGTCTCCCGTCATTCGCCAGAAAATGATCGAGCTATGGACGCACAGCAGTTATGTTGCATCGATCTGCGCCGTGTTCGCGCATAGAATTCCGGGCTTTGATCCGGATCGGGCCATGCTGGCCGGGCTGATTCATGATATTGGTATCGTGCCCATTTTGACTTATGCCGATGATCATCCGGATATTATTGCCTATCCCAGAGAACTTGCTGAGATAGTAAAGAAACTGCGCGCCGATATTGGCGTGCAAATTATTCGCCAGTGGGATTTTCCTGAAGATTTTGCCGATGTGGTGATTAATGCCGAAAACTGGTTTCGTAATAACAATAATCCGGCCGGTTACGCCGATATTGTGATGATCTCGCAGGTACACAGTTTCATCGGCAAAATCGATATTAAAAAGATACCTAGAATAGATACCCTGCCCGCTTATAAAAAGCTGTCCGGTTATTTTGACGCCGATGACAGCATCAATATTCTGGATGCCGCCAAAGACGATATCGAGCATATCCGGCAAATGCTGGCTTAAGGCGTTGCCCAGTGGATATTAGCCCGCTAATCAGCCAAAGCCTGCTAGGCGCTAATAAGTCGGCGGAAAACCCCTTGAACCTGAAAGTCGGCCAGCAGCTTGACCTCAAAGTGATCAACGCCGACATACAGGCGGCCAAAAACGCCGTGACCTTGTCATTGGGCGGCAAGGACATCAGCGTACAAAGCAACCAACCGGTTGCGCTAAATCCCGGACAGAATTTAAAAGTCCAAGTTACCCAAATCGCTCCGACCACCGAATTTAAAGTTGTCGAACCGCCGCCGGGACAAGCTGAAATACGCTTAAAGCTAATGCCGGCGGCTGCCAACGCCATCATTAACAAAGACCCTGCGCTTAGGGATAGCGGTAACGCCGCGACCGGCAGGGACTCGACGCAGGCGGCAGCCAAAGACGGAAGCAGTGCCATCGCCCGGCCAACGGTCGGCGACAAACCCGACGGCGCAACGCCGTCCTTACCGGTCAAGCAGCTATTGGATGCCAGGATCATCAATGTCGCCGACAACAAAATCCAGTTACAGCTTGCCGATGCCGGCAATAAGCAAGGCCCCGTCATCACGATCGACCGTTCGCAGTTGACCAATGCACCGTCCGAGCTAAAACCAGGCCAAAACCTGAACCTGGAAATAGTCAAAACCGGTGCCGCGCTGGAGTTCAAGATCGTCAATCCGGCGACTTATATTCCTGAAGCCAAAGTCGCCGAATTCATAAAACAATTCCTGCCGAAACATGAAGCTTCGCCGATCTTTTTAAACCAACTCATCAAAGACTTGCCGCAGCTTCTTAAGAATCCGAGCGTGCCGCAGGCATTAAAAGATCTTGCCACTCAAATCGTCCGGAACCTGCCGCCAAAGGAGCAATTGGTCACCAGCCCTGGGCTTAAGCAGGCTATCGCCAATTCAGGGATTTTTCTTGAAGCGAAATTGCCGACGGCGATGTCGCAAACGGAACTGCTCAAAGAGCTGCCGCAACTGATAAAAAACGAGACCGTGCCGCAATCGTTGCAGCGTATCGCCGTTGAAATATTGCAAAACTTGACGCAAAAGCAACCCTTGCTTGACAGCCCAAGTGCTGAACAGCCGCCCCCCAGTCCAAAGCCGGTTCCCGAAACCGAATCGGCACCTGAGAAGATAATCCCGGCGAATGACGGTATCACGGCCAAAACGGGAGATTTAGAATTAGCTACCGGAGATTTCAAAGCCAACTTGCTTAAATTCATTCAAGCTTTAAAGCAGGAAATCACCCCTCAAGGCGAACAATCGCTGAATCAAGTCGATCTTGATTTGCTGAAAAACCTGCAACATAAGACCGAAAATACCGTTGCCAAGCTAGTGCTGGATCAGTTGATGTCACTACCCAAGGAAGACAACCCGAAGCAGTTATGGACTATCGACATTCCTTTTATTGACCGGCAACAGGCGGAATCGGTCAGGATTGAAGTGCAGCAGGACAAGGAAAACAAGCAGCAACCAGGCAGCGGCAACAGCGACTGGTCGGTTAATATCACCATTACCCCGCCGGGGCTGGGTACCATTCATTGCGTCGTTTCTTACCGGAACAATGAGATCAATACCTTTTTCAAGAGCCGGAATAGCCAAACGACCGAACTGATCAAGCACAATCTGGATTACCTGAAAAACCAACTTGAAGAATCGGGATTAAAGACGGGACACATGGATGCCCACGACGGAGTGCAAAAAACACAAGCTACGCATTCTCACCAACTAACCGGGAAAAAACTGTTTGACGATAAAGCTTAGAATGTATTGCGATTTTATCGTTATCCAATATCGAAGCCTCAAAAAGTTGGCTATAGAACAGCCAACCCAACTGGCCACCATAGCTATGCAGCAATCGCCCCAAACCAGCCTATCAGTCCGGATCCTTAAACGGTAAATGCCGGTTTAGGGTATTATTCCGGTCATTCGAAATTTTAGTTCGATTATTACTCAACCGATAACAAAGCTTTTTTCAAAGCGCGGTTTAAAAGCCCGGATACAAGATGAACACACTGACTCAACTACATGCCGATATCGAACAGCGCGTACAAACTATCCGTGCCGACAATGCCGATTGGCTATGCCGCATGGGCTGCGATAGCTGTTGCCGACGGCTTGCCGAAATACCCCGGCTCAGTGCTGAGGAATGGGATTGGCTACGGGAAGGACTGGCCGCGTTGCCCCCGGAGCGGCTTCAGGAAATCGGCCAGGACATCGCCGCGCTGGCCGAGCAATCAACACGCCCCATCGTCTGCCCATTGTTGGACCGATCGGCGGGAGCCTGCATGGTTTATGCCCACCGCCCGGTGGCTTGCCGTACATACGGCTTCTATGTCCAGCGCGACCAGGGGCTTTACTGTAAGGACATCGAATCGCGCGTGGCCGACGGTGCCTGGGCCGAAGTGGTATGGGGCAACCAGGACGCCATCGACCGCCGTCTCGGCAGTCTGGGCGACAGCCGCGATTTGACCGAATGGTTCGCCGGCTGGCAAGAGGACATGTCTTAACAAACCCAGTCAAAATTCTTATCTCATAGCTCATCCTGCTGCTTACGCAACAATTCCACAAACTCATCCGCCGCTATGGGTTTACTTTTGATATAGCCCTGATAGCTATCGCAACCTTTCTCCCGCAAGAAATCCAGTTGCTGCTGGGTTTCCACGCCTTCGGCCAAGACTTTAAAGCCCAGGATATGCGCCATCGCAACGATGGTCGCGGCGATTTCCATGTCATCTTGATGGAAAGGAATATCGTCGATAAAGCTCTTGTCGATTTTTAATATATCCAGCGGAAAGTGCTTCAGATAAGCCAAGGATGAATAACCCGTGCCGAAATCATCAAGGGCAAGACGGACGCCTTGAGCGCGGAGATTATTTAAGATGATCGTCGCTTGATCTTGATTGCCCATCAATCCGCTTTCGGTTATTTCCAATTCCAGTTGAGTGCCCGGAAAATCCGTTTCTTTGAGTACCTGCGACACCAACGAGCAAATATCGCTTCGCTGAAATTGGAAAGGGGAAACATTGACCGCTAAAGTCAATGGCGGTAAGCCTTGGTCCAGCCAAAGGCGTCCTTGCCGGCAGGTTTCGCGTAACACCCAGCCGCCGATGTCTATAATCAGATTGCTTTCTTCAGCAATAGGAATAAATTTTAGCGGCGGTATCATCCCTTCCAGCGGATCATGCCAACGCACCAAGGCTTCGGCACCGGTAATCCGGCCACTCATAATATCCACCTGCGGTTGAAATAAAATACGCAGTTCCTGTTTTTCAACGGCGCTACGCAGCCGGGTTTCCAGCGCCATACGCTCTCTGGCCGCGATGGTCAGGTCTTCGGAGAAATAGGCAAAGCAACCGCGACCGGCATCTTTGGCTTGGTACAAGGCAGCATCGGCATGATCCATCAGCCGTTCATAGCTGTCGCCGTGTTGCGGATACAAGCTGATGCCAATACTGGTGCCAATCTGTACGCTGTCCCATTGGCCTAGTCTAAAGGGTTTGCTTAAATCGGCGATGATGGCTTCCGCTATTCGCGCAGCATCTTCCGTATGCGCAACGTCTTCCAGCAATACGACAAACTCATCGCCGCCCCAGCGGGCAACCAGGTCAACCTCACGCAATAATGCGCTAATGCGTCCGGCAACTTGTTGTAACAGCTCGTCGCCTGCCTGATGCCCCAGACTGTCGTTAATCGATTTAAAACGATCCAAATCGAGCATCAGCAACGCTAACTGCTTGCCGGCACGCCGTTCCGTATCGATACCGTGCTTGACCCGCTCCTGCAACAGCCGGCGGTTGGCAAGTTGAGTAAGGGGATCATAGAAAGCCAGTTGTTGGATCGACTCATTATCGGCCTTACGTTTGGTGATGTCCTCAATCATGCAGAGGTGGCGAGGATGCGCTTTATCTTCGACATAAATCGGCGTAATCGTCATATTGATCCAGACCGGAGTGCCATCGTGATGCAGATAGCGTTTTTGCATCTGGAAGCCGGGTATTTTTCCGGCATTCAATAAGGCCATGTTATCCAAATCTTCTTGAACATCGTCCGGATGGGTAATGCTCATCCAGTCAATATCGGCCATTTCCTCCATGGTCCTGCCTGCAATTTTGGCGAACATGGGATTGACGGCATAAATAGACCCCGTAAGCGAATCGATCAAAGCGATACCGATCGGGGCATCATTAAAAATAGTTTTGAAGCGGTTCTCGCTTATTCTTAATGCCTTGTCTGCCGAGTCGTGCTCGATAGCAATGCCGGCCAGGCGAGCGGATTGTTCGATCAGGTAAATATCGGATGCCGAGGGCGAGTGCGCGCCGCGATGATAAATGGCAAACGTACCCAGCACCTGTTTAGTCGATGAATAAATGGGCTGCGACCAGCATGAAGCCAGTCCGGCTTGGGCGGCAAGTTCTTTATAGGACTCCCAATAGGGATGCGTCGCGATGTCTTCAACGATAACGCGCTCACCGGTAAAAGCCGCCCTTCCGCAGGAACCAACGCCAATACCGATTCCTATGCCGTCGATGGCGGCGTTATAAAAATCAGGCAGACTGGGCGAACTCCCATTAACAAGACGCTTGCCTTCATCGTCCAGCAATAAGATGCTGCACAGCATAGCGGGATTAAGTTGCTCCACGCCCAGCACGATAGCTTCAAGAATACTTGGCAGCGGATTGTTGGCAGCCAGCAGTTCCAGTGTACGGCTGTGAAAGTGCTCGTATTTTTCGGCTTGCTTGCGTGCCGACATTTCCTGCTCCAAGGCTTCATTCTGGTCAAGAAGTTCGGATTCGGCTAATGCCTGGCTTTCCTGAATTAGAACAATCCACCAGGCAGCGATACTAATCAGCGCTGCCAGCATGAAAAACAGATTGTATAGGACAGCACTAAGCTCGGTTGCACCGTCCGGATTCAAGGTGTTAATGCTGAGCGAGTAAGCCAGCCAGAAAATGACGGCAACAATCCCAAGCATCAAGCCTGAATAAAATAAGAATTTGGCAATTCTGAAACTAAGCTGTTTTGAAATACGCTGTCCAACGATTAAGACCAGCAGATCCAAAAACGCTTGACGGTAAATCGATGTACGCTGCGGCTTACATTGATCTTTGCAGTTCGAGTCCAGAGTGCAACACAAAGAGCAAATAGATGCTTCGTGATAGGGACAATAGGCAAAATCCGTTTGCGCATACTGCTGCTCGCATACGCCACAGCCACATAATTGATCGGAGCTTGCAAAATGCACGTTCTGACGGGCAAAGTAATATTTGCCCTCGGTCAGTTTGGCGATAATCGGAACGAGCATAAAACTGATCGTCATCGCAAGCAACCATGAGTAAGCTTGTGCATAAAGCCCAAAAGCACCGGTGAAAGCAATAATGGATGCTATTGAAGCCACCAACATGCTGACAAATCCGACCGGATTGTAATCATGGAGGTGTGCGCGTTTGAACTCGATAATGGGCGGGCTGAGTTTTAAAGTTTTGTTGACGGTTAGGTCGGCGACAACCGCTGAAACCCAGGCAATGGCGACATTGGAATAAAGTCCGAGCACTTTTTGCAGGGCTTCGAATACCCCCATTTCCATCAGCAGCAAGGCGATGCCGATGTTGAACACCAACCACACTACTCGTCCAGGGTGTGCATGGGTGACCCTGGAAAAGAAATTCGACCATGCCAAAGACCCCGCATAAGCGTTGGTGACATTGATCTTGATTTGGGAGGTCACAACAAAAACAGTGCTGACAAAAAGGGCCAGACCGGGATGGTCGAAAACATAGGTATAAGCGATGTAATACATTTGCACCGGCTCTTTTGCCTCGGCATAGGCAAGCCCCGTCATTACAGCGACAGACGCCAGCAGCACACCGGCCAACTGCTTAAAACAGCCTAATACGATCCAGCCGGGTCCTGCCGCCAGCATGGACATCCACCAAGTTAAGCGATTACCTTTATGTTTATCCGGCATGAAACGCAAATAATCGACTTGTTCGCCGATTTGAGCGATCAGTGAAAATGAAATCCCGGTGGCAATGCCGAAATAATAAGGATCGAATTCATTGCTGCCTGAAACGTGCCCCTTAAAATGGCTTAAAGCCTCCAAGGTATGCGGGGCTTGCGTGTACAGGAAATAAAAAGGCAGCAGCATCAATATCAACCAGAGCGGCTGCGTCAATAAATGCAGGCGGTTGATGGCGGTAATGCCGTAAAAAACAATAGGGATAATAATCAGCGAACACAGGATGTAACCCAAATATAAAGGCAACTCAAAATAGAATTTGAGCGCCTGCGCCATGATGGCGGCCTCTAACGCAAAAAAGATAAAACAGAACGAAGCGTAAATCAGTGAGGTGATCGTTGAGCCGACATAGCCGAATCCGGCACTGCGGGTTAATAAATCGATGTCGATATTATAACGCGCGGCGTAGTATGAAATCGGTAAGCCGGCTCCGAATATAACGATTGATGCGAAAATAATCGCCCATACCGCATTGGTGTAGCCATAGCTCAGTAACAGGCTGGCCCCAATCGCTTCAAGCGCTAAAAAAGAGATGCTTCCTATAGCCGTATTAGCCAGTAGGAGCGGCGACCATTTTCGAAAGCTGGAGGGTGAATAGCGAAGTGCGTAATCTTCAATGGTTTCGGTCGCAACCCATCTGTTGTATTGGCGACGCGATTTCTCGACAGGATGTCTTGTCATAAAAGCATTCGATATGCGTTGAGTGTAAGCTGCCTATTGTAACAGATGAGTTCAAGAGGCTTTGGCGCCAAGGTATCTCCGCAAAAATAATCCGATAAGACAATAAATTATGTAACTATTCAGCATATAGAAAAATGGAACTCGGCAATTGCTCCTGCATTGCTCTACCTCCTGCATAAGCCACAGGGATGTGGCGAATGCAGATTTTGCATGGAGCAAAATATCTGCCCATGCAGTCGACGGATGACACGGATAGTACGGATTTACACGGATTTTTAGTCCTAACCCGGTTTGTTTTACGCTTTTAATCCGTGTTTATCCGTTTAATCCGTGTCGCCTAGAGGCGCCTACTTTTGGCATCCGTGTTCTATTGGGAATACGCTGAATAGTTACTAAATTATTTGATATTTTCGCCATCAATATCCGGAAAGCCGGCAGGGATGCCGGCATCCGGTCACTTGGAACCTTGTAATTACAATTCCCGCGTAGCGCTGAATTTAATATCCGGCCAACGTTCTTCGGTCAATTGCAGGTTGACCCGGCTGTTGGCGACATAAACCAGGTAGCCGCCGCCGTCTTCGGCCAGATTGTCAAAAACCTTGTTCTTGAATTCTTCCAGCTTGGCCGGTTTGTCGGAACTTACCCAGCGCACGGCTGAGATCGGTATCGCATCGTAAGCGCATTCGACGTTGTATTCGCTTTTAAGCCTGAACGCGGTCACGTCAAACTGCAAAACACCGACCGCGCCCAAAATAAGATCGTTATTCTTTAACGGCCTGAATAGCTGGGTCGCGCCTTCTTCGGTCAACTGCACCAGCCCTTTTTGCAGGGCTTTGGCTCTTAACGGGTCTTTTAGCACCACCCGGCGGAATAATTCCGGCGCAAAATAGGGGATGCCGCCGTATTTAAGCGTTTCGCCCTGGGTAAAAGTATCGCCGACCTGGATGGTGCCGTGGTTGTGCAAGCCGATGATGTCGCCGGGATAGGCTTCTTCGACGCTTTTACGGCTGTCGGCCTGAAAAGTGATCGCATTGGCAACCTGGATATTTTTACCGATGCGGACGTGATGGACCTTCATGCCTTTATCGAATTTACCGGAACAGACTCTTAAAAATGCAATCCGGTCCCGATGAGACGGGTCCATGTTGGCCTGTACCTTAAACACAAAGCCGGTAAAGTTGGGTTCTTCCGGCAATACCTCGCGTTGCTCGGCCTGTCTGGGCCGGGGCGGCGGCGCATATTCGGCGAATGCGTCCAGCAATTCGATAATCCCGAAGTTGTTGATCGCCGAGCCGAAAAATACCGGCGTCAGGTTACCGGCCAGATAATCTTGAAGATCGAATTCGTGGCTGGCGCCTTTGACCAAATCTATTTCATCCCTGAGTTCCTGGGCCTGATCGTCCAGCAGTTCATCCAGCTTTGGGTTATTCAAACCTTTGATGATTTCGGCCTCGGCAATCTTGCCGCCATGCTGGGCGCTAAACAGGTGAATCTCATCCTTATACAAGTGATAAACACCTTTAAAGCGTTTACCCATGCCGATAGGCCAGGTCATCGGCGCGCATTTGATTTTCAGGATGTTTTCGACCTCGTCCATCAATTCGATGGGTTCCCGCCCTTCCCTATCCAGCTTGTTGATGAAGGTCAGGATCGGCGTTGTGCGCAGACGGCACACTTCCATCAGGTTGATGGTTCTTTCTTCAACGCCTTTGGCAACGTCGATTACCATTAATGCGGAATCGACCGCAGTCAAAGTGCGATAAGTATCTTCGGAGAAGTCTTCATGGCCTGGGGTATCGAGCAGGTTGATAATGCTGTCTTTATGCTCGAACTGCATGACCGATGTGGTCACCGAAATACCCCGCTCCTTTTCCATTTCCATCCAGTCGGAAGTCGCGTGACGCGCCGCCTTACGGCCTTTTACCGAACCGGCAAGCTGGATTGCGCCTCCGAACAGCAACAGTTTTTCGGTCAGTGTGGTTTTTCCGGCGTCAGGATGGGATATGATGGCAAAAGTTCTACGGCGTTTGGTTTCGGAGCTTAGTTCGGTAATCGACATGTTTTATGCAAAAAATAGGTACGCATACGGTACTTAACAAAAAGAGTACCCATTTTATTAATGGGAGGCGAATGGATGATTGAAGGCTTCCCTTGTTAATGCTGTAAAAATCCAATTGCTGAGCGGTATTATCGGTAACCTAAAGGTTCATTAGACGGATTACGAACCCAGTTGTTTTAAAAATACCGAGACGGCTTCAACCGGTTGATTTTACCTAATTCACACGAAATAAGTAAGCCTCAATCTCCGTAAGATTACAGAATGGAACGGTTTCCGGTCGAACATCATTGCCCGGTGACCGTGAAGCGCATGAAGACTTCAATCGTCACTATTCAGCCACAGATAGACACGAATTACACAGATAAGGCTAAAGGCGAAAAGCTGTGCGTTAACACGCCCTTCGCCTTTAGCCTCCGCTCTTCAATCCGTATGCATCTGTAGTTGAGGCGAATATTTCCAGGCGGAAAACAATATCTTATTCGATCCAATCGGCTGTCTATGTTGCCCGGCGCCCGTAATGAACAGTGCGTAACATCAAATAGTAAGAATTGTCTTGAGACTAAAAAACGTCTATTATCCGCAAAAATTTTAGCCAAGCTGGCCCATGGTACCAACACGGTTGCAATCGCAGGAGCGCTGATTCACCGTATCCCTATCTAGTATAATCATTGAATAGAGCAAGATATGACCAATATCAGAGAAAAACGATCAGCCGGGCGCTTCCCCACTTTTTGTACCGTTGATCTTGAACCGGGTACAGGCGTAACGCGCAATCTGAGCACTACTGGAGTATGTTTTACGACAGATAAAGCGATTGAGCCGGATTTAATGCTGCGTTGTTTTATCCCCATGGAAAAACCGGGCAGAAATACGCTCCGTCTTCGCTGTGAAGGCCGGGTGGTGCGCGCAGACAGATGCCCTGAAGGTTGGGATGTTGCGATTAATTTCACTACATTTGAATGGTGATTGTAGAAGAACGGCTTAGGGTAATGGGCATATAGGAGCGTTTCGAGTCCAAATTATTTCAATAGAGGCTTTTGCCCACCCAGCCGCCGGGCCGGCTAGCCAATTCCCAATGATTGCTCAAATTCAGCCAATGGCATCGGTCTGCCGAACAAATAACCCTGTATAGCCCGGCAGCCGTGAAGTTCCAAAAATGCGCGCTGCTCTTCCGTTTCTACCCCTTCGGCAATCACGTCCATACCCAAGTTGTTGGCCATGCCGATAATCGTTTGCACGATCACCGCATCGGTAGGTTTGACGCCGATATTACGCACGAAGGACTGGTCGATCTTTAGCTGATTGATCGGCAATTGCGTCAGGTAAGCCAGCGATGAATAGCCGGTACCGAAATCATCCATGGAGGAATGTACCCCGATTGCTTTGAGTTCCTGCATTTTGATAATGGTGTCGTCTATATTGTCGAGCACCAGGCTTTCCGTCAGTTCGAGCTTGAGCCGGCCGGGCTGAACGGCATATTTTTCCAGCACGGCGCAAACTTGTTCGACGAAACAGGCTTGATGAAATTGATGCGCGCTGATATTGACGGCAAGCTGCAAAGGACGGAGCCGAGGAATATCTTCCCAACTTTTTAGCTGAGCGCAGGCGGCTTCCAATACCCACAGACCGATCGGCAGGATCAGCCGGGTTTCCTCAGCCAGCGATATGAACTCCAAAGGCGAAACCAAACCGCGTTCAGGATGTTCCCAGCGCAGCAGCACTTCGGCGCCGATGGCCTGATGATCATGGTGCGCCTGCAACTGGAAATAAAGCTTGAATTGATGTTCTTTTAATGCGCGGTGCAGGTCCGCTTCCAACATGGCACGGGCGGTAACCGCGGCCTGCATCTTAGGATCGAAAAAGCGTAAGGTATTGCGGCCTGTTGCTTTGGCTGCATACATGGCGATGTCGGCCCGCTTCAACAACTCATCGACCGTTTCCAAGTGATTATTAAATAAGGTAATACCAATACTCGGGGTGCCGCGGTATTCGTAGCCGGCAAGTTGGTAGACCTGATTAAGAACAGCGAGAATTTTTCCGCCAACCTCTTCTGCCTGTATGGCGGCTTCCTCCGGATTCAGGCTCAATTGTTCCAGCATGACCACAAACTCGTCGCCGCCCTGGCGAGCCACCGTGTCGCCTTCGCGCACGCAGCTTACAAGACGTTTGGCAACCTGTGTCAGCAGCATGTCGCCCATATCGTGACCCAAAGTATCATTCAGCGATTTGAAATTATCCAGGTCGATAAACAGCAGTGCGCCATACTTCCCGCTTCTACCGCTGACGGCTAATGCTTTAGCCAGCTGTTCCTGAAACAACCGGCGATTAGGGAGTTGGGTGAGCGGATCGTAATAGGCCAAACGGTGAATTTCGGCGGCCGCTTCTTTGTTGTTAGTGAGATCGGCAAAAGAAGCCACGTAATGAGTAATGCTGCCGTCGGCGGCACTGACAGCGGAAATATTCATCCATTCGGCATAGATCACGCCGTTTTTCCGCCGGTTCCATATTTCGCCCTGCCAAAAACCGTTCTCTTGCAACGATGCCCACATACGCTGATAGAACGCTTTATCGTGCCGTCCTGAGCTGAGCAGGCGCGGCGTCTGGCCTACGGCTTCTTTTGCACTGTACCCGGTCAAACGGGTGAAAGCCTGGTTGACTCTGACGATAACGGCATTGGGGTCGGTTACGATCATGCCTTCCTGGGATTCAAAAGCGATGGCAGCGATGCGCAACTCTTCATCATTATGTTTATGCTCGGTAATGTCCATCTCGATACCTGACATGCGCAAGGGCTTGCCGTTGGCATCGCGTTTGACCACGATGCCGCGATTCAATATCCAAACCAACGGTCCGGATAGCGTACGGACACGATATTCGGCTTGAAAAAACGCTGTACGTTGTTCCATATGCGCCGTCAAAGCGACATCATAGACAGGGAAGTCATCAGGGTAGATGTTGTTTTGCCAGGTATCGACATCCAGCTCTATTTCTTCCAATCGGTAGCCGCGCAGTTTAGCCCAACGCTCGTTGAAAACAACCCTGCCCGTCGCGATGTCCCAATCCCATGAGCCCATCCGGTCGCTAGCCAGAACCATCGATAGAACATGGGTTTCGACCTCATGCAAGATTGCCTCTTGCTGTTTGCTTTCGGTAATGTCGGTAAGCGCGACATACAATACCAGCTCTTTGTCGTCAATCATGATGCGTCGGCAATCCAATTGAACGAAAAACACCGCGCCATCATTGCGTTTAAGCGTCAGTTCGATATTTTGCCGTCCGTCGCGGTTAATTGCAGCGGAGAAAAAAAGCCGCCAGCGATTGTCGTCTTCGGCACTAATAAAAGCCGCAAAGTGACGGTATAACAAACGCTTGCGCTCCAGTCCAAGCAGAGCGACGGCGGCGGGGTTGATTTCGCTAATCAATCCTTTGTGCGTGAGGGTAAGGTAGCCGACTGGAGCAAAATCATAAAAGGCGGCATAGCGGTCATGAGATTGCTCTAAATCGGTATGGCCGCTATGCAACTCCCGGTTCTGCGTTTCCAATCCGGTCTTGCCTAAGCGAAATTCTTCGGCAGTGCGAAGCGCAGGCTTTATCGGCAAGACATTACAAGATTGTGTCTTGGTTTCTATCATCGGATTATGTTCGGCTTCCTTTCTCATACGGCACCTACAAGTCTATGGACTACGTCAGAAAATATTTTGTGGCGAGCTGCTTTATACAACTAGCTGAGTTTCATTAAGATCAGTTAACTATAAGCCGTCTTACTCTATATTTAAAACAATCGATGCAGTGCATGACTTATCCTCAAAATTAAAGAAAAAAGTATTTTTTAAGTTTAAATTGATGTTGTTTACCTTAACAAGGCAAATGCATAACTAAAATACGCTCTAATACCTACCGAATTAGCCCCCCTCCCGATAATGCAGATATAAATAACTGAAGCTCTTGGATACGCAGTCATACTAATTCGCCCTACGTTACGGCTGTGATATATTTGTTGTAAACCACTAATTTGTTGTGACTTTTAATGGTCATTTTCTTTGCCGTCGCTTCAGGCACTGCGTTTCCAGCTTTAACGGATTTTCGAGGACTCATATGAATACAGATTTTCTGATCGTACTGATTAGTGACAATCCCTATCAATTGGGTTTATTAAAAGGATATTGTCATGCCCATCACTATAAGCTTCATGAAACAATAGCCGACATAGAATCAATCAATGCAATGATTCAGTTAAGGCCTAATATCATTATCCTTGCTATAGAGCCTTCGCAAAACCAGGACAAAAAAGCTGGCTTTGAGTTGATACGCGAAGTAAGCATTAATCATAAAATTCCAGTATGTTATTTAGGCGACGTTAATCTCGCTTCCGGTTTAGAAGGAGATGTGGCTTGCTGGATAGACGCAACTTTAGATTCTCCCCTTGATGTTAACCAACTGGATGAGTATCTGGGCAACCGGTTCAAGCATCATCGCCGCTTTATTCATGAAAAAAGGAATCGTATCAGGCGGGCTGCTAACGATCGAAGATTATTAATGCTTGAGCAGCAAAATACGCCGGTCGGCAATGATGTATCGACTATCGACAGCGCTAAAAACACAACCGCCGGCTGTTTTATAGTCGAACCCTTTCATATCGATCAACGTTCCAAATCTGTCTTGTTTAACGGCAAATCACTAAATTTGACCCGTAAAGAATTTGAACTTTTCCAGTTGCTGGCGCAAGATGTCGATCGTGTCTTTATGACCGATGAAATTATTAGTCATCTTTGGCCTGAAAATAATCGGGCAACTAAGTCGGATCTTTATCAGTACATGCATTTATTACGAAAAAAAATTGAAAACGATCCGAATAATCCCCAATGGATTTTGACTGTAAAAGGTTTCGGCTATAAATTGAATGCGACCCTGCCTGCCAAGATGGATTTGATAAACATGGATCCTATATCGCATACTCTCTTCCGGATACCGCTTCAATCTCAATAAAGACCGCGAGATACCATTCGGCAACAACGAGGCTTTGTGAACACACTTTATTACACGCATCCTGATTTTCTGTTTCATGACACAGGTATCGGCCATCCCGAATGCGCCGACCGGCTAAGAAGTATAGAAAATGCATTGTCAACGCCGGAGTTCTCAACTTTAATCCGGCAATCCGCTCCGCTCGGTACAGAGCAGCAAATCAGGCTGATTCATCCCCAGTTTCATATTGATGCCGTTCTTGACGCGATTCCCGAACAAGGCGAACACTATTTGGATCACGACACAGTGTTATCGCCTGGCTCCAGGCAAGCCGCTTTTCGTGCGGTTGGCGCCGTTTGCGATGCCGTTGATAAGATCCTGGCCGGCAAAGCCGATAACGCTTTTTGCGCGATTCGCCCGCCTGGGCATCATGCCGAACCCCGGCTGGCAATGGGCTTTTGCCTGTTCAATAACATAGCGATTGCGGCTGCTTATGCGCTGCACCATTATCAGCTCGAACGCGTTGCCATTGTCGATTTCGATGTCCATCACGGCAACGGCACACAAGCGGCTTTTTATAACCGGCCCAATGTGTTCTACGCCTCTACTCACGAAATGCCGCATTATCCGGGAACCGGACATCCGGCAGAGACGGGAGCCGGTAATATTATCAATGTGCCGCTGGCTGCGGGTGATTCGGGCGTCGAATTCAGGCAAAAATACAGCAGCATTATTTTGCCGGCTTTGAAAAGTTTTAAACCCGATTTACTGTTGATTTCAGCCGGTTTTGATGCCCATAAAGACGATCCCTTGGCTTCCGTCATGCTGGTTGAAGATGATTTTCAATGGATTACCCAGGAACTGATGAGTATCGCTGACAATTGTTGCAAAGGCCGAATTATTTCGGCATTAGAAGGCGGTTATAATCTCAAGGCATTAGCCGCCAGCGTTGCCGTTCATATTAAGACTTTACTGTCCGGCTAAGTATAAGCATTAGCCGGTTTTAATAATCAACTCAATGGCTAAGGTCGCGTAATCGGCAATCTATTTTTGCGTCGTCAATCCACTTGGACTATAGTTTAAGGCATTTTTAAAATGCCCAGCGCTTAGTACATGACTACACAAAAGATTATCAATCAATTTGCAAAAATTGCCACCATTGGTAACGAACTTTCCGCCGATTTACAACAAATCATCGGTCAAGTTGAAAAATTGACCGAGATCGGTATTGCCCTTTCCTCCGAAAAAGATACCGGGCAATTATTGGAAAAAATCCTGTTAGGCGCAAAGTCCATTACCAATTCGGACGGAGGAACGATATACCGGGTTGACGGTAAGACTATTAAAATTGAAATCATCCGTTCCGATAGTCTTGGTATTTCCCTGGGAGGCGAAGGAAATGCCATCAATATTCCGAATATCCCACTGTACGCGGAGAATGGCGAACCCAATCTCAAGAATGTCGTCTGTTATTCGTACCACAACAACAAAACCATCAATATCGAAGATGCCTACGATGCCGTCCATTTCGACTTTACCGGCACCAAGGCTTTCGATCAAAAAAACAATTACCGCTCAAAGTCTTTCCTCTCCATTCCCTTGACCAATCACCAAGGCGAAATCATCGGCATTTTGCAACTGATTAATGCGATCGATCCTACAACCAAAGAAATTATCGCGTTCGATTCAGTTTCTCAACGTTTTGCCGAGGCCCTGGCTTCACAGGCCGCAACTGTCTTAACAAAACAGCAGCTTATTACCGACCTGGAAAACATGTTCGAATCGCTGGTCAAATTGATAGCGACCGCGGTCGATGAGAAATCGCCGTATACCGGCGGCCATTGCCGCCGTGTCCCGGAACTGACCTCAATGCTGACTGAGGCGGCGCATAATACCGATTATGGCTATTTACAGGATTTTAAACTGACCGAAGCAGACCGGTACGAGCTCACTATCGCGTCTTGGTTGCACGACTGCGGTAAAATCGTCACCCCCGAGTACGTGATTGATAAAGCGACAAAACTGGAAACTATTTTTGACCGTATTCATTTACTGGAAGCACGCTTTGAAATATTAAAGCGCGACCGGGAAATTGCCTATCTCAAACAGCAGCTTGCTGCACAGCAAGACAATCATGCCCCAACACCTGAACAGCAACAATCTTTCCAAGCCGATATTGACCAATTCAATGAAGACTTGGCGTTTATTCGCTGCTGCAACACTGGCGGTGAAGCCATGTCGGATAAAGACATTGCCCGCCTTCAGTCGTTACAAAAGCTTACCTTGTCGCTAAACAATATCGACACCCCGTTATTAAGCGATGAAGAAGTCTACAATTTGAGTATATTCCGAGGCACCCTGACCTCGGAGGAACGAAAAGTCATCAACAACCATATCAACGTTACCATCTCCATGCTGGAAGCGATTAAATTTCCCAAGCACTTACAGAACGTTGTCGAATATGCCGGTGGACATCATGAACGCATGGACGGAAAAGGCTATCCCAAAGGGCTTAACCGGGAACAAATGTCCATCCCGGCGCGGGCAATGGCAATAGCCGATGTCTTCGAGGCATTAACAGCGAAAGACAGACCTTATAAACCCGGAAAAAAACTTTCCGAGGCTTTGTTTATCCTAGGAAAAATGAAAGAAGAAGGACACATTGATCCCGACCTGTACGATGCTTTTATCGAACAGAAGGTCTATAAAAGATATGCTGAAAAATTCCTGGATGACTTCCAAATCGACACCGAGTAGATAAGCCGTGCTTTATTTTTACTCCTTCCGTCTCTCTTTCGAAAACCACAAGATTCATAAAGATGCGCGACACGCATTCTTGTCAACCGGGCTTCTTTGATGAAATTCAGTAATAAATGGCTTAAATATTATCGTTTTCTGGCTTGTGCCGTCATCACACTGTTATTCATGGCGCATATAGCAACTTGGTTGCCTATTCCAACCCTTCAGCGCATGGAAAATATCTTATATGACTTGCGCCTGAGGGCCACGGCCGTTAATACCGTTGATTCGCGCATCGTTATTATCGATATAGACGAGGAAAGCCTTGCCAAGGAAGGACGTTGGCCTTGGCGCCGGGATAAATTGGCCCTTTTGGTCGATATGCTATTCGATTATTACAACGTTAAATTATTAGGTTTCGACGTGGTTTTCTCCGAGCCTGATGCCAGCGGCACTGTAGAGTTACTGGAAAAGCTGGCATCCGGTCCGCTACAAAAGGATAGCGATTTCTTATCGACGCTGGAAACAGTGCGCCCGAAATTGTCTTATGACGACATGTTTGCCAAAAGCCTGGAAAACCGGCCCGTGGTCTTGGGCTATGCAGCCAGCCAAAAGGTCGAAAAAACGCCTGAGGTCGGCATGTTGCCCTTACCTTTAGCATCGGCATCCGAATTACCGTTCAGCGCATTGCTGTTCAAAGAACAAAGCTATGTCGCCAATTTACCGAAACTGCAAGCAGCGGCAAAGTCAGGCGGTTTTTTTAATAATCCCAATGTCGATGAAGATGGCGTTTACCGAAGACTGCCGTTATTAACCCATTACAACGGCAAGATTTATGAAGCGTTGTCGCTGGCGTTATACAGAACCCTATTGGGCATGCCGGAGATTAAATTCATTACCGGCGAGGGCTATGGAAAAGACAATGTCAACAGTCAACTGGAAGGTATTGAAATTGAAGGTTTTCATATTCCTATTGACCGGACCGGCACCCTTTTGGTGCCCTATCGGGGGCGGCAAGGAAGTTTTCCTTATGTTTCGGCAACCGACGTGCTTAACAGTGTTGTCGACCAAGAAAAATTAAAAGATAAAATCGTTATTATCGGCACCACGGCGGCGGGTTTACTCGATTTACGAGCAACGCCGGTGCAAAACCTTTACGCAGGCGTGGAGGTACATGCCAATATTCTTATTAGTTTACTCGACCGGACAGGCCTCAAATCCAGACCCAGCTTTATCCTTGGCGTCGAATTGGTCGAATTGCTGTTAATTTGTCTGCTCGCCGCCTTTATATTTCCCCGATTACCGGTGCTGTTATCCGCCATTATGTTTACGGTATTACTTGCCGGTGGCATAGCGGCCAATTTTTACTGCTGGGCAATTTGGAACATCGATACCCTATTAGCCACGCCTATCACCTTATTGATAGTACTGTATGGCATCCAGATATTTTTCGGTTTTTTCTTCGAAAGCCGGAAGAAAAAACAAATGGGGAACATGTTCGGCCAATATATCCCGCCTGAATTGGTCGAACAAATGAGCCATTCTGATGAAGAATTTTCATTAAAAGGCGAAAGCCGGGAAATGACCGTATTATTTTCCGATGTCCGCGGCTTTACTACTATTTCCGAAGGCATGGAACCGCAGGAACTGTGCGAACTGATTAACGGCATTTTAACGCCGGTAACCCGCGTCATACACGAATCGAAAGGCACCATCGACAAATATATCGGCGACGCGATCATGGCGTTTTGGGGAGCCCCGATGCACAATCCGCAACATGCCAGCTATGCCGTAAAAGCAGGCTTGGCAATATTGCAAACGCTAACGACCATTCAACAGGATTTTAAAGCCAAAGGCTGGCCGGAAATTGATATAGGCATAGGCCTTAATACCGGAAAAATGAGTGTCGGCAATATGGGGTCGCAATTTCGCATTGCTTACACGGTGATGGGCGATGCGGTCAATTTAGGTTCACGCCTGGAAGGATTGACCAAACAATACGGCGTAAAAATGATCGTCAGCGAAAGCACCCTTCAGGCGGCTCCTGAATTTACTTACCGGGAACTCGACAAAGTACGCGTCAAGGGCAAGCACAAACCCATTACCATTTATGAACCGTTGGGCGTAACGGAAGACATCAAGCCGGAACAATTACAGATTCTCGACTTATTAAACCAAGGCCTGCAAGCTTACCGGCAACAGCAATGGAGCGCGGCACAAACCGTTTTTGAGCAATTAGCGGAGCAATATCCACATGACAAGTTGTATTCAATTTACCTGGAACGGGTAGCTTATTATCTTGAATCGCCGCCCGAAATTGATTGGGATGGTGCTTTTACCCATACAAGCAAATAAGATTTTGACGATTGAATCACACTTTCCCATTACTAATTTTAAGGAATTCAGTTAACAACCGACACAACATAGTAAAATGATTACAAATTTCATTAAACAGGCTTGTGCCAGTGAAACTCTATCGTAAAAAACAGCCAACGCATTTCCCCTTATTGGCCGCAAGCCAACCGCTACGTTGCGCACTTAACCTGGCTATTTTGGCGATACTCTACCCTGCTTTCTCCTACGCCAACCCGGACGGTGCGCAGGTCGTCAGCGGCCAAGTCAGCATCGATACCGCCACCCCCGGCGTGACCACCGTCACCAACAGCCCCAATGCGATTATCAACTGGCAGAATTTCAGCATCGCCCAAAACGAACTCACTCGTTTTATCCAGGAAAACGGCCAGAGCGCGGTACTCAACCGCATTATCGGGCAAAATCCCAGCGAGATATTGGGACAATTGACTTCCAACGGTAAGGTCTTCCTGATCAACCCCAACGGCGTCGTGTTCGGCGCCGGTGCAGTCGTCGATACCCAAGGCCTGGTAGCCTCCAGCTTGAATCTGAGCGACCAGGATTTTCTGAGCGGCAACTATCATTTTATGGCCGGTTCCAGTGCCGGCAATATCACCAACGAAGGCATCATCCGGGCCGGAAAAGACGGCAATATTATCCTGATCGCCCCGCACATCGAAAACAACGGCATCATCAAGAGTGACGGCGGTTCCATTACCTTGGCGGCCGGGCAGGAACTGACCATCACCAACCTCGATAGCCCGGACATCCGTTTCCAGATCCAGGCGCCCGCCGACAGCGTACTGAATCTGGGCAAACTGTTATCCGAGGGCGGCGCAATTAATGTGTTTGCAGGCACCATTACGCACAGCGGCGAGATCAATGCCGACAGCGTCCAGGTCGATCAACAAGGCCATATTCAACTGGTTGCGCAACAAGACATCACCTTAACGGCAGACAGTAAGCTATCAGCCAATAACACCCAGGGCGATGCCGGAACGATCCTGATTGACAGCAAGACCGGCACGACGTTAGTGCAAGGCAGCGTAGAAGCCCAATCGGCCAGCGGTAAAGGCGGCCATATCGAAGTGCTCGGCGAACGCGTCGGCATTCTGGATCAGGCGCGGATTGACGCCAGCGGCGAAAACGGCGGCGGACATGTGTTGATCGGCGGCGATTACCAGGGCAAGAACTCTGGCGTACACAATGCCAACGCGACTTATGTAGGCCGGAACACCACTATTAAAGCCGATGCAAAAACTAGCGGCAACGGCGGTAAGGTGATCGTCTGGGCAAACGATATAACGCGAGCGTATGGTTCGATTAGCGCCAAGGGCGGCATGCAATCCGGCAACGGCGGCTTTATCGAAACGTCCGGACATCAATACCTCAATGTCGAGGGTATTCGTGTTAACGCTTCGGCTGTAAACGGCGCCATGGGTAGGTGGCTGCTTGATCCTAACAACATTAGAATTATTCATGCCACCAGCTCGCTCTCAGACGTGAATATTGGTTACGCTAACCTGTTTACCCCCCCCTCGGATTCGACAAACTCTATAATATCCGATTACACACTTAATCAAGCTCTTAGCGGTTATGCCAGTGTTTCGCTAACCACCTCAAGCAATGGCGCAGCCGGAGACGGTGACATTTTATTCGATGGAAGTAATGGCGCGATTGTACTAACCAAGAATTCAGCCGATACGTTTTCGACTACACTGACTTTTAATGCTTTCAATAATATTAAATTTCTCTCTTCCAGCAATACGACTATAGAAACCAGCGGAACCGCCGGCGCAGGAAATCTGGTCGTGGTATTCAATCCAGGCACTGGTAAAGTAACAGTCGAGAGCGGTGCAACCCTGAACTTTAACGGCCAGGGCTCTACTATTGAAGCTCAAATAAACGGCGGAAAGATCTTGGAAAATAGCGGAACTATCAATATGCGGGGCCAGTCGGTTATCCGCCCTTATCTAGGCTCGCCATCGACTTTCAATAACCTTGCCGGAGGCGTATTAAACATCAATACTACGGGTGGCTGGTCATTCCTCAGCACACCGGCTAACCAAGATGGTGTTGTCACTAATGCAGGCACAATCAATGTCAATCAAAGTACTTCCTGGGAAGCCAAGTTCTCGCAAGTTGCCGGCGGAATACTGAATTTGTACGCCGGCTTGTCCATGCAGCATCTTGATGTCGCTGCCGGCACCATCAATATTGGCAGTGGTACGACACTATGGCTTCCGGAAAACCATGCAGGTTTGAACAAATTTGACGGCGCTTCGATCAATGGACCGGGACGAATCCAGATTGGTTATGCGTCTTCAAGCTACTCGCCTACAGTGACCTTTAATAATGTTAACGCCAGTAGTCTTACCGTATTAAGAGAAGAAAAAGGTACATTGGCATTTTCCGGCACAAATACTTTTGCCAATACTAAGTTTTTTGCTAATGGAACCAGCAACATCAACTGGACAATACCCTCTGCAATCTACACCGGCAATACGGAATGGTGGGCTAAGGGTAATATTACACTGAACAATAATCTGAGCACTTCCGGCAATATCACATTGGGAGCCGGCTGGAATTCCAATATTGCCACTCCCGCGAGTACATCGGCCGGCATGATCACTAACAACGCAGCCTTAAGTGCCGCCAATGTTACTTTAAAGGCCGGCCAAATGGCATTGGCCGGCGGCACAATCAACGGCTCCAGCTCTGTCAATCTATTAACGACCAACGCCATTGACCTTGGTTCCGGAATCACCGACCTGTCGGGAACGCTGGAACTGAGCAATGCCGAGTTAGGTAGCATCACAACCCCCGTCCTGCGCATTGGCGATACCGCCAGCGGAGCCATCGACATCAAGTCGGCGCTTAATCTCAACACAAACTTAAGCCTGACTTCCGGTGGCGCCATTACCCAACAAGCCGGCGCAACAATCGGGGCAACCGCGTTAAAAGTATCAGGCACGTCAGTAACATTAAATGAAGCCAATTCGGTAGGCGTCATTGCCGGATCGGCTTCAAGCTCGGGCGGTCAATTCAGCTTCCAATCCGCCAATCCAATCAGCGTAACCACAGTGGATGGCTTAAGCGGCATTACTACCAATAACGGAAATATTTCGCTAACCGCGATGTCAGGCGACTTGATCATGCCAAGCCGAATTAACGCCGGCACCGGCAGCGTTAATTTAACGTCATCAGCCGGCTCGGTATTCGGTTCAGGTTCTGGTTCTGGTCCTGACATTATTGCCGGGGCGGTCAGCATCAACGCCAATAAAAACATCTCCGGCCCGGGCGGTCTTCGTATTAACGCCCCTTTGATCAGCCAACTGAATGCAGCTACAGGCTATATTGACATTCTGAGTCTTGCCAGTGAAGTAACTCTCGGCACTGTCAGTGCCTATAACGGTATCGGAATCAGGGGATCATCGCCCATGACCGTGAGCGGAACGGTGACGTCCTCAGTTGGCGGCATCAATCTTGAAGCCAGCACGCTGAATATCAACAACCACATCAATGCCAGTTCCGCTGAAGTCGACTTGGTTGCCGATACCTTGACCTGGGATGCCGCCGGTAACGGTAGGGTTTCTGCGTACTTGGCGGATATCCGGCCTTATACCGCGGGCCGCTCGATTACCGTCGGCGCCTCGTGCATCAATGGCGCCGGGAACTGTTTAAGCGTAACCGACCTATCGCGAGTGGCAGCCCAGACTATCGGCATCGGCCATAATGATGCCGGAGATATTTATGTTAGCGGCATTACCAGCGGCGTCTCAACCATGACTGACAGGAACGCGGCAACCACGCGCATCGGTTTGATCAGTAACGGAAGCGTCACTCAAAGTGCGACCGCAATTAACGTACAAGATTTAGGTATCGATGCGAACGGCACAGTATTGCTCAATGCCACCAACAATATTACCAATCTTGCCGCAAAAACCCAGGGACAAGACTTCACTTTTAATAATGGACGAGGCTTTAACATCGTGCAAATGAGCGACAGTACCTCGTCATATGCTTACAACAATTACACCTACAACAATTACAATTACAATATATCCGGCATTGATGCTTGCTCTAAAGCCGGCAACTGCGGCAATGTTACGCTGACATCAAACGGCTCAATACTAGAGACGTCAGTCCCCATTAAAGCCGCTAACCTGACCATTACCAGCGGAGGCGATGTCACCCTGGCAGGGTCGAACCTTATCAGTAATATCTTGGACATTAGCGCAGCCGGCAGTATTTATTCGCGCACCACGGGAGTCTCCCGAATGAGCCGGCTGAATGCTGCCAATGGCTCGATTGACGTAGAAAATATCGGCGGCTTTATTCTCGGTTCAACGACCATTAATTCAGGAGAAACAGCCGCCAGTGCCGCCGGCAATATTTTGATCAAGGCGATGTCGCCCCTGACTGTTAACGGCGCGGTTACATCGACTGGAGGTAGTGTCGGTCTGACAGCGGATAATAGCGACACCCTCTCCATTAATGCGCCGATCTCGGCAGCCAACGGCATCACTTTGTCGGGCGGTACACTTACCGGAAATTATGCCGACTCATACACTAAATACTTTAATGGCGGCAACTCAGGAACAACCAGCACTTTGACAGAAGCCGTAACTAAAGCCATCACAACCTCCACCGGGCAAGTGACTGCCGGAATATTGGGAACGATGCCTCAAACAACACAATTATTAACCGGTGATTCCAATAATGACGACGCCTCCAGTACATCTGCGGATTCCCAAGCAGAAAAAGACAAAAAAACTAAGCAATGCTCAAAATAATAACTCAGCCGACCTCTTCCTATAGAACCGCTATGGCGACTCAAATAACACAACGGGTTAAAAGTTATGGCTTATGGCTGTGCTTATTGATTGTCGCCCTGCCGGCTTACGCCGCCCCCCAGATTGTCGGTCATGTTAATTTTGTAAAAGGTAGCAACGCCGCCCAACAACCCGGCGCGGCGCCGCGGATTCTCGGCAAAGACACTGAGATTTTCCAGGGCGATAACATCCAAACGACCGAACGCAGTTTTGTTATCATCGAATTTACCGATGGCGCCAAAGTGACCGTGCGCCCGGACAGTAACTTTACCATTGATCATTACGACAGCAAGTCCGCCGACAAGAACGCACAGTTGGTATTACATCAAGGCGCTGTGAATGCCAGTACCGGCGATATTGCCAAAGGCAATCCTGAAAGCTTTCAAATAAAAACACCGACAGCCACGGTAAAACCTAACGCCGAGAAATCCGATTTTAGCGTAGGCATTTGCGACCGGGCCTGTGAAGAAAAAAGTAAAAAAGAAGCGACCGCCAATGCAGTCAGAACCGAACAAAGCGTGGTCGCTCGTATAGTTGACATTAAGGGGAATGTCAGCGCCGTCAACCGTGCCGACAAAAATGCAAAAGAGCGTCCCCTGTCACTGGGCAGTCCTCTATATAACTCCGACTCTGTTTCGAGCGAAAAAGACAGTTACGCGCTTATGGTATTTCCCGATGGTCAAAAAATTACAGTGCAGCCCAGCACCGAAATGGACATCAAGCAATATCATTACCAAATTAAGGATAAAAAAGACCAGGTACTACTACGTTTAGCAACAGGCGGACTGCGCGCGCTAACCGGCAGTATCGGCAAAAACGATCATAACGCTTATACCCTGGACACCCCGGTCGCCACTATCGGTATAAGAGGCTCCGGCGGCGATACCAATACCGATGGCGTTGGCCTTGAACAAACAACATGGCAAGATGCCATGTTTGTAAAAACTAACGACGGAGTTGAACATGATGTAAACGAGGGTTTTACCCTCTCGCTACCCAATGCAAACGCAGAGCCGCAAATATATACCACTCCGCCTAGCACGCCCAAACCTTCTGATCCACCCAGACCGGATACCAATAAATCCGATGCTAAAGAACTATTTAAGGAAAAATCCGCGAACAAAGGCGATACGTCTGTCAATGTGACAAAAGGTGGGGCGACCATTGACTCCAATACGGGTAAAAACAGTGCCTCAGTAAAAGAAGGCGAGACCGGCTCTACCGACAAGAACGGTGAGACAACAACATCACCCAGCCAGTCGAATGAGTCAACACAAAACAACAGCCCGTCTACGACAGTGGATTCATTTAACAGCAACGACCAGGATAACTTACTTGATGGTTGTTTATAACGTAAAGGCGTGATATTGAAACGCTTCTACGCAAGCAATACAGAAAATGGTTCAGCCATATAGACAAGATAATGAAAAAACAAAAAGCGGATAAAACAAATTATTGGTTTACAGCACGCATGGCTAGATCAATATTAATAAGCACCGGCTTATGTCTGGCTTATCAGTCGTCATGCTTGGCCGCCGCTGCACCGCCGGAGTTCAAGTTTGAGGTTAAGCATTTTTCGGTTGAAGGGTTGTCGCCGCTTTCGCAAACGTTTATAGACGATTATTTTAAACCGCTACAAAATCGCCCTTACACGCTTAAAGAGCTACAGGAAGTCAGCAGAGCGCTTGAAAAGATTGTTCGCGATCAGGGATACCCGTTTTACCGGGTTATCGTGCCGCCGCAAACATTAGATAGCGGCGATATAAAACTGCGCATTATCTCCTTTAGCTTGGGTAAGATCGAAGTCACCGATAACGACTACTTTACCCGGAACAATATCATTGCCAGCTTACCCGTACTCAGTAAATCCGAATCGCCTAACACTCAGGATTTAGCCGAAGCGCTTAAAGTAGCCAATAAACATCCGTCAAAACAGGTGCAAGTTATCTTTAAACCCGGCAAAGACGCCGACGAATTAGATGCGAATGTTGCGGTATCCGAGCACCGCCCGTACCAAGCATCTTTAATTGTTAATAATTACGGCACCAAGACTTCAGGTTCCTACCGGATGACCGGCGCTTTACAGTACAGCAACTTGTGGGGACTGGATCATATTGTCAACGGCAGTTACTCGACCTCGCCTGATCACGCCGATACCGTTCAACAATACGGTGGCAGTTACAGCTTGCCTATTTACCAGCTCAAAGGCTGGCTGAGCGCCTATTACGCCAATTCCTCGGTGAATACCGGCACGGTAGCGACCGATTTAACGGTGACCGGATCGGGTGAAATGTATGGTATCCATTATCAGCAATTTTTACCTAAATTAGGCAAATACGAGCACAGTTTGGATTTAGGCATTGATAACCGCTATTTCATTAATGATGTGCAATTTCAAAATATCCAGGTAGGCGCCAATGTTCGCAGTGCGCCATTTAGCATACTCTACCGAGGCGAGTATCCCTGGCAAAACACCCGCACCAGCTATTATGTGCAGTGGGTAGGCAACACCGATTTTGGCGGACACAATACTCAAGCCTATTATCAAGCGGCCCGTATTAATTCTAAACAAAACTGGGATTTGTTGCGTTTCGGCAGCAATTTTTCGGTCAACGTTAAAGACTGGTTGATACAAACGTCCTTTAGCGGCCAACAGAGCCACAGCCCGCTCATCGCCGGAGAACAACTCGGCATCGGCGGCAGTTTTGATGTGCGAGGCTACGAACAACGGGAAACCGGGGCCGATAGCGGTCAAATTGTAAAATTCGAAGTCACTACGCCTGCTTGGGAAAAAATCAATCTATTCGTCTTTTACGATTACGGGCACGGCCGTCTACAAAACGCAGCAGCGGGACAAGTCAAGGATTGGAACCTGAGCGGTACGGGCATCGGCGCCCGCTATCAGTGGCGTGAATATTTCATGGGCAATATTGCTTTCGCCACGGCGCTGGACACCGCTGAGGCGGGGACTACCCAAGCGGGCAACAACCACATCCATGCCAATATTGTATTTAAATACTGATGCCTGTGAATCACGGTTTACCGCTATTAAATTTAAGGAATTTAGTTAACAATCGATTCAACGTAGTAAAATGATTATAAATTTCATCAACAAGGCTTGGGCCAGTGAAACTCTATCGTAAAAAACTGCCGACGCATTTACCTTCATTGGCCGCAAGCCAACCGCTACGTTGCGCGCTTAATTTGGCTATTTTGGCAATACTCTACCCTGCTTTTTCCTACGCCAATCCCGACGGTGCGCAGGTCGTCAGCGGCCAAGTCAGCATCGATACCGCCACTCCCGGCGTGACCACGATCACCAACAGCCCCAATGCGATTATCAACTGGCAGAATTTCAGCATCGCCCAAAACGAACTCACCCGTTTTATCCAGGAAAACGGCCAGAGCGCGGTACTCAACCGCATTATCGGGCAAAATCCCAGCGAGATATTGGGACAATTGACCTCCAACGGTAAAGTCTTCCTGATCAACCCCAACGGCGTCGTGTTCGGCGCCGGTGCAGTGATCGATACCCAAGGCTTGGTGGCCTCCAGCTTGAATCTGAGCGACCAGGATTTTCTCAGCGGCAACTATCATTTTATGGCCGGTTCCAGTGCCGGCAATATCACCAACGAAGGCATCATCCGGGCCGGAAAAGACGGCAATATTATCCTGATCGCCCCGCACATCGAAAACAACGGCATCATCAAGAGTGACGGCGGTTCCATTACCTTGGCGGCCGGGCAGGAACTGACCATCACCAACCTCGATAGCCCGGACATTCGTTTCCAGATCCAGGCGCCCGCCGACAGCGTACTGAATCTGGGCAAACTGTTATCCGAAGGCGGCGCAATTAATGTGTTTGCAGGCACCATTACGCACAGCGGCGAGATCAATGCCGACAGCGTCCAGGTCGATCAACAAGGCCATATTCAACTGGTTGCCCAACAGGACATCACCTTAACGGCGGGCAGTAAGCTATCGGCCAATAACAGCCGGGGCGATGCAGGGACCATTCACATAGACAGCAAAAACGGCGCCACTCTGGCCCAAGGCTCAATCGAAGCCCAATCGGCCAGCGGTAAAGGCGGCCATATCGAAGTGCTCGGCGAACGCGTCGGCGTACTGGATCAGGCGCGGATTGACGCCAGCGGCGAAAACGGCGGCGGCCAAGTCTTGATCGGCGGCGACTACCAAGGCAAAAACGCCGCTGTCCACAATGCCAAAGCCACTTATATAGATCAAAATACGACTATTAAAGCCGATGCCAAGACTACTGGCGACGGCGGCAAGATCATTGTCTGGAGTGATAACGATACCCGCATTCATGGCAGTCTCAGCGCTCAAGGCGGCAGCCAGAGCGGAAACGGCGGTTTTATCGAAACCTCGGGCAAGAATGTTGAAATTGCCGACACCGCCCGAGTTAACGCCGTTGCGCCTCACGGCACAACCGGCACTTGGTTGATTGACCCGCTGGACTTTACTATTTCTGCCGGAAGCGACGCGCAGACCAGCTCCGGCATCGGCGCCACCACGCTTTCCAACCTCCTTGGCAGTGCAAACATCACCATTGTTACCGACTCTTCTACCGCAGGCAACGGCGATATTTTCGTCAACAGCGCCGTCTCTTGGAGTGCGAATTTACTGACGCTTTCGGCTCATCGTAACATCGACATCAATGCCAACCTGAATGGCTCAGGCGCCGCCCAACTGGCGTTGAAGTACGGACAAAGCACAGCAATCAACAGCCTCGGCAGCAATTACAAGTTAAATAACGGCGCGCAAATAAACCTTTCCGCCGGTTCCAATTTCAGCACCCAATCAGGTTATGACGGCGCAATAAAAAATTATACCGTTATCAACAGCCTGGGCGCACAAGCCAGCACCAGCGGCACTGACTTGCAGGGTATGAACGGCGGACGCACCGTCAACTATGTCCTAGGCAGTAACATAGACGCTTCGGCAACCTCCACCTGGAACAGCACTGAAGGTTTTATGCCGATAGGCGGAGCTTCGGGCGCATTTTCCGGCACCTTCGACGGTTTGGGACACACCATTAGCAACCTGACCATCAATCGTCCATCAACCGATTATGTCGGCCTATTCGGCTATGTCGATACCGGCGCGACCATCAGGAACGTAGGTTTGGTGAACGCCAGCGTGACCGGCCAAAATACCGTCGGCGGCTTGGTCGGCTGGAACAGCGGTACCGTCAGCAACAGCTACGCCGGCGGCAGTGTAGACGGAAACCAGAATGTCGGCGGATTAGTGGGTTCTAACCCAGGCGGCACGATCGACAACAGCTATGCTACTGCTGATGTGACCGGCAGCGCTGATAATGTCGGCGGGCTGGTCGGCTGGAACAGCGGCACCGTCAGCAACAGTTACGCCACCGGTATTGTCAGCGGTCTTTATTATATTGGCGGCTTGGTGGGCTACGGCTGGACCGGCAGCTCCATAGACAACAGCTATGCCACAGGCAATGTGAACGGCGACAATTATACCGGGGGCTTGGTAGGCTATAACAAGAGTAGCGGCAACATTGACCACAGCTATGCCACAGGCACTGTAACCGGCAAGGATTACACTGGCGGCTTGGTCGGTTCGAATTACGGTTCTATTGACCATAGCTATGCCACTGGCGATACAAACGGCTCCAATTATACCGGGGGATTGGTAGGGGATAACGCCAAATACATAGAGAGTAACACCGGTGGCACCATCACTAACAGCTACGCCACCGGCAATGTAAGCGGTAGCGCTTATGTAGGCGGTTTGGCAGGAGGAAACAGCGGCTCCATCGGCTACAGCTATGCGACGGGCAATGTAAACGGCGAGTATGAAACAGGCGGTTTGGTCGGCGTGAACGATGGCACCATTAGCTACAGCTACGCAACCGGCAGTGTGACTGGCTACAATGAAGCCGGCGGTTTGGCCGGCGAAAACTACGGCACCATTAGTTATAGTTATGCGACGGGACATGTTGCATGCCCAGACGACCTGTCATGCGGAGGCGGCGGAGGCGGCTTGGTCGGCGGAGGCAGCGAAGGCGGGGAGGTTTTTGATAGTTATTGGGACGCTGAAACTACAGGCTGGAGCACCAGCTTTGGCTCAGCCGACTCATACGGCAAGACCACTGCCGAAATGAAAACAATGGCAACTTTCGCCGGTTGGGATATTGCCAATACCGGCGGCAGCTCTGCGGTCTGGCGCATTTACGAAGGCAACACCTCGCCGTTGTTGCGCAACTTCCTGACCTCATTGACGATTACCGCCAACTCTGCAAGCCAAACCTATAACGGATCGGCTTATTCCGGCGGCAACGGCGTTACTTATTCGATAGCCAACCCGGCACTGTCCGGTTCGCTGGTATACGGCGGTACCTCCCAAGGCGCTGTAAATGCGGGCTCTTATACCATCGATCCATCGGGCTACTTCTCTAGCCAGCAAGGTTACGACATCAGCTATACCAGTGCCAGCCTCACCATAACACCCGCCCTGCTCAGTCTCAGCGTTACCGCGGATAATGCCACACGGGTTTACGGCGACGCCAATCCTACTTTTACCGGCACTATTAGCGCTGGCGGACTTGCCAGTGGCGATACGCTTAGTTCCATCGGCCTGACCTTCACTACGTTGGCGACATCGCTTTCCAACGTCGGTAGCTATGCGATCACGCCGACAATCACCAACAGCAACTACACGTTTACCGGCATAGACGGCCAGCTTACTATCACTCCTCATGCCTTAAACATCGCCGCCATTGCCGCCAGCAAAACCTATGGCGATTCCGACCCAACGCTTACCTACAATGCCACAGGTTTTGTCAACGGGGAATCATCATCGGTATTGACCGGCGCGCTGGCACGAACAGCGGGTGAAACCGTCTCTGGCGGCCCCTATGCCATCAATCAGGGCAGTTTAGCCAATAGCAATTACAGTATTAGTTATACCGGCGCTACTTTGACCATTAATCCTTTGGACAGCGTCGCCTGGGTTGGCGGCAACGGCAATTGGTCGACAGCCGGCAATTGGGCCAATAATATCTTGCCGACAACCGGCAACGTATTGGCCGTTACTATTCCGACAGGCGCTACCGTCACCTACGACTCCGTAGCGGGCGATACCGCGCTGGACAGCTTGAGCAGTTTGGGGCATTTCCAGATGACCGGCGGCAACCTGGGAATCGGCGGCAGCTTTAGCACCGATCAATATACTCAATCCGGCGGCAACCTGGGAATCGGCGGCAACTTTAGCGCCGCTCAATATACTCAATCCGGCGGCAGTCTTTCAGCCGATGGTTTTAATGTTACCAATTCCTTTAACCAGACCGGAGGCGTGCTCACGGCCAATACCATAATCATTAACGCCATCAATACTATAAACCAGGACGTATTGGCCACTATCAAGACCGGCAATCTCACGGCTAACAGCGGCGGCGATGTCAGCCTTGCCGGGTCGAATCTTATTAGCGGAGTGCTGGACATCAGCGCGGGCGGCAACATTTACTCGCGTACTGAAGGCGTTTCCCAAATCAGCAGTTTAAGCGCGCCCAACGGCTGGATCGATGTTGAAAACATTGGCGGCTTTATTCTTGGATCGAACACTGTTAACCAAGGCGTAACGGTCGCCAATGCCGCAGGCAATATTATGATCAAGGCCAAGTCCCCCCTTACCGTGAATGGAGCTGTAACTTCAGCCGGCGGCAGTGTCAGCCTGACGGCCAGCAATGGCGATACCCTAGCCATTAACGCCCCTATTTCAGCCGCTAAAGGCGTTACTTTAACCGGGGGTAAGCTCACCGGAAGCAACGCGGGCTCCTATCTGCAATATTTTAATACCGGTACCTCGTCGAGCGGAAACACATTAACCGATTCCATATCCGACATTGCTGCTGTGATAATGGGAACCAGTCAGCAAGAACAGGGTCAATCAAGCAGTAACTCAAATAGTACTGGCGGATATGGAGACTCCGACATTGAAAAAGAGAAAAAAGCTAAACAATGCGTTAAATGATAATCCGTTTATTTGTGTAGCCCTCCTATTGCTCTTGAAGCCAAAAAGTTTAAGTTCATCTCAAAAACAATCCGGCCCGGTAACTTGTCCCGGCACGACACCGCACTAAATATAGATTGCTAAATGATATGGAGTTTTTTATTATCGAAATAGAACTTAGGAAGGTGAATAAAATAACTTGTTTTTAAACCATGAAGAACATGAATGGCTTAATTTAAGCACGTTCCGTAGCTTACTCATTGAGTGTTGTTAGTGGCAATTCAGGTGAATGGATTATGAGCTTATTTAAATTTGCCGGATTACTTCCCACAATCATCCATGAGTCTGAACAGCTCGCCGGACTCTGAAAAACATGCCTCGGTTCACACCCCACATCATTATCATTGAGCTTGTTCGTTCAAATAGTACCGTTCCGCATATCAAACAGCTTACCCGTTCCACCGCGACGTTTTTAGGCTATGCCGAAAAAGAACTGCTCGGCCAGCCTATCAGTCTTATCTACGCTGCCGGAAATAATGACGCGTTATGGCGAACAGCGCTTACCAATGTAAGTGAAACAAGCCCTTCGTCTCCATTCAAGACTGAAATAATCACCAAGGCAAATAACAAAATCCAGGTATCAATATCGCTCTCTGTCTTGTCCGGCCCGACAGCCGATAAAATCAATATTGCGTTATTGATTCAGGAACTGTCGGAAGAAGATTTCGATGCTGAATCGGCGTTGGCTAAAAGTGAAGAACGTTTTCGTCAAATGGCGGAAATGGCCGGAGAATGGCTATGGGAGCAGAATCCTGATGGCTACTACAGCTACAGCAGCGCTGCTGTTACGCAAATACTGGGTTATAGTCCGGAGGAAGTGCTTGGCAAACACTATACCGAATTTTTAACGCCCGAAGATAAAGCAAATCAGCAGCGATACGCGACCAGCCATCAACCATTTTATGCGCTGCTGTCTCACTATCGGCATAAAGACGGCCGCCAAATACTGACCGAATCGACCGGCTTGCCCATTATCGACGCCGACGGAAAACTTCTTAAATGGCGGGGTGTTGATCGGGATATTACCGCCAGGATGCATGTCCAGGATGCACTTGTCGAAAGTGAAAAACGTATTCGCTTGATTATTGAAAGTTCTTTGAGCGCCATCGTAATTATGGATGCCTACGGCATTATTACCGATTGGAATCACCCGGCTGAAAAAATATTCGGCTGGACCAAGGATGAAGCCATCGGCCGGCGTCTTGACGAATTAATCATCCCCCCCCGACTTCGCGACGCCCATCGACGGGGACTGGAACGCTTCCTGCGTACCGGTTCCGGTCCGTTATTGAATCGGTTGATTGAGCAGTCTGCCATTCGCCGGGACGGCAGTGAATTTCCTGTTGAATTAAGCATCTCGCCGTTAAAACTGGGTAATACCTATATATTCAGCGGCTTTATCCACGACATAACCGATCGCAAACGCTTGGAGCATCGGTTCCGGCAAGCGGTGGAATCGTCGCCCAATGCGATTGTTATGGTGAACAAATCGGGAACCATTGAAATGGTCAATTCGCAGACAGAGCGATTTTTCGGTTATTCGCGCACTGAATTAGTTGGGCAGCCGATAGAAATATTAGTGCCGGAACGCTATCGCAATGCGCATATCGGTTTTCGCCAAGGCTATCTTGCCGTCCCTGTGTCCCGACCGATGGGAATGGGCCGTGACCTTTACGGATTACGCAAAGACGGGACTGAGTTTCCGGTTGAAATCGGCCTCAGTCTGATCGATAGCGAAGAAGAAACGCTAGTATTGAGTACCATCGTAGACATTACCACCCGAAAAACGACCGAAGCGGCAATTCGTCAAGCGCAGATTAATCTCGCCATTGCTCAAAGTGAAATCAAGATTGCCCAACGCATTCAGGCGTCGCTTTCACCCTCGGCGCCGATTAAATCCAGTCATTTTGAAGTTACCGGTTATTGCTTGCCGGCCGATCGGGTTGGCGGCGACTATTTCGATTATTTTTACCGTAATGAAGATCATCTGGACATGATTATTGCCGATGTTTCCGGCCATTCAATCGGCCCTGCCCTGTTTATGGTAGAAACCCGTAGCGCGATTCGAACCCAGGCGAACGGGTCAAGTACGCCGGCAAAGACGCTAAATATCCTGAATAATTTCCTGTTTGAGGATTTGGACAAGTCGGACTATTTTATTACCCTGTTTTATTTGCAATACGACAGCAGCAACCATCAACTGAGTTTTGCCAATGCCGGCCACCCTCCCCCGCTATTACTCAGCCCTTGCCAAACTGAATGCAGGCAATTGGACGCGGATGGATTAATTTTGGGGGTACGCAAAAATGTCGTTTTTGAAGAGAAAACCACGACTTTATCGCCGGGCGATTTAATCCTGCTCTACACCGACGGTTTGATCGAAGCGGAAAACGCCAATGGCGAGTTTTTCGGCCTTAAGCGCGTTAGCGATATTCTTATTCAACATGCGCTGCAATCGCCACAGGCGATCATTGACGCGCTGCTGAAACAGTTAAAACAGTTCTGTTGCTGTAAATCTTTTAACGATGATATTACGTTGATGGTTTTTAAGCGGAATAGCGATTGATGCCAATGGCAATCGCTATTTCGTATTAAAAATAGACTGAAAACCCCAGCAATAAAATGCCGGCAAATACGCCCGCCAGCGCGTCATCCAACATGATGCCGAGACCGCCATGCACTTTCCGGTCAATCCACCTGATCGGCCACGGTTTGAGTATGTCGAAGAACCTGAACAAAATAAAACCTACCACCATGGCTTGCCAAGTAAAAGGCACCAGCCATAGGGTGATCAGGTAACCGGCAATCTCATCCCAGACGATGCCGCCGAAATCGTGTTCATCCAGCTTTTTTGCCGCGATATCGCAAATCCATATCCCGGCGACCGTGACGATCAGCGTCAACAGGCTGTAAACGAATAGATTGGTTTGCGCAAACAGCCAATAAACCGGAATGGCCGCCAATGTACCGAAAGTGCCGGGCGCTTTTTTCGCCAAACCGGAGCCGAAACCGAAAGCCAGAAACAGGACAGGATCGGATAATATCTGCTTGGGGGTGAGTTTATTTTTACCCAATTGGGTATTAAGAAAAATGCTCAAAGCCTTTCACCTCTAATGGTTGGATATGACCTGATTTATTCAAGCGCAAACCCGGTTGGGATTCAATGATACCGATTTTGCTTGCCGCTATGGGAAGATTCGCGGCTTGCTCAGGGCTTACCGTAAAACACAGTTCATAATCGTCACCGGCGGTCAGCGGCATGGACCAATCGCCGGTATCGTTAATGTAGGATTGCACCGATTCAGACAACGGCAGCGCGTCCCAATCGAGACACGCCCCTACCCGGCTTTGTTCAAGAATATGGCCCAAATCGCCTGCCAAACCGTCCGATAAATCGATACAGGCATTGGCAATGCCGATTAAAGCCTGCCCGGCTTCAACTTGCGGTTCGGGCCGGTTAAATCGCGTTAAGGCCGCTTCGGGATTTATGCAGTCATAACCTTGCTTTATCTTTAGTCCCAAACCTGCATCGCCCAAAAAACCGGTCATATAAATAAAATCGCCGGGCTTGGCTGCTGAGCGCATCAGCGCTTGGCCTTTTCGGACTAAACCCATGGCCTGAACCGTCAACGTCAACGGGCCGGACGTAGTATCGCCGCCGATCAAATCGACTGAATAGCGCTCGGCTAAATTTAAAAAACCTTTGGCGAAAGCGGTTAACCAGTTTTCATCAACCTTAGGCAGGGTTAAGGCCAATGTTACCGAGATTGGCTTTGCACCCATTGCGGCTAAATCGCTCAAATTGACGGCCAGCAGTTTATGGCCTAGTAGCTCAGGGTCGGTTCCGGCAAAAAAATGCACGTTTTCGACCATGGTATCGGCGGTTACTGCCAGTTCATATCCGTCCGGAATGGACAGCAGCGCGCAGTCGTCGCCGATGCCCAAGCGCGTTGACGGATTTTTGATACGCTGCTTGGTGAAGAAACGTTGGATTAAAGAGAATTCGGAGAGTGGCATGAGGCTCAAGTAGGGCGTGCCATGCGCGCCAAAGAATAGCAATGCATTGGAAAAAGCGCGCATGGACACGCCCTACTCATCGTGTGGTTAAATTGCTGTGGCATTATGTAAAAAGCTGTGTTAATTCGACTTTCAGTTCGTCAAAGTTACGATGGTCGAAATTGTATGGCGGATCGGGATAGGCAATCGTGTAGAGGCGATTAATGATTGTTTTATGCATCTGCTTGGGCTTTATTTCCGAACATTCGACAAAACGTTCAATACATTTTCGTTTTTGTTCCGGTAATGAAGCTAAAATTAGCGACTCCAAATAACCTGTTTTAGTATCGGGATCGCAAACTATATAAAAACGCGCAATATCTTGAAAACCTAATTCATCGATAATTTTTTTCAATTCATTTTCGGTATTCTGAAAACCTTTATATTTTGCATCATCTTTTTCGTAATCGGCATCGACAATAAATAATATTTTGTCAATTTGTCCAGCTTCAACATAACTTTTAAGTTCTAAATAGTTTGGACTTGTTGTTTTAAAGAATTCATTTTTAGAACCGAAGGCGTAATAAACAATTGAACTTTCAGGAAGCCCTAATTTCTCGATCAAACTTCTTATTAATTTCTTATCCGCAGTCTTATCATTACGACTGCCTTCGTGCAAAATGGCTGCTTTTACCATCCCCTGACCTCATGTTCTTGAGCCAAGCTATTTAAAAGCACTTCATAATTCATAGAAATAGTTTTTATTTCCTGCTGTTTATTTTTTACCAATAGAGTATAGCTAATATCCTGTTCTTCCAGTTTTTTGGCAACCCTAGCAAACGATTCGAGCATTTCTTTGGAATGCGTAATTGCAAATACTTGGCAATTGGTTTTCTTGGAAAGCGTTAATATAAGCTCCCATAATCTATCTAATTGGGTATAGTGAATACCATTATCTATTTCATCAATAAATAAATAACCGTTTTCACAGGCATAAAGCCCGCAGATAATAGAAATATAATGCCGTAAACCATCCCCAAACTCGACTATATCTCGGTATACGCCACTGGTTTTGCATTGGGGTTTATCACCTATGACTTTAAAGCTATCAATACTATCATCAAATTCTTTAATAAAAGTATTTAACTCATTCTCTTGTTCTTTTTTTTGGATGGCTTCATAGGCCCACTTTATTCCACCATCACTCCAACCAAAATTATCTATTATTCTAACGTTATTAACTTTTTCAATAATAACACTAAATTGGTTTGAGTTAATGGATATTGAATTGTTATTAATATTCAATTGATATATTTTTAATGCATCTTTTTCTGCAACTGAATATTCCGTAAAAAATAAATTAGATTTTGCAAGATAATACTTTGTGGAATCCAAGAGAGCTTGATTATCTATATCTCTTTTATATCCATAAAGAATATTTAAACTTTCACGGTCAAATTTAATATTACAAATAGCTGTTATCATTGTGTTTATGTTCACAGAATGAACATTAATATAACAAGCCTCCATAAACGCCGTCTTACCAATATTATTTTTCCCGCCAATCAAATTAACCCGCTTAAAACCGAACGCTTTAAAGTCGGTAAAACATTTAAACTGTTTTATTTCAATCTCGGTTAAAAAATGCTCATTCATGTTATCAATCCTATACGCTTTGGTTGTCCCACGGATATTTACTATATAACGACAAGCGGCGGAAAGTGAGAAAACAATAAAAGATTCACGGACAAGACTTGCACCGGTTGCAAACGCGACGCTAGAGCGTCCCTAACTGCGTTCCCACGCCGGAGCGCTCGTCGTTATACACAAGTGCCTGCGAGACGCCGTCGTTCTGGCAGGGACAGATATTTGCTCCTGCAATATCTGCATTCCCCACATCCCTGTGGGTTATGCCGGAACCCAGACACAGGGAGGTGAAACTTCCTGTTACTCAAGTACCTGTAGAACCGCCAAGTACCGTCCATGGCACTGGATACCGGCATCCATGCCGGTATGACGATGTTCTGGGAGACAACTGGATTGTGTATAACGACGAGCGCCGGAGCGTGAGAACGATATGTAGAATAAAAAACTTCGTGTCCTTCGTGCCTTCGTGGTGAATAAAGCTTTTTTACTTTGAACCTTGCGCCTTACTCTTAATTTCCACCGCTCTTTTTTGCTGCGCCACTTTATCCAATATGCCGTTGACATACTTATGACTGCCGTCAGCGCCAAAATCTTTGGCGAGATTAATGCCTTCATTTAAAACAACCCGGTACGGCATATTCAACCGGTACAGCAACTCATACACGCCGATTCTTAAAATCGCCCTTTCAACCGGGTCAATGCTATCAACAGGACGATCGACAAACTCAGACAATGCTTGATCGATCTCATCCAGGTTTTTAGGTACTCCATAAAACAACTCGACAAAATAACTTTTCTGAGCGTCTTTTAAGCGTTCTTCTTCGAGAAACTGCCGCTCAATCTCTACAAGGCTCTGTCCGGCCATCTGCCATTGATACAATGCCTGTACAGCAGCCTTTCGGGCATTGGTTCTAGCTTGACTCATTATATTTCCAGATTATTAAACAAACTGACCATTTCAATGGCGGACATTGCCGCTTCCGCACCTTTATTGCCGGCTTTAGTGCCAGCGCGCTCTATCGCCTGCTCAATACTGTCAACGGTTAACACGCCAAAACTGACCGGCACATTATATTGCAGTGAAACTTGCGCCAAGCCCTTAACACATTCGCCCGCTACATATTCAAAATGCGGTGTGCCGCCACGAATCACAGCACCTAAGGCAATAATCGCATCGTATTTTTTAGCTGCCGCCACGCGTTGTACTACCATCGGCAACTCAAACGCACCCGGAGCCTTAACCAGATGAATATCCGCTTTATTGGCACCGTGACGCACCAGCGCATCAATCGCACCGGCTTCCAATTGTTCAACGATGAAACTGTTAAACCGGGAGGCGATAATGCAGAATTTTCCGCCTTGAACGAGCAAATTCCCTTCAAAGGTTTTTAATGTTGACATGATGTTTCTCTGTTGTGTGATTAACGTGTAATGTTATGGAATCGCGTAGGGTGAATTAATTCACCACGAAGGCACGAAGTTATATTTCTTCGTGTTCTTCGTGCCTTCGTGGTGTTATTTTTTAGTTAACCTAATGTAGTAAATGATTTTCAACCGACATGCTCGGCGACTTCCAAATCAAAGCCGGACAATGCGACATATTTTTTCTGGGTACCCAAAACCTTCAGTTTACGCACTCCCAGATCAGCCAGAATTCTTGCGCCGGTGCCGGTGGTACGCCAATCTACAGCGCCGGCGGTCTGGGTCGGACTTACAATACCGTTATCTTCCAATTGATAATGATGTATCAGTTCCGCCAGCGATTTATTGTCTTCGCTTTGCCTGACCACCACCAATACCCCGCGCCCTTCCTCGGCTATCTTTTGCATGGCTGCTCGTAACGGGACGCTGCAATCGCTACGTTTGGATGCAAACAGGTCATCCAGCAGGTTACGCGCTTGAACCCTGACCAAAACCGGTTCGTCGCCGGAAACGTGTCCCATAACCAGCGCCAGATGCAGGTTATTGTCGTTTCTGTCCTGATAGGCATACAGCCTGAAATCGCCGAATTCGGTCGGGTAAGCGCATTCGCTGATACGTTCCAGGGTATTTTCATGCTGGATACGGTAATGGATCAAATCGGCGATAGTGCCGATTTTAAGATCGTGCTCCTTGGCAAACACCTCCAAATCAGGCCGTCTTGCCATAGAACCGTCTTCATTGAGTATTTCAACGATAACCGCTGCCGGTTCCACGCCCGCCAATTTGGCTAAATCGCAGCCTGCTTCGGTATGCCCGGCACGGTTTAAAACCCCGCCGGGTTGCGCCATTAACGGAAAAATATGTCCCGGCTGTACCAAGTCATCGGCCTTGGCATTCGCCGCAACTGCGCATTGAATGGTTCGCGCCCGGTCAGCTGCCGAGATACCGGTGGTCACGCCGGTTGCGGCTTCGATAGACACGGTAAAATTGGTTGAATGAGCAGTCTTGTTTTCATTGACCATCAGCGGCAAACGTAACTGCTGACAACGCTCGCTGGTCAAGGTCAGACAAATCAAACCGCGTCCGTAACGCGCCATGAAGTTAACATCTTCCGGGCGTGTAAAAGTAGCCGCCATGACCAAATCGCCTTCGTTCTCACGGTCTTCATCGTCCATAATGATGACCATTTTGCCTAAGCGTAAATCTTCTATAATTTCTTCAATGGTATTCATGTTGCCTTTGGATTGTAGGGGCAATCCCTTGTGGTTGCCCTTAATTGTTACCCTTTTTACACATTCGAATAAAAGGGCGCGGACAAATCCGGCCCCTACGGCTATTAGCCAAAAAAACCGCTTTTCTGCAATAATTCTTCTGTGACGCTGCCGCAACTTTTAGCCGCCGCATCGCCTTTGATGAGCCGCTCCAAGTAACGAGCCAGCAAATCCACTTCCAGGTTGACTTGGGTTCCGACTACCGCATCGCCTAATGTGGTCTCTTTAAGCGTATGCGGCACGATGTTAACGCTAAATACGGCGCCATCAACTTCATTGACGGTCAGGCTGATGCCGTTGATGCAGATAGAACCTTTTTCGGCAATATATTTAGCCAAGTTGTCGGGAGCTTTAAATTTAAAGCGGAACGATCGTCCGTCCGCCTGCTTTTCCGTGACCGCGCCAATACCATCGACGTGACCGCTGACGATATGCCCGCCCAACCGGGTTGTCGGCGTTAAAGCCAGCTCCAGATTGACCGGTGTGCCGACCGTGGCAACATTCAAGATAGTTCTGGACAAGGTTTCATTGGAAACATCGGCGCAAAAATAATCCGCCCCCAACGCCACCGCGGTCAGACACACGCCGTTGACGGCAATGCTGTCGCCCAGTACGACATCATGTAGCGGCAATTTTCCGGTCGCTATAGTCAACCGGCAATCGCCGGCTTTCCGCTCGATTGCCGATATTTTGCCCACTGCCAAGATAATGCCTGTAAACATGATGTCCCGCTCCTACAGTGGTATATAAGTTAATTTTAAATCCTGGCCGATCTGCCTGACATCGCGCAGTTTTAACTGCTTTTTATCCGCCATTTTTTGCAAACCCGGCAGGTTAAATAATCCGCGTCCCTGGTCGCCCAAAATACAGGGCGCCATATAGATCATATACTCATCGATCAAACCTTCAGCCAGTAAGGCGCCATTAAGCACGGGACCGGCCTCAACCAGCAGTTCGTTGATTTGCTGCTGCGCTAAAAAATCCATCACTGCGGGCAAATCCAGTCGACCGTTTTTGCCAGGCACTTGATAGACTTCAAAACCTGCCTGTTGCAATGCCTGTTGTTTTTGTTGATCTTTCGCACAGGTTAAAATCAGGCTGCGTCCCGGCAATTTAGCCATTTGCGCGGCCACCGGCATATTCAGGTGCGTATCGAGTACCACCCTGATCGGCTGCAAAATATCTTCATCGATACGGGCATTCAGTGCAGGATCGTCAGCCAACACCGTATTGATGCCGGTTAAAATCGCCGAGCTTTCCGCTCTTAAACGATGCACATCGACTCTGGCTTTATCTGAAGTAATCCATTTACTTTCGCCGGATGCCATCGCGGTGCGCCCGTCCAGGCTCATTGCCAGCTTACTGCGTACAAACGGGCGATTGTCGATCATCCTTTTGATAAAGCCCCGGTTTAACGCCAGTGCATCTTCCTGCAATACGCCGCAAGACACCTCAATCCCTGCCGCTTCGAGCTTTTCCAGTCCTCTGCCGGACACTTGGGGATTAGGGTCCTGCATAGCCGCAACAACCCGGCTGACGCCGGCTTTTATCAAGGCATCGCAGCATGGCGGCGTTTTGCCATGATGACTGCAAGGCTCCAGTGTTACATAAGCGGTTGCGCCTTTGGCATCCACTACATTTTTTAACGCTTCAACTTCCGCATGACATTGGCCGGCTTTAGCGTGCCAACCCTCTCCGATTACCACATCATCCCTGACCAAAACGCAGCCTACACGGGGATTCGGATCGGTCGTATAACGTCCTTTTTTAGCCAGGTTAATGGCTTGCGCCATGTAGAAAGCATCACGCTTTGCTGTCATTATTTTTGTCGTCCCGGTTCCTTGGCGGTTGCGACACTCCCGCCATCCTTGGCAGTCGTTTGTAAATCTTCAATCATATCGGTGAATTCACTGACATCCTGAAAACTGCGATAGACCGAGGCAAATCGAACAAAAGCCACATGATCCAATGAACTTAATTCCTTCATGACTTTTTCACCTAACGCCTGCGCCGGTATTTCCCTCTCGCCCAAGGCCCGCAAATCCTTTTTTATCCGATTGATCGCAGCTTCAATATCATCAGTGTCCACAGGCCGCTTTTCCAGCGCCCTGAGCATACCCGAACGCAGCTTATTCTCTTCGAAAGGCTCACTTATCCCATTGCGTTTAACAATGCGGGGCAAGGTCAATTCAGCCACCTCATGCGTAGTAAATCGTTCTTTACAGGCGCTACATTCGCGTCGACGGCGAACCTGATCGCCTTCATTTGCCAATCTGGAATCAAGAACCCGCGTATCTTGCGCCCCACAAAACGGACATCGCATAGTTAAGCCACTGTTTTTTGCGTACCGAACAATCGGTTATCAAATTTGAAAACCGTTAATTTTATAACACTCTGCATTTTATCTGTATTTTATTTTCTAAACTATAATGGAGCCGCATTCATATTTACTTAATCGAATTACTCAGAGCACAGCCAAATGAAAGAACAAGAAGGCGTAATAAAATATCAATTAGATCATACGCAACAACCGATTGACCTCCCATCCTCGTTAGCCGAAATCACCGCGTGGCGCACTATAGTTGTTCGGCTTGAACTGATCGGACAAGTACCTGAACGATATGACAATATCGGATTCGGCAATATCAGCCAACGGGTCGATCCTCACAGCAGTCAATTCATTATCAGCGGCACTCAAACCGGGCATATCGAACATCTAAACCCTGAGCACTATTGCCTTATCGTCAAGGCGGAGCCTGAAAAGAACCGGCTTCAATCCCGCGGTCTGTGCAAACCTTCTTCCGAATCGCTAACCCATGCCAGCGTTTACGCCCAAGACAATAGCATCCAGGCCATTATTCATGCACACAGCCCTGAAATCTGGAAGCATACCGCTGCACTTGGCCTCCCCCATACTGGCGCAGATGTGCCCTACGGCACGGTTGAAATGGCGGCAGCGGTTGAACAATTATTTCAATCCGGCAAGCTCACGCAAACCTCATTATTTACCATGCTGGGACACGAAGACGGCGTAGTTGCGTTCGGCAGCAACATGCAGGAAGCGGCGTGGGAACTAATTAAATATTTATCGCTGGCTATCGGCATTGAACAACAACGCATTACCCGATAAAATGCGCGCCTCTATATTAGCAACCCTTAATGAAATATGCCGGAAATACAGATATACACGACCAATATTTGCCCTTATTGCATGATGGCTAAACGCTTGCTCGACAAGAAAGGCGTTAACTACACCGAAATTAATGTGGAGTCCAAACCCGGCTTAAGAGAAGAAATGATGCTTAAGACAAAGCGCCGGACCGTTCCTCAAATTTATATCGGCGATTATCATGTCGGCGGCTTTGACGAGTTGTATGCACTGGATCAACAGCAAAAACTGGATGATTTACTGACAGCTGCGTAGACGTGGGGCTTAAATAACTGCTGTACGCTATCACCGCAAAAGCGCAAAGCTTATATTTTACTTTCGCGCTCTTTGCGGTATTTTTACGCCATCATTTAAAAGTTCAAGTATGCAGATTATGTAGACTTATAAGCCTCTTAAAATATCCTTTTTAATATCGTCAACATTTTCCAATCCCACTGAAATCCTGACCAAACCGTCTCTAATACCGGCTGTAGCCCTGACTTCCGGCGTCAACCGTCCATGCGTCGTGGTAGCCGGGTGGGTGATGGTAGTTTTAACATCGCCCAGATTTGCGGTAATCGACAGCATTTCGGTGGCGTCGATCAACTTCCAGGCATGTTCCTTGCCGCCGGTCAGTTCAAAGCTGACTATACCGCCGAAATAACTTTGCTGACGCTTGGCCAGTTCGTGCTGAGCGTGCGACTGCAAACCGGGATAATGAACTTTAGCGACTCCGGCCTGTTGTTCTAACCACTTAGCCAATTCAAAGGCGCTGTCGCAATGCGCTTTCATCCTGACTGCCAACGTTTCCAGCCCGGACAAGAACACCCAGGCATTAAAAGGACTCATGGTCGAGCCGCCGGTGCGAAGATAAGGGTAAATATGTTTTTCTATGATCTCTTCATTGGCAACAACGGCCCCGCCGACACAACGGCCCTGCCCGTCGATATATTTGGTTGCCGAATGCACAACGATGTCCGCACCTAATTCCAGCGGTTTTTGCAACACCGGCGTACAAAAACAATTGTCTACGATCAGCAAGCAGCCGTGTTTATGAGCTATATCCGCAAGCACAGAAATATCGGCAATTTCAGTTAATGGATTAGACGGTGTTTCCAAAAATAAAAACCGGGTATTCGGTTTGATTGCAGCCTCCCAAGCCGCCGCATCGATCAAATCGACAAAATCGGTTTCAACCCCGAATTTGCTGAAATAATTTTGGAACATCAACACGGTGTTGCCGAACACGCCGCGCGAACATACCACATGATCGCCGGCTTTAAGCAGTCCCATACCGACCGCCATAATGGCCGCCATACCGGATGAAAATGCCAGGCAACGTTCGCCTTTCTCCATTAACGCCAATCTTTCCTGGAAAGCACTAACCGTTGGATTGGTAAAACGGGAGTAAATATTACCGGGTTTCTGCCCGGTAAAACGCAAAGCAGCCTCTTCGGCGCTCTTGAACACATAACTGGATGTGGCAAAAATCGGGATGCTGTGCTCGTCTTCATGAGTGCGCTGATGCCCGGCTCTTATCGCCTGGGTTTCCAGAGAGTAGTCGTTCCAGTTAATATCTTTCATTTATTTTTAAATGTATTTATTTGTTAAAAGATCAGGCAAAAGGCGAAGGACGAAAGGCAAATTTAGCCTTTATTCAGCCTTGCTTCTCAATCCCCATTCTGCATTTCGATAATGAAGCTTTCCGAATTTCTTTCCGTCTGCGCGCTATCATTGCGCAAAGCCTCGGTGCGCTCCAGATAGGCATCGTCAATATCGCCGGTGATGTATTCTTTGCTAAAGCAGGACGTATCGAAATGCCCGATATCCTGATTGCCTTTGCGAACCGCATCGATCAAGTCATTCAATTCCTGGTAAATCACCCGGTCCGCGCCTATCGCTATACGCACTTCGTCTTCCGTACGATCATGGGCAATCAATTCATGAGCGGCCGGCATATCGATGCCGTAAACGTTGGGATAACGGACCGGCGGCGCAGCGGAGGCAAAGTATACTTTTTTAGCGCCGGCGTCCCTGGCCATCTGGATAATCTGCTCGGATGTTGTGCCTCTGACGATTGAATCATCGACCAGCAATACATTCTTGCCTTCAAACTCAAGACTGATCGCGTTCAACTTTTGCCTGACCGATTTTTCCCTCATTTTTTGGCCCGGCATGATAAACGTCCGTCCGATGTAACGGTTTTTTATAAAACCTTCACGGTACTTTACGCCGAGCAGGTTTGCCATCTGCAAAGCCGCGGTCCTGCTGGTGTCGGGAATCGGAATAACCACATCGATATCGTGATCGGGCCAGTCCCGCTGCACTTTTTGGGCTAACTTTTCGCCCATACGCAGACGTGCTTTATAGACCGAAATACGATCAATAATTGAATCCGGGCGGGCAAAATAAACATATTCGAAAATACACGGACAATGATCTATCTGATCGGCGCATTGTTTGGCATGCAATACGCCCGACTCTTCAATAAATACCGCTTCGCCAGGCGCTATATCCCTAATAACATCAAAGCCCAGCACATCCAACGCTACACTTTCGGAGGCGATCATGAATTCCGAACCTTGTTCGGATTTTCTTTCGCCAAAGACGATAGGCCGGATGCCATGAGGATCCCTGAAACCTAATATACCGACTCCCGCAATCATAATCACAACCGCATAAGCGCCCCGACAACGGCGATGCACACCGGAAACCGCCTGAAAAACATCGTCCACGCTTAATTGCAATTTACCCAAAGTCTGCAATTCGTGAGCAAACACATTCAATAAAACCTCGGAGTCGGAATCGGTATTGATGTGGCGTTGATCTTCTACGAACAGCGCCTTTTTCAGCTCTTCGGTATTGGTCAGATTGCCGTTATGCGCAAGCGTCAAGCCGAAGGGGGAGTTTACATAAAAAGGTTGCGCTTCCGCGGAACTGGTGCAACCCGCGGTCGGATAACGGACATGAGCAATACCCATATTGCCTTTCAATCTCAACATTTGGGCGTTAGTGAAAACATCTCGGGCCAAACCGTTTTCCTTGCGCAAATGTAGCCGTCCGGCCTCACAGGTCACAATGCCTGCGGCATCCTGACCTCTGTGTTGCAGCACTGTCAGAGCATCATATAACTCTTGATTAACAGCCTGATGTGAAACGATAGCAGCAATACCACACATTATTTTTTAACCTGAATTATTTTGTAGAGATTAACGAAAGATCACGCGGTAACTGATGTATTCCGCCATGCCTGAAGAAATATGATCTCGCAACCATACTGCGAGCGACTGAAAAGGTGGGATCAGTTTTGATTCTGCCCACCAGGAATCTTGAGGTAAAGGTGTAAATCCCGCCAGCATGACGACGACAGTAACAACAATCATGCCGCGAACAACGCCGAGAACCATTCCCCCGAAACGATCCATAAAGGTTAAGCCGGTATTTTTAGATAGCACGCTTAATAGAAAACCGATTAAACCGCCAAGGCTCAGTGTAATTGCAAATAGAGCGACAAAAGATGCCGCCATCCTGGCTGACGGATGGCTGATAGTAGACTCAAGAAAACCGGCGACTGCCAAGGATGGCGGAAGTGTCGCAATCTGTAGGGAACCGATGCGACAAAACTCGCGGCTAAAACTCAAGCCTACCCAGATTGCCAGCATCCAGAATGCCAATGAAAAAACTTCCTTAATAAATCCGCGTAGCAGTCCGATTATAAAGCAAACAAAAACAAGCCCGATAAGGGTGAAATCTATCCAGATCATGCTCTTATTTTATCCAGCGCATTACTCGGAAATCAGCATCGCCTTGATGTTCTGTTTATCCAGCCTTGATTTCATTGCAGCCGCTTTCTTTCCGTCAAGCTCCGGACCGACACGAAGACGATACGAAATGCCTTTATCTGTTTGAACGGTATCCAACGAGGCAGGCACGCCTTGTTCACGCAAGCTGTCCCAAAGCGACATTGCATTTTCTTTTTTACTGAAACTACCCAGTTGAATGTACCAGCGCACCAACTTTGGCGTCGCTTTCGGCGCTACAACGGCCGGTTTTTTCGCTTCCGCGACAGCTGCGGCCAAACTCTTCGCCGAACTGGGCTGTTTAAGGGTTGCTTGTGCGTCATCTTTAGTTGTTATAGGTGGCTCATACTCAGGCTTTTTAACGATTGGCCGCACCGGTTCCTTAACGATTGCGACACTCTCATTATCCTTGGCAATAACCGGTTTCACCGTTTCCATGACTTTTTTAATCTTCACAGGTTCTTTGGCAATAGCTTCTACATCGGCGTCCTTGATTTGTGCTTTGGGAACCATGCTTTTATGAACGCCATCTACAACTTCTGCGGAAGCCTGCTTTGAACGCGGCTTGGGCAGATTATCTTCAGGCTCTTCGATAGGTTGATCCGCAGCTTCTTCCGCATTGGTATAGCCTTCGGATTCGGCATACAAAGACTCGCCGGACCGGCCCTGTTTTTCAGGCTCTTCGCTCGCTTCTTCTGCGACAGCGGTGCTCTCAAGCGTATCGCCCGCGGGTTCGGTAGATAGCGGCTCAGGATCGGTCGACTTTAAAACCTGCTCGGCACTGTTGGGCAACTTAGCGGCTGCGCCCGGATCGGCAGGAGCGGGAATGTTCAGCTCACTGACTAACTGGCCACTATTATCGACAGGATCATCGAACAGCATGGGGATAAAGATTGCACATAGCGCCGTAACTACGACGGCGCCAATCAAACGTTGTTTTAATTCATGATCCATTTCGTCTACTCACTTATTCTCAAGTTCAATCAAGCACTCAGATACTAAAAAAAAAGATCCAAAAACCAGTAACAAATCGCCTTCTCGCGACTGTTTTTTTGCAGCAGAAAATGCTTCAGTAAAATCGGCATAGCCGAAAGAAACCCTGGACACCGGACTTTGTGAAAAAATATCACGCATAACCGATTCCGTAGCGGCTCGGGGATTTGCCAACGGCGCAAAAAACCAGTCGTAAACCACAAGATTCATAATTTCAAGGACACCGGCGATATCCTTGTCTTTCATCATTGAAAAGACAGCATGGATGCGTCTGCCGGGGAAAACAGCCGTTATGTAATCGGCCAATGTCGTGACTGCCTGGGGATTATGTCCCACATCCAACAGCACAGGCATTTCGCCGTCAATAAGTTGGAAGCGTCCGGCCAAATGGACATTCTCCAACCCTTGCTTAATCGATGCCTCAGTTACCGGCAAAACTCCGGCCATTTTGGTTACCGCTAAAATAACCGCCGACGCATTGCGGTATTGATGTTCCCCTTTCAAGCCCGGCTCCGGCAATTGTAACATTTGCCGGTCGGCAGAGAACCAATCCCATCCTGTTGCCTGCTTTTTATAAGAAAAATCTTTACCGATACAATACAGCAAGGCATGTTGTTCAATAGCGCTTTGTACCAATGATTCCGGGGGTTCCGTATCGCCGGTGATTGCCGGAATTCCAGCCCGGAAAATACCGGCTTTTTCCCGTCCGATCGCTTCGCGTGTGCCGCCCAGCCACTCAATATGATCAATGCTGATACTGGTGATCAATGCCACATCGGGATCGATAATATTGACTGCATCCAATCGCCCGCCCAGACCGACCTCAAGCAATTGAACATCGACACCGGCGCGCCGGAATATATCCAGCGCCGCCAGTGTGCCAAACTCGAAATAGCTTAATGAGGTATTGCCGCGGACCGATTCTATTCTTGCAAATGCCTCACAGATTTTGTCATCCGACACCGGCTTGCCGTTAATTTTTATTCTTTCATTATATTTCAGAATATGCGGCGATGTATAAGACCCTACCCGATAACCCTGTGCTGTATAGATGGACTCAAGATAAGCAACGGATGAACCTTTACCGTTGGTTCCGGCAACAGTAATCGTTGGCGGCTTTACATAATCCGGGTTAAGCGCATGAAAAACCTGCGCCGCCCGCTCCAAACCCAAATCAATGATTGAAGGATGTAAGCTTTCCTGCCACTTCAGCCAATCCTGTAGCGAATCAAAACGTATCATTAACCGATTTAAAATCAGTCTTCCCGATCCGGCTGATGCGAAGCATCGTCTGCTTCAATTTCAACAACCACCGTTTCCGTATTGTCGTTAAGACGCTGAACTGCAATATCTCTACCTGCCATCAACATATTCAGAATGCTGGCTATTTTATCGCGCATTTCGCGTCTATCGATGATCATATCGATAGCGCCATGCTCCTGTAAAAATTCGCTACGCTGAAAACCTTCCGGCAATTTTTCACGCACGGTTTGCTCGATTACGCGAGGACCGGCAAAGCCGATCAAGGCATTCGGCTCGGCAACATTAATGTCGCCCAACATGGCTAAACTGGCAGATACGCCGCCCATGGTCGGATCGGTCATAAATGAAATATACGGCAACCCCGCATCGGATAATTTGGCTAAAGCGGCGCTGGTTTTCGCCATTTGGAACAACGAAAACAACGACTCCTGCATACGTGCGCCGCCACTGGCGGTAAACACGATAAACGGCACGCCCAACTCCAAGCTCTTGTTGATGCCGCGAACAAACTTTTCGCCGACCACTGAGCCCATTGACCCGCCCATAAAGCCGAAATCAAAGGCGGCGACGACAATATCCCGGCCTTTTAGCTGGCCTTTCATCACCACCAGCGCATCATTTTCTTTAGTCTGCTTTTGCGCCTGGGTGATTCTGTCTTTATATTTTTTACTGTCCTTGAATCTTAACGGATCGACAGGCTTAATATTTTTGCCTATTTCTTGATGACCGCCTTCGTCCAAAAACATATTCAACCGTGTTCTGGCCGAGATACGCAGGTGATGTTCGCATTTAGGACAAACGCTAAAATTTCTTTCCAGCTCAGTGTTGTAAAGAATCGCATTACAGCTAGGGCACTTATTCCACAATCCTTCAGGTACAGTGCCTTTTTTATTCGACCCTTCCGTTCTAATTGTTAAAGGGATTAACTTTTCAAACCAACTCATTCATATGCCCCATCGTATTTCATCATCGTGTTCCAGACCAGTCTTCAGCTATCCATCGCCTGGCGCATGGCGACCAATAACTCGACTATTTCTTTTTTGGCACGCTCAAGATCATCCAAATTCGCTTCAATTTTGCTGATCAGTGCGCTGCCGATGACCACGCCGTCCCCCAAATTGGCAACCGTCTTGGCTGTTTGCGCATCTTTGACACCAAAGCCGATAGCCACAGGCAAACGCGTATTCGCCCTGATCTGCTTGAGCTTGGTTTCGACATCCGCTGTATTTAAATGCCCAGCGCCGGTTACGCCTTTTAGCGAAACATAATAAAGATAACCGCTACCGACGGCATCCATCTTTTTAATGCGCTCATCGCTGCTATTCGGCGCCAACAGGAAAATCGGATCAATATCGCGTGCCTTTAACAAAGCGGCGCATTCTTCCGCTTCTTCCGGTGGCAAGTCAACGGTCAAAACACCATCAATATCGGCGCGTTGCGCGGCATTGGCAAAATCCTCGTAGCCCATGGCTTCAATCGGATTCACATAGCCCATCAACACCACTGGCGTATGTTGATTGGTTTTCCTGAATTCAGTCGCAATCGCCAAGGTGCGTCTTAAGCTCATTTTATGTTCTAAAGCACGCTCACTGGCGCGCTGAATAACCGGCCCGTCCGCCATCGGATCGGAGAACGGTATGCCCAATTCGATCACATCAACCCCGGCCTCGACCATGGCATGCATCATCGGCAAGGTGAAATCAGGTTTCGGGTCACCGGCGGTAATAAACGGAACTAACGCCTTACGACCTGATTTGGCTAAGGCTTCAAATGTAGCGGCTAATCGACTCACAGTGCTATCCCCTCGCGTTGCGCCATTGTTTGCATGTCTTTATCGCCGCGGCCGGACAGACTGACAATAATAATTTCATCTTTGCTCATGGTTGGCGCAAGCTTCATCGTGTAAGCCATCGCATGACTCGATTCCAGTGCAGGAATAATGCCTTCCATTCGGGTCAAGGCATGAAAACCTTCCAAAGCCTCGTTGTCGGTAATATTGACATATTGAGCCCTGCCGGTATCTTTCAGCCATGCATGCTCAGGGCCAACGCCAGGATAATCCAGGCCTGCCGAAATCGAATGGGTTTCGATGATTTCGCCGTCATCGTCTTCCATCAAATAAGTCCGGTTACCATGCAATACGCCTGGACGGCCTGCGCACAACGGCGCTGAATGACGGCCGGTTTCAATGCCGTCGCCAGCCGCTTCAACACCGATCATTTTTACCGAACGGTCGTCAATAAAGGGATAAAACAAGCCGATTGCGTTCGATCCGCCGCCAACACAGGCAACCAAGGCATCGGGTAAACGTCCAGCCTGATCCAGACATTGCTGTCTTGCTTCCCGGCCGATGATGGCCTGAAAATCCCTGACCATAGCAGGATAAGGATGCGGCCCAGCAACCGTACCAATAATATAAAAAGTATTATCGACATTGGTCACCCAGTCCCTGAGCGCTTCGTTCAACGCATCTTTTAAAGTTTTCGAACCGGATTCAACGGCGACCACTTTCGCGCCCAGCAGCTTCATCCGATACACATTTAAAGATTGCCGGGCAACATCGACAGCGCCCATGTAAACCACGCACTCCAATCCCAGCCGCGCTGCAACCGTTGCCGTCGCAACACCATGCTGACCGGCTCCGGTCTCGGCAATAATGCGGGTCTTGCCCATGCGTTTAGCCAATAAAGCCTGGCCTATCGTGTTATTTATTTTGTGTGCGCCGGTATGATTCAAGTCTTCGCGCTTTAAATAAATCTGCGCGCCGCCCAGCTCACGGCTCCAGCGTTCGGCATGATATAAAGGCGAAGGACGTCCTACGTAATGCTGTAAATCGGCATCGAGTTCGGCTATGAACTCGGGATCATCCAGATACTGCTGATAAGCCGCATTCAATTCCTGAATCGGCAACATCAATGTTTCTGCAACGAACATTCCGCCGTAAGGGCCGAAGTGTCCCCGCTCATCGGGCATATTATATTTTTCTGTCATATTATTATTCTGTCACCCTCATTAACTTCACGTATGAATGCCGCCATTTTTAGCGCATCCTTTACCCCTTTTTCCGCTTCTACACCGCTGCTGACATCCAGCGCATAAGGTCTTACTGTCTGCACTGCCTGTCTGGCGTTACTCTGATCCAAACCACCTGCCAATATAATAGGCAAGGCGCAATGTTCAGGAATCAAATCCCAATCAAATCGGCTGCCCGTACCGCCTTTCGCTCCCGGATGATAAGCATCCAACAACAATCCTGCCGCATCATGATATTGCAGAGCCAAGTCGGCAATATCGATACCATCCTGCATTCTTACTGCTTTCATATAACGTTTGCCGTAAAGCCTGCAAGCTTCAGCCGGTTCATCGCCGTGAAACTGAAGACAATCGATCGGTACCTGTTCCAGAACCTCGCGTATCCGCGACTCCTGTTCATCGACAAACAAAGCAACCACCGAAACAAACGCGGGCAGCGCATTCACAATTTCAACCGCCCGATCAATATCGACATTTCTCGGACTGGGCGGATAAAACACCAGACCGATTGCGTCCACGCCTAACTGAGCTGCACAAACGGCATCTTCAACACGGGTAAAACCGCAAATTTTAACGCGAGTTCGCATAAAGTGATATGAGAAATTTAACCAAAAAAAGCTAGCCGCCTAGAATAACATAAAACGGCACTGTGATTTGTCTGTAATCGACATTAATTTAACAACGACACCAATAAAAAAGGCCGAGCTAGAATCGGCCTTATATTCAATAACAGCAAAAAATCCAGCTAAACTGCGTTTGCAATGCAGCCTAGGATTTTAAAATATCTCGTAAATTTAATGGTCGTGCTGATGAACGTGTTCATGAACACCAACATCCTGAACTTGAGCGGCTTTAACAGCCACGCCATATTTATAAACCATCAAACCGCCTAAATCGGCACCCAGCATCATCAAAACAGAGAGCACTCCCGCCAATATCAGAAAAAAGCTGTTAGCTCCGGCCTGAATAATGCCGCCGCTTTTCAAGCGCCAGGCCGACAATAAAACCGCCAACGACAGCACGGATACGCCAAGATGCTCATGCCGTTCCATGATGTCATGAACGTCATCCCCATGCACTACCGTATTTGCGGCAATGAAACCGGCAATCACCGTAAAAACAGCGCCCACGGTGCCTAAATAAAGCAGCCAACTCGCAATATTGCGCCAATGTTGTTTTTTAGCCAGCGTAGCGATCACGTCCAAAGCAAAAAAAGTCGACAAAAACGCGAGAGGAAAATGTACCAGCAAAGGATGAATATTATCCATACTGGAAATGCCGGGCATTAATATCGAAAAAATACCCGCAGGATCATGATTCGGAAGTTCTTCAAGAAAAGCCAGTAAACCCGCAACACCGTCCGCGACACCGCCACCATGATCGGCTCCGCCATGAACCTGAAAAGACAAAAAATTATTCATATTAACCATCGCTATTATTTATAAGGAAAACAATCTACCGGATATTCAGACCATTGCAAATAAGCATTACAACATCTCTATCTATTTTAATCATGCCGCTTGGCATCAGCCGGCAATTTATCGAATACCGGATGTTTGGCAATACCGTAACGCTCAGGATAATAAACCGCCCCCAAATACAAGCCGTCAGGCGGCGCAGTCACTCCGCCCAACTTACGGCTTTTTACCTCAAGCAACTCTTGCGTCCAATCAACCTGTTGCTTTCCGGCGCCTATATCCATCAACACCCCGGCAATATTCCTGACCATATGATGTAAAAAAGCGTTGGCCGAAATATCGATAATGACCTTGTCGCCGTCCCGGTAAACATCGATAAAATACATTTCCCGGCAAGGGCTTTTGGATTGGCAACCTTGCGCCCTGAACGTGGAAAAATCATGTTTACCGAGCAAATATTGCGCTGCCTGATGCATTTTATCGGCATCCAGCGGGCTTGGCCGCCAAGTCACCTGATTGCGCAATAACGCCGACTTGATAGGCCGGTTAAGAATGACGTAGCGATAAAATCGGGCAATCGCACTGTATCTGGCGTGAAAATCGTCCACTGCCGGCTTGACCCAAGTGATCCTGACATCATCCGGCAAATTACTGTTACCGCCTAACTTCCAGGTATGAAGTTCGCGCTCTACTTTTGCGTCAAAATGGACGACCTGCTCCAGCGCATGCACGCCGGTATCGGTTCTTCCGGCGCATTGCACGGTAACCTTATGATTCGCGACCTTGGACAAAGCTTGTTCAAGCACCTGCTGAACACTGCGTTGATGGGTTTGCCATTGCCAACCTGAAAACCCGCTGCCATCGTATTCGACGCCTAAAACGATCCGTGTCATGCCAACCTCTTGAAAATAGGGCAAAGCATTAAAACCTTATTCATGAATATAAACTTTAACTCCAACTTCAATCCTGTTAAACAAATCCAGTACATCGGCATTCTTCATTCGAATACAGCCGTGCGATCCAGGGCTGCCGTCCATCAACTGATCGGGACACCCGTGGATGTAAATATATCGCCAAGTACTATCGACATTACCGTAACGATTCTTGCCCGGTTCCAAGCCGCCCAGCCACAGAATACGGGTCAATATCCAGTCGCGTTGCGGATTCTGCCCGCCTAGCTCAACATTATATATCTCACCGGTAGCGCGTCTGCCGACAAAAACCGAGTTTAACGGCTGACCCGCACCAATCTTGGCCCTGATTTTATGCCAGCCGGTCGGCGTGCATTCACTGCCCATCAATTCGCCGGCGCCGTTTTTGGCAGTGGAAACGGGATAACACTGCACCGGCTTTCCCGCCGAATAAACCGTCAATTGCTGGCTGGCGATGCAAATATCCAGATAATCATGCATATTATTTTTCATTTAGCTCCCACGCTTGCCCGGCAAAACAGCGTTGCAAATATACGGATCATTTGCCAAAGTTGCAAAACAACCGCCGCGCCAAGTCACTTTGCTTATACAAGACCCAACCCCGATTAAACGTCTGCATTGTAGACGGCAAACTGACTGTATCATCCATTTAAAGACAAAAGGCATGTTCCTAAGCCTACCATTCGGTACTATTTCACTCCCTTACCGAGCATCTTATAGGCCGCAGCACCTTGCCCGGAAACCTTTCTGCAAGGGTATCAAGAGATGAACATGACAGCCGGCCATTCCCTTGCAAATTTATTTCATCAATACGATCGGACGAAAATTGTTCGAGCGGACCAATATCCACCAGCCGGTTACCGGACAGGTCGATACGACGCAATGCGTTCAACTTCTCAATCCCGTCTATCTTGCTAATATCGGCATTAGGACATGTGAGTTCTTCCAGCTCCGCGATCTCTTTACCTCGGTATTTATTGCCGATGCATGCAAGCAATTCCACGCTGCCATAACGTAGCGTGTGGACATCCGGCTCTTCGTGCATCGCGTAATACCTTGAATTTTCGTTCAAAGCACGGGCCGCATCGCCGATAACGGGATCGCCGCAGATATGGTTCACACCGCAACGCCGGTCCCGAATGCGCGGATTGGAAAACATCGGCAAACTTCCTTTGTTGTTGCCGTTTATTTCACTCATATGACCGCCCACCATAATGGTGCCGAATTCTCCGGGTTGCGGCTCGCCGTCGCAATTACCCTCTGCGTAACCGTTGGCGTAAGTAGCGATAGCCGAGGTGTGTCCCAAATTGGGTTGACACCGATCAACCAGAACACCATGATTCAGGCCCATCAAATGCCCCAACTCGTGCGCCAAGGTATGGGATCCGCAGATAAAATTAATCACAGCATAGGAACTGCGCGTCGAAGCAATCGACTCCGGCGTTTTGTTCACTGCAACAGCGCGGCCACACCAACGCTTGCCGTGAACCATCAGATTATTGCTCATCACAACAGTGTAATCGGCGCCGAATTCATCGGCTTTTTTAAACAGCGTGTCGAATCCGTTCTGTTGATGCGCCATGTCGTCAAGTATCCGCATCACATCGATTGCTTCAATCCGTGAAAATTCGACATCCACAATCTCAGCTTGCAACATCACTTCGCTGTTACGGTAATAGCTATTAAGTTCCTCCACATAAGTTTCCAGTTTTGCCTGACTGGCCTGGCGTTGCGCCGCGTCTAGTCCCAGATCGTCGCTTAGAATAAAGCGGATGCCGATAGGCACAGTCTCGGCCCAAACCTCGGACATAAAAATCAGGACTAATACCAGAACTGCGAACGCGCGTCTAACAGGAATGGCGGAAAGCCTTCCATACCGGCAACCAGATATATAAGACATAAAAGAGAACCACTCGAAATTACGTAAAATCCGACAAAGTAGAATTAATATCCTTCCAACAAGCCATGAAAAGCTTTAAGCTCAGGATTGCCGCTCACCGGGCATTGACTCTCGATAGCCCGGCGTAAACCGCGCAACAAAAAAGAATCGTTTTTCGCCGACCGTTGCTCATCTTCCGGCCAATCGGCGGGATCGATACCGCGCGCCGTTGCCGCTTCTTTGTCGAGCATCCGGTATTGCTCCAACACACGACGTACCAACCCACCGCCACAAAATCCCACACGGGACGAATAAGCGCCGCCATTCCAAACCGTGGCCGCCGTACTGCCGCTACAAGCGCTATCACAGAGATACATCAGGCGATTCCAAAATAGATCCGCACCGTAAGAGCGCGCCAAGACCTGCTCTAACTGGCCGTGATCGCGCGGCAACAGCTCGGTCTTAACCTCCCCTTCCCTAAACGCCGCCTCCATACTGCGTGCCATGCCTTCCAAGTACCAGGAATTCTTAAAAAACGTATAAGCATATTGATAAGCATGAAAAACTTCGTGATTGGGGGTTAAATTGGGCGGCTGCCACCGATTGGACAAGGCAATGCTCAGCGCGGGCGAGCTTCCCTCAAAATGCCGATAACGATAACCGATAGCCGCATCGCCGGTAGAACCATTTTTGCCTTCGAGTTTGATGATGTGGACATCAATTGAGCGCACATCCCGATAACGCTCACTAGCCAAAGGCGGCATCAATCCCAGTTGTTCGCTGTAATAACGATTGGCTTGGCCGACCTGGGCCGCCAGACTCTTTAACTGAACCGCCGCTTGCTGCGCACGTTGCGATGGCGGAATATCAAGGGGAAACGCGTTTTCCCCGGTCAACGTGTAATGAATGCGGAACTCGCCTTGTAGCAAACGCTGATCTAGCGCCTCGCGGGGGGCTTTCCAATCCGCCGCTGCATAAAAAGGCGTTACCGTTAGAGCAAGCAGCGTAATGCAGCGATACTTATTCAAAAAGTCTTTTAATATTTTTTTATTCACCACGAAGCCTCGAAGAACACAAAGAAATAAAAAAACTTCGTGTCCTTCGTGTCTTCGTGGTGAATATGCTTTTTTCATTTTGTTAAAAACTTTTGGTTGCCTAATTAGGAACATACATAAATTAATTTAAGCCATTACCATGAAGAGCATGAAGGACATGAAGACTCCGGATAGCCGGACGGGGCATGTTGCCCCGTTCGAAACGTTTTATGTGGATTAAATGAAGTTGCTTGGCTTAAGCATCGCAAAAACGTTAGGGACGGGGTTGCAAACCCCGTCCCGCTCGAGACTTAAATCCTTCATGTTCTTCATGCTCTTCATGGTTTAAAAATTACTGACTAAAGTTAAAAGAGTTTCCTAACCGGTTTACCTTGCTCGACAAGCTTGTTAACCAGCTTGTCGAGCCTGGCGTCTTCGATGCCACGAACAAAAACCATATCATCAGGCAGAATCTCGGCAACAAGCTCATCCTGAATTTCTGCCGCGGTTTCCCCATGACGCTTCCATTGGGTTCTTGAAGGCACGATAGCCGAGTGTTCCTTAAAACGATGGACGGAATAAAGCAAATCAATACCCGCTTTTTCGATAAAGCCCCGCATATGCTCCAGTTCAACGGGAGCGTTGGGATTATCGTCGAGATTGATAAATTCGGTAACAACAACCACCTTTCTGCCGTTCCGTGCCGGTTTCAATCGGGACATCAGCTCGAACATGGACTCGAAACCCTTCCATTCGCCCCGGCGGCTTTGGTCATAGACATAGAAAGAGCCTTGATCGAGCTGCACTTCATAAAGATTGCCGCTGCTTTCGAAATTTTTATAGCCCGAATATTCGGATGCGCTACGTTGAGGATCGGCACCGAGGAGCTTGGCGACGAGCAACACGCCAACGGACGCTAAAGGCGCATAGTCTTCGATCATCGGGAGCGTGTAGCGAACGGTTTCCCCCAGAATATCCGCGCTGACTTCCCACTGGAAATTCGCGAAGTGCTGGCTGATCAGACGCCCGCCGCACTGCGAAGACGAACCGAATGTCAGTATGTCGCAATCGGAGTATGTCTTGACCGCTGCAAAAACCTCGTCGAAATACGGATCGTCGGCATTCAAGATGCATTTGCCGCCGGGGCGCAAGCCGGTAACGACGGCGGCTTTGTTGCGTATCAGGTTACCGATGGATTTGTGGCTGCTCAAGTGTTCCAAACCGATACCGGTAATCACGCAAAAATCCGGGCGGATGAAAAACGACCTGTCCTGACCGATACCCGCTGCCGGAACAGCCGTTTCAATGATTGCCGCTTTTGCCGATTTCGGGATGGCGGTTAACGCCCGCCAAACCGGATGTTGCAGATTGGCGCTGTCCAGGCAGGCATGAGTTGGAATTTGATGATTGAGAACATGGAACAACTGAGTCTTGAACCCGGTTTTCCCATGCGAACCGGTAACAAGAACTTTTGCGCCGTCGAAGCTCAGGCTGGAAGCCAATGCAATATCCTGAAATGCTTTGCCGACGTTTTCCACTTCCAATAACGGAACGGTGCTTTGCTCGATGCAGTTTTTCTGTACAACGGCGGCGACCGCCCCTTTGTCGACTGCCTTAAGCAGGTCGCGCGCATAGTCGGCCCGAGTCGCTTTATCTCGTTCTCTGAGAATAAAGAGATCGCCCGATTTAACCCACGGCAGATAGAAATTAACCCCGGTCATGCGGACTTCGCCGCTGGCAAGGTTCCGCCACCGTCCGGCACTGACTCTCTCCATTTGTTTGGGCGTCAATAGCACGCTGGATTTGAGGCTCGACGCAGCCTGGACGGAAACACGCTGTTTGAATTGATCCAGCAGCGCTTGTTGGCGTTCTTCCGTGCCGACCAACATGATCGTCAATTTTCCATGAAGAATGGCCCCCCAATTGATAACAATCACCCCGTCCCGTCTTTGCGGATCATACGCGATGCCTTCGAAATCAATTGACTGAAGATCGCGTTGCACGGTTGGCACGGTAACTGTGCTCCAGCAAGTTGCGTGAATTTTTTGCGCAACGAGCGTCGGATAGGAAACGGCGTTAAAACGCGGATTGCACTCCAGAAGGTAGAATTTCGCCTCTCCCGCGTCGTTTACTACGGCAATGTCGAAAGCAAAAATATCCTGCATACCTTGGCCGGCTACCCATTCGGCAAGGGCGTCCACGACAGGCCACGGCTCACTGTCCGCCGGGACGCGGTTGCCGTTATGAGCGTTGCCGCTCATGATTTGTTCCGATACCAATAGCCGCTCCGCGCGGCCGTCCTTTACCAGGTATTGAACATTGAGAAAGCGCTCAGCTTGAATCTCGTTTTGTATTTGCACAGGGATATCCGGCTGTAATTTTCCCAGCGCCCGGTGTAACTCACTTGGATTTGCACACCGGGATATGCCTATACCCGATAACGCTATCGCCGGTTTAACATAACAAGGGTAACTGAATTCATTGCTTTGGGCTTCGGCATCCGATACTCGCTCAAAGCAGCGCGTTTCGGGAACCGGCACGCCCATGTTACGAGCCAAAGTGATCAGGTTATTTTTTGAATTGAGAAATTCGGCGATTTCGCGCCTGCGTGCATCGGGCCGGAAACGATGCTCCCGCTCGCCGAAAAAAAACGCGGATAGTTCGTGATCAGGATAGTCCTTGGTCCGCTCTAGCCGGGTATCCCAAACAACGTCTTGAGTGAACGAAATTCCGGCATTCCGGTAGTGAGCCTGGATAACCGGCCACTGTAGGTGTAGATCGGCATGTAATTGAATAACGTCCTCGGGTTCTGTAATACAAAGCGCGCGTGACGAATACAAGCGGCTCAACCCCAGCCAACCGGGGCCGCTGGTTCGAATATCGTGATTTACTATTTTCAATTTCGCCTCTAATCAGCATAATTGTGTTAATAACTGATGTTACTCTACTGGACAGTGCGTAACATCAGATAATAATGAATCTACCGAAAAAATTGTCCACGAAAAGCACGAAAAAAATCCTCATGCTGCTTTTCGTGGATGCCCCCTGTTTTTTCTAAGGCCCCGGTTTTTTACCAGACCGTCATACCGGCAGACTGTTCTGGATCAAAGCCGAACAGAGCAATAAAACCCCTCGGCCAATATCGATGACGTTCTTAAATTCAATTTTCCTGCTATAGTTCGGGCCACAAAATAAGGCCCAATAAAAAAGGACGTTAACATGCCGTATTCGACAATCTCCGGATCGTTAAACTATTGGTTGTGGCGCGGCATCGGCCGTTTGGCTTTTAATCGTATCGAAATAATCGGCAAAGAACTTCTGCCGACCGGCGGCCCGGTGTTATTTGTCGCCACCCATCGCAACGGCGCGCTGGACGCGGCCCCTTATGCGCTTGCTGTGCCGGACGCCGTGCCGATGATCTCGGCGCAATTGCACCGCTTACCGCTGGGACGCTTTTTATTCCGCGGCATAGCCGTGGCCCGCGCCAAGGATAAGGCGCGCGGCATCAAAGCCAACAACCTCGAAGCCATGGAACAATGCGTGGAGGTGCTGAAGGCGGGTAGACAGCTGTTTATCATGCCGGAAGGCACTAGCACGCTCGGCCACCGACACTTGCCGTTTAACCGCGGCGCGGCGCGAATTATCGGCCGGGCGATGGCGGCCGGCGTCACGCCGAGCATCGTGCCGCTGGCCGTTCACTATGAAGACCCTACCCGCTGGCAAAGCCGGGCGGAGGTGCTGATAGGCGAGCCGATACGTCCGCAAACCGCTGACGAAACGGCGTTACAGCAACTGATTAGCGATGCGTTGGAAACGGTTGGCGCTAATTTTGCCGATGCGCAAACGCAACGGCTGGCCGAAAAACTGGCTTACGCTTGCACGTTAGGCACCGAGCGTTCCTATGCGCGAATTTTGAAATTATTCGAGCACCCTATTCCGCCGGATTTGACCGATGCGGCGCGCGAGTTGGAACAGGTCGCCAAGGATAACGCTTTGCTTCTGCATCAAGGCCTGCCGTTGGTGCAGGTCGGGCCGTGGCCGCTCTATCTGGCCTACTGGCTGATTCTGGCGCCGGTCCTACTGTGTTTTAGCCTATTGAACTTGCCGGTATTGGCGGCGGGCTACATCGCCGGGCGGACACTGCCGGACGACGCGAATGTCGTTGCCTTCTGGCGCATGGCAATCGCTTTGCCGGTCGCTTTAATTTGGCTGCTGATTGTTAATGCAGGATTCATTTGGATGACCGAACCGATCTGGCTTGTGTGTTATTGGGCAATCAGCGCGGCCGGAATAACGGCATGGTACCGCTTCCGTAAATTATCGGTCGCACTTGGCAACGGCCTGTTCCATCCCGCCATTAAAACGGTTTTATTACAAACCTATCGCAATTTATTGCCCCGGATGCCGCATGTTTAGACTTCTCGAACCGCCGTTACGTTATTTCAGCATCTACCTGGCCGCCCTGACCGGCATCGAAGCGGCACAATTGACTATCTGGAGCCTGTTATTCGGCCCGATGCTGGCCGTCATGGCCGGGCTGGCGCGAAGACATTCCAGACAACGCAGTTGGGGAGGTTTGGCGGCTCTCTGCATCGGCCTCGCTATCGGCATGAACGTGTCCTATCAAGCCATGGCCGGGGCCGTTCCTGCTGTTAGAACAGCACGCTTCGATGCCGAATTGCTGGCCCTGGACCGCTGGTTGTTGGGAGAAACGCCGTCGGTCTGGCTGCAACAGTGGGCCAATCCACGGCTCACCGATTTGATGAGCGCCTGTTACTTGTTGCTGATGCCGCTGTTGTTGCTCGGCTTGTTACGCTACTTTTTCCTCCGCCGCGAGTTGCTCGGCGAATTTTATACCGGCTTGTTCACCGTCTACGGCCTGGGCTTTCTCGGCTACTTGACCGTGCCGGCCGCCGGCCCGTGGCTGGCGCATCCCGAGCTGTTCAGCGTCAAACTCAGCGGCAGCGCGGTGACGATGCTGAACCAAATGATGGTCGAGCAAGGCAGTAATAAGGTCGATGTCTGGCCTAGCCTGCATGTGGCCGTCACGCTATACATGCTGGGCTTCGCCTGGCGGCATCACCGGTTCGAGTTCTGGCTATTGCTGTTGCCGGTGATCGGGCTATGGCTTGCCACTTTTTACCTGCGCTATCACTACTTTGCCGACGTCGTCAGCGGCTTGGCGCTGGCCTGCTTCGGTCTGTACGAAGCCCGCCGCCACGCCGCTCATCCCGCCATTAACCCACCCGAAAAGGATGCCCATGTCCCTGTTATTTGATTTCAAACATCCCCAAGTCCTCGATCCGAACGTCTCCGGCGGCAAAGGGGCGAATCTAGGCCGCATGACACAGAACGGCTTTCCGGTTCCGCCCGGCATCGTGCTGACGCCGCAAAGTTACCATGCCTTTATAGCGCAGGACGATGAGCTGGACAGCCTGTTGCGCGATTTGCCGCTGGACGATCCGGCCGCGTTGGAACAGGCGTGCGGCGAACTTTGCGGCCGCTTGGCGCAATGGCCCATGCCTGGAGCCTTGCGCAATGCCATCGAACAGGCGCTTGCCGAATTTCCCGATAACACCGCTTTTTCGGTGCGCAGTTCGGCCACGGCCGAGGATTTGGGCGGCGCGGCATTCGCCGGACAGCACGAAACCTATTTAAACTGCATCGGCATCGATAACATTATCTCGCGCATCCGCGATTGCTGGGTCTCGCTGTGGAGCGCCCGCGCCATCGGTTACCGGCTACAGGCGGGCATCGGCTTGACGGATACGGCGATGGCGGTGGTGGTGCAAAAAATGGCCTTCAACCGGGTCGCCGGCGTAGGATTTTGCATTAACCCGGTAAGCGGCGATCCGGCGCAACAATCCGTCGATGCCAACTACGGCTTGGGCGAGTCGGTGGTCGGCGGTGAATATCCGGTCGATCACTGGCTGTTGGACAAGCCGTCCGGCCGGATTATCGAGGCCGTCATCGCCGATAAAACGGTGCGCATCGTCGCCGACAGCCAAGGCACCCGCAACGAGCTATTGCCGGACGATCAAACCGCTGCGCCCTGTCTGAGCGAACGGGAACTGGCCGCCCTGTCCGAACTGATGCGCCGCGTGGAAAAATTTTACGGCTATCCGCAGGACATCGAATGGGGCTTCGAAGGCGAGCAATTGTGGCTGTTGCAGGCGCGGCCGATCACCCGCATCCCGCCGCGCTGGACCCGCGACGAATCGGCCGAACGTTTTCCCTCGGTCATTACGCCGCTGGCCTGGGACCTGGTCGAAGAAGGTTTCCATCAATCGTTATCGCATTCGTTCGAGTTGATGGGCTTGCCGCCGTTTCACGGCAAATGGTTCGCGCTGTTCAACCACTACGTCTACGGCAACCAAAACGCCGTCGAAGTTTATGCCGAAGGCACCGCCAACTCGCTGAATGTGCGCTCGGTGGCGGAACTGGTGGCGGCCTTGCCGATACTGCGCAAGCGCTATGCCTGGGTTCAGGAACTGCCGTTGACCTGGTCGCGCGATTTGGACCGCTATTTGCTCGGCCTGGGCGAATTGATGGCCGAACCTTTGGCCGGTCGCGCCATTCCCGAGTTATGGGATTACGTGTTGCGCGTCAAGCAACTGGGTGCCGACTATTTCCTGCCCAATATCGCCATCTCCATTACCCAGCGCACGCTTTACAAACTGGTGTACAGCATCGTTGCGGCCGCGGTCGGCGACACGGCCGCGCCGGCTACTTTCGACCGTTTGCTGGCTTATTGCGAAACCAAAACCGGTTTCGTCAACAAAGAGCTTTACCGCTTGGCGCGGCGGATTGCCGAACGCCCTGCCCTGGTTCAATCGCTGCGGAGCATGGGCGGACAACAATTCATGGATGCCGGCGGATTTGCCGGGAAAGCGGACATCGACGCCGCTTTTCACCGTTTTTTGCAGGATCACGGCCATCGGGAACTGGAATTCGATCCGTATCATCCGACCTGGCTGGAATCGCCTTGGCTGGTGATTGAAAACCTGAAAATGATGCTGGATTCGGCGTTGGAAGATCCGGCCGAAAAGGAACGGACACTTAAAATCGAAATGCTGGAAACCGAACGGCAATTGCTGGCGGGCTTGCCGGACGATTTGCGTTTTCCGGTCCAGGAGTTGCTGAGGCTGGCGCGCGTCTATACCGCGCTGGACGACATCGAGCATTACCAGACCACGCGGCTGACGTTGCCGTTCCGCAAGGGACTGCGTGCCTTGGGCGAGGCTCTGCAAACCCAAGGCGCGATAGAGGACGCCATGGATGTGTTTTTCGCCAAAGCCCGGATATTGTCGGAAGCCATCGAACGGAACGACGCAGCGTCCTGGGCTGAGTTGTCGGAAACCATCCACAACGAAAAACAGGCTTATGAAAAGCATCGCTCGCATTCGCCGGCCTGGGAGTTGGGCAAAGCGCAGGAGCTGCCTTCATGCGGCGGCGATTTTGCCGGTCTTCCCGGCAGTCCCGGCGTGGCGCGGGGCGCGGTATACAAAGTGCTGTCCCAGGACGATTTCGCCGATTTCCCGGCCGGTGCGGTATTGGTTGCCCGCACCACCAACCCGGCCTGGACGCCGTTGTTTTACAAAGCATCCGCCGTTGTCACCGAAAGCGGCGGGCCATTGTCGCACGGCGCGGTCACCGCGAGGGAAATCGGCCTGCCTGCGGTAATGAGCGTGCGCGGAGTGCTGGAGGCGTTAAAAAACGGTGATGTGATTACGGTAGATGGGACGGCGGGGCGAGTCGGCTTGGGTTGAACAATATTGTCGGCCTGCCCGAACTAGCCAAATAACAGCAAAGTCGCCGGCTGCGTTTCAATCCATGCGCCTACGTGAGGCGCGACGTTTGTAATAGTTGTTGCGTCATGCAGCCATTGTTTCAATCCACGCGCCCACGCGAGGCGCGACACCGGTGCCGATGCGGACTGATCAGCTTGACTGTTTCAATCCACGCGCCCACGCGAGGCGCGACTAACTATCTGATATAATTGCATTTAAAAAATCAGTTTCAATCCACGCGCCCACGTGAGGCGCGACTTGTCTACCCAATGGATTATATGTCGACCAACTGGTTTCAATCCACGCGCCCACGTGAGGCGCGACCAATATGGTTAACAACCCATGCCTGCCAACTCCGGTTTCAATCCACGCGCCCACGTGAGGCGCGACACCCTTCGCCGGATCTCAGCCATTTAATGATTGGTGTTTCAATCCACGCGCCCACGTGAGGCGCGACAATTTCACACGCGGATTTCAGCATGATGAACCGTTTCAATCCACGCGCCCACGTGAGGCGCGACAGTTTAACGCTTCTTGGGCCGACGCGGTCCAAGTTTCAATCCACGCGCCCACGTGAGGCGCGACTCATTAACTGGCGGCCTTATAAAGGGATCGGTTGTTTCAATCCACGCGCCCACGTGAGGCGCGACCAATGTAATCGCCTTGGGCACTAAAAGGGATAGTTTCAATCCACGCGCCCACGTGAGGCGCGACTTGCTGTCTGCTTCCTGCAACTCTTTATGGGTTTCAATCCACGCGCCCACGTGAGGCGCGACATCTTCACAAGTTCGTACTTAAATTTTGGTTTGTTTCAATCCACGCGCCCACGTGAGGCGCGACTGGCGTACACTTAACCGATTGAATCTAATAGCCAAAAAGCCCATTATCTGCGAACCGGTCCAAGCATCTGCCAAAAGCATTATAAATCACCTCTCCTATAATAAAAAAACATATACTAATCAATGCACTGGAGAAAGCACCGAAACATCGCTTTTTATGCGAGCTTCAGGCTCGCATTACAATACCAAACGGTTTAGCACCGATATGTTCAATACGATGCGCCCAATGATTGCCATAATAAAATCTTAACCGCTATTACGAAAAAATATCTTTAAACCAAGAAGTCAAATGGCGATGGAAACTTGAGTGACGCAAATTCAATCCCGTTTGCCGCGCCGAGCATAGGTAGGATAGCCGATTTGCATGCATCGCACCCGAAGGGAGAGACGCAAGGATGTGCAGAGTGATTCAAGCGGCTTTTCTTTGGTTATTTTCTTCTCGACTGCATGGACAGATTTTTGCTCCTCGGTAACTGCTAAGGAATGTGTACGAAATAACTTGGGCAAGTTGCTAATAGCCGGAGTGCAGGCTTCGCCTGCAAGCGCAAGCAAAGCTTGCACTCCTGCTGCCCTCTCAGCAGAAGGCAAGCCTTATTCAAAATCCAGGCCCGCCTTTCGCCAAGCCTTTGCTCCGCCGTCCAGATTGGTTAAGTTAAGGTAGCCTAATTCATAAAGAGACTTTGCGGCTGCATTTCCCATCGGTCCGCTCTCGCAATACAGATAAATAGCTGTATTTTTATCTGTAGGGAGCTTGTCTTTGTATTTCCCGATTTCGTTGTAGGGAATAAAAAGGTCCGTGCCTTTTATATGCCGTTGTTCAGGGGTGTGGACGTCAACCAGGAATATATCCTCGTTTTGCATGACTCGATTTAATTCAGTTGCGCTTACCACTTTCAGATAGTCCGGCTTTTGAAACATGCAGCCGGTAACGATGAAAATAAGAGCGATAACGGGGAAAAATTTTTTCTTAACTATCGTTTTAGAGTTCATAAAAACACCTCGTTGATAAATACATAAAACTCCGCACTAGAGAATTCGGAAATGAATGATTACAGGGTGCCGGAATGAGGCTTCTGTTTCTCCGGCGGGGCGGATTTTTCCAGCTGACGGCGGAATTCGTCCAATTGCCGTATTAACTCTTCACTGAAGGATTTGATTTGTTTCTCGAACAAAGGAACTTGCTGCTTCAACTCCTTGTTAAAGGTTTCGCCTAACGCACGCAAGCTTCTGAAAATATCTCCCAAAGGCAGGATTGAAAGATTATTGAGCGTTTGCTGATAATCGACTTTCCATTGATCGTTTTCTTTTAATAACACAGTATCAAAAGACAAAACATCATTGCTTCCAGTTTTTTTTAAGGTCATGAGCGTTGCTACAGTTGCATTGGAACCGCCGATTAAAGCCGTCCCGGTCTTTACTGTCGCATCTTCCAAAGTTTGCTCTCTATTCACAAGATATTGAGTCTCCCGAGTGGCGTATTTTCTGGCGGAATCAAGATCGCTGCCGGCCATTGCTTGCCAAAACTCCGTAGCAACCTGTTCGGGGGTCGATACGGCCTGACAGCCGCTCAGCAAGAACAATAGACTTAAAAGCCCGGTCAATCCCACCCGGCTAAGCTTTGAGTGATAATAGGGGAAGCTCTTTAATAAAACTTTAGTTGTCGTCATCGAAAACTCCAAGAATTTGCAACAAATTCAATAAAAGTTATTTGAAATAACGGAAGCCGGAAAGTCGTCATGCCGGCAGGGATGCCGGCATCCAGCCACAAGGATGTGAAACTTTAAAATACAACCTGCTTTCGTTAAGCACCTGAAAAGTCACAAAGTCACCGTCCATGGCACTGGGTTCCGGCATCCCTGCCGGAACGACGAGCTTGGAAAATTCGTGGGGATACCTCAGGCACAAGGCCCCATTGATTCTTTCTCTACTGCAATAAAAACAACAAATTCACCATTCCCCAAGCAACGCCGCCCGCTGCCGGAATGGTCAAAACCCATGCCCAAACAATTCGTTCGATCACGGAAAGCTTAAGCGCATGAGGATTCTTGGCAAAACCCACGCCCATAATCGCTGTTGAAATGCTGTGCGTGGTGGAAACCGGCATACCGAAATGAGCGGCGATCAACAAAATTGTCGCCGAGCTGGTTTCCGCCGCGAAACCGTTTATCGGGTGTAACTTGACCATTTTGTGGCCGAGCGTTTTGATAATACGCCATCCGCCTATCGCCGTGCCAAGCGCCATGACCAAAGCGCAGGTGAAGGCGATCCAGGTATCGATGTCTTTTTCTCCTCCATTCGGACGTAAGAATCCAGCCCACTCCGGCAATTGGTCAAGCGTGCCGGCGCTGTTGGCGGTAAAAATGGCTAAGGCGATAATGCCCATGGTTTTTTGCGCATCGTTGCTGCCATGGGCAAAACCCATATAACCGGCGGACAAAAGCTGGGCCTTGCCGAATAAAGCGTTAACCCATTTTGGCCGCGCCATTCGCTCCATGGCGCCACCGGCTGAATTCATGCCGCTAATGATAGCCATCAAGCTGCCCATGATAATAATGCCCAAGGTAAATCCGGCAATCGGCGAACTGATCATCGGCACCACGACTTTCCAAAGCAAGCCTTTATTTTCCGTCCAGACCAACGCAGTCTTCGACCATATCAACACCTCGGGATTATTGTTTCCGGCGGCCAGCGCTGCGCCGCATAGGCCGCCGATCAAGGCATGGCTGGAAGAAGACGGCAGTCCCAATGCCCAGGTAATCAGATTCCAGATAATCGCGCCGATTAATGCGCAGATCAAAACTTCGGAAGTAATATTCACCATGTTGGTGTCCACCAATCCCGACGAGATGGTTTTTGCCACCGCGGTACCGGATAACGCACCGGTTAAATTGGTGACGGCGGCCAGTATGACCGCTTGCGTTGGCGTTAATACTTTGGTGGCGACAACCGTAGCAATAGAATTCGCGGTATCGTGGAAGCCGTTAATAAACTCGAATACCAGCGCTACAAAAATGACAAGCAAGAGCAAGGTCAGCATGACAAGCCTTTTATGAATTTTTTAAGACGATATGGTAAATGACATTACCGGCATCGCGGCAGCGGTCAATCGCTTTCTCGAGGATTTCAAACAAATCCTTTTTTACCAAGTAACGAATCGGATCGGATTCATTGGTATAGGCATCCCGATACAATTCGAGGATGAGCCGATCGGCTTCGGCTTCGATGGTTTGCAACTGATCGTTTAATTTTTTGACCTCGTCCAGATCCATGCCTTTACGCAACAGTCTGACCATTTGCTCCAATACTTTACAGGCTTGTTCGAGCATTTCAGCACGACTGGTGAAATCGATACCCTCAATACGGCCCAAAGCCAGCGTATAGCGCTCGGCAAACTTTTCGATGACTTTAGGAATTTTATAAAGCGCACCATTAAGCGCTTCAATATCTTCACGATCGAGGACGGTAACGAAGGTATTAACTAATTCCTCGCTGATTTGCGCGAACAAATCCTTTTCCCGGCGGCGCGCCTGTTTAAACTTTTCCAATGATTGTTGCGTTGCAGGCGGACTTAAAAGTTCGATTAATGCCTTGGCCGATAATCGCGCGGACTCGGCGCTGGCTTCAAGCAAGCCGTAAAATTTATCGCCTTTTCCAAAGATAGTTTGTAATGAGAACATAGTGTTTCCTTATTAATGCGCCATAAGACTTTATTATTTTATTCGCTAATTATCGCATAAGTAGTAATGCGTAAGTATTCTTATGGCTTTAATAGGGGCCGGGATGGATACAAAACGCCGGAAAATGCTGCGTGCGGCTCACTCGCGTTCCTAATTATTCCAAATACAAACGCCGCCGGCTTTTTCAATAGCTTCCAGACGCTGTTGATGGGCATCCAACTCCTCTTCCGTGCAGCGTATAATTTTTAACGGTGGACGGTCCGTCGACAAATATTTAACCTCGCTGCTCACCGCCGACTCCTCCGGCCTTCCCTGCCCTTCATCCAGCAATGAAGACTGTCCGCCGGTCATCAATAAAAACACATCCGCTAGAATCTCGGCATCGAGCAACGCGCCATGCAGTTCCCGATGACTGTTATCGATGCTATAGCGTTTACATAGCGCATCCAAACTATTGCGCTGTCCTGGGTGTTTTTTCCTGGCGTAAGTCAGCGTATCGAATACTTTACTGTAATCCGCAACGGTGCCCGTGCCATTATTCAGCCGTGAAAATTCATAATTAATAAAGCCGACGTCAAACGGCGCATTATGAATAACCAACTCGGCGCCTTGAATAAACGCAATAAAATCGTCAACGATACCGGTAAAAGTAGGCTTATCTTCTAAAAACTCATTGGTAATGCCGTGAACCTCAATAGCGCCGTCATCAATAATCCGTTCGGGATTAATATAGACATGAAAGCGCTTGCCCGTTAAACGGCGGTTAACCAGCTCCACGCAACCTATTTCAATAATCCTGTGTCCTTCTTGCGGATTTAAGCCGGTCGTTTCGGTATCGAGCACGACCAACCGGTTTGTAAATGTTCGTTTATCCACTTAGCACCTTACGTTTTATTAATTGTATGAATTGGCATTATCTCAAAACCAAGCTATCGCCTCATTAATCGTTCACTGTTTTTCTGTTAAAATTTAGCCATACCGAACAAACACCTTAAAGAAGATATTCATTATGACCATCAAAAAAGTCCAATCCGACAAAAGCAAGCTGGATCAAATCGTGACCGACGCGCGGCGCAATCAGGAACTCAGGGAGCAATCCTATCGCGGCCAAGCGCTTAAATTATACCCTTGGGTCTGCGGCCGTTGCGCCCGCGAATTCGATCATAAAAACCTGACCGAATTGACTGTGCATCATAAAAACCATAACCACGACGATAACCCGTCCGACGGCAGCAACTGGGAATTATTGTGCCTTTATTGCCATGATAATGAACATTCAAGATACGAAGAGACCCGCTTTGGCGATTCGGCAACCGGCAAGTCCAGCGCGCCGACTGCCACGCATAACCCGTTTGCCGATTTGAAATCTCTATTGAACAACAAAAAGTGATAAACGGCAGGAATTGTTACGCACTGTCCACGAAAAGCACGAAAGGCACGAAAGGCACGATGTTAGTTTCTCGCTAACGGCACTCTATCAAGCATTCAATCACATCCTTTTCGATAATGTCCAAGACAGGCCCTCGCCGGGTTACACCCACGAGTCTCCGATAGACCGTCGTTCCGGCAGGGATGCCGGAACCCAGACACAAGGAGGTGAGACTTCGTGTTACACAAGTATTTGTCATTCCGATAGTCCCTGACCTGGCGTTGGGATAGGCAGACCTTCCAGGTTTTTAAAACCTGGAAGGTCTAACTGGCAACGTTCTGATGTGTTTTAACTATTTTCGTGTTTTTCGTGTTTTTCGTGGACTACGCTTTTTTATTATGAGCATGCGTAACATCAGTTATCTAAGACGGGCTTGCCGCTGATAAAAACCTTGCCGTTGGACTTCAAAACCGTTCTTACAGCCGGATTCGATCAGGTAATCCCTGAACTGGAGATAATGCTGCTCAAAATGGATGCCGTATTTAAAAGGCAACGGGATAGATGAAGCTGAATCTTTAACGAACAATTCGACAAACTCATCATGCTGGGAATCGCTTTGTTTGTTGAACGCATGCACAACCTGTCCATTAAGCAAGAAGCTTTGCCCTTGCGAAAAACAAAGCGTGATTTGAAGGCGGTTGTTTGTTTTTAGCGCCTGATTGCTACAGATGGCAATCCCCTGTTTGCTGATGTTGAGTATTTTCACCGGCTGTAGCCGGTTGAAAAAAGCGGGGGTCTTTTTAAAAACCGCATCAATGTCGTTTCTTTGATAACGAACTTGTTTCCGGGCCGCTTTTTCCGTCATAACGTCTACTCCGAATACGCTTATTTTCCTCAACTCCCCTTCGCTATGGAAACAACTGTAACGTCCATATAAAAATGTTTTGAAAAGAGTTCTACATTGAAACCAGGTTGATAGCTATCAACCTGGTTTCAATAATAAAGTCAAAGCCAATACTCACCTATTCGTATCATTACCTAAAAACTACCGCTCTATTTATTTGGCGGCGGACTGTCGACGGTCTTTACGCTCCCGGCTGCACATCAAATTTTCAATCAATACATCGGCAAACTCGCTGCATTTCACTTCCGTCGCCCCTTCCATCAACCGGGCAAAGTCATAAGTCACCCGTTTACCGGAAATAGCTGTATCCATCGCATTAATGATTGCATCGGCGGCTTCTGTCCAGCCCATATAGCGCAACATCATTTCGCCGGACAGGATCAGCGAACCCGGATTAACTTTGTCCTGGTCGGCGTATTTAGGTGCGGTGCCATGGGTGGCTTCAAAAACAGCGGTGCCGGTTTGATAGTTGATATTACCGCCGGGAGCAATGCCGATGCCGCCGACTTGCGCGGCCAACGCATCGGACAAATAGTCGCCATTTAAATTCAATGTCGCGATCACATCGAAGTCTTCAGGCCGGGTCAGGACTTGCTGCAAGGTAATATCCGCGATGCTGTCTTTAACGTAAATGCGCCCCTTTGCCAACGCTTCGGCCTGCACCTTGTTTGCCGCCGCTACGCCAAACTCGGCACGGGTTTTCTCCCAATGCCCCGAGGTATAAACATGTCCGGGATATTCACGCTCGGCCAGCTGATAGGCCCAATTACGAAACGCCCCTTCGGTGAATTTCATAATATTGCCTTTATGCACAATCGTCAGGGACTTGCGTTTATTGGCGATCGCATAATCGATAGCCGAACGGATCAAGCGTTCGGTGCCTTCCTGCGATACCGGTTTTATGCCGATGCCGGAAGATTCCGGGAAACGGATTTTGGCGTATTGCTTCGGAAAATTATCTTTTAACAGGTTTAGAAAAATCTTTGCCTCATCGCTGCCTTGCTCAAACTCGATACCGGCATAGATATCCTCGGTATTTTCCCGAAAAATGACCATATCGACGGCAGCGGGATTTTTTACCGGCGAAGGCACGCCCTGAAACCATCTGATCGGTCGCAAACACACATACATATCCAGCATCTGGCGCAAAGCCACGTTCAACGAGCTAATGCCGCCGCCTACCGGTGTAGTCAACGGGCCTTTAATGGAGACCAGATAATGCTGACAGGCCTCGACGGTTTCATCGGGAAGCCAGGTATTAAACAAGCGATGCGCTTTTTCCCCGGCGTAAACTTCCATCCAGTGAATTTTCTTTTGCCCGGAATAAGCGTTTTCGACAGCCGCATCCAAAACCCGAACGGCGGCGCGCCAAATATCCGGTCCGGTACCGTCGCCTTCGATAAACGGAATAATCGGATTGTCCGGCACGACCAGTTTGCCGTTTTGCATTGAAATAGCACTGCCGTTTGCGGGTGGGGTAAGTGTGAGACTAGCCATAACAACTCCTTCAAATAATTTTGAGTAATGTTGCATAAGGTAGCGACGTTACACCGCACCAACAGTAGGCGCATTAGGCGACGTCTCCACGGACTTTTCGCATCATAACAAAAGCCCTGCACTTTGCACCATTTAAGCATTGAGCTGACACATTAAGATCATTAACCGATGTTACAAGTTTTCACCACGTTATCCCATTTTTGAGTTCACTTAGGCTCAACCGCCATGGCTTTAACCGTATCCATGCTGCTGATGGTTTCGACCAAGAACGATTGGTTCTCGGTGTTTTTGGAATTTATCGTTTAACCGGCCACGAATAACCTGAATCCACTGTTTGATTTGGCTCTTGGCATGGCGTGCGAAAAAGTTGCGGCTACTAAGGTGTATATAAACGAAGCTTGACCTAACATGCGCTCTGTAAGAGCGCATGTTAGGTCAAAACGAGCGGACGGCATTAAAGATTCGACGCGACAAGCAGGGGCTGCAAGTAGGTATCGTTAGCGGCGGTTGACAGGCTTGTTTGCGCCGCAGCGGATACGCCAAAACCAGCCATGGCCTGAATTAACTGATCGTTTCCGGCCACGATTGCTTGTTGTGTTGTGCCGTACAGCGCTTGAATAGTTTCGCGATCGCTTGCGCTTAAGGTGCGATTTTCGCCGCCCAGATAATAGTATTCAATCGAGTTTTGATCGGTACTATCGGCCAAGCCTAGCGCATGACCGATTTCATGCAGCAACACTTGTGAGAAAGTTGCGTCCGTACCGCTATAGGTCAACTCCCCCGTCTGTCCTACTAATAGAGCATCTTGCCGGCTGTCTTCCAAGCGAACGATTGCTTGCTGTTTCAAGCGATCATGGCTTACACCCAGAGTGGTCAAACCAATAACGCCGGTTTCCGCCGTATTAAAATCACCCCAACCAAAACGAATATTCGCCTGAGTACTGTCGGTCACTTCCTGAAATTGCAGGCCGGATGCTTCAGACCAAACAGTAAACGCCTGGGCAATAGCCGTTTCTTGTTCACTATCCATGTAACGGCTGAACTCGCTGCCTTGTTGGGCCATACTCCAGGTAATAACAGGCTGCTTCCAATGGACGGCTTCGTAAACGGCTTGTCCGGTATTGGCGGCCAACGTCTGCTTAAGGTCGGCAAAAGCCTGCTGTGCGAACGCGGCTTCTTCGATCTTGCCTTGTTTGAGCTGATATTGCGCTAATGCGCTTTGAGTTCCGCCGATAAGCTCGTCGACACGTGTTTTATTGCCGGCAAAGCCCCAGTCGCCAAAGAGCGACTCCCATAGTGATGAGTCATAGCAAATAGGTATCACTAATTCACCAGAGGCATCGTGATAGTATCCGCAGTCGTCAACACCCGAATCTACGGGGACATTAGACCCGGCGCCCGAGTCCACGGGTACATCAGTCCAGGCACTCGCATCATTACCCAAGCTGTAAATGTCGTTATAGATACCGTTTGCATAAGCACTATCCCCGGTGCCTCCGCTCATCGTAGCGTTATAATCCCCATTGGATTCCGTTGTGTTATTGCTGCCTAATGATTGGGTATTGTTGCCGGTGCCGGAGCTTTGAGTAGTATTGTTATCGTTATAGCTTAGCGTGGTGTTATTCGTGCCGTTGGCAATGGTGGTATCGGAATTGCCGTAGGATCGGGTATTGTTACTATCGCCGTAGGCTTGGGTGGTATCGCCATCGCCATAGCTATGCGTGGTGTTATAATTTCCATTGGATTCCGTTGTGTTATTGCTGCCTAATGATTGGGTATCGTTGCCGGTGCCGTAGCTTTGAGTAGTATTGTTATCGCTATAGCTTAGCGTGGTGTTATTCGTGCCGTTGGCAATGGTGGTATCGGAATTGCCGTAGGATCGGGTATTGTTGCCATCACCATAGCCTAGGGTGGTACCGCCATCGCCATAGCTATGCGTGGTGTTATAATTTCCATTAGATTCCGTTGTGTTATTGCTGCCTAATGATTGGGTATCGTTGCCGATGCCGTAGCTTCGAGTACTACCGTTATCGCCACCGCTTAGCGTGAAATTGGAAGCGCCGTGGCCTATGGTGGTATTGTAATTGCCTAATGATTGGGTATTGTTACCATCGCCGTAGGCTTGGGTGTTATCGCCATAGCCGTAGCTGAGCGTGGTGTTATTCGTGCCGTTGGCTAGGGTGGTATCGGCGGTACCGAAAGATTGGGTATTGTTACCCTCGCCATAGCTTTGGGTGTTATCGTTATTACCATAGCTGAGCGTGGTGTTATTCGTGCCGCTGGCGATGGTGGTATCGTTATTGCCTAATGATTGAGTATTGTTGCCGGTGCCATAGGCTAGGGTGTTATCACCATAGCCATAGCTTAGCGTGGTGTTGTAATTGCCATGGGATTCCGTTGTGCTATTGCTGCCCGATGATTGGGTATAGTTGCTGATGCCGTAGCTTCGAGTACTACCGTTATCGCCATAGTTTATCGTGAAATTGGCAGTGCCGTTGCCTATGGTGGTATCGTTATTGCCGACGGATTGGGTATTGTTGCCGGTACCATAGGCTTGGGTGTTATCGCCATAGCCATGGCTGAGCGTGGTGTTATTCGTGCCGCTGGCTAGGGTGGTATCGGCAGTACCGAAAGATTCGGTATTGTTACCCTCGCCATAGCTTTGGGTGTTATCGTTATTGCCATAGCTGAGCGTGGTGTTATTCGTGCCGCTAGCGATGGTGGTATCGTTATTGCCGAAGGATTGGGTATTGTTGCCGGTACCGTAGGCTAGGGTGCTATCGCCATAGCCATAGCTTTGCGTGGTATTGTAATTGCCATTGGATTCCGTTGTGTTATTGCGGCCTAATGATTGGGTATAGTTGCCGGTGCCGTAGCTACGAGTATTACCGTTATCGCCATAGTTTAACGTGACGTTGGCAGTGCCGTTACCGATGGTGGTATCGTTATTGCCGACGGATTGGGTATTGTTACTATCGCCATAGCCTAGGGTGCTATCGCCATTGCCATAGCTTAGCGTGGTGTTATTCGTGCCGCTGGCGATGGTGGTATCGGCAGTGCCGAAAGATTCGGTATTGTTACCATCGCCATAGCTTCGGGTATTATCGCCGCTGCCATAACTGAGAGTGACATTGGCAGTGCCGTTGCTTATGGTGGTATCGTTATTGCCGAAGGATTGGGTATTGTTGCCGGTGCCATAGCCTTCGGTTGTGCTATTGCTGCCTAATGATTGGGTATAGTTGCCGATGCCTATGCTCTTCGTCGTGTCATAACTGCCGTACACTGTCGTTGTATTAGAAGTCCCGATAGCCGTTGTATTGTTGTTCGACCCGTAAACCGCCGTATTGTTGTTGTTTCCGTAAATCATCTCGTAGTTGCTGTTGCCATTGACCGCCAGCGTGTTGTATTCGCCGTCGATAACTGCGGTATTGTTCTCGCCGGTAATCGATACCGATAGGCTTGAACCCACGGCGGTTAAATTATGGCCGATTGAGCTGATACTTAAGCCGTCGGCCTTTGCAAGGCCCAGACGGTTATTAGCCGCATCGAAAACTACATTGCCAAGCCCATTAAGGCTTGCACTGGCGCCATCGGCAAAACTGATTGAAGCATGGTCAATATTGATAATCGCGCCGCTGCCTGAGATAAAGCCGCTTACTTCGTTAGCCGCATTGGTATTCTTAATTTGTTGATTAACTTGAGACCCGTCGACGTAGCCGGTCCGGGTTTCCGTATCCCCGCCGGCGTTAATCGCCTCGTCTTTAATGGCCGAAATTAACTGGCCTTGTTCGTTATACATCTGCATCTGGGCAACGCCGCTGTCATCAATCCAGGTATTGGTTCGATTTTGCAAGACCGGCTGACCATCGACTGTCGAATAATTGCTGATCCGCATATCGCTGGCGCGCTCGCCAACCTCAACGGTGGCATAATTGCCCGAACCATCCTGAGGCATCGTCCATTTACTTGAATAAGCGTATACAACAACAGCTTCTCCCGGCGGCTGAGTCAGCAGGCTCTCTCTTGTCGCCCCGTTAGAATAGCGGGTAAGCTCCCAGACAGAGCCGTCGCTGTGCGTCACTTGTTGGCTAGCGGCCGAGGCCTGCTCCAGGTTGGCGTCCAACAAATGTTCCATAGCGCTTTTCCCGATCAGTCCTCCGGCAACGCCGCCCACTAACACCAATGCTCCATAGGCAGCCCAGCCCGCAGGTCCACCTGCCAGCAAAGGCGCGGCCAATTCCGCTACCTGTCCACCTGCCAATAGCGCACCCTCCGTCTCAGCCGTCCATGACAGCATCGTATCACGGGCCTCATCGAGCTGACCGTTTTGAGCTTGCTGATTGGCCTTGTCCACGGTCCAAATAAAAGAAGCGGCCAAACCGGCTGTGCCTAATACCGACAAGCCTTTACCCAGCCATTCCGGCGGCATATTGGCCGCGTAAGTCTTCGCACCCTGTCTTAATGCTTCTGCGTTTCTACCGGTTAGATACCCGCTATCGCCAGCTTGGACAAACGGATCGCCGGCGGATGCCACTACCGGTGTCGAACCCGGTGCAAGCGTCATCTGCTGTAATCCCGTGCGAACAGCCGTCCCCGTCGGTAACTGCGTGGGCAGACTATTAATGCTATACCCGCGTAAAGAACCTTCGGCGCTGGAAAACAGATTGCCGGTATCCACTCCGAGCACTTGGCCATCACTGCCGATCGCAAAGCGTATACTTTCCAGCAGGTTGGCGGACTTGAAGTTCAAGTCCTTCAACCCTTCCGGTCCCCCCATTTGTTTCAGCTCATTGCCGTGAGTAAAATTCACGCTCACCCCACGCTCAATCAAAATAGGCGCTTCGGTTCGCGCCCATATACTATCCGGCGATGAATTGGGCGTCAGCGAAATCGCCGATTGCGCATCCAGCGCAAAATTCTTGGAGACGACGGTGTCCCATAGGCCACGGGTGGCGATGCCATCGGGCAGCGTGCCGCCTTTGAGGAGAGCGTTAGCCTCATCAATACCTGCCGCCTTTTCCAAGGCCCCCTTAAAATTATCACTTTGCAGCAACTGGCCTTGCCCGGTTTGATTAATCGTAATTACACGTCCACCGCTGCCTGCCGAGATGGTGTCCGCCAGTTCGCTGGCATGCAAATCACCGATCATGCCGGAATAAAACAAGCTAATCGCATCGGCGGACGCGCCCGGCACTTTAATCGACGTATCGGCCAGCAATTGTGTTAATCCGCTAACACCCTGATATTCCGGATACATATACAGGTTATCTAGGATATTGAGGGCTTGGGTTAAGGAAAAAGTTGTCATGAGTTAATCTCTCCTTAGATAGACGTAGTAGGAATTTTAAGACCGGTTCTGTTTTCGAGGGGCTGGTCGATCAGGGCTAACTTGAATTCACCGGAATAGGAAATATAAATTTTATCCAATCCTTCACGGTTATTACAATTGTGTCCACCGGCATCAATAGCCGCTTCCATGTCGGCCAGCACGATTGACTTTTGCTCCAGCAATTCACGGGGAAAAAAAATTCTCAAAATCTCCCAATAGGCATCACATTTATGTATGCCATTTTCCATCAGTATGTTGGTTCTTTTAAAATCCACAATGGCCTCCACAATCAGCACAAAACCCTTCCAGTTGAATAAAAAAGTGTCAAAAGGAATTTCCGGCATGCTAGATCTTAAACACAGGAAAAAACTGTCGCGCTCTGCGTTAATGGTCCACCAGTGAGGTTCTGGGATTCGAGCCGCTATAGAATATTTGCATTTGCTCCAATCGATTTTTTCATAGTCTTCGGCAGGTATTCTTTCATTATAAAATTGCATCATTTGACTCCAGTTCGATAGTTAATGTTTTACTTTGCAACAATTGGCCTTGTTCGGTTTGATTAATAGAAATTACATGTTCACCGCTACGATAGTTCGCCGGAATGTATATCGCCGATCATGCCCGAATAAAACAAGCTAATCGCATCGGCGGACGCGCCCGGCACTTTGATCGAGGTGTCGGCCAGCAATTGCGTTAAGCCGCTAACGCCTTGGTATTCCGGATAGATGGACAGGTTGTTTAGGATATTGATGGCTTGGTTTAAAGAAAAAGCTGTCATGCGTTAGGTCTCCTTTAGACGGATGGGGAAGGAATTTTAAGGCCGGTTCTGTTTTCGGGAGGCTGGTCGATCAGGGCCAACTTGAACTCAGGATGATAGACAATAAACGTATTGCTACGTAGGTCATCTCGATTGGAAAGATGCCCTCCACATTTGATCGCCGCCTCCAGATCAGCCAGTACGGTCGCCTTTTGCTCCAGCAGCTCTCTGGGGAAAAAAATTATTAGTATCTCCCAGTATTCATCACATACTGGGTAACCATTTTCTTTAAGCAGATCGGTATCCTTAAAACTCACAATAGCCCTAAAAATGATAACGAAACCTTTCCAGTTGAATAAAAAAGTGCTGAAAGGAATTTCCGGCATGCTATGTCTTAAAGGCAGGAAAAAGCTGTCGCGCTCTTCATTAACGGTCCAACGCCATAAGTCGATTAGCGGTAAGGATCTACGATCCTTGCATTTATTCCAATCAATTTTGGCTTTGTCTTCTTCAGAAATTTCTTCGGTATAAAATTTCATAACATGTCCTCCTAGGCAGTGACCGGGGTAGATGGGATTTTTAAACGATGTAAAGGGGTTGGGTTCTGATGTATCCCCGCCATCCCCGAATAAAACAAACTAATCGCATCGGCGGACGCTCCCGGCACTTTGATTGAGGTATCGGCCAGCAATTGCGTTAAGCCGCTGACGCCTTGGTACTCAGGATACAGCGACAGGTTGTTTAAGATATTGATGGCTTGGTTAAAGGAAAAAGTAGTCATGTGTTAGTCTCTCATTAGGCGGATGGGAAAGGAGTTTTAAGGCCGGTTCTGTTTTCGGGCGGCTGGTCAATTCTGGCTAGAAACAATAGAGGATGGAGTCCAATATTCGTCTATACGACGCATCCATCGTTCTCGTTCTCACGCTGAGCGCTCTCCGTTATACACAAGTATCTACAAGATGCCGTCGTTCTGGCAGGGACAGATATTTGCTCCTCGGCAACTGCTCCTGCGTTGCTCTACTACAGGCCATCCATGGCCTTATGCAATATCTGCATTCCCCACATCCCTGTGGGTTATGCCGGAACCCAGACACAGGGAGGTGAAACTTCCTGTTGCTCAAGTACCTGTGGAACCGCCAAGTTACCGTCCATGGCACTGGATACCGGCATCCCTGCCGGTATGACGGCTTTCGGACAAACTTGTGTATAGCGGCGAACGTAACGCGTGAGAACGAGATAATTTTTTAATGCAACTTGTATTAGATACCTATACTGTTTCCGGCGGGTACGCGGTGCGCGTACCCTACCGGCCCGATTGAGATGAATATCCCTGCCCATTGGCATCGTCTTTTGAATTTAAAGAAATATACCCAGACTTAACATCCAGCTTAATATTAAACCTGCCCAGAAAACTCAATCCGAGAAGTCCGTCAATATCGCCCAAGTTAGTTAATACGGCTGCTTCCACATGAGTTGCTTTGACGCCATGAACCTCAACCGAGTTAACAAAACCGATATAAGCTCTCACATCCCCGTTAGCCGTATGCATTATTCGGCTAGGCCATTCCTTAAAATCCAATCCAATTTTTTCAGCAAATTTTGAATTTAAAGTAACAGTTGACGCCCCTGTATCAATTATAAAATTATCTCCCGGATAGCCATTAATCGATGCTTTCGAGGTCATTGATTGTCCATCCTTATTAATCCGGATTTTGGCGCTTCCATCACTATGAAGCGATACACATTCAGGATTACTATAAAGCTGGTTTATCAAGTTTTTGGCTTTCTGTTTATGATCCGGATGATGAAAAATAAATTGTGTAAGCGGAGAAATTGCATCGCAAGGGCGGCCTAATCGAGTAAGAATCTGAGCGAGATGAAAAGGCGCTTGCATAACTTTTGGTTCTAATGACAGCACTTGAAAAAGATCTTTACTTGCATTTTCAAAATCCCCCTTCTCTTCATAGGTGGCGCTGCGCATCCAATATGAATTGTAATTATAAGGGAAAAATTCTATGACTTTATCCGCGGCGTGTAATGCAAGATCCCAATCCGATAACCTTCTTGCCGCAGTATTAATGTAGGGATATAACTGATCATAATCGCCGCATTGAGCAATAAAATCGTTACTAAGATCAATACAAGCTCTCGACTTACCTTGCAAGATAAGACTATTACACCGCTTAAGAGCTTGTTCTCTGTCGCAGATTTCGGTGTTGGTGGATTCTGCCGATATACCGGTTTCGATAACACTCGGCTTATCGGAAACATTTTTGGCATTAAAACCAGTACTTGCATCCTGATTATTCAGCTGTCTGTATTCATGAAATGCAATACCCCCGCCAATAAATATCAAAACAAGGACTACAGCTCCCAACACTTTCAGCGCAAAATGTATTTCACGATTTGACGATGATGTATATGAATCGGGATTATATCTGCTGGTTTTACGAACCGGTCTACTCAAATGTGATTTATAACGACGATCTGTCATGATTTTGCTTTATTTTTGGTCATTTAACACTTAACAACAAAAGACGGGCAGGCCTTACATTTGACATTATCTCCTCTCTTCTCCGCCTCTTTAAACAATAGAGGACGAAGCCTGATATCCGCTAACGGGAGAAACAATGGAATCCGGTCTTTCATTGTTCATTTCTTAACTCGCTGACCGGAAACTATATCTAGTTTTTTAGGCTAGCTGACTGAGGGCGCATAGTCTGCCTCGTCACATATTCAATGTCCATAATTTTGTGATAGGACTCACGTTTTCTGTCGCACTGCTTCGATGGATAAAGTGGGCATGGTTAAGACGGTAAAAGAATCGGGTTGGTTTTCTTGGCCGTCCCAAATACTTCTGACGGCAGCGAACCATACTGCAATCCGGCTCGGGCCAGTTGAGTTCCGATAACTTTCTCAAGCTGGCGACCATACCCATGAATTTTTTATGTACTTCGTGTCTTCGTGATGTTTTTCATGACTTGGGTACTATCAAATATTTAACAAAAACGGCAAGGAAGCACTGTCGTAAAACCACCTTAATCGTAGCCTGTTGTCGGCTTTACAACAGAACGATCTGCCTCATTTCCTGACAATACAACATCTTGCGCATGGCATCGTTCTTGCCTGTCTGCTGTTATTTGAGAAATGGGGACGGAGCCTGATACTCTGCTGATCCATTGTTCTTGGCTCAGGGTGACGGCGTAGCAGTCGAAAGTGGAGCCGGAGTTTTTCGGGCTACGTCCCCATTTTCTCTTACACCTTATCGCGTTTCGGAGTTAAACTCGCCAGCTAATTGATCCGTTGCATCTTCATCCCCCATTTCAGATGCCCGTTTAAACCAAAATTGAGCCCATTTGATTTTCCCTTGTTGCTTATAAGAAATAGCAAGATTATAAGCCGCCTCTGGGACTCCATTTTTTATTGCACGTTTGTACCAATACGCTGCAAGTTTTCGGTCTTGTTCAACTCCCTCACCCGCATCATACAAATTGCCTAGATTGACTTGAGCTTCTGGATTGCCAAGTTTTGCTGCCCGCTGAAAAGCAAGGAAAGCTTCTTTAAGCTTTCCTTCTTCATATAAGTCGCACCCATATTCCAAATCAACGCGATTTTGAAGCTGTAATTTTTTCATAATATAGAAATGAAAAATCCTTACAAATACGCTAAATCTGTACTACTAAAAATCACAGGTTAAGGAAACAAACGAGCGTTTTTTTGCTCTACCCAGCATTCCCTTATTGGGTATTGGCAATGGGGCGTACCTTATTTTGGTCATTTATATAAGCAAGAGCATTTTTAATAGAAGATGACGCTGCAACCGTTTTTTCTCGCTGAAAGGCAAGAGAGAGCGCTTCAACAATTTTCACGTTATTGTGCTCGTTGGCAATATCCGTTAACAAATTAGCGGATGCGCATCTCACTCTATAGTATTCATTGTTCAAACCTTCCAGCAAATTTTCCAAATAGTCATCCTGGCCAAGAGTGTAGAGTGCGGCATAAATTGGTATTTTAACCTCATCATCATCTTCAACTTGCAAACGAGATAGCAGATCGTCTATAGACTCACCAATACCTATCTTCCCAAGTGATAAAGCGGCTGCACCTCTTACTAGGGGACTAGCGTCATTTAATAAACTCTTTATATCTTTTACGGATCGCTCATCTTGAACTTCTCCCAGAACTTCTAAACATACAACACGAACAAGTTCTTTTGAATCGTACAAACCTTGTCTAACTCTCTTTAGGCTATCAAGAACCCCACTCTGTTGAATACATTCTATAGATTGATAACGCACCTCCCAATCAGCATCTTGAGATAACTCCAATATCCGATTTAGTAAATCGGATGTTTGATTCGTAATAGCTTCAATTTCTTCTAATTTTTTTTCAGTACTCATTGTTATGGACACCTTTTCCTCGCTTTCCTTTGCTTCATTCCATTTTTCTCTTGCTGATTGCTACCTGACTTTCAAATTTCATTGAAGGAATCAATATGTTCTGATGCATCATCCCCCTGCGTCAGAATAGTTGTCGCCTCAAATTTTCAGAATCCGTAAAATTAGAGAGAAGACATGAAAGCAAAAACCCAGTATACCGAAGACTACAAAGAACAAGCGCTGGTCAAAGTGTATAACCG
>Ga0208789_1000112_pt1 | contig 118134 bp, 103 predicted proteins | sample Methanotroph_Enr_FD_187368 | JGI IMG/M metagenome (GOLD analysis project Ga0208789, IMG submission 187368) | Enriched soil microbial communities from Old Woman Creek wetland in Ohio, USA - Methanotroph_Enrichment_5 (SPAdes) (version 2) | ecosystem: Environmental > Terrestrial > Soil > Wetlands...
TCGGCGTCAGCCATTCCAAATTTTTTGAATCAAAAGGGGTATTTTTATCCATCGGTTGAAGAGTTTGCTAAACATGCCAATGGCGCTGAAGTAGAAAAAGAAATCAGGGCGCAAATTGAACGGGCTCTGGCATTTGGAATCAAGCCAACGCATTTGGACAACCACATGGGAAGCATTCTGACTTCTCCGGAATATTACCAGATTTTGCTCAGAATTGGGCACGAGTATCAGCTCCCGGTATTGATTCCTGCTGATATGATCGCCGGAATATCGCCACAATTGCTTGAAATGTTGAGTCGTGGCAATATTGTCGTCGATCATTTATTCATGCTAAATCAGGCTAGTCCGGGCAATCAGTGGGGCGAACCTTACCTGAAATTCATTGAAAATATGCAACCTGGGTTGAACGAAATCATTGTGCATCTGGCCGTTGACAACGATGAAACCCGCGCCATTATGGCTAATCATCCCGATTTTGGAGCTGAATGGCGGCAGCACGATCTGGATTTTGTACTGAGTCCCGAATTCAAAAAAGCACTCAAAGAACACAACATCGAACTGGTAACCTGGCATCAAATTGGGGCCGTTCAGTATCCCGAAAAAAAATAAATCGAGGAAAATTCAATATCCTAATGAATACCAGTAAGGGCTTCATACCAAGTGAGACCCTTACTATTAAAAGTTTTTTGTTTCTTTGATGTCATCCTTTTTATCCAAATATTACGAAGATGACCAACAACGACATACTGAAAAAGCTAAGAATTGCGCTTAAACTTCGAGACGAAGATATTATTGAAATTTTAAAACTGGTTGATTTTCAGGTTTCGAAGAGTGAACTCAGTGCGCTTTTTCGTGCTGAAGACCACCTTAACTATAAGGAATGTGGCGACCAGTTACTACGGAATTTCCTTAACGGGCTGATTATTTACGAGCGTGGACCGGCTGCTGTGGAGCAAAAACCCCTTCCGGAGAAAAAAGTGGAGAAACGGGAAAAACCTGTAGTCATAATTAAAAGATCGAAAAGACCGCGAATTTAATAATTTGTGATTTAGAGGTTACATTATTTTCCCAGATTTGCCGGGATTTTTGGTTTTCCGGCTTCCAGCCATGCAGTATAAATTAATCCGGCAAATGTTTCCGATGATTCTTCCAAAAGCTTGATGGTTAACAAATTTGATTTCGCCCAAAGAGTTTCGCAACAGATTTCATCGTATTGTTTCCCCGCCTGTTCATAGGCATCACTATCGGCCTTCAACAATAAACTTACAGCAGAGTGATTGGCATACAGGTAGCTAAAGATGTATGACTTAACTCCTTTTATTTTGTGGCATTCGAAAGGTTTAAACTGGATTTCAGTTATATGCCGGTCGATCATGATCTCTTCGTATTGGCGATGGATACCTACCTGACCGCTTAACTGTCCGTTGTAATTGGCTGTAATGTGCAGGGGCATAAAACCATCGCCCACATAATGGCCTAAATCTGCCGCAGTTAAAACTGCCTGGTTCCAGTTCCCCGATTTAAAGTTCTGAACCAACGCTCCGTAAGTCGAATCGGTAACCCAAGGCAAAGTACCCTCTTTCATCAACTTTTCTTTTCCGTACTTCAGGCATGACTTTTCAAAGTTTTCCTCAATCCGGTGTTCGTTATTGAAGTCGTCATAATTGTCGATATCAATAAAATGCTTCACAAATTCGTTTTTGTCGTCCTTCTTCCTGAAATCGGCATCCGAACCATGATCGGCAAGTATTGGCGCCCATGCTTTCAATTGATTCAGTTCTTTTGGAAAGAATTCGACACACGAAGCGTTAATTTTGCGGTGTGCTTTTTCTCCCCAGCTACAAAGGCTAAACAGGAGGGCAAAGAGAATTGAATATCGAGCAAGGATTGAGTTCATAGAAGAATTTTATTGGTATTCAGGCACGAGTATAATCAAAAAATTCAAACAAAAAAGGCGTTCAGTTTCTTGAACACCTTTTAAAATGGGTTGAGGTCAGTGGCGGATTCGAACCGCCGTACACGGTTTTGCAGACCGCTGCCTAACCACTCGGCCAACCGACCAATACAGGTTATTTCCCGTTTTGGGTTGGCAAAGATAACAAAAAAATCTTCCAACCTGCAAGGAAAAACCAGTCCTAGGTAAAAAATACGTTTACTGGAGTTTGCTATCGTATCTTGTTCGTGCCTGCATTATTTCTTCCATGCTGCCCGAAGCCCATTGAGCCAGTCCCATGATTTGCTGAAGCAAACTTTGCCCCATTATCGTTAGTTCATATTCAACACGTGGTGGAACTTCAGCATAAATTTCTCTGGTTATCAAACCATCACGTTCAAGCGAACGAAGAGTTACCGTAAGCATCCGCTGCGAAATTCCGTCGATTTTATTTTTTAATTCGTTAAACCGGGTTTTGCCCGAGTTGCCCAAATTCAGGATGGCCAGTAACGACCATTTGTCGCCAAACCGATCCATAATATCACGAACCGGACAAAATTTATGATGTTCTTCCTTCTCATGAAAAAAAACTTCCAATTTTTTTTGAAGGTCAAGCAGTTGATTATCTGCAACAGTTACTTCCATGTTCCCTAGTTATGAAATAATGCGTTCTTGTTTTATCAAAAGTTACTATGTAATATTGAGGCACTAAAAGTAACTATTGCGGTTTTAATAAACAAATCTGGAATATATAAATTCATTAAAACAAGTATAAAATGAGCGTATTAAACAATTTGAAATGGCGTTATGCCACCAAAAAGATGAACGGACAAAAAATTCCGGCGGAAAAACTGGAGAACATTTTGGATGCTATTCAATTGGCTCCAACATCAATCGGGATGCAACCTTTCACTGTTTTAGTTATTGAAGATCCTGAATTAAAGGCAAAAATAGCTCCGGCAATTTACAACCAGCCACAGATCACCGAAGGTTCTCATGTATTGGTTTTTGCCGCATGGAAAGAGTATAGTAACGAAAATATTGGCAAATATATTAACCACATTGCCACACTTCGCGGTATCCCCGTTGACTCGTTAGATGGAATGCGCAACATGGTCAGCGGTAGCATTGCCGGAAAGACTCCTGAACAGTTGCTGAACTGGAATATGCGCCAGGCATACATCGCTTTGGGAACCGGGTTGGTTGCTGCTGCCGAAGAAAAGGTTGATGCCACTCCGATGGAAGGTTTTGACCCTGATGCTCTCGATGCTGCACTCGGACTCGCCGAAAAAGGATTACACAGCACCGTAATTTTAGCGCTGGGCTATCGCGATGCTGAAAAAGATTACCTGAGCTCAGCTGCAAAAGTGAGAAGGGATAAAGAAGAATTATTTATCAGGCTCTGATTTTATTTTCATGAATTTTAAAGGCCAGGGATCGTTGAATGAACTCAATGATTTCTGGTTTTTGTTTTTTTTGCAAACCGAAATGCAACAACAAAATAGTTCCGCCGGTACATTTTCAGGAAAAGCATAAATGTTACATTTACACTTTAAATCAATACAGATCGAATTTACCTGAAATCCTACTGAAATGAAAAAACTGTTCAACTTATTAGTTCTGATCCTACCAATAATATTGACCGTTTCATGTACTGGCAAGAAACCAAAAACTTCCGAAGAAAATCAGGATAAACAATTCTGGCAATATGCTAGAACTCCGCCAATGGGATGGAATAGCTGGGATTGTTACGGACCAACCGTCACCGAAACTGAAGTAAAAGCAAATGCCGATTACATGGCTGCAAATCTCAAACAACACGGCTGGGAATACATTGTTGTAGACATCCGCTGGTTTGTTGAAAACGATAAGGCAGGTGGTTACAATGAAAAAGATCCGATTTATACGATGGATGAGTATGGCCGTTTCTTGCCTGCCGTCAAGAGGTTTCCTTCGGCTGCCAATGGAAATGGATTCAAATCACTGGCCGACTATGTACATTCAAAAGGCCTGAAATTCGGAATTCACCTCATGCGGGGAGTTCCGGTTGAAGCTGTAAAAAAGAAATGCCCGATAAAAGACAGCAAATTTAAAGCCAGTGACATTTATTCCGACTCATTGCAATGTGGATGGTTGCGCGATATGAAAACCATTGATACCCTGAAAGCCGGAGCCCAGGATTATTACAATTCGATTTTTAACCTTTATGCATCGTGGGGTGTCGATTTCGTGAAAGTTGACGATTTGTCGAGACCATACCATCATGGCGAAATATCGATGATTCGTAAAGCCATCGACCAGAGTGGCCGGCCGATGGTTTTCTCGACTTCGCCTGGTGCAACTCCGCTTAAACGGGCGAGTCATGTTGTGAATCACGCCAACATGTGGCGCATTTGTGACGATTTTTGGGACAACTGGAAAATGCTTAAACCTCAGTTTAATCGCTGTGCAGAATGGGCTCCATACATTGGCGAAGGCCATTTCCCTGACGCCGACATGCTTCCCCTCGGACACATTGCCTTGCGCGCCGAACGTGGTAACGACCGCATGACTGGTTTTACCAAAACTGAACAATATACGCTTATGAACCTTTGGGCGATGTTCCGCTCACCGCTGATGTTCGGTGGTGATTTACCAACCAACGACGAGTTTACGCTTTCACTTCTAACGAACGACGAAGTATTGGCCGTAAACCAACGCAGTGCAAAAAACAAGCAGTTGAAAGCTGAGGATGGATTGATTGTTTGGACAGCAGATGTTCCCGGAACGGAAGATAAATACGTTGCTTTCTTTAACATCAACGATGCCGGAAGTTCTGAAGTTTCAGTTACCCTAGCTGAGCTTGGAGTTACCGGGAAGTATACAATAAAAGACTTGTGGGGCAAGGAAGATAAAGGTTCTGTTACTGACAAATTCACGGTTTCGGTTGAACCTCATGCTTCTGTTTTGGTAAGGTTCTCGAAAACGAAATAGAATTATTCCTAAAATACAATCTTCAGGAATATCGTTGGTGTAAACGGTGCAGCATTTGAATAAACCCTGATATCGCCTAACTCCGGAGTTAATTGAATGTTCTTTAAGTTCGCATATTTCAAGTTTTGGGTATTGAAAAGGTTTAGGATTGACAAACCAACTTCTCCCGAAAACCGCTTTGGTGTAAATTTGTACGTCAATGCAGCATCAACCCGGTTGTAACTCACATTTCCGGTTTGACGGGCAAAAACTCTCCGGATAATTTCCATCCCGGATCCATAGACATAGTCGCCCGAAATGTAGAAATGGCCAATGTTTAATAACCCGGCCATTTTAAATTCGTGCAGTTGATGATGCGGGGCCAATGAATAGGCCGGCAATGGCTTATTCAACGGGGCCAAGCTTTCAAGCGCTTTGCTAAGCGTGTATGAAGCCCAGATGGAATGTTTCCCTATATCTTTCTTCGCAAAAACATCGATCCCGTAAGTTTTGGCATTACCAAAATACGAAAAGTAGTCGTCCCGACGATTCGGTCCATCAAATCGTTGTTCGAAAACACGCTGTGTAATGTTGTGCGTTAATTTATAATACGCTTCCACGTTGATGGTAAGGTTCTTTTTGGAGTAGTTGATTTCGCCTATCCAATGCGTGGCATTTACTACCGGAACATTCGCATTGCTGGCGTTCCACAAATAGGAGTAGTTTTGATCGCGGTCGACAGTTGCTGTTTTAGAAATAAACTGATGGTAGCGGCCCCATGATGCGTTAAATTTGATCTGGTCAGAAAGTTTATAAGTGGCGCTTATCCGGGGTTCGAAATAGATCTTGCCACTGTTGGTCGATACGTTTATCCGTGTTCCTGTTTTTAGGGTCAGGCGACTACCAATAGGCAAATAATCATCAGCATATACAAATACTCTATTGTTTCTGAATTGAGTCAAGGTATCGATCGACAAGGTGTCGTTTATATTGGTATCAAATCCGATTTTAGTTTCATTACTGTAAAAACCTCCACCAAATTCCAGTTGATGACCGTTTGAAAAATAGAGCAAATTTTCAGCGCGAAAAGAATTCTCGATGGCTGTATTTTCAGTGCTTGACTTGTCCTTTTTATAAATAGCCGCAGTGGTTGCATTAACCGTTTGCACCTCATCCGACAACTTTTTTGAAAAATCGGAATGCGACAAAATAAATTTAGAAGACAACCGGCCCGACCATTTTTTGCTGTAAAAGGCCGATAATCCGTCCTGCCTGTTCTCTTCCTTATTAAGTAAACTAATTGTCAGTGGGGTATATACAACGTCCACCGGAGGCCCAATCATTTGGCGGGTAATGCCTGAATTCGCAGAGAGGTGGAAATAGTCGCCACCACTATACATGCTAACATAGAACTGGTCTCCATTGTCGAAGTTCTGTGTATATTTCAAGTTCAGGTCTCTGAATTGATAGTCGTCTGGATAAACAGTCAAGTCGAATTTCGAATTCGGCGATGCCAACTGATCCGAATGATCTTTGGGGGCATGGCGGATTGGGGAAAAAATGTTGAAATCGCCTGTATTATAAAGATTGTAATAGGTTTGCCTGTAAGCCATTAATAAAGACGATTTTTTGAACATTGGGATTTCTACCATTCCATTTAAGGTAGTCTGATTAATATTCAAGCTGAAAACCGGTTTTTGTAAATTCCCGTTTTTCCCGATAATGTTTACAATTCCGCCCACCCGATTTCCATATTTCGAATCGAATCCACCTTTTAAAATTTCGATGGTTTTCACCAGGAAAGGGTTTACCACGCTGATATTATCGTTATAATTTTTTAAACCAAAGAGGGTAAATTCGTCGAATGTAACCAAGCTTTGTCCTTCATAGCTTCCCCAAATCAGCAGGTCGGTCGATTGTTCGCCGGCAGCCTGAATGCCAGGCATCAGCCTGATGTGATGAAATACGGAATTATCGCCCTGGCCAGGCAAAAAATGGGAAATATTGGTATTGAGCGTAATCTTGCCAATTTCTTCGCCCACCATGGTTGCCCTTTCCACTTCGTTTTTCTGAACGGTGACCTCAGGAAGTTTTATGCTTGAAGGAACCAGTTTGTATTGCCTGAAATTACTTGCAACCAACACCGTGTCGTAAATAAAATATCCCAAATGTGAAATCCGTAAATGGTATGAACTGTCAATCGCTGCTGTATAATTGAAATTCCCCGTCACATCGGCAATCATCGGATGGTTATTGATCAGGATGTACGAAAAAGGAAGCGGTTCATACGAACCTGCTTCGACAATCTGACCGGTTATTTGAGTTTTATCTTTCTTCTGTTCCTCTTTCTGCTTCTTTTTGTCGGGGATGATGATAAACACACCGTCCATTTTTTTGAGTTCAAATGGAAGATCCTTCAACAAATATTCGATGGCTTCCTGCTTCGAATCGAAGGTCCGGGAAACTGTAACTTTATATTTCGAAAGCTGATTTTCGCTGTATGAAAACTGGAAATTATAGTGATTGCGCAAATGCAAAAATACCACATTCAGTGGCAGATTATTTGCCTCAACCTTAATGACTTGTGTTTGAGAGAATCCCAATGTTGATAGCAGGATAATAGCAATTAATATGGTCGTTTTTCTGATCATTCATCTCTCTGGGTAATGAGATACTCGCCGGCCGATTTGCGGATGTATTTTAGGCTTAAGGCCGGACAAACATACTCCAATATTTCCTCCACATTCTGATCCTTGGTGAAGTTTCCGGTGTAAAGCGAATAATCGTCAACTTTTGCTTCAATATGTACCCCGTATTGCCGCTCAATTTCCCTGAATACCTGAAAAACAGGCGATGCTGTAAACAGGAAAACATTTTGCTTCCACGATATTTCAGGATAGGTTTCGATATTCTCCAATACATTTATTTTTCCGCCTGGCTGAATTTCGGCTTTGCTATTTGGCTTTAGAATCGCTTCGAACCCGGCTTTAGATTTAACTTTCACACTTCCGGTTACGCAGGTCACTTTGTAAATTTCTTCGCGCGCCAAAATATCGAAACTGGTTCCCACAACTTGTGTACTGCCTTTTGTGGAAATTACTGTAAATCTCTTCCCCTTCTTCACCTCGAAAAAGCCTTCCCCTTCGAGCTCAACGATTCGCGTTATTTTCCACCAGAAAGGATAATAGGTCAATGAACTTTGGGCATTCAAATTAACTACCGATTGGTCGGGAAGCTCGGCAACCAGATGCTTTCCGTCGGGGGTTTTTATGTTGACAGAATAAAAACGGAGGAAGCTGCCTGTTGCAAAAAGAATAAGGATGCTGGCAGCAACAGCCCATTTCGTTAAGGTGAAGTTTAAAGTTAAGGAACGGCCCTGAGGCTGCGCAGCTATTTTACCTTCAAGAATTGACCAGATTTCGGCTTTGCTTTTTTTCCAACGGAATGTTCCTCGGGAGAAAAAGGCTCTGCTTTGGCGGTCAACAGCATCCAGGTTTATATGTTCCTTCTTTTGTTTCACTTGTTTTGTTCTATTTTGATCCGGTTCAAACTCCAACTCATTACGAATAGGATCAGGCCCGATATTTTGTCCTTCAGATTAGTTTTTAAGTGTTCAAGGGCCTGGCTCATTCTTTTCTCAATGGCTTTTACACTTAATCCCAATTGATCGGCTATTTCTTTGTATTTCAGTTCGTCAATCCGGTTCATCAAGAACACGGTCCGTTGTTTTTCCGGCATCGATTTTAAAGCTGCCTCATAGGCATTTTTTAGTTCCTGAAAATTATATTCGTCTTCGGGCGTCAGGCTTTTATTATTGGGTTGAAATGCATTTAAAAAATTCGTTGCAACCTGCTTTCGTCGGTACTGCGAGATGAAAAGGTCGCCGGCAATTTTGAAAAGCAGCCCTTTTACCCTTTGGGGGTCGATCATCATTTGCTTTTCCCATACCCGCATGAAAGTATCCTGCGCAATATCGGTAGCAATATCTTCGTCGCCCGACCGGTAGAGGACGTATCTTCTGACGTCCTCAAAATAAGTATCGAATAAGATTTTGAATTCCTCTTTTTTCAACTTTATTCACTTTTCATCTGCCCCAAAGATAGACGAATCGGGAATTCTTTAAAATTAATTTATTGCTGATATTCATAAAGAATAAGAATTTACTCATGTATCACTATTGTCATTTTCAAAACCTTCCAGTCAAAACGCATCTTTTCTTGATGTGAACTGCAAACTCCTTGATTGTAGCTCTTTTTTTAGGTGTAACCCACAAATCCTTTCAAAAGCCAACTTTCAGGAACGGGTTACGCCAATCTAACATTCCGTTCCAGTCGTGCTTATTCAATCAATGACCGTTTCCTTTGCCACCCTTTCCAGCGCCAGAACCTTTTAGTGTTATTTCAGTAGTTGTCCCTCCTGTAGTTAATGATGCTACCTCATCGCAGGTTCCATCTCCGTAATCTAATGTTGCAATTACAACTCCTCCCTGAGAGTATTCAACTGTTCCGGCAACAATATTGCGGCAGTCGCCTAATTTGACTAATCCATCTGTTATCGTTTTTGAATAGGTAATTTTATCTGTTGTATTTTCAACAGTTATTGATCCAGTTATGACAATTTTGTCATCGTCCCGGTCTTCTGGTGTAGCAACTCCGGCAAGCCATTCGCTTGTTTCAGTGCCTTTTCTGACCAATGTGGCTCCATTTGTAATAGTGAAGGTTACATCACTGCTACTGGTAATTTTTCTGGTGCTGGTGTTATCTCCGATAAATTTCTCAATACTTGTTCCGTTAATGCCAATTGTGTCAACAGCGCAATTGGTAAAAGTGATTTCCCGGGTACTTCCATCGGTATTTTTGTCACCGTTAATTACAACCTTAACTGTTCCACTAATCACTTTCCCATGATCAGTTTTTATCCCGGTACCGTAATCAATATTGATAGTAATAGGATAACCGGAGGCTGCTGTGTCGATGGTTACAACTGGCATTTCATCTTGCACATAATGTAAGGCATCGTGTCCATGGAGCAAATCTCCTTTTTTGCCTTTTACATGAGAAAGTTCTCGAAGTATCCGTTCATATCCGGCATAAAAGTCGGCTTCCAAACTTGCCTCAACCGAAGCACTTTGCACCGCAACATCCGAAGTTGCAATGGTTGCTGATTTCAGTAAGGCAGCACTCGCATCCGAAGATGTAGATACATCATTCTTTTGACAGGAAAAAAATGTAAAAGAAACTATTACAAGAAGAGCTAAAATTCTCGTTTTCATGTTTTCGAATTTTAATAGTTAAAAATTTATATTCTAACTCATATCCGAAACACAAAGTTTTCACCCTACTAAATTCAGAAGATTTCTTTTTCAGGCTATTTTTATGTAATCATGACTTCACTCGGAGTGAAAACCTGACTAAAATTATCCCTCCATCGTCAAACTTACTTTTTCTATCTGCCCACCCATTGGCGGGTTCATTTTCGAAACTTTTACGCTTACTTTTTGAGCCTCCGGAAATTCAGATTTAATCCGGCTGATGATGCGCTGACAAACATGCTCAAGTAAATCGGACGAAATAGCCATTTCTTCTTTCATTGCCAGATAAGCTTTCTGGTAATCGAGCGTGTCTTCCAGGTTGTCGGTTTGACCGGCTCGGCTACAATCAGCTTCAATTTTCAGATTCACCAAAAACCTGTTTCCAGCCACTTTCTCCACATCAAAATGCCCGTGAAAAGCATAAAACTCCATTCCTTCAATTTCGATCAGCGCCATGTTTTCCGTTTTATAAAAAAGCAAAATTAATTTTATTGTTTCGGAATTCAATTTTAAAAAGGCTTAATATCTGACACATGAAATCATTTTATACTTTTGTAGCTAGTGCCATTCTGGAAAAGAGACTTTTAAAATTGAATACAATGAGCGAAAATGTGATTGAGAATGACAATGCGGTGAAATCGAATAATTTTATTCACCAGATTGTTGAAGAAGAGATTAGTGCCGGAAAAAACAGCGGACGTGTGCATACCCGGTTTCCTCCTGAACCCAATGGTTATCTGCACATTGGCCACGCTAAATCCATTTGCCTGAATTTTGGAACCGCTCAGAAATACAACGGGTTAACCAACCTGCGTTTCGACGATACCAACCCTTCGAAAGAAGAAACCGAATATGTTGATTCCATCATGGAAGATGTCCGCTGGCTTGGTTTTGACTGGGATGACCGGCTATATTATGCCTCCGATTATTTCGATCGGCTTTTTGATTTTGCGGTAAAGCTCATTAAAGAGGGAAAAGCATACATCGACGATCAGGATGCTGAAACCATCAGCGCCCAGAAAGGAACACCAACCCGTCCGGGTATCGAAAGTCCTTTCAAAAGCCGCACCATAAAGGAAAACCTCGATTTATTTATGCGCATGAAAGCAGGTGAATTCAACGAAGGCGACTGCGTTTTACGTGCCAACATCGACATGGCATCGCCCAACATGCACATGCGCGACCCAATCCTTTACCGGATTATGAAAGCGCCGCATCACCGCACCGGCGATAAATGGTGCATTTACCCGATGTACGATTTTGCCCACGGCCAATGCGACTACTGGGAAGGAATCACCCATTCGATTTGTACTCTTGAATTCGAAGTTCACCGCCCGCTATACGATTGGTTTGTCGATCAACTGAAAGATTCGGATTATCGTCCGCGACAGATCGAATTTTCGCGGTTGAACCTCAACTATACCGTAATGAGTAAACGTAAATTGCTCGAATTGGTAAAAGACAATCATGTTTCCGGTTGGGACGACCCACGGATGCCTACCATTTGTGGATTACGTCGCCGTGGTTATACTCCGGAATCGCTCCGGAATTTTGCCGAACGTATTGGAGTGACCAAAACTGACGGAATTACCGATGTTGCACTTTTGGAATACAGCATCCGCGAAGACCTGAATAAACGCGCACAGCGCGTGATGGGGGTTTTAAACCCGCTGAAAGTCGTCATTACCAATTGCCCGGAAGGAACGGTTGACCAAATGGAAGCCGTGAACAATCCGGAAGATGCTTCGATGGGAACCCGTTTGGTGCCATTTACCCGCGAATTGTACATCGAACGCGACGACTTTATGGAAGAGCCTCCAAAGAAATTCTTCCGTCTTTCGCCCGGAACTGAAGTTCGCCTGCGTTACGCGTATTTCATCACCTGTACCGATGTGATTAAAGATGCCAATGGCGAAATCACCGAAATACATTGCACTTACGATCCGGCTTCGCGTGGAGGAAATTCGCCCGACGGACGCAAAGTCAAATCAACCATCCACTGGGTTTCGGCCACCGAAAATATTGAGGCCGAAGTTCGCCTTTACGATCGCCTTTTCTCCGACGAAGAACCCGATGGACACAAAGACATCGACTTCAAGGAATTCATGAATCACGATTCGTTGCAGGTTCTGCCGAGATGTTACATCGAACCATTCGTGAAAGATGCCAAAGTATTGGATCACTTCCAATTCGAACGTTTGGGCTATTTCAATATTGATCAGGATTCAGCTGTTGGGAAGTTGGTTTTCAACCGCACGGTTCAGTTGAAAGATACTTGGGCAAAACAGTGTAAATAGAGAAAACAGAAGTTCGGAAGAGCATGCACTCTCTTTGAAATAGAGCTAATCAAAAAGATAAAAATGAAAACAGTTAAACTAATTATTCTGGTACTTATTGGAATTACATTTTCCAATTTTAGTCATTCGCAAGATAACGTTGCAAAAGTTTATTTTATCCGTTCTACTGGCTTCCAAGGTTCGGCAACGGCGTTTACAGCCTTTATCGACAATCAATTGGTTTGCAAGTTAAATAACAAAAAGTTCTCCATTCATCAGGTTGGACCAGGAGAACACAACTTTTCAGTTCAGTTTGCAGGTAAGCAATCAAAAGCAAAAGCCGAACAAATTACAATTAATGTTGAGGCCGGAAAGACTTATTATATCCAAATGGTTTTTCAAACCGGAGTTCTAAAGAATAATTTATATTGTCAGGAGGTAACCGAAAATTCAGCAAAAACGGTTCTGGTTAACTGCGTGGAGGATTTAAAGTGCCTTTAAAAGAAAATACAAAGTAGAGTAAGGGTGGAATGCAAATTCTGCCTTTTTTTACGTTTGGACGCTCTGTTTCAAACATATTGTTTTTAATGATTCAAATGCATATCTTGTGAGAAGATTGAAAAATCAAGTATTCTCAGACGAAATCCACCAGAAAAACGTAGTCATGAAATCATTATCTTTTATCATTTGCCTGCTGTTATCCGGCACATATCTTTATGCACAGAACGATGCGGCAGAGCGAGCTGCCCTCACTAATAAAATCTTATCAACGGCCAATAGTCCTGAGGATCTTTCGAGAATCGGATCAAAATGGAATCAGTTTTTTATCAAATACGGTAACTATCCTGATTTACCTCTCGATCAATACAGGCATATTCGCTATATGTTTACTAATGATTTTGGGCAAACCCCCAAAGAAAAACTTTTCAGCCAGACATTGGAATGGCTCGCTATAAATTACGCGATGTACCCGGCAAATTTATATTCAAATCTGAATGATGGGAAGATAATCCTGAACAACAGCTTTAACATTGACGCCACTTATTCCTGCAATTATACCTGTATCATTTCGCTTAAAAACGGGAAAATGCTGGTAGAGTTTTTTAATATTAATTATCAGGAATACATTCCTGGGCATAATTCCGGTGATGACTGGATACCTGAAAAAACAACCAATTTTAGCATCAATCAGGTATTTCCTGTAATTCTAAAAGATCCTTCAGAATGGAAGGTCAATCTAAATCTGTTAAAGGCGGTTAACGAGCGATTTAAAAGTGAGATTGCTAACCTCTTCGATTACCTTTCGAATTACGAAGCATATAATGCTTTTTAAATCAAATACTTCAGCTATTTCCTCCCCAAATATTCAACCCTCAACATTAGCATCAGCAGCACCATAATGCAAACGATCGCCCTTACCGAGTAAATGGTTGCCAGTGTTCCTTTGCTCGATAAAAGGGAAATAGCCGGCGTGACTGCCATGGCGATCCATATCAGAAACGACTCGGAATTTTCGCGTGTTTTCCACAGGCGGCTGACAACCGGGAAATAGGCAATCACCAGAATTCCCTGGGTTAAGGTATGGGTCACCACATGATTACGGGTAGCAAACCAAAACAGCAAAATAACAAATACGGCTACAAGGCAACCCTTGTCGAAACGGCTAAAACGAGAAGTGTGATCACCCCAAAGAGATATGGCAATGGTAACACTAATGGCAAGCGCCATATCAGTTGTATTCAAAATATTGTCGAGCAAACTGAAATGATCCGATTTCAAATAGGTTGCCAAGCTAATCGCAACTGCGATGGTGAAGAAAATCCACATGGCCAGGGCCGGTTTAATTTTCTGCTTGTAGGTCAGCCAGCAATACCAGACGGTAATGAACAAATTAAGAATAGAGACGCTTATTATGGATATCTGTTGGATCAGATTTTCAGGCATAAATTCCGTTTTGAATAAGTTGCAAGTATATCACATTATTCGAAATTTTAATCATCCATTTTTGACGATTGAATCGTACCTTTGAAATATAAATTACGAAATCCACCATCATGGCTGCTTTTATAAACGAAACTGAGATTTCCAGCATTCTGGAACGAAATCAAAAGCCTGATCCCCAAAAAGTCCGTGCAGTATTGAATAAGGCCAAAGAAATGAAAGGCCTTGATTTGGAAGATGTGGCGGTGCTTTCCAACATCAACGATCCGGTGCTGTTGTTCGAGCTTTTCGAGGAAGCAAATCTCATCAAGGAAAAGATTTACGGAAAACGGCTGGTTATTTTTGCACCGCTTTACATCTCTAATTTGTGCGCCAACGAATGCAGCTATTGTGCCTTCAGGGCAAAAAACAAAGCCATTGTCCGACGTTCGCTCAATCAGGCCGAGATCAAACACGAGGCTGAGATATTGGTTGGCCAGGGACATAAGCGGATTTTAATGGTTGCCGGTGAATCGTACCCCAAACAAGGGTTTCAGTATATAATCGACTCCATTGCGTCAATCTATGAAGCCAAAGTTGGTAATGGTGAGATCCGGCGGGTGAATGTAAACATCGCACCGCTCGACCTCCCAGAGTTCAAGCTGCTGAAAGAAGCAAAAATCGGGACCTTTCAGCTCTTTCAGGAAACGTATCATCACCAAACCTATCACGAAGTGCACACCGGTGGAAAAAAGGCAGATTACGACTATCGTGTAACTGCGTTGCACCGGGCCATGGAAGCCGGGATCGACGATGTTGGGATTGGGGTCCTTTTTGGCTTAACCGATTTCCATTTCGAACTTCTTGCATTGATGCAACACATTCAGGAACTTGAACGTGCATTTGGGGTAGGCCCGCATACCATCAGCGTTCCGCGTATTGAACCGGCTACCGGATCTGATATTTCTTCACATCCGCCACACGCTGTTTCTGATCTTGATTTCCGTAAAATTATAGCGATCCTTCGGCTGGCAGTTCCTTATACGGGCATTATTATGTCGACCCGTGAAACAGCCACCATGAGGCGTGACACCTTTGCATTGGGAGTTTCGCAGATTTCGGCTGGAAGCCGCACTAATCCGGGCGGCTACAGCGATTCGTTGCACGACGACAGCGGCCAGTTCTGTTTGGGCGACCATCGTCCGCTGGATGAAGTAATCCGCGATGTGGCAGAAATGGGTTACATTCCGTCGTTCTGTACTGGATGCTATCGGCTTGGCCGGACTGGTCAGGATTTTATGGACCGTGCAAAACCCGGTGATATCAAGAATCATTGCAATCCAAATGCAGTTTCAACATTCATGGAATACCTGATGGACTATGCTTCTTACGAAACCCGCCTGATCGGTGAAAACCTGATTGAAGATGTAATTAGTTCTATGCACGGAATTGCACGCGAAAGAGCCATTACCTTGCTCGAAAAGGTAAAAAAAGGTAGTCACGACATGTATTGCTAAAAAAGATCAACTGACAATCGGGAAAATACACAATCGATAAAAACAAAAAACATTTAGGAGGAAAACCCAATGATAAATGCCATTATACTTATCAACGCCGAACGGACAAAGATTAATCCGGTGGCCGAACAGCTAGTTAGTTTACCCGGGATTACTGAAGTTTATTCAGTAAGCGGACGGTTCGATTTGGTTGTAGTTATAAGGCTTCCTCATGCCGACGACCTGGCTGAGCTGATCACCGAAAAGGTAACTAAAGTTGATGGAATCACAAAAACAGAGTCGATGGTTGCCTTTAAAACGCTTTCAAAAACTGATGTGGCCAGTATGTTTGAGTTGGGTGATTAGCCTTAATCCGCTCCGGATTATCTTTTATTCATTCATTTTCACCCGAATATGAACAAATAATATTTTTATGTAATTATTTTTCGAATTGTTTCAAATTTCAAAAATTGGTTGTATTTTGTACTTGTCATAAACCAAAACCAATTATAAAGAAGCAATGCCTGAAGAAAAAGACATTATCTATAAGAATCTTTTCTTTAAAATCAACTCTGAACACAATTGCCTCGAAGTTTTGATTGATGACATCAACTTTTCAAATCAGGAAACTTACATCACTTCTGTTTCGGCGATGCTGGAATATGCACTATCACTACATCCCAAATACATTATCCTAAACAAACTGGATTCCAGATTCGAAATAAAACCTGAATTATATTCTTTTACGCGCAGGAGTATTATTGCACCACTAAAATCTGATGGGCTAAGAAAAATTATTTGTCTGGTAACAAAAGAAGAATATGAACGACGTTATAAATACATCGAGATACAGGAGCCTTTCATCAAAGGAGTTACGTCAAACGCAGAAGCAATAAAATGGATTGTTGAAAACCGTTAAGAATTGACTACACAATTTCGGAACAAACATCCTGCCACTCAAACAACCGTTTCATATCTGGGTTTACCTTCCTAAACAAAACCCTTGATCCAACTGTTTCTTATCCTTACAATTAGTCATGTAAGAAACAGTCGAACTTTAAAAAATTCAGAAATTATGAAACGTAGAAATTTTATTGCCCTCGTCGGGACTTCGTTGGTTGCCGCCCCCGTCTGGTCAAATGTATACAACTCCAAAATCCCTGCACAAAAGGCGATTGAAGTTACCTTTCCGGAATTGCCGTATGCTTACAATGCGCTGGAGCCTGTTATTGATGCAAAAACCATGGAAATTCACTACACTAAGCATCACAAGGCATATTTCAACAATTTTCTGGCTGCCATTAAAGATTCGCCAGCAGCCGAGATGGATTTGAAAGACTTGTTTGCCGGAATCAGCAAGCAGAGTGCAGCTATCAGGAATAATGGCGGTGGCTATTACAACCACCTGTTATTCTGGGAAAATATGAGCCCTGTGAAAAGTAATCCGTCTGCAGTTTTGAATAGTGCAATTGAGAAGGGTTTTGGCTCATTCGACAAATTCAAAGAGGTATTCGCGAATGCCGCAAAAAAACATTTCGGAAGTGGCTGGGCCTGGCTGGTGGCCGGAAAGGATGGTAATCTTTTCGTAAGCGACACACTCAATCAGGATAACCCCTTGATGGATGTGGTTGAGAAGAAAGGGACTCCACTCTTATGCCTTGATGTTTGGGAACATGCCTATTATCTTCAATACCAAAACCGGAGGGCCGAATATGTCGATAAATTCTGGGACATCGTGAACTGGGAAACTGTCAACAAACGATACGAGAACAGATAGTTTAATCGGATATAATTCTAGTGAGCGGGAGACTTGAGTCTTCCGCTCGCTACATTTTAGACCAACTCGTCGATAGATTTTTTATACCTTTCCGCCATTAAACGCAGATGCCATGATTAAAAATGTTGTAATTATCGGAGCAGGAAACTTAGCCACCCAACTGGCTTTAGCCCTTTTTGAAAAAGGAATTCAGGTAAAACAGGTTTACAGCCGAAAAATCGAATCCGCATCGGAACTGGCCGGAAAAGTGAATGCCAGTTTTACCAACAATCTGGCGCAACTTCTTCCTGAAGCTGATTTGTATGTGATCGCTGTTAAGGATTCTGCTATTCAGGAAGTACTGGAAAACCTAAAGATAGATGAAACCCAACTGATTGTGCATACTTCAGGCAGTGTACCAATGAGTATCTTGGATGGATTTAGCAACAATTACGGCGTATTCTACCCACTTCAAACCTTTTCTAAAACCAGAAGAGTCGATTTCTCTGCTATTCCGATTTGCATTGAAACCAATCATCCGTCTAACATGATGAAACTGGAAAAATTGGGAGAAATGCTTTCCTCTTCGGTTAACCAGATTAATTCCGAAGAACGGAAAACACTGCATCTGGCAGCAGTTTTTGTCAACAATTTTGTCAACCATCTTTACAGCATCGGAGCCAACATACTTCATGATAAAAAGCTGGACTTCAATTTGCTCAAACCACTTATACGCGAAACTGCCGAAAAAATTGAAGTACTACAGCCGATTGATGCACAGACCGGACCAGCCAAGCGGAACGACCAAAATACCATCAATGCCCAATTAAAAATGCTTCAGGACAAACCGGATTTTCAGAAAATCTATAGCTTTGCGACCGAAAGCATTTTTCAGCTTCAACAAAAACACAACCATGACCTTCTTTAAAGAGAAACTTAAAAATATCAAAGCATTCATTTTCGATGTCGACGGAGTATTGTCTTACGACACTTCACCGCTTGACGAAAGTGGCGACCCCGTGAGAACAGCCAATGTGAAAGATGGATTTGCTATCCGTTACGCCCTTCAGAACGGGTTTCAGATGGCCATCATTACCGGTGCAAATATACAGCGGGTGAAACTTCGGTACAAGAAACTGGGAGTCGAACACATTTACCTGAATTCCTTTCAGAAACTGGAGTGTCTCGACGACTTTACCGCAAAAACAGGTATCGCCAAGAATGAGATTTTGTACATGGGCGACGACCTGGTCGATTTCCCAATTATGAAAGAAATTGGTATCCCAACTTGTCCGGTCGATGCAGTTCCTGAAATAAAAGCGATCTCGCTGTATATTTCAGATAAAAAAGGTGGCGAAGGATGTGTGCGCGATGTAATTGAACAGGTGATGCGGTCGCAGCAAAAATGGTTTGGACAGGAAATCGTGGGCATCAAAGCGGATTAAAAAGAGTTATAAGTATAATTTCTTTCTGCAAAACGAAACTAATCAAAGAATTAAGAACCCGATAACCTGAAAACAACGACAACCAAAATTAGTATTCGGTCTATGAATTGGACTTTTGAACTTGAAACTAAGATATGTTTCTACAAAATCTAGAACAATACGAAATCATACTGGCATCAAAGTCCCCGCGCCGTCAGCAACTGCTAAGCGATCTGGGATTGAAATTCAGCGTTCAGTCGATGGATATTCCCGAAGAATTTCCAGATAATCTGGGAATGACAGAAGTTTCGGTTTATCTGGCAGAGCTCAAAGCAGAGGCATTTCGTCCGCAGTTAAAACCCAATCAGTTGGTGATCACAGCCGACACCATTGTATGGCTCGACGGAAAAGTTTTGAATAAACCAGCTGATTATGCCGATGGATTCAGGATGCTCGAAGATTTATCAGGGGAAAAGCATCAGGTAATAACAGGCGTGTGCTTACTTTCCGACGAGAAAAAGGTGTCGTTTTATGCTTTAACCGATGTGTGGTTTAAAGAATTATCCGACGAAGAAATTCACTATTACCTGGAGCATTACCAACCCTACGATAAAGCCGGTGCATACGGCATTCAGGAGTGGATCGGTTACATTGGCATCTACCGGATTGAAGGCTCTTTTTTCAACGTAATGGGCTTGCCGGTTCAAAGTGTTTATGAACATTTAAAAACTTTCTGAAAAATCGAAAAAACCTTGTGCTTCGGTGATTAAAAACAGACCATTGCATTGGCAATAATCTTAAGGATAAGTAGTAACTTGCCCACATATCTTACTGAAAACATAATTTATGAAGTCATATCGATTTTTGATCATTCTGATGCTCGTTGGATCTTTTATTCAAATATCAGGTTGCAAACACAAAAAACCTAAAATCGGGATCCTGATTCATAGTTATGAAAATGCCCGCTGGACAAAAGACAAGGATTATCTGGTTGATAACCTGACCAAAGCAGGTGCTGAGGTCATGCTCGAAGTTGCGGGCAACAATCAGCAGAAACAAATTGAGCAAGCCCGGTCCATGGTAAAAAATGGAGTTCAGGTATTGATTGTAGTTCCGATCAATCAGGACGAAGCAGCTCCTATTGTTGAAATGGCCCATGAAGCAAATGTGAAAGTGATTGCCTACGACCGACTGATCAATGGGTGCAAGCTCGATTATTATATTACGGCAAACAGCACCCGCATTGGCGAACTTCAGGCTTCATCCCTGACCTCGCTGAAACCCAAAGGCAAATACGCGTTGATTTGCGGTTCGAAATACGACAACAATTCGATGAAACTTTTCCTTGGACAAATGAATATTTTACAGCCTTTTATGGAAAATGGAGCTATTCAGCTTGTTTACAGTGAATTTACAGAAGACTGGTCTCCGGCAGAAGGAGCCTTGCATACCAATCGGCTGTTTGATCAAAATCAAGATTCGATTACTGCAATTATTGCCGGGAGCGACGCAATTGCCGATGGTGTACTCTCGGTTTTACGAGAGAAGGGATTGGACGGTAAAGTTATGGTTGCCGGACAGGATGCAGAACTCGACAATGTAAAAGCCATAATAAGTGGGGTACAAACTTGCGACATTCTGAAACCATTGAAAGAAATGGCTTCAACAACAGCCCAGCTAGCAGTATCGCTTGCACTTGAAAAACCAATAAAGATGAAGTTTTCAAACGAAAGTAACGGAAAGTTTCTGGTGAAATCCATTTTGCTTGATGCAATCGTTGTCAACAAAACCAACATTGAAAATACGGTTATTGCATCCGGATTTCTTAGTTCCGCAGATTTAAACAAATAACTAATCTGAAAAGGAATTAATAGTAATTGCTTCTGAATATATTTTATTGACAATCCTGACAAAATCGAGACTTTTGGTTTTGATCAATTGTTACTTTTGACCCTGAAAATAAACCACAAAAAATGCTCAAGAAAAACCTGTTCCTTACGGTGCTTATATTGTTTTCATTTTTGTCGTTGCAGGCAAAAGAAGGCATGTGGATTCCGACCTTGCTCAACAAATACAACATCGAAGAGATGAAGCAAATGGGCTTCAGGCTTACCACCGAAGATATTTACAGTGTCAATCAGGCCAGCATGAAAGATGCTGTTGTTTTGTTTGGATCGGGATGTACCGCCGAACTGATTTCAGGTGATGGGCTGTTGATTACCAATCATCATTGCGGATTCGATGCCATCCAAAACCACAGCTCGCTCGAACACGATTATCTGACCAATGGTTTTTGGGCAAAAAATCACCAAGAAGAACTTCCCAATCCTGAACTAAGTGTTCGATTTTTGAACCGGATGGAAGATGTCTCCAATCAGGCTTTAGCTGGAACTGAAGGCCAACCCAGCGATTCAGTTTCGGTAATTATTAGCCGGAATATAAAACAAATAGTAGCCAAAGCTTCCGAAAAAGGAAAATTTGAAGCTGCCGTTCAGCCGCTATTCTACGGAAACCAATATTTTCTGTACGTTTATGAGGTTTTTACCGACGTGAGGCTGGTTGGGGCGCCACCATCATCCATCGGAAAATTTGGTGGCGACACCGACAACTGGATGTGGCCTCGCCACACAGGCGATTTCTCCTATTTCCGTATTTACGCCGGAAAAGACAACCAACCAGCCAAATATTCGCCCGATAACGTTCCTTTTAAACCGAAGAAGTTCTTTAAAATTTCGATAAAAGGTGTTCAGCCCAACGACTTTACCCTTGTGTTTGGTTATCCCGGGAAAACCCAGGAATATTTGCCATCACAGGCAATCCTGCAAATTATGGAGCAGGGCGATCCGGATAAAATCAAAATCCGCGACCTGAAACTTAGGCTGCTTGCAACAGATATGAATAAAGATCCGGAGGTTCGGATTCAATACGCTTCGAAATACGCCAACACCAGCAATGCCTGGAAAAAATGGCAAGGTGAAGTGAAAGGATTGAAACGGCTAAACACCATCGAAACCAAACGGAGGTTTGAAAGCGGGTTCAACGATTGGGTCAATACCAATCCGGAACGAAAAAGTCGCTACGGCGAGGTATTACCGAGCTTCGAAAAGCTTTACAGCCAAATTGCTTCCTATACCAAAGCCAACGATTATTATGGGGAAATCGTTCTGAGGGGAACGGATATTTTTAACATCATTTCTTTCTTTGATGCCATTGACACCCGTTGGTCCTCCTTGTCGCAAGCCGATCAGCAAAAAATACAAAATGCCATTCAGCCAAAGCTGAAAGAATATTTCAACGAATACCACCAGGCTACTGACGAGAAGGTCTTTGCATCATTGCTTCGCCTTTATGCCAAAGACATGGATCAGGCGCTGCTTCCTGAAGATTTTAAAACACTGATGGATAAAACAAGTCAGGAAGAACTGATCAGCAAGATATATCGAAAGTCCATATTTTCAAATCAGGCAAAATTAACCGAAAATACTTCAGCCCTGAATGCCAAAAATTTTAAAACGATCAGCCAGGATCCGATTTTCATTATCTTCAAGAGTCTGAAAAAGCAATTTGAATTGAAAGTTGAACCATATTATACTTCAATCCAGAAACAAATTGATGGCAATATGAAAACCTACATGGCCGGAATCATAGAAATGAACCAAGACAAACCCTTGTGGCCCGATGCCAACAAAACGCTGCGGGTGTCCTATGGAAAAGTGGAAGGCTTTGAACCGATGGACGGTGTAAGCTACTCGTATTACTCAACGTTGGATGGAATTATGCAAAAAGACAATCCGGCTATATACGATTACAATGTTCCGCAGGCATTGCGCGATTTGTACCAAAAGAAAGATTATGGCCGGTATGGAAAAGGTGGACAGATGAACGTTTGTTTCACCGCCTCTAACCACACTACTGGTGGCAATTCAGGAAGCCCGGTCATAGATGCCAACGGAAACCTGATCGGAGTCAATTTCGACCGTTGCTGGGAAGGGACTATGAGCGACCTGATGTTCGACCCGGAACGGTGCCGCAACATTGCCCTCGATATCCGATACGCGCTTTTTATTACCGACAAACTGGCAGGAGCCGGTTATTTACTTGACGAAATGGTGATTGAGGAATAATCCGAATTAATCGCACAACACACAAATGTCTTTTCGCGGGTTGATCATTAAAATGGGCAGGTAGCCAGCTTTTTTAATGATTTTTTTCTCTGGAAGTCCGATTAGTAAGTCAATCAAAGAGATCGCGCTGCTTCCTGAAAAAATCAGTACGTCGCCATTCAGCTCGTCTGCTTTGGCGATAGCTTCATCACAAATTCCCCAACTGGAAGTTTTTCCGGGAACCGAGTGGTAGCGAACATTTAGACTGGAAAGAAATCTCTGGAAGAAATTCAGGTTCCGCATCAGTTTATTAGCCTGATCCCGATCGGTTTCATGGGCATAAATCAGATGGACCTGCGACTTATTGAACCGACCGAAATACGAAGCCCAGAGCGAAGTCTCCTTCGAAGCTTTGCGAAAGTCAATCGGAACGAGTACATTTTTATAGCTTAAAAATCGTGAAATCTCTCCATTTACAAAAAGAAAAGCAATGCTACTTTCACGGAAAGCTTTTATAGCCCATTTGATATCCTTCTGATGTAGAACAACAAAAACTGCCTCATATTCATCGACCAACTTTTGCATGTTGTCTTGCAACGACTTTTGGAGCAATAGCCACGAAATCTCCATGTCGGGCAAATTTGTTTTCAGGCTTTTCGACGTTTGTATCAATTTCTCCTCAAGCTGATTTTTTTGAACTTTATCTTTCCAGATAGCCGTCAAACAAAGCTCCTTTCTCAAAACGCCAGCCATACGGACCCCATGAACAACAACCTCTTTCATCCGTTCAGAGAAATCGCAAATGACCACAATTTTTTGTCCTGAAGAATTTGACATTAGCCTGATGATAAAGTATGGAAAAAAATGAGCAACCGGAAACGCATCAGCAAACATAACTGATTTTTGCGAATGATGAACATCCTGTAAATGCAGGCAAAAATCAGTTCCTCCAGAGATTGCTTTTGCTAACTTTGCTGAACGAATTTAAATGTTGAAGATGATTACACGAGAATTGATTGCCCCTAGAAGTATTGTGGTTGTGGGTGCTTCAAATAATACAACCAAACCGGGAGGGAAACTTCTGAAAAATTTGCTCGACAATAATTTCAAGGGCGACCTTTTCGTCGTCAATCCGGGTTCTGACGAAGTGCAGGGCGTAAAATCCTATCCTTCAGTAAATGATTTGCCTCCGGTTGAAATGGCAGTGCTTGCTATTCCGGCAGTTGCCTGTGTTGAGGCGGTTGAAATTCTGGCCACACAAAAAGGCACCAAAGGATTTATCATTATTTCAGCAGGCTTTAGCGAAGAAAGCGAAGAGGGACGGGTGCTTGAGCATGAAATCGTAAAAATTATAGAAAAGAATAATGCTTGTCTGATTGGTCCGAACTGCATCGGGGTAATTACCTATGCGCACACCAGTGTTTTCACGACTCCGATCCCCAAACTCGAACAAATGAGTTGCGACCTCATTTCCAGCTCCGGGGCAACCGCAGTTTTCATCATGGAATCAGGCATCCCCAAGGGGCTACATTTTGCCAGTGTATTTTCGGTAGGTAATTCGGCACAAAACGGCGTTGAAGAAATACTCGAATTCATGGACGAAGTGTTTAGCCCGGAAACGAGTACGCGAGTAAAACTTCTTTACGTTGAAAGCATTAAAAATCCGGACAAATTATTGAAGCACGCCTCTTCGTTAATCCGGAAGGGATGCAAAATAGCTGCCATTAAAGCCGGAAGCAGCGAAGCTGGAAGCCGGGCGGCAGCATCGCATACAGGAGCAATGGCCAACTCGGATTTGGCTGTTGAGGCTTTGTTCCGGAAAGCAGGCATTGTTCGTTGCTACGGGCGCGAAGAATTGACGACTGTTGCCAATGTTTTTCACTGCAAACCCATGAAAGGCAAGCGACTGGCCATCATTACCCACGCTGGCGGACCGGCTGTTATGCTTACCGACGCGCTCGAAAACGGTGGATTAAAGATTCCGCACATTGAAGATTGCGAAGCAAAAACAAGGCTCAAAAATCAACTTTTCGCTGGTTCGTCGGTCGAAAACCCGATTGATTTTCTGGCCACCGGAAATGCGGAGCAGTTGGCTGCTATTATTGACGCCTGCGAAAATGATTTTGATAAGATTGATGGAATGGCTGTCATTTTCGGCAGTCCCGGTTTATCGCCGGTGCGGGATGTATATCAGGTTTTGAACGAAAAAATGCGCACCTGCAAAAAACCCATATTTCCAATCCTTCCTTCCTTGATCAATGTAAAGGACGATATGGCTTATTTTATTTCTGAAGGAAACGTAATTTTCCCGGACGAAGTTTTGCTTGGAAAAGCTTTAACCAGCATTCTGAAGGCAGCCAAACCTTCGGAAGAAAAAATATTCCTCGATAACATTGACATCCCTGAAATCCGCCGCATTATTGATCGGGCTGAAGATGGATTCCAATCACCCGAAACAATTCACCAACTGTTTGCCGCCGCAGGAATTCCGATGGTTCGTGAAATTACAGTAACAACTGAGAACGCAGCAATTGAAACAGCCAAAAAACTGGGATTTCCGTTGGTAATGAAAGTTGTCGGCCCCATTCACAAAACTGATGTTGGCGGAGTTGTGCTAAATGTGAAGGATATGGAAACCGTTCGACGCGAATTCAACAGATTGATCAAAATTAAAGACACAACTTCTGTTCTAATGGCTGAAATGGCTTCAGGCATTGAACTATTCTTGGGCGCCAAATACGAGGATAAATTTGGGCACATTATTTTGTGCGGCATAGGCGGTATTTTTGTGGAAGTATTTAAGGACGTTACTTCAGGACTGGCGCCGCTGACCATGTGCGAAGCGGCTTCCATGATTAAAAACCTTCGGGCATACCAAATGATAAAAGGCTACCGGGGCAAAAATGGGGTAAGTGAGCGCAAATTCGCCGAAATCATGGTTCGCTTATCAACTCTGCTTCGCTTTGCAGTTGAAATTAAAGAAATGGATATCAACCCTTTGCTTGGGAATGGCGACAAGTTGGTAGCTGTTGATGCACGGATCCGGATAGAAAAATAAGTGGGCAGTCGCAGTAACCAGTTTTCAACATTCTGAAATATTCAGCAAAAAAGAAGGCTAATAAACTGAGGTGAAACACCTTTGTTTATTAGCCTTTATGTAGTTGTAAAAAATAAATGAATTAATTTTTACATAAATAGCACATTAAAAACAGGAAATATCCTAGTATTCAGATCTTCTGTTGCCACCAGCGCTTGAGCCACCACCACGGTTGAAACCACCGCCTGTGTTGCCACCACGATCGCCACCACGGAAACCGCCGCCACCAGCACTACCACCACGGAAACCACCGCCGCCAGCACCACCGCTGCCGCCACGGAAACCACCGCCGCCACCTGAATTGCCTCCGCGGAAACCACCGCCAGAGTTGCCACCACGGAAACCACCACTAGGACGGCTACCTTCTTTTTTCTCTTCAGCTTTATTTACAACAATTGTCCGGCCTTCAATCTCAGCGTTATTCAGTTCTTCAATTGCTTTTTTAGCTTCTTCTTCATTCGTCATTTCTACAAAACCAAAGCCTTTAGATCTTCCAGTAGCCCGGTCTGTAATAATTTTTACGGATGTTACTTCTCCGTATTCTTCAAAAATTTCCTGTAATTCGCTTTCCTCAATTTTAAAGGGAAGGCTGCCAACAAAAATGTTCATAAATAACTGTTTAAATAATGGATAAATATATTTTCCAAAAGTAGTTATATTTTGATTCAAAATACGTTTGGCAAAAGAATTTATTCGCCAATACATTTTTTTTTGATTTTTTTATCGGCCTAAGTTATAATTGGTTACGGACGATAGAGCTTAAATTCCCGTTCACAACCTACTCCTGATTACAAATCGGTATAACCGAAATACCTCAGGTCGATGATCGCATTCCTGGTTTGCAACCTTAATTTTATCAACAGCGCAGATTATAAATCTCGTTCGTAAAGTCTTTTTTATTCGATATGTAAATCACATTCACTAAATTCGTACCATCAATAAATTACCTCAGGAAGCAATCATTATTCAAACTGAATCTAAATTACTTCATTTTTACTTTTTTAGGTATAACAAGCAATTCCTTATAATTGCTTTATTTTAATGTAATTCAACTTCGATAATGAAAGCATAACACCCCAATTGCTTACAATTGCCACATCGTCAAGTTTGTTGTATTAGATAAAACTTATACTTTTGGGTTCAATTCAGGATGCTGTGGCTTAGTCCATTGGATTTCACTTCATTCAGTGATAAAAATTAACAGGACCAAAAATTAACTAACAGAGTTCCTTGCCGGAACCTGAGTTTGCTGTGTTATGCTTTTAATTCAGCCAACGAACAGAAGAACCAAATATCGCATGAAAAAACTATTCTTTTTACTCCTCCTCGTTGGCACCCAAATCTCTTATGGACAGGATGCCAAACCCAAAGACACTACTGCCGAATTTTATGGCTTCGTTCGTTTCGAGTCTTTTTTCGATTCGTACAAAGGATTAAACGGTGGCAACGAGTTATTTTTCATAGCGCCCTTATACGCCGGAGTAGATGCCAATGGGAAGCACATCAACCAAACCCCTACCTATAATTTTGCGTCGATGGCAAGCCGATTGGGCGTTCGCATAAGCGGTCCTGAAATTTTAAAAGCCAGAACTTCAGCAAATATCGAAGCAGATTTTGCCGGCGACTTGGGGAGTAATACCGCCATGTTTCGGGTCAGGCAGGCAAACGTTGCTTTTAGTTGGAAAAAATCATCGCTGTTGGTTGGCCAGACCTGGCACCCATTCTGGAGTGGAAAAGTATTCCCAACAGTTGCCGGATTAAACACAGGTTCACCGTTTCAGCCGTTTAATAGAAGTCCGCAAATCAAGTTCGACTATAAGCTTAGCTCAAAACTGATCCTTTCTGCGGCCATGGTCGGTGAGTTTCAATATAAATCGTATGGATTTTCAAAGATCGAGACAATGACCATTGAAAAGGCTGATATTTATAACAGGAATGCAGGAATCCCTGAAATGGTCGCCAACATCGAAATGAACAATGGAGGTTGCACACTGGGAGCCGGAGCTAGCCTGAAATACATCGAACCAACGCTTTATACCGTGAGCAGTCTGAGTCCAAACAAATATATCTCAGACGATATGGTTAAGTCCGTGTCGTTTGTGGGATATGCACAGTATGTAAAAAAGATGTTTACTATTCGTGCCAAAGCAGTTCTGGGTCAAAACATGACGCATTTAAATATACCTGGTGGATATGGTGTTAAAACACTCGACAAAGCTACTGGAGCCATGACATATACTCCGTACAATTCGTTTACAAGTTATATTAATATGGTATACGGTAAAAAATACCAGGTGGGCTTCTTCGGAGGGTACATGAAAAATCTGGGGACCGTTGATGCACTCTACAATTTTGGAAGTTCAACTGCTCCTTCTGCGGTTACTCCGGGATTACTCCCCAACATAGCTTCTATCTACCGTGTTGCACCTCATTTTGCACTGAATATTTCGAAATTACGTTTTATGCTTGAGTACGAATTAACTTCGGCTAAATACGGGATCGGCAACATCGACCTGAAAGATGGATTATATGCCAGTGGCGTTAATGCTACAAACCACAGAGTTCTGCTCATGTTAATGTATTCTTTTTAAAAATTAGGAACCATGTATTGGGAAAATGAACTTGAAACCCTGAATCGGACCGATCTTGAAAAACTTCAGGTAAAAAGGCTGAAAAACACCATCCAGTCGGCCATGAATTCGCCTTATTACGGAAATTTATACCAGCAAATGGGCTTGTCGGCTGATTCGGTGAAATCAGTTTCCGACATTCAGAAATTACCCTTTACCACCAAACAAAACCTGCGAGAGAATTTTCCTTACGGATTTTTGGGATTGCCTAAAAAAGAATTGATTCGTTTGCACAGCACCAGCGGAACAACCGGAAATCCAACTGTAATTTTCCACAACCGGCACGACATTGACTCATGGGCAAACCTGATGGCTCGTTCACTCTATTGTGCCGGAGTGCGCGACACCGATGTTTTCCAAAACATATGTGGATACGGTTTATTCACAGGCGGACTGGGTTTTCAATACGGAATTGAACGCCTGGGTTGTCTCAGTATTCCGGCTGGTGCAGGCAATAGTCCACGCCAGATTAAACTAATGCAGGATTACGGAACCACGGTGGCACATGCGATACCAAGCTATCTGAACCGCTTGTACGAGGTTTTTCTTGAAGAAGGACTCGACCCGCGAAAAGATACCAAATTGCATACATTTGTGATTGGCGCCGAACCACATACCGAAGAACAACGCCAGCGCATCGAAGAAATGTTTGGTGTAAAAGCATATAACTCTTTCGGGCTGACCGAAATGAACGGTCCGGGTGTCGCCTTCGAATGTACTTACCAAAACGGTCTGCACATTTGGGAAGATGCTTACCTGGTTGAAATTATCAATCCTGAAACGCTTGAACCTGTTGCCGACGGCGAAGTTGGCGAATTGGTCATGACCACGCTCGACCGTCAGGCCATGCCACTAATCCGCTACCGCACCCGCGACCTGACCCGTATTTTACCCGGAACTTGTTCCTGTGGCCGAACTCATGTTCGGCTCGACCGTATAACTGGCCGAAGCGACGATATGTTCATCGTAAAAGGTTGCAACATTTTCCCCATGCAGATTGAAGGCGTGCTGATGAAAATTCCGGAAGTGGGTGCCGATTACCTGATTACCCTCGACACCATTGATGGAAACGACGAAATGATTATTGAAGTGGAAGTTAAGAAAGACTGGTTCAATGGCGACATTACCCGTCTTGACAAATTAGCAAGATTGATTACCGGACAAATCCGCGATGAGGTACTGGTTAAACCAATCGTAAAACTGGTTGAACCCAACTCATTGCCAAAATCAGAAGGTAAAGCGGTTCGGGTCAAGGAACTCAGGGTAGCGTTAAATTCTTAAATAGTAACAAGATGTGAATATCAAGTCAAGAAAAAATGCCTTTTTATTTTATCTTGATACTTGAATCCTGATACTTTATACTGAAATAATAAATCATCACTCATCAATAATAAATAGCGCCATGGCATATCAGGTCTCCATATTTCTGGAAAACAAAATCGGCCACCTCGAAAGGGTAACTGCTGTACTAAAAGGTGCAGGAATCAACATCCGCACCATGAACCTGAACCATACCGCCAATGGCTGGGGAATTCTCAACCTGGTGGTTTCGAATCCAGAGCTTGCCCATAGTCTACTGATCGAAAATGGTTTATCAGCCGCTTTGCGCGAGATTGTGGTGATCGAAATGATCGACCAACCCGGTGGATTGGATGATCTGCTCAAAGGAATTGTAAATGCAGGTGTCAATTTCACCAATGCTTACGGACGATCGGGCTACGGAACCCAAAATGCTTATTTTGTAATTGATCCTGAAGATGTTTCGAATGCCAAACAGAAACTGCTTAATGCCGGGCTGAACATCATGTCCGATGAATCCATTTATGGAACCAACTGATACATTTATATTGTATCGCAATAATAAAAACTCAATACAATGATCTGGAACGAAAAAATAGAATGTGCGAGCCGCGACGAAATGCGCGACATTCAATCGGAACGACTAAAACAAACAGTCTCAAGAATTTATCACAATGTGCCCAGCTACCGACAAAAAATGCAAGAGGTGGGTCTTGTTCCTGATGATATAAAATCGGTCGATGATCTGAATAAGCTGCCATTTACCCTGAAAACCGACCTGCGCGACAATTACCCGTTTGGGTTATTTACCGTACCTATGAGCGAGATCGTGCGCATCCATGCCTCTTCAGGAACGACCGGAAAACCAACGGTTGTTGGATACACCCGAAAAGATCTGACCAACTGGGCTGAAATGATAACCCGTGGGCTGTGCATGGCAGGTGTCCACCGCGACGATATTGTTCAGGTGGCTTATGGCTACGGACTGTTTACTGGTGGTCTTGGAATGCACTATGGTTGTGAAAATCTGGGAGCCTCGGTTATCCCTATTTCAGGAGGAAATACCGACAAACAACTTCAGCTGATGCAAGATTTTGGCACCACGGTATTGGCCTGCACACCATCGTATTCGCTCCATCTGGGTGAAGAATTGGCGGCAAAAGGCATTAAAAAGGAAGACTTGAAATTGCGTATCGGCATTTTTGGTGCCGAACCATGGACCGAAAATATGCGCAAGGAAATTGAAGCCAGCTTAGGAATCAAGGCCATCGACATTTACGGATTAAGTGAAATTATGGGACCGGGCGTTTCGTGCGAATGCGAACATCAGGCCGGAATGCACATCATGGAAGACCACTTTATCCCTGAAATCATTGACCCGATTACCTTACAGCCACTTCCAGCCGGTGAAGTTGGTGAATTGGTTTTTACAACCATCACCAAAGAAGGAATTCCGCTGATCCGCTACCGCACACGCGACCTCACCCGTCTGAATTACGAAAAATGTGCCTGCGGACGTACTCTGGTGCGTATGGAAAAATGCAAAGGCCGCAGCGACGATATGCTGATCATTCGCGGAGTAAACGTATTTCCATCGCAAATCGAGAGCGTGCTGCTCGAAATGAGCGAAACTGCTCCTCATTACTTGCTAATTGTTGAAAGAGAAGGTAACTTGGACACATTGAAACTGATGGTTGAAGTTCAGGAACAGTTCTTCTCTGACGAAATCAAGCAACTGGAATCATTGCGTAAAAAAATAACACACAAACTCCAGAGCACTCTTGGAATCTCGGTAGATGTAAAACTGGTTGAACCAAAAACCATTGAACGTACCGCCGGAAAAGCAAAACGTGTAATTGACAACCGTAAACTGTAGGAGGACCAATCATGATTATCAAACAACTATCTGTATTTCTCGAAAATAAAACCGGACGACTGAATGAAGTAACCCAACTTCTTGGCAATGCCGGCATCAACATGTCGGCTATGAGCCTAGCCGACACGACCGAATTTGGCATTTTACGCATGATCGCGTCGGAGCCAGAAAAGGCACTTACCATCCTGAAGGAAGCTGAATTCTCGGTAAGGCTAACCGATGTTGTTTGCCTGAATAGCCCAAACGAGCCAGGTGCACTCGCCAGGGCATTGAACATTCTTTCCGGAGAAGGCGTATTCATTGAATATTTGTATGCTTACTCGATGGACAACAAAACAGCCAATATTGTGCTGAAGCCCGACAACATTCAGAAATGCATTGAAGTTCTTCATGCTCACAAGCTGGAATTGGTGAGTGCAAGCGATATGTACAAAATATAAAATCACTGGCGGTTACAAAACAGTCCTGTCGGTTCGTTTGTTATCTTTGCAAACGGTTTACCGGAAGGAGATGAGGATATTTTACCTAAATTGTCCCGGCTTTTACCGGGACTTTTAATAGTATAAAAGATGAAGAAAATAGCTATTCAGGGAATTGCAGGCTCTTTCCACGAAGATGCGGCAAGAAGATATTTTGAAGATGAAATTGAAGTGGTGGAGTGCAAATCCTTTACAAGCGTTTGTAACTTAATTGATACCGATCAGGTTAGCATCGCAGTAATGGCCATCGAAAATTCGATTGCCGGTAGTTTGTTGCAAAACTATGCACTGATTCGTGACTATCATTTAAAGATTATCGGCGAGATTTATATTCACATCCAGATGAACCTAATGGCTAATCCGGGTGTAGCAAAAGAAGATATCACCACCATTTATTCGCATCCGATTGCCATTAAACAGTGTGCCGAATACCTGGAAGCTAACTTCCCAAATGCAAAAATCATCGAAAATCAGGATACAGCAGCTTCCGGAAAAATCGTTCATGATGAAAAATTAACAGATGCAGCAGCCATTGGGAACCAACGAACTGCCGATATTTACAATCTGGACATACTCGATACCGGCCTCGAAATCAATAAGCGAAACTATACCCGGTTCCTTATTTTATCGAAACATGCGAGACACAACGACTTGGCCAACAAGGCTTCTGTTTGCTTTGAAGTTGGTCATTATTACGGCGCATTGGCCAATGTGCTGAATACGTTTGCTGAGAATAAAATCAACCTGACCAAAATACAATCGGTTCCGATTATTGGTAAACCCAACGAATACACCTTCCACATTGACGTGGAGTGGGACTCATTAGAAAATTACGAAAAAGCTCTTCACGCGATCCTGAAAAACGTATCAAGTTTATCGGTTTTAGGCGAATATGAACGTGGCGAATTAGCTATTCACAATCAGTAAATTAAAGTATTATGAGCAAAATTGGATTATTTTTTGGTCCTGAAAAAGGTGCAGTTCACCGTGTTGCTGAAAAAGTAAAAGCAGCTTTGGGCGAACAGCACGTGGAAATGATATCTGTCAATGATGCCGTACTTTCTGACCTTGAAAAGTACGACCTGATCATTTTTGGTATCTCTACAGTTGGGAAAGAAACCTGGGATTCGAATTATTCAAATACCGACTGGAGCAAATTTTTCCCTAACATCAGCAAAGTTGATTTTTCGGGCAAAACAGTAGCCATCTTCGGATTGGGCGATCACATCACTTATTCAAGCTACTTCGTCAATGCGATGGGCATGCTGGCCAAAGACCTTCAGAAAAACGGTGCTACAATCGTTGGCAAGGTCGATCCTTCAGGATACGAATTCGATGAGTCGGAAGCCATTTTCGACGGAATGTTTATCGGACTCCCAATTGATGAAGATTTTGAACCTGAACTGACCGACGAACGTGTTGCCAACTGGATAAACAACCTAAAACCGGCATTCGGACTTTAAAAATCAGAAACATGACAAAATACAGGTTCACCTTTTAACCTGATTTTCTGTCAAATCACAACCTGAAGGCATTGGCAGCTTTCAATTTAAAATTCGTAGACACATTGTGTTTCCGAATTGCGAAAGCTGTTTTGCAATACCTTGAATCCATTTGATTTATCGCAAATTCTTTGCTTATTTTTACTCAAAATTTTCAGCATTCTGATGAACAATACGCCTGTAAAACAAGAAATTGTAAAAAAATACATCAATCAGCTTCAGATTAAAGATCTTGGTAAAGCTTCGATTCGTGAAATTGTAGCGCTAATCAATTTCATTGAAGAAGAAAGCAAAACCAGGTTTATCCGCATGGAAATGGGAGTTCCCGGACTGCCGCCTGCAAAGGTTGGTGTTGCCGCCGAAATCAAGGCACTCGAATCTGGAGTTGCGTCCATTTATCCGATGATGGATGGTATTAAAACGCTCAAATACGAAGCTTCCCGTTTCATCAAACTATTTATGGACGTTGATGTTGAGCCCGCAAGTTGTATTCCAACTTGTGGATCGATGCAGGGAACCTTCGCTGCTCTTTTGGTTGCCGGAAATGTTGATCAGCAAAAAGATACCACCTTATTTATCGATCCGGGCTTCCCAGTGCAAAAACAGCAAATGACCGTGATGGGTCATAAATATGAGTCATTCGATGTATTTGACTTCCGTGGAGATAAACTTCGGGCCAAACTCGAATCGTATTTGTCTCAGGGAAACATTAATTCTATCGTCTATTCAAATCCCAACAATCCAAGCTGGATTTGTATGACGGAAGAAGAACTTCAGATTATTGGCGAACTTGCTACCAAATACGATGTAATTGTAATGGAAGATCTGGCCTACTTCGGAATGGATTTCAGAAAAGATTTGTATTCTCCCGGAAAACCACCTTATCAACCAAGTGTAGCCAAATACACCGATCATTACGTGCTGTTCATTTCAGCTTCCAAAATATTTTCGTATGCCGGACAGCGTGGAGCCATTATGGCCATTTCGAATTCGTTGTGGAAACGCCAGTATGAAAACCTGCAAGTCCGATTTGGGAGCAACCCGTTTGGGTTCACCATTGTGATGCAGGTTTTGTATGCTCTTTCTTCCGGAATTACACATTCAACCCAACATGCTTTGGCGGCCATGTTTAAAGCAGCCAGCGACGGTGAATTCAATTTCATTGAAGACGTAAAAGAATATGGCCGAAAAGCCAAAATCATGAAAGATTTATTTGTGGGCAACGGGTTTCAGGTTGTTTACGAAAAAGATGGGGACGAACCGATTGCCGATGGATTCTATTTCACCATTGGGTATCCGAGAATGACCGGAGGTGAGCTTCTGGAAAATCTGCTGTATTATGGCATCAGCGCAATTACCCTGAAAAATACCGGGAGCGAAAAAGAAGGACTGCGAGCTTGTGTTTCGCATGTTAAACGCGATCAATTTGACGATTTGGAAAAACGATTGAGACTTTTCAACGAAAATTTTGGGCATTAAAATGACTTCCATCGACCATCTCCTTCCGGAATATCGCAGAACCTTGGTTCAGTTGAAAAAATTCTTCGAAACGAAGAATCCTGAAAAGCTGAAAAAAGGAGAGTGTTTTCTGGATTATGGCGACCAGTCTCAAAAATTAGGAATCGTTTTAGACGGGATACTTTATTCCACTTACCTGTCGGAAACAGGACAGGAATGGATTTCCAACTTTTTTTATCCGCCCAACCATTCAATCATTACCAGCCACGAGAGTTTTATGCTCGAAAGCAAATCGACTGAATCAATCAGGGCTTACGAAGATTCGACCATTATTTACATTACAAAATCGGAGTACGACGCGTTAACCAGGCAAAATCCGCAATTGGAGCATATGGTCAGGGTATTGGCCGAAGCAAGTTATGTGCAGGCGCTAAAAAGGGTTTATGCTTTTCAGTCGTTAACAGCCGCTCAACGGGTCAAGAAGTTTATTGCCGAAAACAATGTTCTTGTACAAAGAGTACAGCGACAGCATATTGCATCCTACCTGGGAATACATCGTAATATTTTCACCCGGGTGCTGCATAAAATCTGATTTCGCAACATTTGTTGCGCAGGTAAAAAATAAGTTCAGCTAGATTTGCATAAACTAGCTCAGTTTTAGCGATTAAATAACAAATAAATACAGATCATGGCAAAAGTTATTGGAGCGGTGGTGGTTGACAACGAAGAGTGCAAAGGATGCGGTCTTTGTGTAGTTGCTTGTCCTCAGGATGTCCTGAGTCAAAACAAGCAGGTTAACAGCCGTGGATATCATTATTCTTTTATGAAAAATCCGGAAGCCTGCATCGGTTGTTCAAACTGTGCCACCGTTTGTCCCGACACTTGCATTACGGTTTACCGGGTGAAACTTTAGAAATTGACCATTAGACGATTTACAATTTACTATTTGTCGGAATCAGAGAAATAAGTGGTAAATAGTAAATGATAAAATAGTAAATAATCAAATAGTAAATAAATAAGATGGGTGAATTAAGATTAATGAAGGGAAATGAGGTCATTGCTGAAGCAGCCATTCGTTGTGGTTGCGACGGTTATTTCGGATACCCCATCACTCCCCAGTCAGAAATAATGGAAACCCTGATGGATCGCGAACCCTGGAACGAAACCGGAATGGTCGTTCTTCAGGCTGAAAGTGAAATTGCTTCCATTCACATGGTTCACGGGGCTGCTGCCTCCGGGAAAAAAGTATTCACATCTTCTTCAAGCCCTGGAATTAGTTTGATGGCTGAAGGAATATCATACCTTGCAGGTGCTGAATTGCCTTGCCTGATCGTTAATGTGCAGCGCGGAGGTCCCGGTCTGGGAACCATTCAGCCCTCGCAGGCCGACTATTGGCAATCGACCAAAGGTGGCGGACACGGCGATTACCGCCTGATTGTGCTCGCTCCATCATCTGTTCAGGAAATGAACGACTTTGTTGAACTTGGACTTCAACTGGCTTTCAAATACCGCAATCCGGCGATGATCCTGACGGATGGCGTAATTGGTCAGATGATGGAAAAAGTAGTTCTGGCCGACTACATCCCAAGATTGACCGACGAAGAAATCAATGAGAAATATGGTTCGTGGGCAACAAACGGACGCAAACCCAACCGCCAGCGAAACATCATTACTTCACTTGAGCTGGATTCCGGAAGAATGGAAGTCAACAACATCCGGTTTCAGGAGAAATATGCCAAAATGGAAGAAGAGGAGGTGCTTTTTGAAGAATTTCAGTGCGACGATGCCGAATACCTGCTGGTCGCTTTTGGATCTTCAGCCCGAATTTGCCAGAAAGCAGTTGATGTAGCTCGCGAAAAAGGTATTAAAGTTGGTCTTCTGCGCCCAATTACTTTATTCCCATTCCCAAAAAAACCAATTGCAGCACTGGCCAAACGTGTAAAGGGAATGCTGGTTGTTGAAATGAATGCCGGACAAATGGTCGAAGATGTTCAGTTGGCTGCCGGTTGCAACATTCCGGTGAAATATTTCGGACGTCTGGGCGGAATCGTTCCAAGTCCGGGTGAAGTGGTTGAGGCCCTTGAACAAAAACTGATAGGAGGATAACTTATGGAATTGAAAGATATTATCAACCCAAATAACCTGGTTTACGAAAAACCAAAATTGCTGACCGAAAATACAATGCATTATTGCCCGGGCTGTAGTCACGGAGTAGTGCATAAATTGCTGGCTGAAGTGATTGAAGACATGGACATTCAGGATAAAACCATTGGTGTTTCGCCGGTTGGATGTGCAGTTTTTGCATACAATTACATCGAAATCGACTGGCAGGAAGCCGCTCACGGAAGGGCTCCAGCTGTTGCCACCGGAATCGTCCGGACCAATCCCGACAAGGTTGTTTTCACCTATCAGGGCGACGGCGATTTAGCATCGATTGGAACTGCCGAAATTTTACATGCCTGCAACCGCGGCGAAAACATGGTCGTCATCTTTGTAAATAACGGAATCTACGGCATGACCGGCGGACAAATGGCTCCAACCACTTTGCTCGGACAAGTTACCGCCACCACTCCAAACGGACGCGACGCCGGACGAAACGGATATCCGTTAAAAATTACTGAATTGATCGCTCAATTGCCAGGAACATCTTATGTAACACGTCAGTCGGTGCATACGTCGGCAACGATTCGCAAATGCAAAAAAGCAATTGCAAAAGCCTTTCAGGCTGCAATCGATAAAAAAGGAACTTCTTTCGTTGAGATTGTTTCGACCTGCAACATGAACTGGAAAATGACTCCGGTAAAAGCCAATGAATGGATGGTCGAAAACATGTTCCCATTCTATCCACCGGGAGATTTAAAGGACAGTACAAAGAATGATCCTGAAAGTTATACACCACTTAAAAACTAAGACGATGACCGAAGAAATCATTATAGCCGGATTTGGCGGACAGGGCGTACTCTCGATGGGAAAAATATTAGCCTATTCGGGCGTGATGGCCGATCAGGAAGTGGCCTGGTTTCCATCGTATGGACCAGAAATGCGTGGTGGAACAGCCAACGTAACCGTGATCCTGAGCGAAAGCCGCATCAGTTCGCCGGTTTTAAACGAATACGATACAGCCATTATCCTGAATCAGCAATCGATGGACAAATTTGAAGCAATGGTAAAACCCGGAGGTGTGCTGATTTACGATCCAAACGGAATTACGCATCCACCCAAGCGCACCGACATTAACATCTACAAAATTGAAGGGACCTTGATTGCTGCTGAACTGGGCAACGTAAAAACCTTTAACATGGTGGTTTTAGGCGCCTACCTGAAAGCCAAACCAGTGGTTAAAATGGAAAGCGTTGAAAAAGGTTTGCAGAAATCGCTTCCAGCGCGCCACCACTACCTGATCCCGATGAACCTCGAAGCCGTACAAAAAGGTTTCGAAAGTCTGGAGTTGGTGCAGGCAGTTTAATCCCGAATAGTTTTATTTGAAATATTACATCCTTATCCAATCAAACTAAAATCATTACTGGAAAAAGACAAGGAGCAACATGAGTGCAAAACATGTCGGAAACGCCAAACTTTGCGAAGCAATACTGTTTTGCATGGTTCTTAATTGCCATTTCGTTATTGGTTTATAGCCATTCATTTGTTAACCTCGACAAAGAAAAGCTTCTCAGTATCTGAATTTCAGCGCCTATTGAGACTAAACGCTATGAACCGATTTGGGGAATGCTCCATAAATTGCAGGTAGTGATGGACAATACCTTTTACTGGGAGTAATCAAATTAGATGAAGGTTTATCTTCTACTGAAACTCCGGAACAGGACAAAGACAAGCCCTTGAAAAGAAGGATGTGGAAGTCAGAGAAAGAGTAAAGTCCTTGTCATGGTAGAGTGTGAGCCTGTTAAAGGGGAAACGACTAAAACGGCAAACCCCGACAGTTAGGACACATCTAAATGATGGTTATAAATGTTAAAAGCAGAAACAATAGCTTCATTGGTCGAAGATAATGTGTCAGAACAATCAATAATAGACTCGGATGATCCAACTTCATGAGTCAAACTGAAAGACATTGTCAAAGAACGCCGTCCACAAGTAATCCTCAAAGATGAAATTGGCAAAAAATTACCTTGAGTTCATTTTGCAATTAGTAACACCAAACGAATGTTGCTGGATATTTTCCACGATATAAAACCGGAATACCTTCAGGACTATCTTCTCTATGTTGTCCGGGTTCCATCCCATCCATTTTCAACGAAAGTCATGAGATTTAACTGATCATCCTAGAGCCAAAAATATCTCACATGTCTTATAATCATCGTGTTGCTATTTGAATCTTAATTTTTTTCATAAAAAGTGAAAAAAAGTTAATTTTTCATGTCTATGTTTTCCTGAAATCGTTCTTATGGTATTTGAATTCAGACACAGAAAAGGGCCTAAGAAATAGGGAAAGTAATCAAGGAATGAAAAATAAAAATAGGGAACGAAAGGCGGAGGATATTTTGACTGATGATTTCTTGGTTGAAGAATTGCAAAATAAGAATCAACCAAAGAATCTTTTAATCGAGGATGAGTACAAACTGGCCAATGATATACTAAATGCGGTTAGCGAAAATAGCAGCGCATTCGATCTTTCACAGAAAGAGGCGCTTGGCAAAAGGATAGCGCACACCATAAGACTCGCTAAACGAAGGAGTTTAATAATTGTCAGGATTAGTACAGCAGCGATTTTCTTTCTGTTAATTGGGTTAACCACTTTTTTAACGATGAACAAAGAATCTGAAATCAGTGTATTTGCACGAAACACCCAATCACTTCCGTTAACTGGAAATACGCGCTTGATTCTTTCAGGCGAAGAAGAAATCCAGATCAATTCTGCCGAATCAAAAATTGCCTATACCGGTAATGGCAAGGAAATCCAGATCGATTCAAGCCACGTTAAGCAAGTTGTTGTGGACGATAAAATGGTCTACAATACGGTTATTGTACCTTATGGCAAAAGAACTCAGATCACCCTGTCGGACAATAGTTCTGTTTGGCTGAATTCAGGATCGAAACTGATTTATCCGGCCCGGTTTGCAACCGAAAAACGTGAAGTTTACCTGGAAGGTGAAGCCATTTTTGAGGTTAGCCACAACAAACAACGGCCGTTCCATGTACTTACCCGCGATATGGAGGTAAAGGTACTCGGAACAGTATTCGACATTAGCGCTTATACTGACGATGCTACCTCGAGTACCATTTTGGAAAGCGGGTCGGTTGAAATGAAATACAAAACCAATTCTTTGCTAAGCCAGTCGAAAATAACCATGGCTCCTGGAATGTTAGCAGTTTATGATCCAGTTGAAAAGACAGTTATACAAACTCAGGTAAACACAAAACTATATACATCTTGGAGGGAAGGGTACTTCGTTTTCGAACGCCAATCGCTTGGCGAGATTCTAAAGAAAATTTCCAGATACTATAACGTGTCGATCCAGTTAAACGACCTAAGCCTGGCCGACGAGACGTTTACTGGTCCTTTGGATTTGCGCAATTCGGCTTCACAGGTTCTTGAGATTATTGCTGAATTGATAAATGCAAAGGTGGAAAGTGTTGATAATCAGATAATAATAACCAGAATATAATAAAAAAGGATGCCTATGAAAGACTCGTTAAAAGAAAAAATGCCGAAAAGTGCTGCTACACTTTCCGACACGTGTGAAATAACATTGCGAAGAGCAACATTATTAATTACAAACATTTCAAATTTATGAAAAAAAAGAACAATTGTGAATCTTTTGTCCCTTTGAGACAATTTGGGATTCGAACTTCAAAACTATTGAGAATCAGTATTTTGTTGTTGTTTATTGCTTTTTCAGCTAATTTGGCATCGGCAAAGGTGGCAAATGGCGACAATGCAAACACGAGTTCGGCGCAAGCTGAACAGCAGAAAAAGACTGTAAAAGGTAAAGTAACTGACGAAAACGGTGAAGCAATTCCGGGGGTATCGGTTCTCGTAAAAGGAACTACCGTTGGTACAATTACTAACTTCGATGGTCAATATTCATTGGATGTTCCAACCGATGCGAGAATAATAACTTTTTCTTTTGTTGGAATGAAATCGCAGGATGCCGACGTTACTGGCAAAACAGAAATCAACATTTCATTGGCAAGCGAAAGCATCGGTGTTGACGAAGTTGTGGTAACTGCACTGGGTATCCAGCGCGATAAAAAGACCCTGACTTATTCTTCACAGCAGGTTTCAGGCGAAGAAATGCTGAAATCGAAAGACGCAAACTTTATGAGTGCGTTAAGTGGGAAAACAGCTGGTCTTGAGATCAAAAAAAGCAGCTCAGGCGTTGGAGGTTCAACCAAAACGGTTTTGAGGGGTAGCAAGTCGATCAACGGCGATAGTGAGCCATTGTATGTAATCGATGGTATTCCGATGGTAAACCGTAAAGGTGGTCAATCGGGCATGTGGGGAGGTACCGACGAAGGTGACGGACTTTCTCAAATCAACCCTGAAGACATAGAAAGCATCAGTATCCTGAAAGGGTCAAATGCCGCAGTTTTATACGGTAGCCAGGGTGCGAATGGTGTGGTTATGATCACAACAAAAAAAGGCAAATCAGGAAAAACAAGTGTTAGTTTTACCTCAAGCACAATTTTTGAGAGTATCACCAAAACGCCTGATATGCAATTCTCTTACGGTAGCGAAGGTAATGCCAAAGAAAGCTGGTCGTACACCAAAGGAAATTATGCAAGCAACTATGTCGATGATTTCTTCCAGACAGGTTTAAGTGAAATTAATACCGTATCTATCAGTGGGGGAAATGATAAAACTACTGCTTATGTATCTTATGGTAATACTTCATCTAGGGGAGTTGTTCCAAACAATGAATACAAAAAGAACAATATCACTTTTCAGCAGTCAACAAAAATGTTAAACGACAAACTTATCGTTCGTTCGAATGTCATGTTAACTTCTGAAAAGGCGAACAACCGTAATACCGGCGGTTATTACCTGAACCCATTGACTGGTTTGTATTTCTTCCCACGTAATGGAGCGATTCCTTCAGGTGGAACCGAAAAGAAGGATTTTGCCTACTTTAAAGATAATTATCAGGCATTTAGCACTTCAAGGAATATGAACCTTCAGAATTGGTTTGTTGCCGACCACCATCAATCAAATCCATATTGGCTTCTTAACATGCAACCTAAGGAAGACTTAACCAAGCGAGTTATTGCCAGTGTAGCTTTGGAGTACCAAATTACCAAAAACCTGAAGTTTCAGACCCGTGGGAGCTATGACTATGCTGAAAAATCTTATGAGCAGAAATTCTATGCTGGTGGGAACTCTACCAACATCTCTCAGAACGGACGTTGGAACTACAAAAAATATAACGACGAGTTATTGTATGCCGATGGTATTTTCACTTATCAGAATAAATTTGGCGATTTCAGCCTGAATGGTATGTTAGGCGCGAGTTACCAAAAATCAATCTATGGTAAAGGTGTATCAGTCGATAATGGAACAACCGACCTGCTTTATCCGAACGAATTCTATTTCCAGAACCTTGCATTTACAACTCAAGTACAGTCAATTTACAGTGGCGAGGTTATTAAGAATGGCGTATTTGGGAATGCACAGATTGGATACAAAGAAATGGTATTCCTCGATTTATCGGGAAGAAATGACTGGGCTTCTACCTTATGGGCAACCGGAAACGACTCCTACTTTTATCCAGCAGTTGGTTTATCCGGAATCCTCAGCCAGATGTTCGAAATGCCTAAGTTTATTAGCTTCTCAAAAATCAGGGTTTCTAATTCGGTAATCAACAATGAAGTCCCATTTGGGAAAATCACCCCTAGTAATACAATCAACGGTGGTGGTGGTATTAACAGGAATTCGACAGCGCCATTCTTAACTGCAAAACCTGAAAAGTTAAGCACTTGGGAAGTGGGTACCGACTGGAGATTTTTTAACGGAAGATTAGGTTTGGATTTCACCTATTATAACATCGTCAGTACAAACATGTTTATACCTAGGGATCCTACCGCAGGTGATCAGGTTGATTTTTACACCACTTTCTATGAAAATGCCGGTAAAATCGTAAATAAAGGAGTGGAAATTGTTTTGACTGCAACACCAATAAAAGCTTCAAATTTGGAATGGAATACTTCGCTTAATTTCTCGAAAAACAAGAATGAAGTTGTTGAATTGTTTCCTGGCAAACTCGATAAATATAAAGATTTCGGAGCTTCGGAAGGATATTATTCCCGTATTTACTCTGGCGGTTCAATCGGCGATTTATATGGATTGACATTCAAGAGAAATGCTGCTGGTCAGATTATGCTTGACGAAAAATCGGGCGCTCCGCTCAAAATATCAAATGAAGATATTAGAGAGAAAGGATACCTTGGAAATCTTGAACCAAAGTTTAGTTTAGGTTGGAACAACAGTTTCGCTTACAAACAATTCTCATTGAACTTCCTGATCAATGCCAAAATCGGTGGGAAATGCTATAGCCAGACCGAAGCCATGCTCGATGGATATGGCGTAAGTAAACGTACAGGCGAAGCCCGCGACAATGGTGGCAAAGTTGCTATTAATGCTATTCAGGGAACTACACCTGTAACCTCAATCGATGCCAAACTGTATTATACAACAGTAGGCGACCGTAACGGGGTTTCGGAAGCTTATGTTTTCGACCGTACCAATATCCGTTTGACTCAGCTTGCATTGTCGTATGACTTGGATGTGAATAAACTCAAATTGCCAATTAAAGCGGCATCGTTCTCAGTTGTTGGAAATAATTTGTTCTTCATTTACAAAAAAGCACCTTTCGATCCTGAGTTGACGATGAGTACTTCGATGGATTCGCAATCATTGGACAATTTCAATGTGCCTCCGACCAGGACCTATGGCTTCAACCTTAAATTTACATTCTAATCAATTGATACCATGAAAAAAATCATATTTCTATTAATGGCAGCATTCTTTATGAATGCGTGTACTGATAAATTCGAAGAGGCAAACATCAACCCTTATGAAATCAGTGGTGAATCGCTTAAACAGGATTTTAACCATGTTGGGGCTTATTATTCGTCGATGTTAGGCAATATTTTTGGCCATCAGATCGAAGAAAACCTCGTTGCAGAATCTTTCGCCGATTATATGGCTACCCCAACTCCGTTTGCAGGTGGGGTAAACAACACAACCTATTACATCCGTTGGAATACCTATTGGGACAGAATTTATAAAGACCTAATGGCTCCTTCAGGTCAGGTTATTCAGATTGCCGACGAAGGTGGTTATACCGTTTTCTCATCATGGGCCAAGCTGATCCAGATTATGGGTATGTCGCGGTTAACAACCTATCACGGACCAGTTATTTATTCGAATTACGGGTCAAAAGATGGGGTTGTAAAATACGACAGCGAATCGGAATTGTACACCAAATTTTTCACCCGATTGGATGAGATTCAGGCTACTTTTGCTGCCAACAAGACTTATGCCGGTATGAAAAAGTTTGATGCCAGCTATGGTGGCGACGTAACCAAATGGCAGAAATTCGTTAACTCACTGCGTTTGCGTTTGGCTATCCGTATCTCAAAAGTTGCTCCTGCTCTTGCAAAAACTCAGGGCGAAAAAGCAATCGCTGATGCAGCCGGATTGATTTTGACGAATGCTGATAACATGACAATTTCGCTTTACGGAGGTAAATTGTATTTGTCTGTTATTTGTTTCGAGTGGGGCGATACCAGAATGTCTGCAGGTATGGAATCATTTATGGTTGGTTTGAAAGACAACCGGATTGGCAAGTTCTTCCAACCTGCAACTGACAATACTGTATATTCTGATCATCCAGATTTCCCTTACAAAGGAATCCGCAATGGAGCTTCTTTGGTAGCCAAAGATGATCATTCAAACTTCTCGATGATTAATGAAAGCTTCAAAACCATAACAAAGCGTAATTATCTTGCCGCATCTGAAGTTTATTTCGACCTTGCTGAAGCTGCTTTGAGAGGTTGGACAGGCGCAGGCGATGCAAAAAGCAACTACGAAAATGGAGTTAAATTGTCGTTTGCCGATTGGGGCGCAGGCGGTGTTGATTCTTATCTGGCCGATGATACCAGCAAACCAATTGATTACAACGACCCTAAAGCTACTGGTTCGGTTAACGATTTCATTTCGCGCTCAACAGTAACTGTGAAATGGAACGAAGCTGATTCGAACGAATTAAAGCTTGAAAAGATCATCACCCAGAAATGGATTGCCGGGTTCTTCAACCCGAACGAACCTTGGGCCGATTTCCGCAGGACAGGCTATCCAAAACTTCCAACTGTTTATAAAAACGATAGCAATGCCGACTGGGGCGTTATTCCAGCAGGCGAATGGATCAAGAGAATGCCATTTGTTAATGCTGAACGGACTGGTAACGTAGCCGGAATTGCCGATGCGACTACCAAACTTGGCGGACCAGACAATATCGCAACTCGTTTGTGGTTCGCTCCTGATAAAGCTAATTTTTAATATTTAGGCTTCCCGTAAGTTTAGATTTGCGTAAAGAGGCTGTTCTCTAAGGAGACAGCCTCTTTTTTGATGATTTTTTATGCCCGCGGCCTAGATAAAGGCAAACGGCAAAGGATCATAGAATTTTGCTCTGTCTGGTTTTTAAGACCTGACAGAACTGAAAAGATCGACCGTATCCTTTGTTATTTTACATTCAACTGCTTCGAGTCATTCGCTTTCTTTTCCCGTACACCGGTGGTTCCGCCGCCTTTTAAGGTTAATTCAACCGGGGCATTGGTTTTCCATGCTCCGTTGGTAAAATCAGGTATATCAACCGAATTGGAGCGGTTGGCAACCGATTTTTCGCTTAGTGGCGCGATGGCGCTCCAAAGGGCTGCATCATACACATTCTGATCTAATGGCAGGCCATTGCGCAGGCAATCGATCAGGCGCCAGTCCATCATAAAATCCATGCCACCATGACCACCAACTTTTTTTGCCATTTCACCGATCCTTCTCACAATCTCAGGGGTGTATTGGTCTTCCAGTTTTTTCATTTCATCGTCCTTTAACCACTCGTGGCTGGTCGAAATTCGAGGATCAGGATATTTACTTGCCATGCCCTTTGTGCCGCTTACCAAGTGAAGCCTTGAATAAACCCGTTGACTGGTAACGTCGTGTTGAATCATGATGGTGCGGCCATTGTAAGTACGAACGGTAGTGGTATTCATGTTTCCGCGGTAACTATTGGTGTTAAATTCAGGATAGAACGAGTCTTTGGCAGCGAGTTCGGCAGCTATTGCCCCCATCTGAAAATCGGCAGATGACATGGAAGTTAAGTAATCCATCTGGTCGCCGCGGTTGATGTTCATCACCTGGCAAATCGGGCCCAATCCGTGAGTAGGGTAGAGGTTCCCGTTACGGTGCTGGTTTTCTTTCAACCGCCACATTTCGGCATAACCGGTGGTTTTGTTGAAATTCAAATCACGAAGATTGTGGATGTAAGCGCCCTCGCCATGAACAATGTCGCCAAAGAATCCCTGTCGCGCCATATTGAGGGTTAACAGTTCGAAAAAGTCGTAACAGCAATTTTCGAGCATCATACAATGTTTTTTGGTTCGTTCCGAGGTTTCAACCAGTTGCCAGCACTCGTCGATGGTCACTGCCGCCGGAACCTCAGTGGCAGCGTGTTTGCCTTGTTCCATGGCGTAAACGGCCATGGGTGTGTGTAGCGACCAAGGAGTGGTAATGTAAATCAGATCGATGTCGGGATTTTCACACATGGCTTTCCATGCATCCTTACTTCCAGAGTATGATTTTGCCTTTGGTAAACCTTGCTTCTCCAACAGTTTTTGCATGGCTTCAACACGGTCGGGATACTGGTCGCACAAGGCCACAATTTCAACCCCGTCGATGTACGATATGCGCTCAACAGCGCCCGGTCCCCGCATGCCTAACCCGACAAACCCAATGCGAACCTTGTCGAGTTTTGGAGCTGCATAACCCGACATATTGAACTGTTGTGTGCGGTTTTGCCCGTTTTGTTTTGAAACAGTTTTACTGTTTACAGTTGCGGCCTGTCCGGCAAATCCCGTGGCCATTAGTCCGGCACCCAATAGGCTGTTCCGGAGAAAATCCCTTCTGTTTGATCCCATTTTTTACGATTTAGTTGGTAGCTATGAATGATGTATAAAAGTGCCTCAATTTTAACTAAAAAATAGTGGTTTTTATCATGAAGCTGTAAGAATTATCTTTCGATAGTTAGATTATTTGACATTTATAATTATGACTAACATACATAATGATGTTAAAAATACATAATTTAAGTTGATCGCAAGTCAGCCAAATTTTACTGAAAATTCCATAAAGAAATTGACAATAGTTTTCTTTGATTTTTGAAAAAATAAAAAGAGTTTTCTAAACACTCAAACAGCTTTCTATGACACTTCTTTAAGTGTGGTTTATGAATTTTTTTGCTCCAGACAATTTAAAATTATTCTAAATAGGATGGCCTAAACATGATTCTTCCAATTTGGTAAAGACAGACTGATTATAACTATCTGAAATACAGAACTATAAAAATGAAAAATCATTCTATTTTTACGAAAAAATGAATTATATTTACTTATGTGACTTTTTCTTGCCGGAAATACTGTCGTATTGGTTGATTACAGGTGGACTTAATACCCATTAATTTGATTTTTTTTATAGTTTTAAGTCGAATTGCACCAATCTACATTTAGAAACGACTCGTTAGAAGGGAAGGAGAGCCGCTAAAACGGTCTTTGGGAAAGTCAGGCAATCACAGATTGATTTGATGAATTAAAGATTTTTATTTTTTGATCCTGTTCTGAAGTTAGACGATTGATTCCCGTTTAACTGATTATTCAGGAACTTTTAGGTATTGATTGGATTTGCAAAACATATGAACCTCTTTCAGGAAATAATAACTGGCTTATTATATCTTGTCATTTACGTTGCCCTAAGGAAATTCACCTTGTGGAGTCGACGAAATGATTGGTGTCTCCTATTTGGAAATTTCTACAAAGTAAATCAATACTCCAGTCACGCTATTTCAAACTACATTTCCGCACTTATACAGTCAAACGGGCAGTATCCGCGATTATTGCAAAAAGACAAAAGTTATTTTAACTCAACCACTTCTTTTTTCCTTAAGCTCTGCAAATCCAATAGGGGAAAAAATCGAATCGAGCCAATTCGTTTATTTGGTCAATGGTTAAAGGAATCAAGCTTAAAACTTTGGATTTTAAATCTTAATCCGGATTTACTGCTTCGTTTGATTTTCAAGCGATCGTTCTTGCTAACTATAATAATGCTGTTTCCAATTTACTTGCAAGCAGCTACAATTACTTCTACCGGAATTGGAGGAGATTGGAGTAGTGGATTAACATGGGTAGGAGGTACTGCACCTGGTTCTGCCGATGATGTTGTTATTGCTTCAGGTACGACTGTAACCATTAATGGGGCAATTACCACGAACAGTCTGACAATTAGATCAGGTGGTTCCTTAGTTGTTAGTGGAACAAACACGTTGACCGTGACTGGGAATTGGGTGAATGATGGAATGTTTACTGCTAATAACAGTACTGTGGTGTTTAGTGGAAATTCGGATACTTCGTTTGGAGGAATTTCTCCATCCGCATTCTATGATCTGACTATTAGTAAAACCAATGGACTGGATGATGTAATTGAATTTACATCAGCAGGGACAGTTTCCTGTAGTCATACACTCAATATGACAAACGGATTGTTAAAGTTCACTTCCGGGACAATAAACCTGAACTGCAACAGTGCTTTTACCATTAACAAACCTTCAGGGATCTGGGTTGCTGGTGCAACGCTCAACACTGGAGGATTTACCATAACCAATGAAGGATTGGTGCGAATTTCTTCAGGGACTGCAACCTTTGGAACTCAGTCAGGGAACAGTGTCCATACACAGATTGATGGTGCTTTTGAAGTGATAGGTGGAAATGCATTTATTGCAGGTAGATTGGAAAATACAGCGGGAGGATATCTGGTTAATCCGGTCATTCCTTCGGGGCTTAATATTTCCGGGGGTAATGTTACTGTTGGCACTGTTGGAAATGGTGCCAGCAGTGCTGGAACCCTTGACGTCTCAACCAATGGGGCATTTAATTTTGCGGGTGGAACCATTATCTTTCAGTATTCGAGCACGGCAACTACTCCACTAGATGTCGCTTTGGTTTTGGGAAGTGGTAGCGGCGCAAAAAGTACATCTGGAGGGACCTTCCAATTAGGGAATGGTAACACTCCTGCCGGAACTTTGTTTAGGATCGATTCTGAGATTCCCATTGATAATTTAACACTAACGACTAATGCTTCGGTTGTGGTTGTGGGCAGCGATTTGACCATTAGTAATTTGTTGAAAATGCAGGGTGGAAATATTGATGCCGCAACAAATGGCAAAAAAGTTATCCTAAGCAAATCGAATGTTAATGCACTTGATAATTCATCGGGGTACATAACAGGAACGGTTCAAAGGGCTATTGGAACCGGAGCCGCTTATCGATTTCCGGTTGGTAATGCGACAAATGGTTCAACTCCACTGTTATTAAGTTTTGCCGGACAGAATTCAACCGGCAATATTGCAGTCTCATCAGTAGCTGGGGTTCATAGCAATTTGGGAAGTAGTTTATTGAGCACGACCAATGTCGTAAACAACTACTGGAACTATTTAAATACCGGAGTGACTTTTAGCGGTATTGACGCTGAGTTTAATACTCCTTCTAATATTACTTCAAATTATAAAATTGGGATATATAATTCTGGATGGTCGTATCCAGATGTTTTGCACACATTACCTCGGACGATCCGCTTTGCTGGCCTCGGCACACTTGGTTCTTCTGTCAGTTTTGCTATTGCCGAATGTACTCCGCCAACCATTACTTTGGGAACAAATCCAGCAGTTTGTAGCGGGGCAACATTAGCCAACCTGGGCTATTCGGCAACAACAGGAACACCGACCGAATATCGGGTTGACTACAATGCTACTGCTAATGCCGCAGGCCTTTCTGATGTAGTTACAACAGCACTGCCTGCAAGCCCGATTCCACTTTCAATCCCTGCGGGTATAAGCACGGGAACTTACAATGCTACTTTGTATGTGAGTAATGCCGCCGATTGTGAAAGCAATGGGGTTGACTTTACGATTACAGTGAACGCATTGCCAGCAATCAATAACATTACATTGGCGGCCATTTGCAGTGGTGGAACATTTACTTCAACGCCAACCAATGGTACTGACGGAATAGTTCCCACAGGAACGACCTATAGTTGGGCTGCCCCAACGGTTACGGGCATTACGGGAGTTGTTGCCGGAACGAATGCGGCCAGTGTCAGCAGCACGTTGACCAATACAACCAATTCTCTCATCAACGTTGTTTATATTGTAACCCCAACATCGGGCAGTTGCCCGGGTTTGACTTTTACGGTAACGGTACCTGTTAATCCGAAGCCAGCGATCAACAACATTACATTGGCGGCCATTTGCAGTGGTGGAACATTTACTTCAACGCCAACCAATGGTACTGACGGAATAGTTCCCACAGGAACGACCTATACTTGGGCTGCGCCAACGATTGCAGGCATTACTGGAACAGCGGCAGGGGTCAGTTCAGCCAGCATCGGTGGCACCCTGACCAACACGACCAATGCTCCGATTAATGTGGTCTATTCGGTAACCCCAACATCGGGCAGTTGCCCGGGCCCGGCTTTTACAGTGACAGTACCCGTCAACCCGAAGCCAGCGATCAACAACAATACCCTGGCGACCATTTGCAGTGGTGGAACATTTACGTTTACACCAGCCAACGGTACCGACGGGATAGTGCCAACGGGAACAACCTATACTTGGGCTGCGCCAACGGTTGCAGGCATTACTGGAACAGCGGCAGGGGTCAGTTCTGCCAGCATCGGTGGCACCCTGACCAACACGACCAATGCTCCGATTAATGTGGTCTATTCGGTAACCCCAACATCGGGCAGTTGCCCGGGCCCGGCTTTTACGGTGACTGTACTCGTCAATCCGAAACCAATGATAAACAACATTACATTGGCGGCCATTTGCAGTGGTGGAACTTTTGCTTCAACGCCAGTCAATGGTACTGACGGATTAATCCCCGCAGGAACAACTTACAGTTGGGTGGCGCCAACCGTTGCTGGCATTACAGGAACGGTTGCCGGAACCAATGCTGCAAATATTAGTGGAACGTTGACCAATACCACCAATTTGCCCATCAATGTTGTTTATACGGTCACTCCACTATTGGGTAGTTGTTCCGGAGCAAGTTTTACAGTGACAGTAAAGGTTTACCCTCACCCGACCGTTACAGCCCCGCCAGATAAGAGCTACTGTATTGGAGAAACAACCTTGGCGATCCCATTGAACGGTGTGCCTTCTGATGCTGTTTTTGATATTAGTGGTGGAACAGCTATTGGTTTGACGAATAAAACAGGAGTTACTCAGATTCCTTCGTACGCGGCAACTACGGGGTCGGCAACGATAACCATTACCCCGAGGGCCAATGGTTGCACCGGCACCCCAGTTACTTTTAATGTAACAGTTAATCCGAGGCCAAATATCCACCTTTCGGCCAGTGCTCGGACCATTTGCTCGGGGGAAAGCACGAACATTACTATAAGCAGTACAACTCCCGGGGCTACGTTTAGCTGGGTAGTGTATAGTATGACCGGAACAATTACCGGGGCAAGTAGTGGAACGGGCAACTTGCTCGACCAAACTTTGCTTAACAATACAGCCACAACCGGAACTGTTGTTTACCAGATTACCGCATCGACCGGGACTTGTGAAGGTGCCACCATTAATTTGACCGTGACTGTACATCCTGCTATTTCTGCAATCGTTGCAGGAACAGCAACGGCATGCCAAAATGATAGCCCTGCACCTGCAATTACTTTTACTGCAACAGGGGGCGCAGCGCCATATACTTTTACCTACAACATTAATGGTGGTGCAAACCAACAGGTCGTTGCCAGTTCAGGAAACACGGCAACCGTAACCGCACCAACAAATGCCGCTGGAACCTTTACCTATAATTTGGTAAGTGTTGCTGGTTCCGCTGGATGTGCTTATCCCCAAACAGGAACAGCAACTGTGACAGTAAACCCAAAACCTGTCTTAACAAGCACCTTAACACCTGCCGGTATCTGTAGCAACACAGCTTTTAGTTATATCCCTACAAGTGGTGTTCTGAATACAACTTTTGCCTGGAGAAGGGATGCAATACCTGGAATAAGCAATTTGTCAAATACGGGAACGGATAATCCAGACGAGTTGCTCGAAAATACGACAAACGCTCCGATTCCGGTAACATACGTTTATACATTGCAGAGTCCTGACGGTTGCATAAATACGCAAAATGTTACAGTTATGGTAACCCCAACACCTCACCTCACCAGTGCAACCACTGGACTTTCTGTTTGCAGCGGAACACCATTTTCATATATCCCAACGAGCGATGTGACGGGGATGTTGGCAGCTGATTTCCCGTGGACAAGAGCTGCTGTTGCAGGTATTACTAACCCGGCGGCAACTGGTACGGGCAATCCTAATGAGGTGCTGATTAATACCACAACAGGCCCGGTGGGTGTTACTTATATCTATACTCTTAAATCGAATGATTGCCAAAATCCTGTGACCTATTCGGTTCCCGTGGTTGTGGTGCCAGCCCCAATCGTTACGGCAGGTGCAACGCCAAGTTCTATTTGTTCTGGGAGTACAGTTAGTCTTACTTCTAGTTCTAATATTACGAGTACAAAACTACCGATTCTTTTAAATGAACCATTTAATTCTGCGGCTGTAGGAGCAACTTCAGGTCCTAACGGTTGGATAACTACTAATACAAACACTACAGCAAGATGGACTGTTAGACAAGACGGATACAATTATACGGGTACAATATTCAATTCCAACGATAACAGTCGGTTTTATTTGGCAAATTCAAGAGCAGCAGGGAATACAAATATTGATTCTCGATTGACTAGTCCTTCTATAAATACAACTGGGTACAATTCTCTGTTGTTAAGTTTTTGGCATTATTACCGATCTGGAGGGAGTTCTGATCATGCTGAAATTATGGTTTCCACAGATAATTTGAATTGGACATCTGTACATGAATTTACTAGCGACCAAGGTAATAATTCAAGTAGTTTTGTTAACTACATATTGGATATTTCAGGCTATGTTGGATCAACTTCTTTATATGTTCAATTCAGATATCAAGGCAGGAATGACTATTATTGGGCCATTGACAACGTTACTGTTTCGGGAACTCCAACAGTGACAGCTAATATCTTATGGACGTCGAGCACTTCTTCCTGGACTTCAACCCAAAAAGATGTAAGTGTTTCGCCAACCGAAACAACAACTTACACCGTGACTTATACGGATCCTAATACTCACTGTAGCGGAAGCGCCTCAACGCTGGTATCCGTTTACCCAACACCCGACGCAACGATTACGGCTAATTATTGCGAGGCTTCACCCAAAATACGGTTACGAACCGGTTCTTTTGCAACTTACAGCTGGTCGCCACTACCGCTGGGCGAAACCAATGGAAAGCAATATATCGACATTGATATAGCTGGTATTTACACCGTAAATGTAACTGATGCCAATGGTTGTACCGGTACTGCTTCCATAAATGTGTCGAACGAATATGTAATAAACGGTGACTTTTCAGCCGGAAACACCGGTTTTGTAACACCTGCTACCAGTGGCAACCAGTATACCTACGTTGCAAATGGGGGTGGAAATACTGAGTTGTGGCCAGAAGGTTTGTATGGAATTGGGACAAATGCCAATGACTACCATAGCAATTTCTGGGGTATTGATCATACTACCGGTACCGGAAAATTTATGATTGTTAATGGGTTTCCAGGGGCACCACAGCCGATAGTATGGCAACAAACAATTATCAATCTACTACCTAATACAGATTACTATTTTTCGGCATGGGCTATAAGTTTAAATAGTGCAGGGAATGATGCTCAGTTGCGCTTTAGCATTAATGGAACTCAATTAGGAACGATTGCTGACTTGACTACGATCCCCGGAGTAAGCAATAGTTCAAACTCATGGCATAATGAGGGGCGGTTTTACGGTGTATGGAATTCTGGAAGTAATACATCAGCGATACTTTCAATTGTTGACTTACAAACTGCACCTTCTGGCAACGATTTTGGGATAGATGATATTTCGTTTGGAATACTCGATCCTTCGCCTGCAACGATCAGTCCGACAAGCAGCAATGATGTTTGTAGTGGTGGAGCCATAAACCTTTATGCCAATGTAACCGGCGGAAAAGAACCAATCGTTTATACCTGGACTTACCCAAACGGCATGATATCGCATGATAAAGACCCAGTTATTTCAGATGCCGATGCAACCTACGACGGAACCTATACCCTAAAAGTAACCGACTGGTACGGTTGCGACATTCCGGCAAAAACAACCCATGTAACTGTTCACCCTAAAGCTACTGTGAATGCCGGTCCCGATCAGCTTCACGGTTGTTCTGCCGCAAGCATATTCGACCTGAATGGATCGAGAGGAGGCGCAGCCATCAGTAGCACATGGACTACCAGTGGTAGCGGTACGTTTGACGATGCCACTTCGTTAACCGCCAAATACACAATCAGCGCAGCCGATATTGCGGCGGGATCAGTTACGCTCACCCTTACAACGGACGACCCTACTGGTCCTTGCCTTGCAGTCAGCGACGATATGGTTATCACGATCAACCGTTCACCCGAATTGACTGTTATTGTTGCAGCCCCGCTTTGTGCCGGTTATAATGATGGTTCTGCAACTGCGACGGTTACCAACGGTACTGCTCCTTTTACCTATTCATGGAGCAATGGGCAAACTACGGCAAAAGCTACAGGGCTTGTCGATGGATCATATACGGTAACAGTTACCGATGCCAAAGGCTGTACCGATACTGAGACAATATCTGTAATTGAACCAACTCCATTGGTGGTTTCCCCAGCCTCGTTTACCCCCCCCACCTGTTATGGGGGAAATAACGGAACGGCTACCGTAAATGCAGAGGGAGGAACAGAACCTTATGTATATCAGTGGGATGCAGCAGCAGGAAGTCAAACGACCAAAACGGCTGTTGGCTTAAAGGTTGGGATCTATTTGTTTACAGTTACCGATGCCAATGGCTGTAACATAACTTCCGACTTTGTTTTGGTTACACAACCTGAACCACCCTCTTTGCTCTGTCCATCAGACCCCGATCCGGTATCGGTTATTGGTGGGGCTACTACAGCTCCGGTAATACTCACTGCTCCAATTTATGACCCTGTTTGCCAGATTCTCAGTTGGACGATGTCTGGAGCGACCGTTGTTTCAACTCCGGTTTTAGGTGTCGTTCCTTCACCTTACACGTTCAATGTAGGAACCACCACAGTTGAATACAGTGCGGTGAACGTAGCAGGGGAAGAGTTGACCTGTACGTTTGATGTGGTAGTAATTGGGGGAGCCGATTTATCAATCACCAAAACTGCCAATCCATCACCTGTAAATACAGGCGATATGCTTGTTTATACCATCACTGTTTCGAACAATGGCCCGGCCGATGCTGTGAATGTTTCAATTGCCGATGTCGTTGCTGCCTTGCCATCGCCCGAGTTTACTACCGATCTGGTAAATGGCCCCTGGAATCCGTGGGTAACGCCATACTTACCCGGAAATCTGGCATCAGGCGGTTCAATAACTATTTATATTAGAGGTACGGTTCCGCTTGCTCAGTGTGGCAATATTGATAACACGGCCAAAGTTTCAAGTGACACCAACGACGATGATCTATCGAATAACAGTGCAACAATTACTACCCCTGTTGCCGATAACCAACCGCCAACCTTTACACTTCCTGCTACTGAACTGAGCTATTGTGTAAATAATATCATTTCAGCTGTTTATAATCCAACTCCAACACCCCTGATTATTCCGGAGTATGACGATATAACCACCCCACGCCCTGAATATTACCAGTTAACCGCAGCGAGCAAGCTTTTAGACCTTGACCCAATCATTAACAATTTTGAAGATAACTGCTGTGCCGACAATTCCCTGATAATTCATTGGAGAATTGTTTTTGCACCAACTCCAAATCCGGCAACGGTTGCACACGAACCGATTACAAAACCGGCGATAACTGGTCAAGTTGGTCAGCCCTCGGCTTATGGCGATATTCAATTTCCAGGCGATGGCGTGACTTTTACTGATATTGTACACCGAATATATTATTGGTTGGAGGATTGCAATGGAAACCCAACAGGTAGTCCAAATGAACAATTTGTGAATATTACCATCAGCCCACGACCAAATATTATGAAAGTACCATGATGTATAAATACGAAAACGAAAGATGAGCAAAATGAAAAGACAACATCCTGACTCACCCCAAGCACTCCGCAAGGAGTGCTTGGGGTGAGTCAGGAACTAAACCAAAGACAAAATGAGCGATGACCCAACGCCAGTAAAAAGAGCAAGAGAGCTTCGGCAAAACATGACAAAGGCCGAACAGTTGCTTTGGAAGAAACTCAGGAACAGAGCGTTTTTAAACTTGAAGTTTCTGCGTCAGCATCCAATAATCTATCAGATGTCAGATAATCGGCCTTATTATTTCATTGCTGATTTTTACTGTGCCGAGAAAAAACTGGTTATTGAGGTTGATGGAAAAATTCATGACTTTCAGAAAGAAGATGATCTGCAGAGGGAAGATATTTTGAGGAACTTGAACTTAAGTGTTTTAAGGATTAATAATGAGGAAGTTAAAGACATGAGTTCGGTGCTTGAAAAGATAAAAGTGTTTATTGTAGAAATGAAAAGCTAAATACAGAACTCACCCCAAGCCCTCCTTGCGGAGTGCTTTCCTCCCCTCTCTACGCGTAGAGAGGGGAGGACTGGAGCTAGCGACGATCGGGGTGAGCCAGGCAAAGGAAGTAAAAAGAAGAATTTGAAATAAAAGAGCAAATCAAACTCACCCCAAGCCCTCCTTGCGGAGTGCTTTTCCCCTCTCTACGCGTAGAGAGGGGCGACGTCCGCTAGCGGACGTGGGGTGAGCCCACCATAGAATAAAAAAGTTATTCACCTTAAATAATTACAAAATGAAACAAAATTACATTGAGAAACACGTTGAAGATCAAATCCAATTAACCATTCGGGATATAAATTCCGAAAGTCGTCGTTCAGCAAACGGGTTACATCCGAATTCGGATTTACCCAATATTTTCCTGATCCAGAACAAAGGGAAAGGGCCGCCTGGACGAATGCGTCGCTCGGCATTGCCTTATTGCCTGATCCGTGACAATCGGCTTGTAGCCATTAGGGCTTCGCACCCTGAGCCTGTCGAAGGGAGCAAAATACATTTTCAAACAGAATTTCGACAAATGAAACGAGCCATGAGGAAATCTTTCCTCACACACGAGGATGACTATCATGGCGAGTTCCACCAGACAATTGAAAAAACAAATTATAAACAGATGAATTTTAATATCAAACATCAAATATTTAATCACAATTAAATTTTTACTATCATGAAAAAGCAAATTTTAATTTTAATGGCCTTTGTGCTTGCTTTAGTTGCTGGCATACAAAACGCTCATGCACAAGATTTAACGACAGCTCCATTAGGTTGTCCAACTGCTATTCCAATTGGTTGTTTAACTACATCAAGCCCTCTGAATCCTCTTCCAGGTACTCCTTATGACTATGAAGTAAATGTAACTGTACCCAGTGGTACTCCAACATTTACCTATGACTGGTTCGTTACAACTGATAAAAACTTTATTACAGCTACTGCACTTACAGGTACTTTTGATGCTATTCCTTCTACACACATCGCTGCCATTGGAACGGGAGCTGGTTTAAGTACATATCATGGCGCTGCTGGAAATACTAATAAAATTAATATTACCTGGCAGTCATTTGTTCCTGATGCTGCAAATCCAGTTTTCTTGGTCATCTATGTAAAAAATACAGCAACCTGTACAAACGATAACATTCAGGTTTTTGAGATTAAGCCACAACCTGCCTTTACACTTGATCTGGCAAATATTACGGCTGCCGGAGTTGGCGCTGCTGATGCTTATGCTACTTGTGTTGCACCAGTTGTAGGTGCTTTTTATGATGACATTACTAAAAAAGTCATCATGGATTATGGCGAAAATTATGTTTATTTTTCAGTAACTGCTGCTAACTTTAACCATTCTTGGAAACCTTCATTTCAAGCATCCACATCTATTCTTTTGGGAACATCTACAATGGACGTTGCCTGGGCATATAAAGCGGAATCTTATACGGGAGCGACCTCTATTGTATGGCACACAACAACTCTAAATGCTGGTACTTATGAATCAACTGATGTTGTTAACGCTCCAAGTAATGGTGCGGTAGGATCTTCGGGTGAATGTATAATTGTTAGAGTCCACATAGATCATAACAATGAACCAACATTGTTAGATAATACGATTACGTTCGCTGTTGATGGTGTTATGAAAGATCCAGCTGCAACCGTTGCTGCAAATTATTATACAAATACCGCTTTTGGTGACTTGCATTCGAATTCGGCTGATGCTGCTGATTGTGGTAAAACGGATGGTTTCAAATATGATAAAACTACCCAAATTATTAGTGCAAGGCCAACAATTATAGAAGTGACCCCAGCTAGTCCTGCATTTATACCTAAAACTAATTAATTATTGCGTTGAAATTGCTTTTTCATGAAGCCCATTACTTTTTCCGGTTGACCTTATGGTTGGCCGGAGAAAGCCGGTGGCTCACCAACCAATGGGAATCGTGAACAAAAAGGCAAAATTGGTTTCAGTTTAAGGAGTTATTTGATCCTGAGCCTCGGCTCGCACAGGTATGGATTTAAATAGTCAAGATCGTTTCAATGATCAAACAATGAATTCAAATGCCAACATGGAGTATTTCATATTCAACTTAAGTGCTTCGAGGAGTTATTTCAATCTTTCGAACGCTCACTACATGCTTCCGAAAGACTATTTAAGTCGTTCAAATGGCTACTCAAGTGCTTGCAACACTAATTTATGTGCTTGCAATACTATTTCAAGTCTTTGCAGCAACGTTTTAAGTGTTTGCAATGGTTACCTAAGAGCTTGTAATAGCATTTTATGTCTTTGCAGTGCTATTTCAAGTCCTTGCAACGATTATCGAATTCCTTGCAACGGTTATTTAAAAGTTCAGAATGACATTGCGTCCCTCTATCGGAGCGTTATTGCCTGCCCAACGCAGGTGGGTGAACGTAGTGAAGCAATCTGTGCGAAGAATGAAATGATGTTTACCTATATGCGAATAGGTTGCTTTGTCGTGCCTCCTAACAATGACGGGCATTGGAGCATCGAATGAGGAGTGTAGACACGAGGAACCCGAAGGAGAAATTGAATCAGTCTCTATCGAAGTCCTACTATTGAAACGATGAGGAATCGGCCAAAGCCACAATCATCATTAGTAAATTTTAAATACTAGTTTATCAATCAGAGCGCCCATGAAAAGAGGTCGGAGGCCGGCAATCCTGAACTGCAAATCCCAGGAAAGAGCCGGAGGAAAACCATTCAAAACAGTTATCAATTATGAATTATAAATGATGAGTTAAAAGTTGGGTGTAGCGATTTTTAATCGCTGGTTATTAAACGCGGTTGCGAACCGAGTTACCCAATGAAATTTCAACCAATGAGACCGATCCCGAGAAATCGGGACAAGTTGTGCCTAAGTAGTAAAAATTAATGGTTTATCTCAATGAATGATGAAAAACAACCGATGTGGCCCGCATATAGGACGGGGCGATCCACAGCAGCGATCCGGTTCGCGGGGCGACCCGCCGGTGACAGGCGGTGTTCGTGGTGATCCATCCTGGATGCTCGCTTCTCGGGGTGACCCTCCACTGTTAAAGTGGAAATGGGACCGTCCTCCGGAAGTAAAGAACAGGCTGAATTGTCCATTCAAAATTGAATTGGCCTTCAGGATTATAGGCGGTCAAAATTGGCCACATGGGAGAGGTATGCCCGGATTGGAATGATAATTTATTAGTTATGAATGATGAGTTAGTTTGATTAAGTATTATGTTTTGCCACCTGCTTTAGTGTTCGGCTGACGACACAATGAAACCTGACTGGCAGGAATTGAAAAGATAAATAAGGATGAATGAAATCGTGGTGATGAGAATCAATTATCAATCATGAATCGTCAATTGTAAATGAAAAGACTCTTGTACATAGCACGTTATCTGGCTTTAGCAGTTCTGCTGCTCTTGCTGTTGGCTTTGGCTCCTGCCATGGCCCAGAACGTCGTGTTACAGGGTGATATAACTCAGTTGGGTATTGAACCGAATCCAGGTGATACTTACGAATGGGAATTGTATCGTGATTCAACTGTTAACTTTGCAGTGGTTTCTGGCGATTGTCCGGTTATTGATGCAGATTTTGTTGGAGGGAATGTTGGAGCTGTTGTTCGCGTCGAATGGAAAGAACCTGGGAATTATTTCTTTAAAGTTACAGCACGCAATGCCACAGGTTGTACAAACAACCTAAAAATTGGCAAAATTAAAGTTCGTCCGTCGTTGCCTAAAGCCGTTCTGGAGGTAAAACCAGCAGAGATTTGTGATGGAGAATGGGCCGAGTTGGAAGTCTCTTTCAGCGGTAAGGCACCATGGAGCATGAAGCTACAGGCTAAAGACAAGAATGGAATTGTTGTGAGCGATTATAGCGGCATAAGTGCATCAGGTAACCCGCTGAAAATCCCGGTTAACCCAAATACGACCACCGAATACACGGTAATTGAAGTAAGTAATGTGTTTGGTGTGCAAACAATTCCGTCAAATTCAGTAACATTGACAGTGCATCCGTTACCAACAAAAACAGGTATTTACCTGAAAAAGCCATAATTTAGAAGTATGCTGAAAAGGTTGAATTACATATTATTAATGACTTTGTTGCTTGCTATCCAAATGGTGGCACAGGCTCAGTATGTCATTGACAAAGTATGTAAAGATGCCGTCCGCACCTATCGTGTCGATGGGGAAACAGGCTTAACTTATACCTGGATATTAAAAGATCACTTGGGCAATTCGGTATCAATTCCTTCAGGAGCGCCATTTACAGATACTGACGGTAGTGGAAACCTGATTGAGGGAAGCGAGATCAAGATCAATTGGAGTTTTGATCCGGATATTTACACCCTGATGATTGAAAAACAAAGTCAATTCAATTGCAAGACCGACACTGCCGGAATTATAGAGGTCTTGCCCAAACCATTTGTTGATGCTGGCCAATCTCAAACAGTGTGTGCCGGTAGCGTGATAAACCTGAGCGATGCTTCGACTGTAAATGTTTCTCCTGCCGGATTGGAATGGACAACGAGTGGTGATGGCTCATTTGACGATCCTTCGGATGAAAAACCGGTATATTCGCCCGGCTCAAATGATTTACTTGCCGAAAAAGTGACGCTCACACTTACCGCAAAAAGTACGACCGATGACGAAGATGGTTGCTTAAAGGACGATAAAGTAGAAATCAGGATTAATCCAATGCCTGTTTTAAAGATTACTGATCCTATTGCCGAATGTGAACCAAAGACCGTCGATATTACAGCGCCTTCAGTAGTGGCGGGCAGTACAATTCCAAAAGCTTCAACAACTTCATACTGGAAAGATGATAAGGCTACGGTGCCTTTAACTGATCCATCAAAAATCTCGGAATTGGGAACTACTACCTATTACATTAAAGTTGATGGAGGGATCGGATGTATGGATATTAAGCCAGTTGTGGTAAGCATCAGCCCAATACCAAAGCTTGAAATTACCGACCCTCCCGTTGTTTGTGAACCACTGACCGTTGACATCTCTGAAGCATCTATTGTGGCGGGAAGCAACCCCGGATTAACCGCTTTTGGATATTTTACCGATGAGGGGGCAACAAAACCGTTGGCTAATTATACTGCGATCAAGACTTCAGGAACGTATTACATAAAGGGTACTAATGCTCTGGGGTGTTCAACCGAGGTAAAGCCAGTTCGGGTTGAAATTACGAACCGGGTAGTTCCTAAATTTACGCTTAAAGATGAGTTATGCCTTAACAGTATTCCCCCCATATTGCCAACTGTTTCTGATGATGGATTTACAGGTAGCTGGAATCCTGCAATTATTTCAACCAGTTCAATCAGTAAAACTAAATATATATTTACCCCCGGCACCGACCAATGTGCCTTACCCAACACCATTGAAATTAATGTGACCGACAAACGGATCCCTGATTTTGGACCAATTGGACCGTTCTGTGTCGGTTCGTCGCCATCGTTGCCAACCACTTCAAATAAGGGAATTATTGGAAGTTGGAGCCCGTCCGCGATTTCAACAATCATAGCCGGTTCCTTCGATTATACCTTTACTCCTGATGCCGTTCCGGATCAGTGCGCACTTCCGGTAACTATTTCAATCGAAATTACCGATCCAGAAACTCCCACTTTCGATCCAATTGGTCCGCTTTGTCAAGATGCTTCCAATCCTTTAGTTTCAATATCTAAAGAAGGTATTGCCGGAACCTGGTCGCCTGCATTTTCGTCGGCAACACCAGGAGGGCCAACAACATACATTTTTACTCCAAATCCTGGCGTATGTGCGAAACCCACAAAAGTTGATATTGTAGTTTATCCATCCATTTCAATTGCCGAAACTCATGTAAATCTGGATTACAGCGTTTCACCAATTGGGAGTATTAATATTACGGTAAGTGGAGGAAGTGGCGATTTTAATTATTTGTGGTCTAATGGAACAACAACCGAAGATCTTTCAAATTTGCCGGCCGGAACTTATACTGTTACTGTTGTCGACAAAATAACAAAATGTCAACAAACAAAAGCGATAACTCTTACATCGTTTATTATTCCACTTACTGTTACTACAAAACATACACTGGAGACTTGCCCCAATAGTGGTGATGCTACCGCAACTGCAATTCCTGCTGGAGGAACTTCACCATATACCTATCAATGGGATAATGGTCAGACCGGGCAAACGATAGGAGGTTTAATTGCCGGGACTTATAATGTAACGGTTACCGATGCTAATGGAACAAGTACTCCCGCAAGTGTTTCTATTCCAAAAACAACGAGTAAGTTTGGGTTTGATCCTAAAGTTATTCAGCCTCTTTGTTGGGGTGAAAAAGGCAGTATAGAGTTTAATTTTACGAATGTACCCAATGGCCTTGGTCTCGTTGATATTTACTATGATGGAGGTAGGTTTGCCGACTTAACCATTGTCGACAATTTCGTCAAGGTTGATAATGTTGGAGTAGGGTCATACAATGACGTAAGAATTTCAATCAATGGATGTTGGTCGGAAGGAATTCCACTGACGGTTAAATATCCAGATTACACTTTAACGGCAGTTGGGAAAGATCCTGTTTGTGCGGGTGAAGACGGTCATATTCAATTTAACTTTACTTATATTGTGGATGGGATTTACGATATCTTGTATGATGGAGGTCAATTCAGTAAGGTTGAAGTTAATGGAGGGAAGGCGGCCGTTGCAGTAACTCCCGGAGTCTACAAAAACCTGAAAATTTTAGTTGGATCCTGTCCAACCCCAGATGGTATTTCAGTTACAATAAATGAAGTGCCAATTTTGAGTTTGACAGCTAATGTGACCGAACAACCTGATTGTGATATTCTAACCGGAACAATCACTGCGAGTTCTCCAATAGCAGGAAACACATATACATTAACAGGTATTGATCCAATTGTGTCATCAGTAACAAATTCCTCAGGTCTTTTCCAGGGTCTGGCAGCAGGTATTTATGATGTAATTACTTCGAACATTGCTGGTTGTTCTTCAGAGCCAATAACTCTTACAATTAATGCTCATCCAATTACACCCGCAACCCTAATAAGTACATCAGTACCCGTATGTGAAATGACCCCAATTCAAACGCTTAATGCCAATACTGGAATTGTTCCTCCTCCTGCCGGTGTAGTAATTGTTTGGTACGATGCTGCAACTGGGGGTAATGTGGTCGCTAATCCAATATTAAATACTGCAAGTACAATAACTTATTATGCTGAGGCAACAAATGGGGAGTGCGCAAGTAAAAACCGCACCCCGGTGACCCTTACGATCATTCCAACGCCGGCAGCTCCGATAAGCAAGGGAAACTTGTCAGCCTGCGAAAGCTCGCCGCTTGTTACCTTGGATGCCCGCGATGCGATAGATCCTACAGGTAAAAATCTGGTATGGTACGATGCTCTTGTTGGTGGGAATGTGGTTACTTCACCCACATTAAACGCATTAAAAACAATAACCTACTATGTCGAAGATATTAATGGTGTTTGTGCCAGTTCCCCCCGCACTGCGGTGACATTGTCCATCAATCCGTTACCCGCAAAACCTATCGCTGTGGTAAGTGTTGTGCCCCGGTGTATTGATACTTCTGGTGTCATTGAAGTAAAGGCGCCAATAGGTACTAATTATGCCTATAATATTGATAACGGGCCTTATCAATCTTCTGTGACCTTCAATAGCCAGGTTCCTGGAGATCATGCGATCCGGGTTAAAAATATCACTACGAATTGCGAGTCTGGTGTTACAATCCTGAAAGTGCCTGATATTCCGCCTGTCCCGAAAATTATAAATTTAACAGTTGAGAATTGTATCTGTTATGGAGACTCAGGTAAACTTAATTTTGAATTTGAGAACATTACTGATGGCACGTATGTGATTATTTATCTGGGCGGCCAGTTTGAAAATGTTAAAGTAAAAGGAAACAAGGCAACTGTTTTAGCGAAGGCCGGAACGTATAATGTTTTGGCAATCGAAGCCAATGGATGTACGTCATCTGAAAATTGGAATAAAGAAATTAAACAACCCGATCAGATTTCGGTTAGTGCAAAAATCACCGAAATCGATTTAAAGTCGAAGCAAAAAGGTGAAATCGACCTGACCATAAGCGGCGGAACTGGCGCTTACCAAACGGTTTGGAAACCTAATCCTTTTAACGGGTTTGTTGGGGCTACTACTGAAGACATTAAAAATCTGGATGCCGGAATATATGTTGTAACAGTTACCGATGCCAGCGGTTGTTATAAAACTTATGTTGATACCATCCCGAAAGCAAATCTACCGCCAATAGCAACGGATGATAATTTTGTAGCCAATTGTAATCTCGTAACTGGAGATTTACTTTATACGGACAACGGTAACGGGGTCGATTCAGATCCTGACGGCGATCCGATTGCTATTGATACAACTCCAATTAAAACACCATCGCATGGCACACTAACCATCCATCCGGATGGCACATTTGAATATACGGCAATACAGGGATATACCGGTGATGACTCATTCAAGTATATCATTTATGATATAAAGAAAAATTCCAGCAATCCCGCCACGGTGACAATTCATGTTGTTTCGGACACCGACCGCGATGGGATTGCCGATGACCTTGACCCGGATGCAGATGGTGATGGAATTCTAAATGTTGACGAAATTATGGCCGGGCAGGATTGGAAAACAACCGACAGCGATGGTGATGGGTATCCGAATTATCTTGATATCGACTCTGATAATGATGGTATCGTTGATAATATTGAAGCACAAAGTACGCCTGGTTATATCAAACCATCAGGAATAGATAAAGATCGTAATGGGATCGACGATGCCTACGATCCGGCTCAGGGAGGCACCAGTATTGTACCTGTTGATACCGACGGTGATGGGATTCCTGACTTTTTGGATGTCGATTCGGATGGCGACGGTGTTCCGGATTATATCGAAGGGCATGATTTAAATGCTGATGGGAAACCTGATTTTGTTTCTGTTGGCAAGGATTCGGATGGCGATGGGTTAGACGATGGTTTCGACATTGTTGTAAATGTGTGTTCCCTATCTGAGAATGTGTTGGGAAGTAATGCCGCTATGCAGGATTTCGATGGAGATGGCTTGAAAGACTGGCGGGATGAAAATGACGACGACGACCAGTACCTAACCCGCTTTGAAGATCTGAATATGGACGGTGATTTCAGTAATGACGATACTGATCGCGATGGGCACCCGGAATATCTGGACTATGGTCGTGATTGCGACTTGTTTATCCCGAATGCGTTCTCGCCAAACGACGATAATGTTCACGATTATTTCCAGATATACTGTATCGACCATTTCCCGAATGCCAGAATGTATATTTTTGACCAATTGGGAAATAAATTGTACGAGCAGAAAAATTATGGGAATTTAGAGGTTTGGGGAACTCCTGAACGTGCATGGTGGGATGGACGAACAACCAATAAGGCTGCTTCAACTACAAATGGTGGAAAGGTAGCTCCCGGAACATATTACTATGTGCTTCAATTAGGTAATGGTGATATTAAAAAGAGTTTCGTATTCGTATCGTATTAATTGACTATTTGTGATTTGAATGCTGTAATGAACCGGGGAGATTGTAAATGATTAAATTTTAAGTGATTAATGATAAAAAGGTTTATCCATATTCTGCTACCGCTGTTTTTGGTGCTTGCTGGTGTTCAAACCAGAGGACAGGAATTTCCATGGTCGTTGCAATATGTTACCAATATGAACACCATTAATCCGGCGTATGTGGGGATGTGGGACCGGACTGGTTTGTTGATTTCGTCACGAACCAATTGGGTGGGAATCAAAGGGGCGCCTTTAACACAGCAATTTTCATATTATACGCCCATAAAAGATCAGAAAAGCGGCATTGGGTTCAATATTCAGCGAAGGAATGTAGGGCTTGAAAAGAGTTTGTTCTTAACAGGCGACTATTCTTACCAGATTAGGCTTGATGTATACAATTACATTCGTTTTGGGTTCCGGGCGGGGTTTGTGAATTACGACAACGATTTGAATGCCTATCAGCTTTATCCCGACCTGATCCCTGATTCTGAATTCACTACCGATGTTCGACAATATTTCATGACAGTGTTTGGATTGGGAGTCGTATTGTTTGATGACCGGTATCATGTAAGCCTTTCGGTCCCTCAGGTAATCAACAATACCTTTAAAGTGAATCAAAATGGGTACTCTTCGTTGCACGAACTTCGGACAGTATATTTGGCTGGAGGATATGTCTTTAAATTGCCCAGCACGATTATGTTACGCCCTAATTTGTTGGTTGTATCAACAGTTGGGAAACAAGTTTATTTTGATGCCTCAGCAATCATATATTTGCCTGGCGATCTCCAATTTGGGATGAATCTCAGGAGCAATGGTGCGGTATGTTTATCTGGCCAGTATACCTTTCGGAATAATATTCGAATAGGTTATGCTTCCGAATATCATGTAATTGAAGACATTCGGAAATATCAACTTGGGAGCTATGAAATTATGATTGGATACGATTTCAATTTATACCGAAAGAAAAATACCAGGCCATATTATTTCTGATAGTTTACGACCAAAAAAATCCCAACAGATGATTTATCTGCTGGGATTTTTTTAGGAGTTCGGTATGTTTGTCGAAATTGAGGTATTTTCAGTCGTCTAATTTCCTAGTTCAGAAAGGAAACGAATCCGCATTAACCTGACATCATTTTCAGAGTATTCATCCTCTCCCAGTTCTTTGAGTGCAACATCGATGCTGTCGTCATCAGCTTCCCTGAAATATTCAAAAATCTCCTCCTGATGGTCTTCGTCAAGTATTTCATCGAGGTAATAATCAATGTTGATCTTTGTTCCGGAGTTTACAATAGTCTCAATTTCAGAGACTAATTCTTTCATGTCGATGCCTATCGAAGCGGCAATATCATCAAGCGAAAGTTTACGGTCGATGCTTTGAATGATGCCCACTTTTATTTTTGATTTATTGGCCACACTTTTAACTACCATGTCCTGCGGCCGGTCAATCTCGTTTTCTTCGACATACGATTTGATCAATTCAACGAATTCTTTTCCGTATCGTTTGGCTTTTCCTTCGCCAACCCCCTGGATGTATTTCAGCTCTTCCAATGTAATTGGGTACTGCAAAGCCATATCGGCCAACGATGGGTCTTGGAAAATGACGAATGGAGGCAGATTCAACTTTTTCGAAATCTTTTTCCGGAGATCCTTCAGCATTGAAAACAATTCAGGATCGCCAGCGCCACTGGCTTGAGCGGCAGCGGCATTGGCTTCTTCCTCAATGGCGTCGTAGTCGTGATTGCGAACCAACAGGAAGTCGACAGGTTTTTCCAGAAAATCGTACCCCTTCTGCGTCATTTTGAGCAACCCGTAGTTTTCGATATCTTTCGAAATAAACCCGGCAATCATACTTTGTCGGAATACTGCATTCCAGAATTTTTCACCATGGTCGTTGCCCGACCCAAATGCTTCGAGTTCGTAATGGCGGAACGATTTGACTGCTGCGGTCTTTTTCCCGGTAAGAATATCCGACAAATGTTCAGCTTTATATTTTTCCTTGACTTCAATAATGGCTTGCAACGCACGGCATATTTCATCTTTGGCTTCAATCTGTTCTTTCGGATTGATGCAATTGTCACAATTTCCGCAAGGTTCGTCCAGTTTTTCACCAAAATAATTCAGGAGGATGATGCGGCGGCAAATGGCTGATTCGGCATACGAAGCTGTATCGAGCAATAATTGGCGTCCAATTTCTTGTTCTGCAACTGGTTTCCCCTGCATAAATTTTTCCAGTTTCTGTATGTCTTTGGCCGAATAGAGCGTAATGCATTTCCCTTCGCCTCCATCTCTCCCGGCCCGTCCGGTTTCCTGATAATAACCTTCCAGGCTTTTGGGAATATCATAATGGATCACAAAACGAACATCGGGCTTGTCGATTCCCATCCCGAAAGCAATGGTCGCAACAATTACGTCAACCTCCTCCATCAGGAATTTATCTTGATTGCCAGACCGGGTCGCCGAATCCATTCCGGCGTGGTAGGGTAGTGCCTTGATGTTGTTTACAACCAGTGTTTCAGTAAGCTCTTCAACCCGCTTGCGGCTCAAACAGTATATGATTCCTGATTTCCCCTCATTTTCCTTGATGAACTTGATGATCTGGGATTCGGGTTTCGATTTTGGCTTTACCTCGTAATATAAATTCGGACGGTTGAACGATGCTTTAAAAACATTGGCATTTAACATTCCAAGCGTTTTCTGAATATCGTGCTGGACTTTGGCGGTTGCAGTAGCAGTAAGCGCAATTAACGGAGCCGGTCCAATTTCTGAAACGATAGGTTTGATCCGACGGTATTCCGGCCTGAAATCATGACCCCATTCAGAGATACAATGCGCCTCATCTATTGCATAAAATGATATCTTGACGTTTTTAAGGAAATCGATGTTATCTTCCTTCGTTAAACTTTCCGGTGCGACATAAAGTAATTTTGTTTTTCCAGTAGTCACGTCATCGCGTACCTTTTGGGCTGCGGCCTTGGTTAGCGACGAGTTTAAAAAGTGGGCGATACCATCTTCTGTTCCAAAACTCCTGATCGAATCTACCTGATTCTTCATTAAAGCAATCAATGGAGAAATAATGATGGCAGTCCCCTCCATGATTAGTGCCGGTAATTGGTAACATAACGATTTCCCTCCCCCTGTTGGCATTAATACAAATGTATCATTGCCATCCAACACGCTTTTGATCACTTCCTCCTGTTGGCCTTTAAAACGATCAAATCCAAAATACTTCTGGAGATGTTCAGTTAATTTGTAATCTATTCCCATAAAAAAAGACCGATTTACAGATCAAAAAAAATTGTATTTTCTATATGTATCCCGAAGGTATATAAAATATCAATTAAAACGCAATGGCATTGTTCGAAATTAAATACTTTTAGCTCCCTATTAAATAAAATTAAGATATAGCCCACAGAATGAGAAAGGAATATAAGCTATATTTGTCCGAATTTTTTTAAACCAATCAGATCATTTTATTTATTGGATTATGGCTGAAGAAACCAACAGAGAAGAACAATCAACGAAGACGAATGAACCCAAGGCAGAAATGTCTTTTTTGGATCACTTGGAAGCGCTTAGGTGGGTCATACTTAAATCGATTTCAGCAATCATTATTGGAGGTACAGTTGCCTACATTTATAGTGATTTTGTTTGGAATACAATCATTTTAGCACCCAAAAGTCCTAATTTTTGGACCAGCCAAATGTTGATCAAACTTGGCGACTATTTCGGATACAAGTCTGCCGGATTGATGAGTAAGCCGCTTCAGTTAATCAATTTCGATTTGTCCGGTCAGTTTATGGTCGATGTCTGGACAGCCATTATTGTTGGTTTTATTATTGCTTTTCCTTACGTGATGTATCAATTCTGGAGCTTTATCAAACCCGCCCTTTACGAAAATGAACGGAGGCATGCTTCGGGTGCGGTGGCCATTATGTCTGGACTTTTTTTTATTGGAGTTTTATTTGGGTATTATTTAATTGTACCCTTCTCTTTGGATTGGCTTGCAGGATATAGTATAAGTACCGAAGTGAACAATCAAATCAATATCCTTTCGTACATCAGTTCTGTTACTTCGATTGTGATTGCGGGGGGGGTAGCATTCGAGTTACCAGTTTTAGTTTATTTTCTGAGCAAAATTGGGGTATTAACTCCAAAATTCTTGCGGAAATACAGGCGGCATTCTTATGTTATTTTGCTGATTATAGCAGCAATTATAACACCTCCGGATGTACTTAGTCAGATGATTGTAAGCATTCCCCTTATAATTCTTTTTGAGGTAAGTATATTTTTATCAGCCCGTGTAGAAAAAGCACGCCAGCGTAAAATGGACGAAAGCTAATAACCGGAAATAATTCCTTTAAGATGAAACGAGCCATGAGAATTACTTCTCGAATAGGAGAATGATTATTGGCGAGTTCCATGTGGCAATTAAAAAATAAATTGTAAACACATGAAATTAAGAGCTGAAAATATTGTCAAGAAATATCGTAAAAGGACTGTCGTAAAAGGAGTTTCGTTTGAAGTAAATCAAGGGGAGATTGTTGGGTTGTTGGGTCCAAACGGAGCCGGTAAAACTACCTCTTTTTACATGATTGTCGGACTGATAAAACCACTGTCCGGTCAGATTTTTATTGATGATGAAGAGATTACCATGATACCTGTTTATAAAAGAGCTCAAAAGGGTATCGGTTACCTGGCCCAGGAAGCTTCGGTTTTCAGGCAAATGAGTGTTGAAGACAATATTCTTTCGGTACTCGAAATGACAAAGATGAAAAAGGAGGATCAATTACAGAAGGTTGAAACACTTTTAACTGAATTTGGACTTCAACATATACGTAAAAGTAATGGATATCAACTTTCGGGTGGCGAGCGGAGACGCACTGAAATCGCACGTGCCCTGGCAATCGATCCGAAATTTATCCTTTTGGACGAACCTTTTGCCGGAGTCGACCCAATTGCAGTTGAAGACATCCAATCGATTATTAAAAAGCTAAAACTTAAAAATATCGGTGTTTTGATTACAGACCACAATGTGCACGAGACTTTGACCATTACCGACCGGTCATACCTTTTATACGAGGGATCGATTATGAAAGCCGGCACAGCCGAAGAACTTGCTTCAGACGAGGAAGTACGTCGGGTTTATTTGGGTCAGAATTTTGAGCTACGATAGTTGTTGGCATTCTTAGAGAAACAAATTAAAAAGAATTTGGTGCGGTATTGCAGAGATAAAAAAAATCAATACATTTGCACCGCATTTAGCGGGCGTGGCGGAATTGGTAGACGTGCCAGACTTAGGATCTGGTGCCTTACGGCGTGGGGGTTCGAGTCCCTTCGCCCGCACAACAAAAGAATAACCGCCTTGCTTTACCTTGAAAAGGGATAAGCAAGCGGTTTTTATTAATTTAAAGCAATAGGTTTCGGATCCGGAACTTTCAAAAAGTTCTTCTTCCTTCCTCATTCCCAATAACTTTAAGCAATTAATATGAATATTACCAGAGAAAACATCGACGAGCTGAATGCAATTCTAACCGTTTCGATTGAGAAGAATGATTATGAAGCCACTGTAAACGACGTTCTGAAGAACTATCGTAAAAAAGCTAATATGCCGGGATTTCGCCCAGGAATGGTTCCTGCTGGTTTGGTTAAAAAAATGTACGGAAAAGCGGCTCTTGCAGAAGAAGTCAATAAAATTCTTTCGAAAAGCCTGACTGAATATATTCATGCCGAGAAATTGAATGTATTGGGCGAACCACTTCCAAATGAAGAAAAACAAATGCCAATCGATTGGGATACCCAATCAGATTTCAGCTTTGTGTTTGATGTAGCGATGGCTTCTCCATTCGAAGTGAAACTGGAAGAGATGGCAGTCATGCCTTTTTATACCATTGCTGCTGACGACGATATGGTTAACAAGCAATTAGAAGCTTATGCCGGTCGTTTGGGCGAGAATAAAGTGGTTGAAACTGTTGAAGATAAAGATACTGTTCGTGGAAATTTCGTTCAGTTGAATGAAGACGGAAGCGAACTTGAAGGTGGAATTGTTGCTGAAAAAGTGGTTATTGCTGTTGATTTGATGAAAGATGAAGAAGTGAAAGCTTCGTTCATTGGTAAAAAAGCTGGCGATGTGATCGTTTTTGATCCGGTTAAAGCTTACGACAACAAACACGAAGTAGGTCACCTGTTGAATATTTCGCACGAAGCAGCCGAAACACTTTCAGGAAACTTCAGCTTTACCATTATTGAAGTGCTTCATTTCGAGAAAGCAGAACTGAATCAGGATTTGTTCTCTAAAATCTATGGCGAAGATTCAGGAATCTCTACAGAAGAAGAATTCAAAGCCAGAATAAAGGCTGAAATTGAAGAAAACTTTGTTCATTCAAGCAATTATAAATTTGCACTCGATAGCCGCGATGCCCTGATCAAAGCCATCCCATTTGGTTTGCCCGAGGCTTTCCTGAAACGTTGGATTAAAGCAACCAATGAAAAGATGACCGATGAGCAAATTGATGGCGATTTTGATAATTTTATGACCGACCTGAGGTGGCAGTTGATCAAAGACAGGATTGTGAAAGACAATAACTTACAGATCACTGAAGACGATGTTCGTGCGTTGGCGAAGGAAATGGCTGCCATGCAGTTCCGTCAATATGGATTGAATAATGTGGGTGAAGAGCATTTGGAAAACTATGCCAACCATATGTTGAAAAACGAAGAAGAACGTCGCAAACTGGTTTCGCGCAAGCAAGAAGATGTAATTATTGCAACCATAAAAGATAAAGTTACCCTCGATGTAAAAGAAATTAGTTACGACGAGTTTAACAAAATGATAGAAAATTAATGAGTTAGCTGTTTAGTCAATAGCTTATTTTTTTAACTTTGTGAAAATCGGATTTCCCTTTTAAAAGGATGAAGATGATTTTCACAAAGTTTTTTTTTAACAAGAGACCAAGATTATGAGCAACGGAAACGAATTCAATAAATATGCTACCAAACATTTGGGTATCAGCAGCCTGAACTTAAATCGTTTTGATTCTATTTTTACTAATAGCTTAACTCCATACATCATTGAAGAACGTCAGTTGAACGTGGCTTCAATGGACGTATTTTCCAGGTTGATGATGGATCGGATCATCTTTTTAGGTACCCCAATCGACGATTATATTGCCAATATTGTTCAGGCACAATTGCTGTTCCTCGAATCAGCCGATCCGAGTAAGGACATCCAGATTTACTTCAATACTCCCGGAGGTTCGGTCCACGCGGGTTTGGGAATTTACGATACCATGCAAATCATTTCTCCGGATATTGCGACTATTTGTACCGGGATGGCAGCTTCAATGGGTGCAGTTCTGCTTACTGCGGGGACTAAAGGAAAACGCTCTGCGCTGAAACATTCACGGGTGATGATTCACCAGCCGATGGGTGGCGCATCCGGTCAAGCTTCTGATATCGAAATTACAGCTCGCGAAATCATGAAGCTGAAGAAAGAATTGTACGATATCATTGCTATTCACAGTGGGAAAACATATGATCAGGTTGAAAAAGATGCTGATCGAGACTATTGGATGACTTCGACTGAAGCCAAAGAATATGGCATGATTGACGAAGTGCTGATAAGACACAAATAACAATTAGAACCATTGAAAATGAAAATGGATAAATGTTCGTTTTGCGGGCGTGAGAAGAAAGAGGTTAACTTGCTGATTGCCGGCATGGAGGGACATATTTGCGATAGCTGTGTTGAGCAGGCTCATGCCATTGTTGAGGAAGAATTCAAAAAAGATGAAACTTTTGACACCAAAGGACTGAAACTGATGAAGCCGATTGAGATAAAGAATTTTCTCGATCAGTACGTCATTGGTCAGGAACATGCAAAAAAAATTCTTTCGGTAGCTGTTTACAACCATTACAAGCGCTTAAACCAGCCAGTTTCAGCCGACGAGACTGAAATTGAAAAATCCAATATCATCATGGTTGGTGAAACCGGAACTGGAAAAACACTTCTGGCCCGGACAATAGCCAAGATGTTGCACGTTCCGTTTACCATTGTTGATGCTACTGTACTTACTGAAGCTGGTTATGTAGGTGAAGATATTGAAAGTTTGCTTACCCGTTTGTTGCAGGTTGCCGATTACAATGTGGAAGCAGCTGAACGTGGAATTGTATTTATTGACGAAATCGATAAAATTGCACGTAAAGGCGATAATCCTTCCATAACCCGCGATGTTTCGGGCGAAGGCGTTCAGCAAGGTTTGCTTAAATTGCTCGAAGGTGCTATTGTTAATGTTCCACCTCAGGGCGGGCGTAAACATCCGGAGCAAAAGATGATTGCCGTAAATACCAAAAATATCCTTTTTGTTTGTGGCGGTGCATTCGACGGAATCGACAAGAAAATTGCCCAACGCCTGAATACCAAAATTGTAGGTTACGGTGCCCAGAAGAAAGCAGATGTGATCGATCGCAATAACATGATTCAATACATTTCGCCTCAAGATTTGAAATCGTTTGGTCTTATTCCTGAAATTATTGGCCGTATTCCGGTTTTAACCTATCTGGAGCCGCTTGACAGGAAGGCATTGCGCAGTATCTTGACAGAACCACGAAATTCGTTGATTAAACAATACATTAAGCTTTTCGAACTCGATCATGTGGAACTTAGTTTCGATGAAGAGGCTTTAGAGTTTATTGTAGATAAAGCTGTTGAATTTAAATTGGGGGCTCGCGGGCTTCGTTCGATTTGCGAAAATATAATGAACGATGCTATGTTCGATACCCCTTCAGCAAATGTGAGTACCATGAGGATCACGCTTGATTATGCACAGGAAAAAATTGACGGTGCAATAACAGTTCGGTTAAAAGCGAGTTAATACCTATTCAAAAATATTCGAAAATGCAATCAGTTTTGGTTGCATTTTTTATTTCACTGAAATGTAAAAACTTATCAATATGGATGATGAATTGCCATTCGCAAAAGGTGATTTTGTGCGAATCGACGGAATAAATGCCGTTGTGGTTGGAAATGAAGAAGATGAAAATATTCCGCACGATCACATTGCTGTTTTTCTTGGGTCTGAAATCGTAAAACGCGAATCGGAAGGTGGCGAAGGAAACGGTAACCCTGTGGTCTGGATTGTGCCCATCGATGTCTGTGAAGACGGTTTGGAGCCGCATTATAAAGAGGAAGATTAATCACTCCCCAATCATTTCCGGAGGTAATTCTTTGGTGGTTTTGGCACCCAATTTTCGGATGTTCTCAGCTCTTCTGACCAGGTTCCCACTTCCGGAGTACAACTTGTTGGTGGCTTGATCATAGGTTTTTCGGGTACTTTCCAAACTTTTGCCGATTGATTCCATATCGGCGATAAATGATACGAACTTATCGTACAATGCGCCGCTCTGTCGGGCGATTTCCAACGCGTTTCGGGTTTGGTTTTCCTGCTGCCAGATGGAGGCGATGGTTCGCAGCGTTGCCAGCAAAGTGGATGGACTCACTATGACTACTTTGTTGTCCCAGGCATACGAAAATAAATCCTGATCTTCCTGAACTGCAATGCTGAACGACGATTCGATCGGTACAAAAAGCAAAACAAAATCAGGGCTGTTAAAGTTTGGAGAATGCTGATAATGTTTTTCGCTCAGGATTTTAATGTGACTTCTCACACTCATTAAATGCTCCTTCACAAAAGTAGGTCGGTCTTTTTCATCGGCTGCATTAACCAATCGTTCGTAAGCCACCAACGAAACTTTCGAGTCGACTACAATGTGCTTCTGGTCGGGCAGATGAATGACCACATCGGGCTGGAAACGTTGCCCATTCTCCGAAACGACACTCTCCTGTTTTGTGTATTCGCGGCCCTCGGTGAGTCCCGAACGTTCCAGAATCCGTTCCAGGATTACCTCGCCCCAGTTTCCTTGTTTTTTTACGTCGCCTTTCAGGGCTTTGGTCAGGTTGTTGGCCTCGTCGCTTATCTTCAGGTTGAGGTCATGCAGTTTTTTGAGTTCCGCTTTCAGGTCGGTTTGGTCCTTCAATCCTTTTTCGTAGGTGTCTTCCACTTTTTTCTCGAAAACCTGGATTTTTTCTTTTAGCGGCGAAAGCAATTCGGTAATGCTTTTCTGATTGGCAACTGAGAAGTCTTGTGTGTTTTGCTTCAATATTTTGGTCGCAATATTCTCGAATTCGGCCGTGAACTTTTGCTGAAGGCTTTCCACTTCCTTTTTCTGCGAAACCAGTTTCTCCTGAAGGTTGCCAAAATCGGCTTCGGAGCGTGCCAGTTGCTGGCTTTGGATTCCGTTTTCGATGCGAAGCTGTTGAACCTGGTGAAGTAATTCTTCCTTTTCTTTCAGGAGTGCTTGGTTTCGGTCTTGAAATATTGATTTTTCCTTTTCTACCTCAAATTTCTGCTGGAGGAAACCTTGTTCGCTGGCTTGTTTTTCACGCTCAAAATCAGTTCGCTGCTTCTGTTTTCCCGATTTCAGGATCAGGAATGAAACGATAAATCCGAGACAAAGGCCTGCCAGAAGAAATAGTATTTCCATGATTGTAATTTTCACTAAAAATACCAAATTAATTCACCACAGATTACTCAGATAAACACAGATTTGCAATCTTTGCAACTTCGTGTCATTGTGGCAAGAATTAAAAGAATGGCTACTTTGCTTCATTAAAATCAGGAATAATTATGGATGTAAAAATAGAAGAGAGCTGGAAAAAACAGCTTCAGGACGAATTTGAAAAGCCATACTTTAAACAATTGACCGATTTTGTACGATCGGAATATGCCAGCCAGACCATTTATCCACCGGCAAAGCTAATTTTTAATGCCTTCGAACAATGTCCGTTCGATCAGGTGAAAGTGGTCATTCTCGGACAAGACCCATACCACGGATCTGGGCAGGCGCATGGATTGTGTTTTTCTGTAAACGATGGAGTGGAGTTTCCGCCTAGTTTACGGAATATTTTCAAAGAAATAAAGGACGATACTGGTGCACCGATTCCTTCGGACGGAAATTTGACCCGGTGGGCGAAACAGGGTGTTTTGTTGTTGAATGCAACCTTGACGGTTCGGGCACATCTGGCGGGTTCGCACCAGAAAAAAGGATGGGAGCAGTTTACCGATGCTGTCATCCATTTGGTTGCCGACCGGTTGGAGAATGTGGTTTTTATACTTTGGGGGAATTATGCCATCAGTAAAGGCGAGTTTATTGATCCCCGTAAACATTTAGTACTGAAATCGGTTCACCCGTCGCCACTTTCAGCCAGCCGGGGTTTCTTCGGAAATCATCAATTCTCAACAGCGAATAAGTATTTGGTGGATAATGGGAAGGAGCCGGTAAAATGGTAAATCCTATCCGCATAGAAATGATTGTATCTTTATAAAAGTGATGGGATCTCTTGTTGATATAAGTGCTTGAAAAATAATGTAAAGGAGCAAATTCTTAGGTAGCGCTCTTCGATAAAATAGTCAGCGGGTGACTTAAAGTCACCCGCTGACTATTTTATTTATACGTTTCTTATAGGCGATACTCGTGGGATGACTGCGAGCCACCTCACGATTAGATCGGATTCATGCTTTATAAACAATCGAATTAATGTTCATTCCGGCGCCAACCGAAGCGAAAATAATGTAGTCGCCCGTGTTAATTTTCTGACCTTCCATGCGGCCTTTAAGGATAATGTCGAGCAAGGTAGGAACTGTTGCCGTTGACGAATTTCCTAGTTTTTCGATGCTCATGGGCATTATCCCTTCCGGGATTTCCTTTTCATGGTACAATTTGAAAACGTTCTTCAAAATTGCCTCGTCCATTTTTTCGTTGGCCTGATGGATGAGTACTTTTTTGACGTCGCTCAGGTGCAGTCCGGCTTTGTCCAAACTATCTTTTACCACGCCGGGGACATAGGTCAAAGCATAGACATACAATTTATGTCCGGCCATTTTAATAAACTGGTCGTTCCCTTCAAAATCCGGATTAAAAGAGTTCCCGTTGATCAGTAAATTCCAATGAGTCACAGAATCGGACCTGCTTGAATGGGCAAGGATTCCGGTTGGTTCTTCACTTTCCACAGCTTCAACAATAGTTGCCCCTGCACCATCGGCGTAGATCATGGTATCGCGGTCGTGAGGATCCGAAATCCGCGACAAAACATCTGACCCAACCACAACTCCCCTTTTGGCAAGGCCACTGCGAATATAGGCATTGGCGGTTATCATTCCTTGGGTCCAGCCGGGGCAGCCCGAAATAAGGTCGTGGCAAAAACAGAATGGATTTGAAACGCCCAGCTTCGCTTTTACTTTGTTTGCAAGGCTTGGAAGGATGTCAACCCTGGTGGTTTCCAGGTTTACATCGCCAAAATTGTGTGCTACGATAATAAAATCAAGCGTTTCGGGGTCGATTTTTGCCGACTCGCACGCATCTTTAACAGCCGCGCAAGCCATATCCGAATTGTGCAATTCATCGCTAATCCAGCGGCGTTCGCTGATGTTGGTTATTTCTTTAAACTTTTGAATAATCTCGTCATTATTCTTGTCAAATGGCGCTTTCGTACCTGGATCAAAAAAAGTATAGTTACTGAAATATTCATTCCCAATCGTACGTGTCGGAAGATAGCTGCCTGTTCCAACAATTTTAGTATATACCCGTTTTGTCATAATTCTTTATTCAGCGGCCTTTTGGGCCTTGATAATTATATTGTTTTAACTCAAACGCATTGCCATCGAAAACTCCGTACGAAAAATGATTAATCCAGTCACCCAAATTCACATACCGGCTGTTTTCTCCAATCGGATGGTCAATCATTACGTGCCTGTGCCCGAAAATAAAATAGTCGAACTTTTCATCCCGGAGAATCGACTCTGCAAAAATAAACATTCCTTCGTTGGATATCCCCTTAAATCCTTCACCGGTTACCCCTTTCGAAATCCTGGATCGTTTGGACCAGTTGTGTCCGAAAGCGAGTGAAAGATTGGGGTGAATTCGGGCAAACATCCATTGAAGAACTTTACTTGTAAATAACTTTTTCAGGAACAAATATCCTTTGTCGGTATGATCAAGGCCATCGCCGTGAGCTAGAAAAAATTTCTTCCCATAAATTTCGGTCCTGAATTCATTTCGATGTAAAGTCATTCCTAGCTCTGTGGGTAGATAATCAAATACCCATACATCGTGGTTCCCAGTAAAAAAATGGACTTCGACTCCCGAATCGGCGATCTCGGCGATTTTGCCTAAAGTACGCGTAAATCCCCGTGGGACCACAGTTTTGTATTCGAACCAAAAATCGAAAATGTCGCCCATCAAAAACAAATGTGAAGCATCTGCCTTAATCTCGTTCAGCCAATCAACAAAAGCCAGTTCCCGTTCTTTATTATTCTTTAGGGCTGGCGCTCCCAGATGAACGTCGGATATAAAATATACTTTCTTGTTTGGGTTTTTCAAAACATTTTGAAATTGGTTCGAAAAATGGAATGCAAATATACTTGTAAAAATGAAAGAGGCAACATTTTTGATCTGCTACACGGGTTTCAAATCAGGTTTGCTTCAGTAAAATACTATCTGGTTAGCTCTCCTATAGCCTGATCAAGAGTTGGCCCTTGTAAATTTTTGGCAACAATGAGCTTGTCTTTATCCAGGATGTAGTTTGAAGGAATAGCTTGAATGTTATATAAATTAGTGGCCATAATGCTTCCTTTCATGTCTCCTACATTGATCCAGCTGAGCCGGTCTTGTTCTATTGCCTCTAGCCAGGCAGTTCTGTCGGTATCAACGCTAACTTGGTAAATTTCGAGTCCGCGTGACTTGTATTTGTTGTAAAGATCAACCAGTGCCTCATTTTGGATTCGCGAATCACGGTTTTTTGCTGACCAAAATTGGACTAAAATTACTTTGCTAGTCAATGATGAAAGGGAAATTTCACGGCCATTCGTGTTCGGTAGTTTTATGTCAGGTGAATTTACCCCATTTTGGGCAATGTACTGTTGCAGTTTATTGTTTTTTTCCTGGGCCATTAACCGTTGAGTATTTGCATACAAGGCTTTAACATGTTCTGACTTTGGGAAAAATGAATTAAGTGCAGATGCTGCCACTTTTAACGATTGCAAATCCTGGACAACGTAGTTTGCGTCGTCGAATTTCTGATACAAGGCTAATACACACGACAATGAAAATGGGTGCTTCTGTATAAAGTTGGTCGAATATCTAACCTGGCTTTGCTTGATGTCGGCCATTTCCTGATCCCATTTTATCCTTTGGATACTGTAATCGTCGCGCATCCTGAAAACATTTACCTGATTCCGGATAGAGTCAATCCGATGCTTGGTTTTTGCCAGCATGTTGTTAAGTTCTTGAACCAGAAGTGATCCTGGAGAACCTTGTACAACATAGTCACGTGAAAAATTTGCAGCATCACCATAAACAGAAATCTTTTCAGTCGTATCAACCAGAAGTGTGACAAAATTATTCTTGTTCAGGCTCAAAAGATAGAAGTTCGGATAACTGATTTTACCCTTGAATTTAAACGATCCATCTTTGGCAAGTTCCACAGAATCTATAGGTATGCTCGACGATACTTTTAATTCTTCAAGGTACAGGTATTTTCCTCCAGCGTTGGATATTTTCCCATTGATGACAAATCCTTCAGGCTTTTTGCAGGCAAAAGTTAGAGCTGCAAGTGCAAGTGCGATTGAAAATATTTTTTTCACGATAAAATTTTATTAGTCAATAACGGGCATAAAAATAATAATTTCGAGTTCATAATGTGCCCGGCAAGTCAAGTTTTGATAGATCCCTTTAGTTTTGATTGTTTTTTTGATTCAGGCTCGATGAAGGGAATCGTTGAGATTACATCTTGCACAAGAAAATAATTGCTGGCGAGTTGCTGCTTGGGGCTAGTTGGTATCAGACGATCAAAAAACAAATTAAAATCAGATAAAGCGTCCTAATAAAAAACCTCAATTCACTGGGAAACGATTGTTTTATATTGGGGTTCCATGTCGTTAAAATCCTAATATTGAAGCAATAAGGTTTATACGAAAATTGCAAAGCCACAATTGAAAAAATAAACGCGTGAAATCATTAATTTTGAAGCCGAAAACTAATTTTTGAAAAGGTGAAGATACACAGAGATCTGAATAACTTTTATGCCCAAAACCCGGTTTTAACCGTTGGCACCTTCGATGGTGTTCACCTGGGGCATCGTAAAATTATTTCAAGGCTACACGATTTGGCAGCTGCGATAGGCGGCGAGTCGGTTATTTTTACCTTTGATCCCCATCCACGCAAAATTGTTGCCCCTGACGAAACAAACCTCCGATTACTGACAACTCTGGATGAAAAGATTGAGTTGTTCGAGCAGTCCGGAATCGATCACCTAATCATATATCCGTTTACTCCTGGATTTGCCCAATTGACTTATGAAGAGTTCGTTGAGGAGATTCTGGTTGGCCAGATTCATACCAAATCGTTGGTTGTTGGTTACGACCATAAATTCGGAAAAGGCAGACAGGGCGACTTCGAGTTCTTGAAGAACTGTGCTGATCGTCTGGGTTTCCAAATTGAGAAACTCGATGTTCTGCTGATGAATGAATCCAATATCAGTTCGACCAAAATTCGGGAAGCCATTCAGATTGGCGACTTCGATACTGCAAATGCTTATCTGGGCTATCGGTTTACGCTTCATGGAAATGTGGTCGAAGGGCAAAAAATCGGGCGGACAATTAATTATCCGACGGCCAATGTGGACACGGCCGATCCTGATAAAATTATTCCTGGATATGGAGTTTACGCCGTGCGCGTAGCCGTTCGAAATGCTGAGTATGCTGGCATGTTAAATATTGGTAGCCGTCCTACGGTAAATCACAATGCTGATCACCGTACCGTTGAGGTGAACCTTTTTGATTTTGATGAGGATATTTATGGCGAGCCCATTACCGTAGTTTTTTACCATAAACTTCGTGAAGAGCAAAAATTTGCATCGCTCGACGCACTGAAAGAACAATTGGCTAAAGATAAAATCAATACCATCGATTATTTTAGATCAATTGAAAGGTAATCGGGATAAACTATTTAGATAATGATCTGTTAGTTTTTATTTTAGGTGTTCTGCATGTATCTTTGCAGCAAAATATAAATTTAAGGAATGACAACAAAAACTTTGGAACAATTGGCTTACAAGGTAGCCGATATATCGCTCGCTGCATTTGGGCGAAAAGAAATTGAAATTGCCGAAAAGGAAATGCCGGGTTTGATGGCAATCCGTAAAAAACATTCAGGAGCTAAACCATTGCAGGGAGCCCGCATTATGGGTTCGCTTCACATGACCATTCAAACAGCTGTTTTAATTGAAACGCTGGTTGAGCTTGGCGCTGAAGTTCGCTGGGCCAGTTGTAATATCTTTAGCACTCAGGATCATGCAGCTGCGGCCATTGCCGCCGCCGGAATTCCGGTTTTTGCATGGAAGGGCGAAACTCTTGCCGAATATTGGTGGTGTACCGAACGTGCGCTTGATTTTGGAAACGGAATGGGGCCAACGCTCATTGTTGACGATGGTGGAGATGCAACGGTTATGATTCACCGTGGTTACGAAGCTGAAACAAATCCATCGATTCTGGACATTCCTGTTGATGCAGAAGATGAACGTGAACTAAATAATGCACTGAAAGAAGTCCTGGCATTCGATCCACAACGCTGGATCCGTCAGGTGCCATCAATTAAAGGCGTTTCAGAAGAAACCACTACCGGGGTTCACCGTTTATATCAAATGATGAACGAAGGAAAGCTTCTGTTCCCGGCTTTCAATGTGAACGATTCGGTAACCAAATCAAAATTCGATAACCTTTACGGATGCCGCGAATCATTGGCCGACGGCATAAAACGTGCTACTGACGTGATGATTGCCGGAAAAGTTGTTGTTGTGGCTGGTTATGGCGATGTGGGTAAAGGTTGCGCCCATTCGATGCGCAGTTATGGCGCCCGTGTAATTATTACTGAGATCGACCCAATTTGTGCACTTCAGGCTGCCATGGAAGGCTTTGAAGTAAAAACGATGGAAGATGCCGTTTCGGAAGGGAACATTTTTGTGACCACTACCGGAAACAAAGACATCATTACCGGCGAGCACTTGGCTGCCATGAAAGATCAGGCCATTGTGTGCAACATTGGACATTTCGATAACGAAATTCAGGTTGTCCGCCTCGAAGCATGGCCAGGCATCCTCAAAACAAATATTAAACCGCAGGTCGATAAATATACCTATGCCGATGGTCATTCTATTTTCCTTTTGGCTGAAGGCCGTCTGGTGAATCTGGGCTGTGCAACAGGGCATCCCTCTTTTGTAATGTCGAATTCATTTACAAACCAGACGTTGGCGCAGATCGAACTTTGGCAGAAAAAATATGATGTAAATGTGTATCGCTTACCCAAATATCTCGACGAAGAAGTAGCCCGTTTACATCTTGAGCAGCTAGGCGTAAAACTCACGGTCTTGAGTGCCGATCAGGCCGATTATATTGGTGTCCCGGTTGGGGGGCCATACAAACCAGAGCATTACAGGTACTAGTTTTTTGAAACTATAGATATTGAAAAGGAGTCGCATTGGCTCCTTTTTTATTGTCTAAAACCGGAGGGAAAGAGTCAATAGTCAGTAGAAAAAGTTCGAAATTGGTTTTCTAATGACTGATGACTATTTCCAATTGTCATTTTGTTAGATATCTTTATCGGTGCAAACGCTGTTGGGTTTTAAAATTGCTCCATGAGTTTTAACCAGTATTCGCAAATGATGGAAGAAATGCTCATTATGGAGTATTTCAGGAATGAATATGAAGAATTTCCGAAAGGGAAACTGCAAAAATCAGAATCTCCTGATTTTATCCTGAGGGTTTCACCCAAAAATGCCATTGGGATTGAACTAACTAAACTCCATGGCCCAACTGTAAATAAGTACAAGACACACTATCCGCGTAAAATAGTTGGATATCATGCCCCTGAATTTAACCGTGAGAATCTTGAATATACCATTGATGCCAAGAACGAGAAGCTGTCATTCTATCAGAAGAAACGGCTTAACCAGCTTTGGTTACTGATAACGGCTGATCTGGATCGAAGTCCGGTGAATTATAATCTGGGAAATAAATTGGAGAACTGGAGCTTCCTATCCGGTTTTCAGAAAGTATTTTTGTTTGAACTCAAAACCAGTCAAGTGTTTGAGTTGAATATTCGGATTAATTGCTGATGATGATACGACCACCGACATATGAGGTGTGATATTGCCTAAGTGGTTCAACCGCTGGTCCTTTTATCGGACTTCCGTTGCCTGAAAATAAAACAAACTGAGATTTACAAGTAGGGCAAGTCGCAATTCCACTAGCATCGGCAACAACTCTGGTTGTAGTCGATACCTCATGAGTGCAAGTGGCATCGTAAGCCAAAAAAGGATTTGAACTGTCAGTCAGGTCGCGAAAAAGAATAATTCCGCCATATCCTTTGTCTGCAAAATAATACGATCCTCCGGGAATGTTGAGTTCAATAAAGTTGGTTGGATTTATATTCATATTTACATAAACATAAGGGATAACTGAAGTATAATCATCCTTACAGGCATTGGTTCCGGCTAGAAGGAAGAAGATAACCAGCAACGACGAATAGATCTTTCGGGAAAGGTGAAACATTTTTTATATCTTTAGTGCATTCATAAAACAAAGAAAAGAACAAATTATTTTATTCCGTTCATAAATTTTTCAAAATGGAAGATTATATTTTTCTGATCATTGCCATTGTTCTTTCCATTTTTGGCGCGATCAATCAAAACAAAAAAAAGAAGGTTGAAGGCAATCCATTTACTGCGGCTGAGGGAAAACCCCGGAGTCGTTTTATGGACCAGTTGTTGGGCGCTGACTTCCTTAATGAACCAGAAGTAAAGGAAGCTCCACCTGTTCGGATTAAGCCAGTGCCGGTAAATGTTGTGGCAAAAAGTACTATCGATATCCCAAGAGGAAAATTCTATCATCAGGTATTTAAAAGCACTTTGCCCGACAGGCCCAAACATGAGCTTCTAAAGACGACATGGAAACAGAAGGAAGAAGAAGAGGTTGTTGAAAGTGAAGAATCAATCAATTACCTTGAAGATTTTTCGTTACGAAAAGCGGTTATTTATTCTGAGATTATGAACCGGAAATATTAGCCCGATCTCGAAACTTTTTACTATCCAGATCCTTAATTGTTTTATAAAACATTAGATTCGTAAAGATTAAAAATTTTATATAAGTTTGTAACACAAAAGAGTTCCGCAATGGCCGGAATTCTTTTTTGTTTTAATATAGTTTTAATAAAAAGGAAAAACCATGGGAAAGGTTACTTACGTTACAGAAGAAGGCCTTCGGAATATGAAAGAAGAGCTTGATCGGTTGACCAGGATTGAACGTCCAGCCATTTCAAAAGCAATAGGCGAAGCCATTGAAAAAGGTGATATTTCGGAAAACGCTGAATATGATGCAGCTAAAGATGCCCAAGGAATGCTTGAAGCAAAAATTGCTATTTTGAGTGCGAAAATAGCTTCTACAAGAATAATTGATGAATCAAAAATCGATACTTCTTCTGTTCAGATGATGAATAAGGTTACAATACGCAACAAAACAAACAATGCAACCATGCAATACACCATTGTTTCTGAACCTGAAGCTAATTTGAAATTGGGGAAAATCTCGATTCAAACGCCGATAGCGAAAGGATTGTTGGGTAAAAAATTAGGCGATGTGGTTGAAATCCAAGTTCCTTCCGGGAAAATGGAATTTGAAATTATTGATATCGCAATTTAAAACGAATTGAAGATGGCAAGCCTTTTTACCAAAATTGTGAACGGAGAAATACCGGCCTGGAAAGTGGCCGAAGATGAAAATTTTCTCGCTTTTCTGGATATCTTTCCTGTTGCCAAAGGCCATTCTTTAGTAATCCCGAAAAAGGAAGTTGATTACCTTTTTGATCTGGACGATGAAACTTACGTTGGCTTGCAGTTGTTTGCCAAAAAAGTTGCGATTGGTATCCAGAAAGCAATTCCTTGCCAAAAAGTAGGAGTCATGGTTCTTGGGCTTGAAGTGCCACATGCACATATTCACCTGGTACCGATGCAAACGGAAGCTGATTTGCTGCATTTTTCAAAAAAGTTGTCGTTCTCAAAAGAAGAAATGGCTGAAATAACCGCAGCTATTGCCCGGGAATGCCAGTAAACAGTATTCAGTCGCAGTGTTCAGTTTTCTTAGACTAAATTCGCAACATTTTTACTGCCAACTGCGACTGAATACTGATCACTTCTTCACCTTGTCGGGGTTCTTCTTTACAAAATCACCCCAGCTTTTAATTCCAGATTTTCCCACAGGGTTTTTCATTTGCAGATAATGACAAACTGCTACAGCCACGGCATCAGTTGCGTCCAATTCTTTTGGAAGTTCATTCAAGCTAAACATGTTTTTCAGGAAGAATGCTACTTGTTCCTTGGCTGCGCGACCCATTCCGGTAATGGATTGTTTCACTTTTAACGGGGCATATTCGAATACCGGAATTTCACGGCTCAGAGCTAAACCCATCACTACGCCTTGCGCCCGGCCTAATTTAAGCATAGCCTGAATATCTTTGCCGTAGAAAGGTGACTCAATGGCCAGTTCGTCCGGTTGAAGCTCTTTCAGGAGTGCGTTGGTTCGGTCGAAAATATGCCTGAGCTTTTGATAATGGTCGACAAATCCGGTGGTTTTTATAACGCCAACCTGTAGAATTCTTGGCTTGTTATCAACCACTTCAAGCAGCCCGTAACCCATTACATTGGTTCCCGGGTCGATACCCAGAATTTTTATTGGTTTTTTATCCATGAACGATCTTTGTTGATGCCCAAAGGTAATCCTTTTTATTGGTTGTCACTTTTTCTGTTGATACATCGCTGACGAGGGGATTATAGTACAACTATTTATTCAATTTTGGCATAATGCTCACAATCTGTTTTTTCAACCTGGCACTTTTATTTAGGTTACTAATCAGAAATAAAAATTGGGATAGTTCTTTAATGTTGGTTAATATTGGAAGTACTTCAGATACTAATTGGATCAAATCTGAAACTAATAGATTTTGTTGTTTCTCCGTACAATCGGATGTTTTTAGAAAAGAAACGATCTTACCAATAATTATATCTGAGAGTTCTGTCCTGTTTTGTATAATTTCAAGCGAATTAAGAATACAATATCTTCGTGTCAGGAATTTTTCATCGTTCAAATGCCCGTAATATTTGTCTATGATTTTGTCGAATTTTTTCTGATCATCAACCTTTGTTAAACCAGCAAGTAACTGCATCGCATAATTGCGATGATATGAATTTTTATGTTCTAATAATGACTCAAATTCATCCCAATGGGTATAAAATAATGTAGGCTTTTTCCTTACGGCTTTATCCAATATCAAAAATGAGTGATAATAAACCAGAATATGGCTGTTGGAAATCAGTTGATTGATTACAACTTGTTTTAATGAGCCGTCAGAAAGAACCTTGTCAGACAATAGTTCAATTAACTGCCCGATGTCCGGGTCTTGGTTGGAGATTAAATCGATATATTCTTTTGTATCCATGTGAACCCCAAATTACTAATTATACGGGAATTCGCTTCCTTTTAATTGTCTGGACAACTCATGAAGCGTTTCCAATGGAACATTTCCAGATGAAAGAACAGATGCTGTGTTATCCAGCAACATATACTCTATTTCATCGATTGAATGATTTTGTTTTCCCATAATGCCCCAGCAATCCCAAGGCAACGGTTCAGTTTTAATCATGCAAAATAAATCACGGATCATGTTGTCGCGGACAAACCATTCACCTTCGAGTCCTTCCTGGTATGTTCCATAATTTTTGAACTCATCCTCTCCATTTCTGCATTTTTTCCATGCCTCTGCACCGGTAATAAAGAATTTGGAATCGAGCCAAAGTGGATTTAAACCCAAATCAGAAAAGCCTTTGGCATATTCATCAGGTAATTTATCCCTAAACTTTTTTATTTGATACATCCAGCCATCTATCCTGTCCCAGTTGCATTTCTCCTCATTCCAATATTCACATATCCAATGATCAAATTTTTTCATTGGATTAAAGAAAGTAGCAAACCCAGACCTTAAGCGCGCTGGAATACCTTTATGTCTTAGTATGGCACATAAAATTAGTGAAATATCCCTGCAATTGCCTAATGAATGGCTGTCATTCTCTTTTTTGAATTCATTGCATTGGGCTCGTTGATTAATTTCCGTCAGTTTTTCTTTAATGCTTCGTATGTTTACATCACCTGAACACAAATCAGGAATTTGAAGACAATGTATACTATACAGAAAATCATTTAAAACCAATGAAGATATACTTTCACAAATTTGTTCCACATTATCCGGTTGTTGCTCAATAAAATAATAATACTCTTGTGGATCAGTTATAGCCCCTTGTTTAGTATAGAAATCCAGTTCCTGTTCATCGTTTTTCATGTACACTATATTTATAGGTTACTCTGCAAAACTAAGTTGAAGAAGTGACAACCCTATGTCAGTATGTTTCTGTATTTGTTGAAATATGGAACTTTGTGTCTTTTTTACTTTTTCTGCTGATACCAGATTCCTGAAATAATAAAAGCCAGCCCAATAAATGTGGTGACGAAAATGGTCTCGCCCAAAATGAAATGAATAAATACCAGGGAAAGGAATGGCGAAAGGAAAATCAGGTTGCCGGTTTTTGCATTGTTCTCGCTCAATTGCATGGCTTTCATCCACAAAATGTAGGTAATCCCGAGTTCGAACAAGCCGATATAAACAGCGGCTGGCAATCCTTTCGGGTCTGGGAAATGAAAATCGGTGAATAAAAAGGCTGTAATTATCAGGTAGGCCAATCCGAAGGCGAAATTCCAGAATAGCTTAAAAATTTCGTTGCGTTTGTCGAGTACGCTCAGAATCCAGAAAAGGGCCCAGATTACGCTGCTTCCAACAGCCAGCAATGCCCCGGTTGGGTTGGTATTGGCCATTCCGGATAAACTTCCCTGAGATGAAATAAAAACTACTCCCACAAAACTGATGAGAATGGCAACAATATTTCGAACCGTGATTTTCTGTTTCAGTAAAGGTGCCGAAAGCAAAGCTAGCGTTATCGGCCAGATCATGTTGAGCGGTTGTGCTACCTGAGCTGGCAAAAGGTTGTAGGCTTGAAAAAGGATCAGGTAATAACCAAAAGGATTTAAGGCTCCGAGCAAAGCCGATTTCCCTAATCCGGAAAAGGTTACGGTGAATAATTCCTTGATTTTACCTTGGATTAGAATGACAACAAAAAAGACGAGCAGCGAAAAGGCAGAAGCCAGTAAAATCAGGTAAAGCGGCGAAAGCACCATCAATCCCAATTTAAACGCAGTGGCAACTGTCGACCATAAAAGAACCGACAACAGGGCATAGATATAGGCTTTCGAGATGCTCTTCATTGATCAAATATGCTTATTTTTTCTCTTGAATAACTGGCGTTTCAGTCTTGTTTTCGGCATCCTCCATTTTTCGGTACTCGGCCCGGGCATCTACCACATATACACTTCCGGGGTAATCAGTCAGCATTTTTTTGAAAAGCTCCTTTGCCTCAGGCTTTCGGTTCAGTTTATTCTTGTATATAGTCGCCAGTTGGAAAAGTGCGTCGTCAGCCAACATTTCCCAACTGTGATCTTTTACAATAGTATTTAACAAGACAGAAGCTTCCTCATATTTCCCCTGTTTCTGAAGGATTCCAGCTTTCCGAAAATCAACATCATCTATAAGCGAATTGTCTGGATAAATAGTGCTTACCGAATCCAATGCAGCCAATGCTTCGGTAAAGTTATTCCGGAACAAATGAAGATCGGCACGAGCAAAAATTCTCAATGGTGTTGCAGTGCTGTCGGTTTCCAGATTTTCGCTGATGAAAAGGGAGAGTTCCATGGCATCGTTGGCAATCAGTTTTGAAGTACTTGCCCGCAACGCATCGAGTTGAGCTTTTGCCCAACTGAAATTGCCCATGTAATAACCAAGCTTGGCTTTCTTGAATTTCACATCATCGCCCAACGGATTGGCTTTGTTGCTCTCGATCACCTGCGAATAAGTAATCACCGCTTCCCATAAGTCGCCCGAATACACATAAACATCAGAGAGTTCAGCTTTCATGGCTGAAATTTGCTGGGTGTTAATGCCAGCCATCGCAAGGCCATCGTTCAATGTTTTAATAGCTTCGGCCGGCTGATTGAGGTAAAAAGCCGTTAAGTGAGCGTATTTAATCAGGAGGTCTGTTGTTTCAGCAGAGATACCAAGGATTGTAAATGTTTGGTTGAATAAATTCTGAAGTTCTTTTGCACGAACTGCATCCAAAGCTCCGTCATCAATAAAACGGTCGTAATTCATTCGCATTCGCTGTAAGCTGGCCAAATTATAATATTCGGCTTTTTTGCCTTTGCTGATCAGGTAATCGTATGCTTTTGCAGCTTCGTCGTAATATTTATTTGAGGCCGAAACGTTGGCAAGGTCGAAAACATTGGCATCTTCCGTTCCGGTGCGTTTATCGAGGGCAATGGCCTGCCGTGTAGCCGCCACAAAATTTTTATCCTGGATGAACAGCCAGATCAGAAGCCGGTTGTTAATCAGTTGTGCCGGTTCTTGCTGAATACGCTTCAAGACATAGGTTTTCAGCTGCTTGCTGATTTCACCGTCATTATCCATCGACAAAACCGACTGGAGGTTGCTTTTCACGATTTCCAGATTGCTTTCTTTTTGCTTCATCCATTCCAGATACTCGTTCAACATCTTGTCGTAGTTGCGCATGTAATAATAGATTCGCGCCAATTCGTAGTTGTAAATCGCCGGATTCTGACTTGCACGTGCTTTGATGTAAACCTTTTCGGCATATTCGTATTCGCGCCGGTTGATGAACTGGTTGGCCAGGTTCGGGTATTCCGTTGGATTTTCAGAGAGTGTTGAGATAGCCTTTTCGTACATTTTTACTGACTCGGCCACCTGCCCCTGAGCTTTCTTCAGGAATCCCCACTGCAAATACCAGTAAGAATCGGCGGTGTTGCCACGGAGCCCTTTTTTGATTGCCTTTTCAGCTTTCTCGTAATCCGGAATCCCCAATAAACAATCGAAATAAATATTGAAATAACCTTCAGATTTGGTGCTTGTATACAATTGCTCGTACAATTCGGCAGCTTTACCAAATTCTTTGTTCTGGTAATACTTGCTGGCCAGATTTGCCATGTTTTGCACGTCATTGTTCTGGCTGAATAGAATGGCCGGTGCCAACAGAAACAAAATCCCGAGCAAAGTCCTCATGAAACGATTTTTTTTGATTGAAGTACAAAAATAACAAACCAAAACGTTTCCGGTTGGCTATTCTGGTATTTGTAAAGCGAATTGGCAGGTGATTACGAAATAACTTCAGATTTTAAACTTAATTTTGCGAAAATTTTGATTCGGATGACTGCAGAAATGAAAGGAAGGGAAAGGCTTCCGCGGTGGATGAAAATGCAATTGCCCAAGGGAGAAAGCTATTCAAGGGTGAAGAATCTGGTGAACGAGCACAAGCTGCATACGATTTGTACAAGCGGTAATTGTCCCAATATTGGCGAATGCTGGAACCGTGGAACCGCCACATTTATGATTTTGGGCGACATTTGTACCCGAAACTGTAAGTTCTGCGGCGTAACCACAGGCAAACCATTGGCTCCCGATCCGGAAGAACCTCGCCGGATCGCTCAATCAGTAAAAATTATGCAACTGAAACATGCCGTAATTACTTCGGTTGACCGTGATGATTTGCCAGATTTAGGCGCTGGTTTTTGGGCTGAAACGATTCGTGAGGTCAAAAAACTAAATCCTGAAACTATGATTGAAGTGTTGATTCCCGATTTTCAGGGGAAAGCGAAGCTGATTCAGAAGGTAATTGAAGCTACTCCTGAAGTGATTTCGCACAACATGGAAACGGTTGAGCGGCTCACTCCTCAAATTCGCAGCGCAGCCAAATACAAAACAAGTTTGGAAGTATTGAGACACATTGCATCTTCGGGAGTAGTAGCCAAATCGGGCATCATGCTTGGGCTTGGCGAAACCGAAGCTGAAGTTTTACAGGTAATGGACGACCTCCGTGCGGTTGGATGCAAAGTAATGACCATCGGACAATACCTGGCACCAACGCTCGGGCACATTCAGGTTAAAGAATACATTACTCCGGAACAATTCGAAAAGTACCGAACAATCGGACTCGAAAAGGGTTTCTCTTTTGTCGAAAGCAGTCCGTTGGTGAGGTCGTCTTACCGCGCTGATGCACATGTTGAGGCAAAGTAACTGGAGAATTGAATTAATGAAGGATTGATTGGATGCTTTCATGAATAATGAATGACTACAAATATAACGGCAGATGGCAAATTTTAATTACGAAGATCTGGGTCTGAAAGACTATAAGGAATGTTGGGATTATCAGGAAACAATTCATAAACAAGTTGTTGATGATAAACTTTCAAAGAAAAAAAGCAGTGAGATCAATCGCTTTTTGCTGGTCGAGCATCCGCATGTTTATACGTTGGGCAAAAGTGGTGATGAGCACAATTTGCTGATCAACGGCGATTTTCTGAAGAAAATTGATGCCGTTTATTACAAAATCAATCGGGGAGGGGACATTACCTATCATGGTCCCGGTCAATTGGTTGGCTACCCAATTATCGATCTGGAAAACTATAAGGTTGGGGTGAAAGATTTCATCTTTAAAATGGAGCAGGCCATCATTCAAACCATTGCCGAATACGGGCTGGAAGGCGCTTTAAAGGATGGGGCAACTGGTGTTTGGCTCGATTCAACTATTCCGGCCAAATCGCGAAAAATATGTGCCATTGGTGTTCGGGTGAGCCGATACGTGTCGATGCACGGCTTCGCCTTGAATGTAAATACCGATATGCGCTATTTCAACTACATCAATCCGTGCGGGTTCATTACCTACGGAGTCACTTCCATCGAAAAAGAACTGGGACGAAAAATCGATATGCAGGAAGTGAAAGAGATTGTGAAGGCTAAGTTTAACGAGATATACTAACGAGAAAAGATTTGAAGATTTGGGAATGGCATCTTCAAATCCCCAAATCTCCTAGTTACCTAACTGGTAAGTCAGTCGTTTAAGTTCAATCTCAGCAATCTTGGCAGCATAATTCAAGTTAATTAATTGGTATCCAGTGTTTTCGTAACTGGCTTGTGCCGCTTTCACATCGAGAATCGTTGCCTGATTAACCTGAAAGCGCTCCAACACTACTTTAATCAGCTTTCCTGACAATTCAATGGTATTTTTTTGTGCATCCAGTTGTTGCAAGTTTGTACGGTACGACTGGTAGGTTTTTACAGCTGTAGAAGTCAACGAATTGAGTAAACTTTCCTGCTGCAATTTTGAATTGTCAAGGTTGAACTCAGCGACTTCCTTTTGAACCTTATAAGCATTACCGTTATAAATTGGAATTGCCATAGTGAGTCCGGCAGAAGGGCCATAACTTTGGTTCAGTAAGGTAAGTCCGGCCGAGTTTTGGGTGCGGTTCACATTGTAGCCTGCACTTAAACGCAAAGTTGGGTAACGCAATGCTGCCACTTCTTTCACCGCTTGTTCATTTATTTTGATTTGTTGTTCTGCTGAAAGGTACTGCGGGTTTTTGTTCAGGTAGCTGGTAATCGTTGCCAATTGAAGGGAACGGTCGATCACGATACTGTCGCTTACCGAAAATGGGTAGAACTCTTTCTTACTCATAAGCTGAAGCAGATCTGTCTTTGCCTGCTCAACAACCAATTGTTGGCTCCTTAAATTTTGCTGTGCAGTGGTTACATCCATCAACGCCTGAAGATAATCAGCATCGTTTGCCATACCAACATTTTTCCTTTCAGTAACGATATCCAGTTTTTGCTGAGACACATCCAATGACGTCTTTATGATTTTCTCATATTCTTGTTGCCTGACAATGTCGTAATATTTAGCCATGACAGTTGCAATGCTATTTTGTATCTGGATATTTAGCAGCAATTCGCCTTGTTCTTGCAGATGGCCTAAACGCCCTTTGGTAGCTTTTATCTTAAGTCCATTAAATAAGACCATGCCAACAGTTACGGTTGAATTCAATGTATTTCCGGAAGCACTGGGTTTAACAATTTTAACTCCCGTATTCAACTCCTGGTTCACATTAATGATCGATTGGTTATCGCTTACATTAACATTCACCGAAGGCAGTCCACCTGCAACCCCATACGTATTGTTGATTTTACTGATCTCCAGATTATTCCCGGCGATCTGAATGTCGAAACTGTTACTGAGCGTTGTGTCTATGGCGCTTTTCAAGGAAACCGTCGTTTGTGCAGCCCCCAACAGAGGAAGAAAGAGCACGATATATATATAAATATTTTTCATCGATCGATCATTTAAACTGATTATCTATTTCCTCCTGGCTAACATGTCTTCCGGAAATAAATGTATATATAGCCGGAATTACGAATAACGTGAGGACCAGTGAGAATATGATCCCGCCAACAATAACAATTCCTAGCGGAATGCGGCTTGAAGCGGCCTCTCCCAGACTTAATGCGATCGGCAGTGCACCTAACGAAGTCGCCAAACTTGTCATTAGGATTGGTCTTAATCGCTGGGTGGATGCATCAATAACTGCCTGAAATTTATCTAATCCATGCCCCCGTCTCTGATTGGCAAACTCTACGATCAGGATACCGTTTTTAGTTACGAGTCCGATCAAAGTGATCATCCCGATTTCAGAGAAAATGTTCAGCGTGTGGCCAAATATCCAAAGGCTCAGAACTGCACCGGCAATAGCCAATGGCACGGTAAGCATGATGATAACCGGATCTTTAAAGCTTTCGAACTGTGCCGCCAACACAAGATAGATTAGCAAAAGAGCCAGCAGGAAAGCAAATGCGATATTTGATGAACTTTCGGCATAGTCGCGCGAAGATCCGCTGAGAGAAGTCTGGTAACTTTCGTCCAGCAGCTTATCGGCAATGGCCTGCATCGCGGCAACTCCGTCACCAATGGTGTTCCCTTCCGACAGGGACGCTGAAATGGTTGCCGATTTATATCGGTTATAGTGATAAATGGTTGGTGGATTCGCATTTGAGATAATGTCAATCACTTCCGATAATGCGATATTGTTCCCCAAGCTGTTCCGAACGTAGAGTTTGGAAATATCGATCGGGGCTTTTCTGTCTTTCAGGCCAACCTGGCTGATCACCTGGTATTGTCGTCCGTTCATGGTGAAATAGGCCAGTCGTCGCCCGCTGAATGCGCTCTGTATTACACTGGCAATGTCCGAAACAGTAAGCCCTAGCTCACGTGCTTTAATACGGTTGATGATGATGTCAACTTCCGGTTTATTGAATTTGAGGTTGACGTCCACATTCTGGAAGGTTTTATCGTTTTTAGCTTCGTCGAGAAACTTGGGAATGATTTCTTTGATTTTTTCAAAGTCCAGATTCTGGATCACAAACTGAACTGGTAAACCACCGCGGGATCCAAGCCCTACTGAAATGGTTTGTTCTTCGGTAGCAAAAATTCGCAGGTCTTTAAACCGGGTAAATTTTCGGTTTAACTCTTTGGCAATGTCGCTTTGCGATTTGTTTCGGTCGGCAGCCGGGATCAGGCCAATCCGACCATTTCCTGAATTTACTGAACCGCCGCCGCCGCCAAATCCACCAGGCAATTGAAGGAACGAAAAGTCGGCTTCCGGGATCGAGTCAATCAGGAAATTCCCCAGATCTTTGCCGGCATCCATCATGTATCCATAGCTGGCGCCTTCAGGCCCGGTAATCTGTAACCTCACGTTTCCTTTATCCTCCAATGGGGCAATCTCACTTTGAAGTTGAGAACCAAGGCCAAATATGATAGCTATACAAACAATTACCAGCACCCATGCCAATTTTCTGACTTTAATAAACCGGGTAAGAAGGTTTTTATAGCCATCCTCCATTCCCCTGAAAAATGGTTCGGTTTTGCGGTAAAATGTTCCGTGGCTCGATTTTGACCGGCTTAAAATAACATTAAGTACTGGAGTAATGGTTAAAGATACAAATGCCGAAACCAATACCGCAGAACCAACCACGACCGCAAATTCACGAAATAAACTACCTACGAAACCCGACAGGAACAATACCGGTAGGAATACGATGGTAAGCGTAGCCGAAGTGGAAATTACAGCAAAGAAGATTTCCTTACATCCTTCCAATGCAGCTTTTCGAATGGGCATACCTCCCTCGAATTTTCGGAAAATATTTTCGGTGACCACAATCCCGTCGTCAACCACCAATCCGGTGGCAAGGATAATACCGAGCAACGATAGAATGTTTATGGAGTACCCTGCCAGATACATGATAAAGAACGTAGCAATCAGCGAAATTGGGATGTCGATCAGAGGACGAATGGCTATCAGCCAGTCGCGGAAGAAGAAGAAAATAACCAGGATAACCAGGATAAATGAAATCAGCAGGGTTTCCTTAACTTCATTGAGTGAGCGGCGCACATTCAGCGTATTGTCAACAAGTACAGTAAACTGGATGTCGTTTTTTTGCGATTTTTTGATTTCCTCCAGACGTTTGTTAAACTCGTCGGAAATGTTGATATAATTGGCCCCTGGCTGCGGAGTGATGGCAATGCCCACTGCGCTTACTCCATTCAATCTCCAGTTTCGTTCGTAGCTTTCGGGCCCGATTTCAACTTGTCCCAAATCGCTCAAACGAACAATTCCAGTGGCATCTTCCTTAATAATCAGATCCATGAATTCCTTTTCGGAAGTCAATCGGCCCATGGTACGGATAGTCAGTTCCGTTTTGTCGCCCCATAGTTTTCCTGACGGAGCTTCAACGTTTTCCCTGGCTAAAACAGTAGAAACATCGTTAAACGCAATATTGTAGGCGCTTAATTTGTCCGGATCGATCCAAAGGCGCATGGCCGGACGTTTTTGCCCGATAATGTTAACCGAACTGACTTCAGGGATGGTTTGAAATTTATTTTGAAGTACATTTTCAGCATAATCACTTAATTCAAGCAATCCTTTGGTCTGGCTTTGAACAGCCATCATAATGATAAAATCGCTGTTTGCATCGGCTTTCGATACAACCGGCGGGGCATCCACGTCCTGCGGAAGGCTTCGCTGTGCCTGCCCAACTTTATCGCGTACATCGTTTGCGGCAGCCTCAAGATTGGCATCGAGGTTAAATTCAACCGAAATCATGCTGCTACCTACCGAACTGGAAGAAGTAATGGTGCGTACTCCTGGAATCCCGTTGATTGCTTTTTCAAGAGGTTCGGTAATTTGTGTTTCGATCACATCGGAGTTGGCTCCGGCATACGAAGTACTGACTGTAATCACCGGTGGATCAATCGCCGGGAATTCGCGTATGCCCAGAAAATTGTACCCAATCACACCAAACAGGATCAGGAACAGACTCATCACTGTTGCCAGTACAGGCCTTTTGAGGGATAATTCAGATATATTCACGTTTAGATAGAATTGAGTTTGATAGAATTTACCGAATTATTTTTCATTCAGTCTCTTCACTTGTTTAACATTTACCATGGCATTGGGGCGCATAGATAACATCCCACTGACAACTATGCTGTCGCCAACATTTATCCCTTTCACAAGCTCTACCTGACTGGCATTTCTGATGCCCGTTTCGACATTGGTATATATTGCTTTATTTTTGTGAACCACCACTACCTGATTGGAGAGCGCATCAGGAATAATGGCATTGCTGGGCACCATAATACTTTGCCGCTCTTGTTCCATTATTACCTTGACAAATGATCCCGGAAGAATTAATCCATTGGTAAGATAAGCCCTTACTTTAATATTACGGCTAATTGAATTAACCTGTGGTTCGATTGCGTGTATTGAGGCTTCATAGGATTCGGTTGAGTTACTCGATATCACCTTAATTTTATCGCCTTTTTTAATAACATCAGCATAAGTTTCAGGTACAGAGAAATCAATTTTCACGTTATCGGTTTGTTGTAATGTACCAATTAAAGTAGTTGGGGTAACATAGGCTCCCTGGCTAACCAGGCGTAGTCCGAGTTCTCCGGAAAATGGCGCTTTAATCACTGTTTTTTCTATTAAGGCAGTAGTAACCTTAATGTTGGCCTGAATGGTGTTGAGTTGGTTGAGTGCTACGTCGTAATCGGCCTGATTAACGCCATTAACTTTAAGCAGGTTTGCCAATCGTTTTTCGGTTTTCTGGGCCAGGTCGAGCTGCGATTTTTGTTGTTCAAGCTGAGCCTGCAGTTCTGCATCGTTAACCCTGGCCAGAACAGTCCCCTGTGATACTTTTGCACCATCCGGAATATTTAAATAAGTCAGCCGTCCGCTGGTCTCCGTCCGAAGTTCAACACTCTCGGTAGAAAGTACCGATCCATTAACCTCAAGGGTACTTTTAACATCGTCGTTTCCGGCAACAATTACATCAACTACAATTGCAGGTCGTTCTTTCGGGGCGATGTCTTTTTTTTTCGATTTGCAGGAATTCATTAATAGCGAACATACTATTAATAGACTCAATAGTTTGGTGTATCTCATAGTTCAGTATTTACTTAGCTTAGTTGGTTGAAAAACTTGATATTGATGTAAGCGGAGCTGACGTTAATCCTTCGATTCAATATCGGTTTAGATAAACATGCTTTCTATCCTTAATTTACAATAATGCAAATGTATTTGAAAAGCAGTTCCGTTTATACAATAAATTGTTAATGAAAGTTATTTTGACTTCAATTTGTCTGTTAGGTTTAATCGTTTGATTACAAATTGATAGTTTAAGTTCATTTTCATTCATTTTTTTTTTAATCAACTAAAAGGCAAATTGTAAATGTCTGGTTATAAAACACTCATGAGGAGAAGCAATTGTCGAAAAGGTAGATAAAAATAAGTGTGGTGTTACAAAATTTTCGAAATGGGTGCAGGCCTGGGGGCTTTAACCACCAAAATACGGGCAACATTATGGGTTGGATTGTAGATGTTGTGAACGATATGTGTTGGACTTTCAATCAGGCAATCCTTTTCCCAAAGCTCTTCTTCCTCGCCAACCTGAATGACAGGTGTTCCTTCGAGGACGACAAAAAAACATCGAAGGGCGTTTTGTGAGGTTTTAATCCTTCGCCGGGCCGCAGAGTAATGTGCTAAACCTGGGCCGATTCTTTGTCATACAATTTCCGAACGTCAACTCCATGTGGATTCGGATGTATTTCCTGATCTTGAAATTTGGTTATTTTCATGGCTTTGAATTTACATTGTCCAATCCAATAACCGTTGTTCGCCCTGAATGTTTCGGATTTCGGTAATTTCCTGCGAAACTTCCACAACACCTTTGTAATAACCTTGTTCGTTGCGAACCGCAAAATATTGAATCAGGATAAATTCACCCTTCATCTGAATCCAGAAGCTGGCTTTGTCTTTTTCGCCATTCCGGAATGCTTCCACTATTTGCTCTACCACATGAACGCTCTCGTGCGGATGGCAGTTTTTTACGTCACGGCCGATGATGGAATTGGTTCTCCTGAAAATTCGCTTTTCAGGAGTGGAGAAGAATTTCACCTTATTATTTTCGTCCACATAAGTAATGTCGACTGGCAAATGATTAAAAATGAGCCGGATTTGTTCGGTCGACAAATAGCCGGTTTTCAAATCAACTTCTCCTGAAAGTTCAGAAGTTGCCACTTTAGTTGTTTCAGGCAGAATTTCAGGAGAAATAAAAGGGAAGCCTATTTCGATACTTTCAGGAATTAATGCATTCAGTTCGTTCTCCGGAATAATTCCTGAAACGATTGGGAACAGAATCCGTTCTTCGCGGAATTTGATGGCGTAAATGTTGAAAAACAGATCGCCGGCCAGGCGATTGAATCTTTTCTGGTCGAAATCTTCAGCATCCAATAGCTGAATTACTTCTTGCAGGTTTCGTCGAATGTCGTCATGAAACGACCACATCACCTGCAAACAACGGTAATCTGGCAAGTGTTTTTCCACCAGCGGAAAGAATATGTTTTCCTTTATTTGGTAATGCAAATCAATTTTGGACAAATCGGTAAATTTGTCTTTTAATTCGTTTTTCACCAGATGATTTCCCTGATTGATTTCCTTCAGCAATGGTCGGATCGCTTTCAAGCGCAAATCAATCTGCTCATTATTTTGATTCAGAGTATGCAGAAAACTTCCCGAAGGCAGCGCAGTGTAAGGAAATTCCTGAAGCGGTTTATTCAGCAGGTTGAGTGCTTTGTTGATCCCTTTTTTTAGCTGAGGCATCGGGATTTGAAGCTGCACCAATTGATCAACCACTTCAATGACATCGGCCGGTCCGGCAAGTTCAATTACCTGCTGATAGTTGGCAACTGACTCCGAAGTCATTTTTTCCTGGATAACCAAGCGGAAGAGTTCGACCAGTTTTTCAACTCTTTTCGCTTTATTTTTGGTAAATTCTGACATAGCCCTACGTTTTAATTTCCTGAAAAGTAATCAAAAAATGTAACTTTAATTGCAGGAAAAGGTTTGCTGCATTGTGCCGAAAATAGATTAATAACTATACTTGTACCCAGAAAAATCATAATTTATAGATCATAACTTATAACTCATTTGTCCCATGATTGATATTGACGAATTGGACGATAAATTCAGCATTGAAGGCGAAGTTGGATTTGGTGAATTGGAAGAAGATTTAGTTTTTATTACCGTATCGAACAAATATGCCGATGCCGACATTTGTCTGTATGGTGCGCATGTTACCAGTTTCAGGCCACACAATACGATGGACTTGCTGTGGATGAGCCCTGAAAGTAGTTTCGAAGTTGGCAAAGCAATTCGTGGTGGAATTCCGGTTTGCTTTCCGTGGTTTGGGCCTCATAGAACCGATCCGGAAAAACCTCAGCATGGATTTGCCCGGTTGATGTACTGGGATGTTGCTACAACTTCAACTAACGCTGCCGGTGAGTCAATTGTCAAGTTACAGCTCTGTTCTTCGGAAGAAACCAAAGCATACTGGCCTCACGATTTTTGTGCCGAGATGACTTTTATTGTGGGCAAAAAACTGACTGCAACGCTAAAGGTTACTAACACTTCTGATCATCCATTTGATTACACTTGCGCATTGCATTCGTATTACAGTCTTTCAGCTATCGAAAGTATTACCATCGAAGGGCTGCAGGGAACAACTTACTACAATCAACTGACCGGAGAAAATGGCATTCAGGAAGAAGAGAAACTGGAAATCATTGAGCCACTGACCCGTCATTATTTGAATACCGAAACTCCCGTGATAATTGCCGACAGTGCTTTTCGCCGCCGGATAAAAGTGGATAAGAAAGGAAGTAAAGTGACAACGGTTTGGAATCCGGGTGCTGAAACCTGTACTAAAATTGGTGATTTGGCTGATGATGGTTACGAAACCTTTGTGTGCGTTGAGGCCACCAATGCGTTCGACTATCCGGTTCACCTGAATGCGGGAGAATCGTTCGAAACTACAGCCATTATCGGAATTGATGACGCGCCAGTATTTTAGATATTAAATTTCAAAGGGTAGTCCCTTGGTTGTGAAATTCTCAATCAGCGAACTATCCTTTGACATTCACTTCAGTGAACGGTTACAGAATACCCAATCATGAAAAAGACCAATGCCGCCCGCCTGCTTGATGCCAAATCAATTGATTACGATCTGGCCGAATACGAGGTCGACGAAAACGATCTCAGTGCAACCACTTTAGCGAAAAAATTAGGGCAGGATGTGGAGCAAATCTTTAAAACGCTGGTGTTGCGTGGCGATAAAACCGGCGTATTTGTGGCTGTAATTCCCGGAAATGCTGAAGTTGACCTGAAAAAAGCGGCCAAAGTCTCCGGAAATAAAAATTGTGCCATGGTTCAGCAGAAAGAATTGCTTGGTTTAACGGGCTACATTCGCGGCGGCTGTTCGCCTCTTGGGATGAAAAAACCTTATCCGATTTATATTCATGAAACTTGCCAGTTGTTCGATCAGATATACATCAGCGCCGGACAGCGCGGCTTGCAGCTCAAACTTAATCCTGATGATTTAATCCAAATGACTGGTGCGGTTGTTTGCGATGTGGCGGAATGAATAGTTTCGAGTTTAAGGTTGAATAAATGACCCGTAACAAATTTCCACTATAACCATATTGACCCAGATCAATCCTGCGTTTTCATAACCCAAGCTTGTATCGAAACGTCGTGGCCAAAATACATTCAGCAGAATGCAAAACGCCTACATTCTAGTTATCCGATCGTTGAGCTTTTGATAAGGCTGTTTCAAGGGCTTGTTCAAGCGTAATCATGCTCATCGATTTTCCAAAATTTATGAAAATATACATGTTGTGGGTTAAAGCTAAATTCTTCCCCATCAGAAAATGCTGTAATATCGGCTAATTGCCTCATTTCTATAGCCGAAGGCTTCTCTATAGAGTCGCTTCCTTGAATAAATACAAAAAGTTCGGGAACAACGATGTGACGCAATCTGGCCGATTCGACTATGAAAGGCAAGTCTGGATCTAATAAAACTGAGGTTAACTGGAAAGATTCCTTCAAAAAAGCATCGGATGTTTGAATAAAAAAAGATCTTTCGGCTCCTGCCCGCAAATAGCGTGAAGTATCTTTACCTGAAGCATAATCGGTTTCCTCATATATCCTGAAATTGTCGTTCTCTACAATCGGTACCAGGCTTTTCGATGGGTCGTGAAAATGAGGCGTAATTTTGATTGCAGCCATTTTCTTCAATCTGTTACTGGCAATCACGTCGCAAATAAAAGTAGTTTTCCCAACATTTCGTCCTGAGCCTGAGACGAGCAATAAATCTTTAAATCTTGAATTCATTTTTGTGGCCGTAAATCTGTTACAACAGGGAGATAACAGCAGACCACCCACAAAATGGGGGAAGTCAGGTTTCTCCTTTCCAAATTATTCCGCATCGGCGGAATCGGGAGGCTGAACTGTTTCCAATTCAACCCATCGGTTTTAGTAACATATGCCAGACAATTAGCAACTAAAACTCGGAGCATAAAACACATACAAACATAGAAATGTTTAGATGAACTGCAAAAGTCTTGATTTTCAAGTCTTAAATCTCAAATAAAAAGGATTATTTGTAGAATTCCTTCGCGATTGTTTTTCACTCGCCATTCGAGACTCTAAATTTAAGACTATTTCTTATAGAAGTTCATTTGCTGAAGGTAGTCCCAACTGCGGTATGGAAGAAAATGTCGGATGTCTTTTCCGGCCTTAATGGAATCGCGGATGAAGGTTGACGAAATTTCCATGAGTGGCGCATTAGCAACCTGAACCCGGGGATATTTCAATGCAGTTTCGGGGTTGAAACCTGGGCGTGGATAAACGATAATGTCGTAATTGGCCAACAAAACATCAGCATTTTTCCATTTGTGAATGCTATCGAGATTATCGGAACCCATCAGGATAAAAAACTGGTGGGTCGGATATTTTTCGCTCAAATGAGCCAGAGTATCGATAGTGTACGATGGCTTGGGCAGCCCGAATTCAACTTTTGATGCACGGAAGCGGAGATCGTCGCCAATTGCACGGTTAACCAATTCCAAACGCTGATAATCGTCGAGCAGCGTTTTTTTCTTTTTCAGCGGATTTTGCGGACTCACTACAAACCAAAGCTGGTCAATATCAGTGTATTCGACCATGTAATTGGCAATGGCCATGTGCCCGACATGTATCGGGTTGAATGAGCCAAAGTAGAGTCCGGTTTTAATCATATATTTAAATTTAGGCAAGTGTTCAGGCAGAAGTCAGAAGTAAACCATTTTTCTTCTGACTTCTGCCTATTTAACTTCTAACTTTTGTTTATAAACTTTCGAATACAATTTTCTGCCTCTTCAAAGGCTTTTGCAAGATCTTCATTTACAATGATGCAATCGAATTGGCTGGAAAAAGTCAATTCATACGCAGCTTTTGCAACACGCTTTTCAATCACTTCCGGAGAATCAGTCGAGCGCGAAACCAGTCGATTGCGCAATTCTTCAACTGAAGGGGGCTGTACAAAAACGGCCAGGGCTTCATCTCCATAGAACTTTTTAATGTTGCATCCGCCAACCACGTCCACATCAAATATAACATTTTGTCCATTGGCTCGAATTCGATCAACTTCAGATTTTAACGTTCCGTAGTAGGTTCCGGCGTAAACCTCTTCCCATTCCAGAAACTCGTCGTTTTCAATTTTACTTCTGAATTCTTCCGGTGTCAGGAAATAATAGTCTTTCCCATTGGTTTCGCAGTGTCGCATCCCGCGGCTGGTGGCCGAAATAGAGAATTCAAGGTTTAAATCCTGTCCGAGCAAATGGCGCACGATGGTAGTTTTACCTGCTCCTGAAGGAGCTGAAAATATGATGAGTTTTCCCTGCATAAATCAAGTTAAAAGTAAAAAGGCAAAAGTAAAAAGTAAAAAACGGACTTTGGAAGATTTTTCCCTTTAATGTTCGTTATTCAACTTCGATTTAGAAACAATGCAACCAAATATCTTCTTGAATTCTTCCGATTCATTTTCCAGATATTTTAATTCATCCTGATTTAGCTTATTTGACGGGTCTGTTGCAGCCAAAAGCCGAAGCCAGTAATTACTTTCGCGCATTTCCCTTAATGAAATTTCATTTTTATAAATAAAGTCGGGCTTTGACGATGCAGCCTGAGCCTCTTCATAATTTGCACCCGATGATGTTGATGATTTGGCAAGTTGATAACGAACAACCGAATATTCGGGCGAATTTGGCAAGGTTTTTAAGAAACTAAAAGCCCTGACTGCAAATGAAAATAATCGCTGTTGCAGATCATTCCGCATATTCTTTTGCCTTTTTACTTTTGCCTTGTTCTAAAGCACGTTTAGTACTTGTTCTTTGATTTTTTCCAGATTGTCTTTCATCTGAACCACAATGCGCTGCAGGTTGCTTTCGTTGGCTTTTGATCCGAGCGTATTGATTTCGCGACCTATTTCCTGGGCAATAAAACCGAGCTTTCTTCCTGAAGGTTCGTCTTCATTCATGGTTTCAGTGAAGTAGCTGCAATGATTGGCCAGACGAACTTTTTCTTCGTTGATGTCCAACTTTTCCATGTAATAAATCAGCTCCTGCTCAAAGCGGTTTTTATCCAGACTTCCATTTAATTGAAGTGCATCCAGACTTTCTTTAATCTTGGTTTTCACATTTTCCATCCGTTGAGTTTCGAATGGCTCAACCTGATTCAATAAATCGAGAATATTGGCAATGTTGGCATCAATATCAGCTTTAAGCGCCAGCCCTTCCTGATCGCGGAAAGTATTCAGATTCTCAAGGGTTTTCACCAGGTTTTCACGAACTACCAGCCATTCAGTTTCGTCCAATTCATCGTACACCATTTTAACCGTTTCAGGCAAACGCATGATGCTCTGCATAATAGATTCATTGATTTCGAGACCCAATTCCTTATGTACATCAGCAAGTTGGCGATAGTAATCTTTGATAATGGCGGCATTAACCCTGGAGGTACTTTCTGTTCCCAGATTGTCAAGATAAAGGGCAAAGTCCACTTTCCCACGGGTAAGCATTTCTGAGATCAACCGGCGTATTTCGAGGTCTTTCTCGCGGTACATCGAGGGGACACGCGTGTTTATATCGAGTTGTTTGCTGTTAAGCGACTTTATTTCGAGGGTGATTTTTTTAGTTCCTACTTCGAATTCGGTTTTTCCGAATCCTGTCATCGATCTGATCATAAATTATGGTTTTAGCCTCTAAAGATAAGGCAAAAGTACAAAGTAAAAAGGCAAAAGTAAAACGTGTTTGTTTTTTCGGTCTTCGGTCTCCCTTTTCCGGTTTCCGTTTAAGCTATGACGCCAGAGCCAATGAGTTCGTCGCCTTCGTACCAGGCTGCAAACTGTCCGGAAGTGATACCACGCTGTTCGTCGTCGAAGATGATGTACATGCCTTCTTCGCGTTGGTAAATAGTAGCCTTTTCGAGTGGCTGGCGGTAGCGGATGCGAAGATCGTATCTCCGGCTTTCACCCGCGCTCATCACCAGATCAGGCCGTATCCAATGGGTTTCTTCTTTCGGAACAAACAAGCCCGGACGGTACAAGCCCGGATGTTCGGTACCCTCGCCCACATACAGAATGTTGCGCGATACGTCGGTGCCAATCACAAACAATGGATCCTGATGACCTCCGATATTGAGCCCTTTGCGCTGGCCAACGGTATAATAATGGGCGCCACGGTGTTCGCCAATGACTTCGCCATTCCAGGGTTTATAAGGAAATGAGGAACAAAGCTTCCGGAAATTCTCTTCGGTTTTCTCAATGTTCTTTTTCTTAGCGATGAATTCGGCCGGAACTTCAATCACATTGCCGGTTTTGGGCTCTAATTGTTGCTGAAGGAAGGTTGGCAAATCGACTTTTCCTACAAAACAAATACCTTGCGAGTCTTTGCGTTCGGCAGTTGGCAGATTTTGCTGACGAGCGATTTCGCGTACTTCAGGTTTTTCCAGATGCCCGATCGGGAACATCGCTTTCGACAACTGATACTGATTCAATTGGCACAAAAAGTAACTCTGATCCTTGTTATTATCTTTTCCGGCGAGCAATTGATGGATAATCTGTCCGTCCTTTTCAAATTCCGATTTCCGGCAGTAATGACCGGTAGCCACAAAATCGGCATCGTACTTCAGGCATTCGTCCAGAAAAATATCGAATTTAATTTCGCGGTTGCAAAGCACATCAGGATTGGGCGTACGGCCTTTGCTGTATTCGGCAAACATATAATCGACCACCCGCTGCTTGTAATCTTTGCTGAGGTCGACAATGTGAAACGGGATATCGAGCTTTTTGGCCACCATTTCGGCAATCATGGCATCGTCTTCCCAGGTGCATCGCGAGGTAATGGTTCCGGTGCGGTCGTGCCAGTTTACCATGAACAACGCCACCACATCATGCCCTTGTTGCTTCAGCAAATAGGCAGCAACACTCGAATCAACACCTCCCGACAATCCTATAACAACACGGCTCATATCTTAATAGCTAGAGACGCACGATCGTGCGTCTGTACATTGGTCTGCAAAAGTATGGAAAGAAGCGTTGTTTTCCAAGGTAATGAAGGGATTGTTGTTTGCCGCCCTTTTGCAAATAACAAATCCGATGACTTCGGGTCACCGGATCAGGCAGTATTTTAAGACTAATCGGGTTTGCAGCGTGCCAACACAAAACTGGTAATCAGCTTTGCTTCATCATCCGAAATTTTGGCTTTACGCTTCATGTCAGGCATCTCCTTTTCCCAGTGTGCGCGGGTGTATTGTTCGGGTAGATGCAGGTTGTGGCAACTTCCGCAGTGATTGGTGTACAAAGTCCGGCCAATCATTAAACTGTCAACTGAAACACCCGAATGGCTGGCATCGGTCATCGACGGCATATACAACGCGGGGCTGCATGCACAGAAGATAATTGCGGCCGCCAGAATGATCCGGTTTCGAATTTTAGAATTCATATGAAAATATTAATCGTGCCTGAAGTCCATCTTCATCAATAATGTTGCGTTTGCCTAATTTCAGATCTGTCAATTGGGGCATCACTGTAAAATTCATCCAGAAACCTTGTCCTGAATAGGATACAGTAGGACCGGCTGTCAGGATTGATTTTTCGAGTTTACTTTCAGCAAAAACATTTTTGTTCATCACTTCAACTCCAGCAAACCACCGCTCGTTGAGTTTGTATGAGAACCCGTAGTTCCATTCCATTTTGTATTCTGTCTCTGTTTCAGCCTCAAGTTCATTTCCATCAGCCTCAAATTCCTTCTCGAATTCGAGTTCGCCCACAAGGTTTAAGGCATGAATGAACCGTCCGGTCTGCTTATCCAGAATCAATTTACCTTCCAATTCTGTTTTGCCCGGAGCAAGCGCATACTCGAAATACACTGCCGAGCCCAGTTTGTTCGCCACCGGATCGCTCAGTTTCAGTTTCCACTCGTTGGCAAAACTGTACGAGTTATCGCTGGTTAATACATCAAATCCGTTGCTTTTGGTGATGCCTTTGCTATAGCCATAATTCAGGTAAAAAGCGGTTTGTAACTTTCCGCCGAGACCAACTTCGAACTCAAGGCTGTGGTTCAATCCACGATAAAAGTCTTTACGGCCGGTTCCCAGGGTTGACCATACTTCAAGCTCTTTTTGGCCTTTATTTAAAACGTTACTTTGGTAGGTATAAGTGAAAACCCGGTCTTGTGCAACAGCACCAATGGTTACTAAAAACGCAGCTATAAATAGAATTTTCTTCATTTGATGATTTTTTGTTCGTTTAACGGAAGCAAAAGTACCAGAGGCACAATCATCAACAATCCCTAAAAATGGGGATTTATATCAAGTCGGCTGCGTCGATTTCGTTTACATCGATAATCTTTTTCAGGATGGCATACATGGTTAGTCCCGAAGCCGATTTGATACCGGTTTTTTCGGAAATATTTTTGCGGTGCGAAATGACCGTATGCGTGCTAACAAACAGCAGATCGGCAATTTCCTTATTCGAGTGGCCTTTGGTAACCATTTGCAGCACCTCTATTTCGCGTTTGGTGAGTTCAGTATCCGTGTCTTTATTTTGGTCTGAAAGGAATGAATTCAGGATTTCATTCACCTTATAACAAATCAAAGTTGGCGCATCGAAAAGGTTGATTGTTTGATTCGAATACACCGATTCTGAATCTAAATGGAGTGTCATGAAATGGATGTTCTGAGCCGCCGTGAGTATTTGGCGAATAAACAAACTGCTTTTTTCCTGTTCTTCGGAACTCGCCAGAATTAAAATGTGGCCGTTCAATGCCGGATAGTCGATCAGTTCGTCGCCCCGGTGAAGTAAAATAACTTCATTGGCCAGGCTGCCCTTCAATATCTCAAAAAGTCCGGTCAGCACCAGGTCTGATTGGCTGATCGCCACAATAGATGTGTTCTGATTGCTACTCATCGCTTACCAACAATTTTTCGAGCTGTTTTACCTTAGGAATCATGATGTGATCTTCGATCCGTGAATGGTTTTTCAGGTCCTTTTCGAATAAGAACAAATTGGACAGAAAAGCATTTCCGCGATTTTGATCGTAATTTGGCGGTAAATATTTAATGATGATGTTGGTCAGGTCGTCCATTTTATCGTCCATCGCAGAGTGTTCTTTTTCGAAGCTGGAAATTGAATACTCCGGATATTTCAGCTTGAATTGTTCTCTCGATTCAGGATTTTCGATCACCCGGTTCAGTTCCAGAATATATGGAAACATTTCGCGCTCCTCGAAATTGATGTGAATCACAAACTCCTCCTTAAACTTGGCATAAAACTTCCGAACCAGCTCGTTCTCAGTATTTTCATTCGGAGTGGCCGACAAAAAGAGTTCGATCAACCGGTCATTTTCTGGTATCAGGTAATCTTTGTAATACTGATGTGTTTTGATCAGATAATCAATTACCATCGTAACAGAAAAGTTGAGCAACCGTTTCTCTGGAAAGTAGGCTTCGTAATGAAAAACATTGATGGTTTCAACGAAAAAATTGAGATCGATTCCCTTTTCCTCACAAATATTCCGGATTGTTTTATCGCCAAAACCCAATTTAATGCCTAACCGGTTGATGACCGGCAATAACGAATGATCTCTGTGAATAACCGAAGCAAGCTTGCTGTTTTCGTTAAACAATTCCATGGTTTTCAATATAAAATTTAACCCTATCAAGATGACAAAATATTCAGGAAAAGGTTCACGACCGAAAATACGAAAACCCCACTTTCGATGAGGTTTTCGGTATACTTTATTTTCATAGGACTCCATTTCATTTCGTCCTATGCTATTACATATCGGGGCGTTGCCCCTTCTTATTTACGGTCTTCTGCTCCAGAAAGTACGTTTGGGTTTCTGCTCAGTCTGGGCGGATGGATAATTATTTGGCCTGACCTCACGATTCCCTGATGTTTCCCTTACTGCCTGACCATTGTGTTCGCGGCGGATAGGTTTTCTTGCTACTTTGGCGGGCGCTTTAACCGGTGTAAAATCAGTCAGCGGATACGGATGATCTTCAACCACCGGAATGGTTTGCGAGATCAAACGTTGAATATCGCGCAGAAACGTAATTTCGGTATTGTCGCAAAAAGAAAGGGCAATTCCGCTTTGTCCGGCACGCCCGGTTCTGCCAATACGGTGAACGTAAGTCTCCGGAATATTCGGTATCTCGAAGTTAATCACATGCGACAAATCGTCTACGTCAATTCCGCGGGCAGCAATATCGGTAGCTACCAGAACGCGTATTTTCCCGGCTTTAAAATCTGAAAGGGCTTTCTGGCGGGCATTCTGCGATTTATTACCATGAATTGCCATCGCATTATGACCGTTTTTCTGGAGATGCTGTACTACTTTATCGGCGCCATGTTTAGTCCGGGTAAAAACCAAAGCTGAAACGATCTCCGGGTTCCGAAGTAAATATAGAAGTAAACTACGCTTATCGGCATAATTCACCATATACATCTGCTGTTCAACCTTTTCTGCGGTAGTTACTTCAGGAGTAACTTCTACTTTCGAAGGGTTGTTCAGGATGGTTTGCGAGAGTTTTACGATATCGGCCGGCATAGTAGCCGAAAAGAACAACGACTGGCGTTCTCTCGGAAGTTCAGCAATGATGCGTTTTACATCGTGGATAAAACCCATATCGAGCATGCGGTCGGCTTCGTCGAGCACAAACAATTCAATACTCCGAAGATCGATGTAACCCTGATTCATCAAGTCGAGCAAACGACCTGGTGTAGCGATCAAAATATCAATACCAGCGCGCAAAGCATCGGTTTGCGGACGTTCGCCCACTCCACCGAAGATAACGGTATGTTTCAGTCCGGCATGACGCCCGTAAGCTGCAAAACTTTCGCCAATCTGGATCGCCAGTTCGCGTGTTGGAGTTACAATCAGTGACTTAATTTTACGTCTTCCTTTGGCCGGATTATGTGTTTCGTGCAGGATTTGGATGATTGGAATGGCAAAAGCTGCTGTTTTTCCGGTACCTGTTTGTGCACAACCTAATAAATCTTTTCGCTGAAGTATGATGGGTATTGCTTGTTCCTGAATTGGGGTTGGTGTTTCGTAACCTTCTGTTTTTAAAGCCCTCAGGATGGGCTCAATCAAATCTAAATTTTCAAATGACATTTTAATAATTTGGAAAGGCTTTCGAATCAAACTTTTTTGACCGGCCTTTGTGTTTACGGCGCGAATGTAGTCATTAATCCGACACACTACCGAGATTCGGACTTATTTATCGTTTTTTATTGAAAAAGAAGATGTTACGGTGATATTGAAGAAATGATCAATTATTAATGTCTGATTTTCAATGATATTCCTTTCTGATTCAAATCGTAGCCTTTATACTTATCGGGAACCGGATATTTTCCAATGTCAATAAGTGGTTTATTTTTCCCGTGGAAATCGCTTCCACCAGTTATCAATAAAGACTCCTGTCTGGCAAAATCAGCAAAATAGTCCATTTGCCTTGCATCGTGATAATTATTAAACGCCTCAAGTCCAGCTGCCCCATGCTTAAAGAGTTCAACAATCAATTCTTCCTTTCCCCTTAAATTCAGTCCCGGATGTGCAATAATCGGAGTTCCCCCGTTGCTTCGCACTAATTCAACCGCATCCGTAAAATCCATGTGGCTTATTTTCACATAAGCGGGCATGCCCTGGGCGAAAAAATCATGATAGAAATTAATGTACGGCATATCGCTTCTTTTGCCGCCGCTCACATAAGGCAATAACTTAGGGTTTGAACGGCATTCATTTTTCGAAAGCAACACTTCTGCAATCAATTCGCCGCATGGCAATTTCCCGTTTGCCTTTTCCAACACATCATTTTCGTCAACTTCAATCCCCACTCTTTTCAAGTTGAAAATCATTTCAGGAAATGAATCCATTACCTTCTTGCGAATCGACTTTTCCAATTCTACAAAATCATTGCTGAGCCAATCAATGTTGTATCCCAGCAAATGAAGATCGATGTCCTGATAAGAACAGTCGATTTCAATTCCAGGAATTAAATCAATATCCGAATTCAGGCAAATAGGAATCGCTTCCTTAATGCCTGAAATCGAATTATGATCGGTTATTGACAACACATCTACCTCATTAGATATACACCTGTCAACGATTTCCTGAATTTCGAATTCGCCATCGTTACTGAATTTTGAATGCACATGCAAATCGGAGGTATTATTCATGGTCGAGATTTTGTTGTTCGTTTTCTGATGCCGCCGGTACACAAACCTGCGATAACGGTCCTTAATTTTTGTTATTGAAGTGAATGTGAAAATAAAAATGCCCTTTTCTCAAATCCAAGTTTCACATAAAATTCGTGAGCCTTTTCACGATGAAATCCCGAGTCTAATTCCAATCGTTTTAATCCTTTTTCTTTGGAACTCTTAATCGATTCTTGTATCAGCATTGTTCCAAAGCCTTTCCCTCTGTGCTTTTCATCAACGACCATAGCATACATGTACGAAATGTAGCCAGCTTGCCACAAATTGTTCACAATCGCATAGGCGCAAAATCCAATCAACTCACCCGAATAATCAAGACACAACAACTCGTCTGTATCCGAATTTACACCTCGATTAAATACGATTTTTAACGCATTTTTATCTAATTCCTTGTTCGGCCAAAGTTGCTCAAATAACGGATAGACCTTGTCAAAATCGTTTTCTGTTGCTTTTCTTATCGTAATATCCATAATAGCAAATTTCATTCTTCGATTGCACTATACAAAATAGCTGCAACGCGATCAAAAAACTCGCCGTGCCGGAAGTCGTGAATCTGCATCATGCCTACAAAAATCAAATCTTCTTTGGGATCGATCCAGAATTTCGTGGTAAAATATCCGCCCCACTCGTAGGTTCCGGGCGATTTCGAATTTATGCCTTTTCCCTGATCGGTTCTCAAACCAAATCCAAGGCAAAAAGTATCACCAGGACGTGGACTCATGCCTTTCCCTTGTTGGTTCAACGTAATCATTTGATCAGCGGTCATCACTTCAATTGTCTTTCGGCTAAGAATCTGCTTGCCGTTATAAATACCGTTATTCAGGAGCGACTGAATAAAAATGGCATAATCCATTGCGGTTGACGACAGTCCGCCGCCACCTGCATAATGGCCAATGTCAACACTTTTCGGATAATCGGGGTTTGATACCAGCGGGTCATTGGTCAACGTCTGAAAGGTATTGTTGGCATCGTACCCGTAAATTGGCACTAGTCTCGATTGCTTTTCTTTAGGCAGATAGAAATAGGTGTCTTTCATGCCAAGCGGTTCAAAAATATGCTTGTGGAAATAGTCGCTCAATTTTTCGCCTGAAGCAACTTCAATTACCCGTCCCAGAACATCCATGTTCAGTCCGTACATAAAATGATCGCCGGGTTGAAAAGCTAGTGGAACAGCAGCCAGACGGTTGACAAATTCTTCGGTGGTCCAGTTCGGATGAGATAAACCAACGCCCAGCATGTTGTTCTTTTTATAGACAGCCATAATCTTTCCGGGATAAAAATCGCCATACGCAATTCCTGAAGTGTGAGTCAGCAAGTGTCGCAATGTAATGGGCGATTTAACCGGCACTGTGGTGTAACTCGAATCCTTCTCATTAAAAGTATCGAGTACCTGAGTCTTTTTAAATGCCGGAATGTAATCCTGAACAGCATCGTCGAGACCCAATTTACCTTCTTCGTACAGTTGCATGATGGCCACAGTGGTGACGGCTTTAGTCATGGAGCAAATGCGGAAGATATCGTCCTTTTTGTAAGGAACTTTCTTATCCGTATTCCGGAATCCAAAGGTTTTGTTGTATACAATTTGGTTGTCGCGGGCAATCAGGAAAACACCTCCAGGGATATATCCCTTATTCACATAGCCCTGAATGAACTGGTCGAGCAACTGAAGCCGCTTTTCGGACATCCCAACCAATTCAGAAGAACCTTCAGATAAAACATCGGAAGGGCGTTGCGCCCATGCTGGAAACTGAAGGATTAAAAACAGGATAAATGAAATTAATCTGATGCGCATAGCTAATTTTTAGGTTATAATTGGATTGATTTGAAGGTTGAAAATAGGGATTTTATTTGAATAGAAAAAGTTACGGGATGCGAGTTACGTTAAGCCGCAACCCATAACTTTAATTCTGGTTGCAGCAACAGCAATGAATGGGATGATAGCCGATAACCGTTCCATATTTGTCGAATTCGTAATGGCAGCAATTCATCAGCAAATCGCTCAACTTATATCGGGCACGGGCAACACGTGATTTTGCCGCGGTGTAGGAGATTCCGGCTTGTTCTGCATAATCTTTTATACTGACGCCAGCAAGCTCTACTTGGCAAAGCGCCTGACAATCCTGCTCCGGAAGGCCTTCCATAAAGAGAACCATGTCGCGGATAGTTTGTGTCATCGCTTCATCCGATTCTGGCTCTATGTCAATTACTTCAGGGATCTCTTCAACTGATATCGGATTGTTTTTCCGGTAATGGTCGTTAATGATGTTCCGGGCAATCTGGAAAACCCATGATTGTACTTTCGCTTCATCGCGAAGGTTGTCGATTTTCGAATGAATCCGGATAAATGTTTCCTGTAGCAGATCGTCGGCCAAGGCCTCGTTTTTTACTTTTGTCAGGATAAAATGGCGCAATGTTTCGTTAAAGCGGTTCCAAAGCTCAGTTGTTTTATTTTTCATGAGAACTACCTAGGTTAATCTATTGAAAATTCTAAAAAATTTTGAATCGACAAGTAAACCTGTTCTTCCAATTCGGGTTCGAGTTCAATTTTACTTGAATTCACATAGATTATCCGGCCAATCCCAGCGGCAATTGCCGATCTGATTCCCGAAAACGAATCTTCTAAAACAGTACATTCTGATGGACGTAATTTTAGCATTTTAGCCGCAAATAAAAATATATCGGGTGCCGGTTTTCCTGGAAATGCTCCGTTGTCATACACTATTTTGTCCAAATCGAACCAGCGATTTAATTCGAAATGGTGAATATAAAAATGAAGATTTTCAAGTTCCGAAGATGTTGCAATTGTCATCGGAACTAGCTTCTCTTTCAGAATAGTGAGCATTTCCGGAACTCCTTCGGCAAGCCTGAATCCACCATTTAGCGACAAACAAATGTGCCTGTAAATTTCTTCTTTTTGTGCTGCAATCGAGGTGATTTCATCAGCATCGACTTTATGCCCGCACAAATATTCGATCACTGCAGAATTAGTTCGCCCGTGCAGATGAGCGCGGATTTCTTCAGGCGAAAGCTCTTTTGAGCGAATTTGCAAGGCCATTTCCTGCCAGGCCTGCTCGTGGTATGCCGAATCCCAGAATAGGGTTCCGTTAAAATCAAAAATAAATCCCTTCATTTCAACTAAGTTTGATGGTCGTATTCTATACTTTTCTTTCTTGAAAAACTTCTAACGCCGCAGGGAATGGTTGTAACGCCCGCTCGAAAATACCCAGTGAGTAGGCAATCGTTAACCCATAGTTAGTTAATGGAACACCTGCCATCCGGGCTTTCATCATCCGCGAAAGCATTTCGCGGCGGTTCCACATACAAGCTCCGCAATGAATAATCAACTTAAATTCTGAAAGGTTCTCCGGAAAATCGTGACCACGATGATGCACAAATTCCAACTTCCCACCCAAATATTGCGTGAGCCAACGCGGAATTTTCACTGTGCCAATATCCTCACCAATCGGGTGGTGCGAGCAAGCTTCGGCAATCAGAATTTTGTCGCCTGTTTTTAGCTGATCGATAGCCATCGCCCCTTTCACCATCTCCGGAAGGTCTCCCTGGTAGCGGGCAAACAGGATGGAAAAACTCGTAAGCGGTATTTCAGGAGGTGTGTCGGCAGCCACTTTCAAGAAAGCCTGACTATCGGTTACCACTAATTGTGGTGGTTTATTTAATCGGTTGAACGCTTCGCGGAGTTCGCGTTCTTTCACGACCATGCAAAACGAATCGTTGTCGAGCAAATCTCGGATGGTTTGAACCTGTGGCAGAATGAGCCGGCCTTTTGGCGCTTCCTTATCAATAGGGACTACCAAAATAGCAGCTTCGCCCGGACCAACCAAATCGGACACAATTCCCGGACGATTAATAAAATCATCAGGGGCATGGTTTAGTATGGCTTGCCGTAAATCCAGAATCCCGGCGCCGGTCGTGGCAGAAGTTTCAACAACCGGAATTTTTTCTCCGGAGAAGCTTTTCTCCAAACATTTACTGGGCTGAACCATGTCTGATTTATTGAAAACCACAATCACCGGAATAGCCCGGTCTTTTAACTCTTTCAGGATAGTTTCCTCAAAATCGCCCCATTCATCAACCTTTGAGATGATTAACCCAAGTTCGGTGCGGTCGAAAACCTGCATGGTTTTTTGGATGCGCTTTTCTCCAAGTGCACCGCTGTCGTCAATTCCGGCGGTGTCTATGAAAAGTACGGGACCGAGTGGCAGCAGTTCCATCGGTTTTTCAACCGGATCGGTGGTTGTTCCGGCAATTTCAGAAACAATGGAAACCTCCTGATTGGTCAATGCATTGAGGATGGATGACTTGCCTGCATTGCGCCGCCCGAAAATACCAATATGAAGCCGGAATGATTTGGATACCCGCATGATTAGAAGTGATTTTACAACTGCAAAATACACATAAGTTGCGGTGAAAAACAAATAAGGGATTACTTTATATTTTTGTGGAGTAATATTTAAACGGTCAATTTCAAATCTGTTTTCGGTCCTTAGGCCGGACTGGTCCTTCCTTTTCCATTCGATGAAAAGGAAGCAAAAATCTTGTCAAAAAGAACCCTCAGCCCGGCGTTTTGACGGCCTACCCGCTCGCTTCGATTGAGACAAAACTAAACCCAAAGAATACCATTTAAATGGAGCTTCATTAAACAAAAAATGCCCGTAAGTCGGGCATTTTTATAACAGAGAACAAAAACTATTTCTTTGCAGGAGTAGCTGCGTCTTTTTTCTCAACTTTTTTTCCTACAGGAACAGCTGCGTCTTTCTTAACGCCTTTCTTTGCTGGAGCAACAG